>Ga0326728_10010350_pt1 | contig 21872 bp, 13 predicted proteins | sample MB3enrmetagenome_FD_207602 | JGI IMG/M metagenome (GOLD analysis project Ga0326728, IMG submission 207602) | Lab enriched peat soil microbial communities from McLean, Ithaca, NY, United States - MB31MN | ecosystem: Environmental > Terrestrial > Soil > Wetlands > Peat | place: USA: New York... | reverse complement strand
CCGGCCACGGCGGCAACGAGATGCTCGAAATCACCAGCTACAAGATCAAGCCCGATATGTCCATGGAGTGGGAGGCCCTGGTGAAAACCGCCGTGCCCGCGCTGAAGAAGGCGGGCGTCCCCATGGTTTCCTTCTGGCACACCGCGGGCTTCGGCGAAGACGAGTGGTTCGCCGCGGTCCCCATCGAGAAGTTCGCCCAGTTCGACTCTCCTAGTCCTTTCGTCCGCGCTCTGGGAGAGGCCGGCGCGATCCGGCTGCACGCCATGGCCGTCAAGTGCTTTGCGGAACAGCCGCGCTCCAAAGCCGTGCGGTTCCGAGAGGAACTCAGCATCATGCAGCCCATGACTGAGCCGCCGGGGATCGCCGTCCTGACCACGGTTCACGTCGCTTTCGGAAGAGGGCCGGAATTCGAAGCTATCCTGAAGGGTGACGTTGTGCCGGCGATGAAGAAGGCCGGCATAACCGGATTCTGGGTCTACGATACGGTTCTGGGCGGCGACGTCAATGAATGGGACATCCTCACGCTTTACAAGAACTTCGCCGATCTGGACGGTCCTTCGCCACTGGTGAAGGCCCTCGGCCAGATGGGCGCGGACAGCCTGGCCGCCAAGAGCGCCGGAATCGTGCGCTCCATGGAACGGGCGGTGCTCCGCTACCGCGCCGACCTGAGCTACCACGAAGGGTCTCCCCAGTAGACCTCTCGGGGGCGCGGCTGTGCGGCCGCGCCCCCGCCTGCGATACACTCGCAGGAAGTACATGTCCGGCGTCACCGATTACGTACACGGCTATTCCGAGCGCGAGGCGGAGCGGCTCCGCGATCAGGCCGACACGGTGCGCGAGCTGCTGCATCGCGACACCCGCTATCCGGCCGGCTGCGAAGTGCTCGAGGCGGGCTGCGGCGTCGGCGCGCAGACCGTCACGCTGGCCCGATCGAGCCCCGGAGCGCGCTTCCTGTCGGTGGATCTCTCGCCGGATTCTCTCGCGCAGGCCGAGGCCATGGCCCGCCGCGAGGGGCTCGCCAATGTCCGTTTCCAGCAGGCGGACCTCTTCCATCTGCCTTTCGCCACCGGGCGTTTTGACCACATCTTCGTCTGCTACGTGCTCGAGCACCTGGCCGATCCGCTGGGCGCCCTGGCCGCTCTCTCCCGCGTGCTCAAGCCGGGTGGCTCCATCACCGTGATCGAGGGCGACCACGGCTCCGCCTACTTCCATCCCCAGACCGAGCTGGCCGTGCGCGCCTGGAACTGCCTGATCCAGGTGCAGGCCGCGCTCGGCGCCAATTCGCTGATCGGCCGCCAGCTCTATCCCCTGCTCTCGAAGGCGGGCTTCCGCGAGGTAAGCGTTTCGCCCCGCGTGATCTACTGCGACCTGAGCTGTCCCGCCTACCGCGACGGTTTCGCGGGCAAGACCATCGCGCCCATGGTGGAAGGCGTCGAGCGGCAGGCGCTCGAGATGGGCCTCATGACCCCCGCCGAATGGCGCCAGGGCGTGGCCGACCTCTATCGCGTCGCCGAGTGTCCCGAGGGCGTCTTCAACTACACCTTCTTCAAAGCCGTCGCCCTTAAGTAGGTGCGGGCCGGGCACGGAGAGTTGTTGCCGTCACTCCAATCTGATCCAATCCATCTCGCGAATGCCTATCGGGATGGGATACGGCATGGTCAACTCCGCGCCGTCGGATTCGCGCATCACCACGACGCGACGGTCGCCCCAGGCCCACAAGCTCTTGAGTGTGGGTGACTCGTAACCGGTCAGAACATAGGCGGAATCGGGAGACCACTTGAGCGCTTCGGCGTTCTTGGCGTGCGTGACCAGCGTCCGGCTTGGGCCTCCGTTCGGCGACACCAGCTTGATGTCTTCGTCCTGCAGGTAGCCGATCCACGCTCCATCGGGAGACCAACTGACGCCGGTTCCCTCCGCAAGTTCCACCGACTTCTCCGAGAACAGGGTGTAAACGAAGACCCTGCCGTGTTTCGAGTAAACCAGCCGGGAGGCGTCCGGCGATCAGGCAAAGCCGTCAATCAAGGCGCTCATGCTGGAACGGCTCGCATCGTACTCGGAACGCGTGGCGATCGCCGGGTGCGCAGCTATCGAGAAACAGCGCAACTCACCGCAGACGTCGCAGTCGCACGGGCCTTCGCACGCGACATGCCGCAGATCCTGAGCCAGCGCTCCATAGCACGGCGATTGCACGCTGCGAACCACGCGCCCGTCTTTGTCAATGGTCAGAATCTTCTGGTCATGCATGTACAGGACATAGCGTCCGTTGTCCGTGGTCCCAAGTGTGATCCCTACGCTGCTCGACGCCCACGACGCAGGTCCCGAAGGCGATTGAGATCCGTCAGCGGGCAGGATGAGCCAGTACAGGCCGGTGAACTCCCAGATTGCAAGGTGCTTTGCAGCAAGTTCGGCGCGAAGTTGCCGCTCGACTTCCGGGCTGGTGTTGGGAACATGACCGGAGCCCAAACAGCCGGTCATCACGGAGACGAGCAGGAGGGTAACCCCAACACCTATAGTTGCTGGCGTTCCGGCGCTCATGCCTGCCTGCATTATATCGGGAAACGGGCGCGGCAGCCCCACGGCACAGGGGCAACGGCCAGGCCCTTGCTATAATCGGCACTGATGAAACTCAAAACCGCAGTCATCGCACTTTTGCTGGGGGCCTTCGGCGCGCTGGCCCAGGATGCCGGCAAGACAGCCAAAATCGACGAGATGCTACGGCTCACCAAGACCGACCAGATGATGCAACAGATGATGGGCCAGATGAAGGCCATGAGCCTGCAGCAGCTCCAGAAGAACCTGCCGCCGGAGGAGAAGGCCAAGGCCGGGGAAATGCAGCAGAAGGTTTTCGACCTAGTCAGCGCGAAGCTGAGCTGGGAGAAGTTCAAGCCAGCCATTGTCCAGATCTACGGCGAAGTCTACACCGACGAGGAACTGGACGGCATCCTGGCCTTCTACCGCTCTCCCGCGGGCAAGGCCATGATCGAGAAGATGCCCCAATTGATGTCCAGAACCATGGCCCTCGTCCAGAAGATGACGGCCGACATGCAGCCCGAGATCCAAAAGATGGTCAGAGAGTCCGCGGCTGCGGACCAGAAGTAGCTAACTGCACCCGCTGGTGCCGCCGCAGTTGACGCACTTGAAGCAACTGCCGTTGGGGGTCATGATGGAGCCGCACTCCGAGCATAGTGGGGCGTCGTCGGAGACCGGGGCGAAGGGCAGGCTGGGCTGCGGATCGGGCTCGGTGGGCCGCAGCTTGGAGGTTTCGCCGGCTTCGGTGAGGGCGTACTCGGGCCCCAGGAAGCGCGCCCCGATCCAGCGGAAGATGTAATCCAGCAGCGACTTGGCGTAGGGGATCTGGGAGTTGCCGGTCCAGCCGCCCGGCTCGAACCGCACGTGGCTGAACTTGTCCACCAGGAACTTGAGCGGCACGCCGTACTGCAAGGCGAAGCTGATGGCGGTGGCGAAGCCGTCCATCAGGCCGGAGATGGTGGAGCCTTCCTTGGCCATGGTGATGAACAGCTCGCCGGGAGTGCCATCCTCGTAGAGGCCGACGGTGACGTAGCCTTCGTGTCCGGCGATGGAGAACTTGTGGGTCACCGAAGCCCGCTCGTCGGGCAGCTTGCGCCGGACCGGGCGATACACGATCTTCTCGGCCACCGCCGGAGGCGCGGCGCGCTTCTCCGCCTTGGATTCGCTCGCGCTCACCGGCTGCACGCGCTTGGAGCCGTCGCGGTAGATGGCCACCGCCTTCAGCCCCAGCCGCCAGCTTTCGAGGTAGGCGTTCAGGATGTCCTCGACCGTTGAGTCCTCGGGCATATTGATGGTCTTGGAAATCGCGCCGGAGATGAACGGCTGCACGGCCGCCATCATGCGGACGTGGCCCATGTGATGGATGGAACGCGTTCCGTTCTGCGGGCGAAGGCTGCAATCGAAGACCGGCAGGTGCTCGGGTTTAAGCCCCGGAGCGCCTTCGATGGTTCCCGTCGCGTCGATGTGGCTGACGATCTGCTCGACCTGCGCGGGAGTGTAGCCCAGCCGGATCAGCGCCTGCGGGACGGTGTTGTTGACGATCTTGATCGCGCCGCCGCCCACCAGCTTCTTGTACTTCACTAGCGCCAGGTCGGGCTCGATGCCGGTGGTGTCGCAATCCATCATGAACCCGATGGTCCCTGTGGGCGCGATCACGGTGACCTGCGCATTGCGATAGCCGTGGCGCCGGCCCGATTCGTAGGCGTCGTCCCAGACTTTCTGCGCCGGCTCGGCCAGGCCCTGGGCATTCCGCGGGTTGATGCGGCCGACCGAGCCGCGGTGCATGCGCATGACCTCCAGGAACGGCTCCTGGTTCTTCTCATAGGCGGCGAAGGGGCCCACCGCATCGGCGATGCGCGAGCTGGTGAGGTAGGCCTGGCCGCACATAATGGCGGTGATGGCGGCGGCGAAGTCGCGGCCCTGTTCGCCGTCGTAAGGCAGGCCCAGCGACATCAGCAGCGCGCCCAGGTTGGCGTAGCCCAAACCCAGCGGCCGGTAGGTGTGCGAGTTGGCGGCGATCTTCTCGGTGGGGTAGCTGGCCGAATCCACGAAGATCTCCTGCGCCAAGATCACCGTGTCCACCGCGTGCCGGAAGGCTTCCACGTCGAACTGGCCGTCCGGTCCCAGGAACTTCATCAGGTTGAGGGAGGCCAGGTTGCAAGCCGAATCGTCCAGGAACATGTACTCGGAGCAGGGGTTGGAGGCGTTGATCCGCCCCGAGTTCTTGCAGGGATTCCAGCGGTTGATAGTGCTGTCGAACTGCATTCCGGGGTCGCCGCACTGATGCGTGGCCTGGGCGATCTGCTTGAGCAGGTCCTTGGCCTTCAGGCGCTTCAGAGGTTCCTTGCCCAGCACCATGCGGGTCCACCACTCGCCGTCTTCCACCACGGCGTGCATGAACTCGTCGCTGGCCCGCACGGAGTTGTTGGCGTTCTGGAAGAACACCGAGCCGTAGGCCTCGCCGTCCAAAGACGAGTCGTAGCCGGCGTCCACCAGCGTGTGCGCTTTCTTCTCCTCCTTGGCCTTGCACCAGACGAACTTCTCGATGTCGGGATGATCCACGTTGAGGATCACCATCTTGGCGGCGCGGCGGGTCTTGCCCCCCGACTTGATGACGCCCGCGAAGGCGTCGAAGCCCTTCATGAAGCTGAGCGGGCCGGAGGCGCGGCCGCCGCCCGACAGAATGGCGTTCTCTTCGCGCAGGCTGGAGAGATTGGTGCCCGTTCCCGAGCCCCACTTGAATAGCATGCCCTCGGTCTTGGCCAGGTCCAGGATGGATTCCAGGGAGTCGCGGACGGAGTTGATGAAGCAGGCCGAGCACTGGGGCCGGCTCTCGCCAGGCGCCAGGCGGCGGACGGCGTCGGAGGCCTCGTCGTAGTACCAGCCGTAGCCGCGCGCTTCGGCGACCCCCACGTTGAACCAGACCGGGGAATTGAAGCTCGCCTTCTGGGTCAGCACCAGGTGGGCCAGCTCGTTGCGGAAGTTTTCGGCGTCGGCGGAGGTCTTGAAATAGCCGCCGGCTTGCCCCCAGGCCGTGGTGGTGTCGACCACCCGGTGGATCAGTTGGGCGGCGCTCGACTCGCGGTCCGGCGAACCCAGCCGGCCGTGGAAGTACTTGCTGGCCACGATGTTGGTGGCCGTCTGGCTCCAGTCGGCCGGCACCTCCAGGTCCCGCTGCTCGAAGATGATGGCGCCCTTATCGTTGGCGATGCTGGCGGTGCGGATTTCCCAGCGGCACTCGTCGTAGGGCGTCCGGCCGGGTTCCATCCGGGCCGTGAAATAGCGCGGAAAGGACAACCCCTTTCGCTCCCCTCGACTGGAGCTGGCCTTCAGGTCCTGGACCCGGGCACTTAAGTCGACACTGATCTGTCCCATAGACTTCGCACCTTCCTATTCAGATATGTTGGAAGCATCCCCTGCATCAGCCCCGAGCAAGAGAAGGCCCACGGTATGTAATCATGCCGCAACATATGGGGTCTCGTCAAGAAGAATATCTATATGCTGTACACGATTTTACAGGACCCCTTGGAACCAGAATCGGGAGAAACCGCGGGAACGGTCAGCTTTTGGGTTCGAGAATGAAGGTCGGCGCCAGGCCGGCGACGGTGGAAAAGCCGCCGCCATCGCCCGTCGAGAGCCAGCTCGAGCAGCCCAGCACCTTGCCCAGGTAGGCGTGGGGGTGAAGATCCACCTGCATCTGGCGCATCTCGAGCTCGCCGTAGCGCAGCAGCGGGAATGTGGCGTGGCTGGCGTCCACCTTCTCCTGCACCACGTAAGGCAAACGCAGGGCCTTCCTTAGCGCGCGCTCCCAGCCCGCCTCATCGGTCTCCCAGCCGCGGATCGAATGATGCTCGCCCGAATCGTCGTTGGGCTTCAGAACCAGCTTCTCGCGGTTGTGGAGGATGAAGTTGGGCAGGTCGATGGTCTGGTCCTGGTAGCTGGTCTTGTTCATGGCTACCATTCGGGTCCAGGGGACATACTGGCGAATCGCCTTGGTTTCGGCGGCTGGAAAGCTGGCCGTGATGGTCTGGTCGGTGAGCAGGTCGAAGATGGCCTTTTTATGCGCCAGCTCCGAGCGGAAGCTGTTGACCATGCACACTTTGCCTTCCCGGTAAGCGCGCACCAGCGGGTGCGACAGATCGTAGCGCAGCAAAAACTCCTGCACTTTGACGCGGCGGTAGATCAGGTCCAGGTTGAAATTGCCCCGCCGCAGCACGCCGGCGCGGTACTCGAGCTGGTCGGGCGAGACGATCTCGGTGGGGTACCCCTCGGCGCGGAAGAACTCGCGCAGCAGGAGGTATTCGCCCTGTTCGGTGCTCTGGAAGGGCTGGCGGAACTCCAGAATCGCGATGTTGGGCTGGTTCTTGCCGCCGAACTGCTTGTACGCCTTCAGCAACGCGGACAACAGGTGCTTCTTGCCGCCGAGCTTCTGCAGGGCGTAGCGCTTGCGGAACTCCTTGACCGGCTGGCAGTCGTAGAACAGGTCCGCCAGGGCCTCTCCGTAAGCCACTCCCAGGGGAGTGTCGGCGTTGTACTCGACGAAGTACATCGAGCCGTTGCTGAGATGGGTGTCGAGCAGCGAGGTGACCGCCAAGAAGGGATAGCCCGGGTCGATGGAGGCCAGCATCTTCTCGGCCGGCAACAACTCCAGGCGCGCCAGCAGGGCCGGGTTGGCGAGTGCCATCTGTTTTACCCGGTCTATGGCCGAGAACAGCGCCTCGGCACCTTTCACCAGAGTGTCGTACTGGCGGTGGGTGATGAAGTTGGGCCGCAGGAAGGGACAGATCAGGCGTCCGCCCTGGGTGAGATGCTCGGCTTGCATCTTCTCGGCCAGGGTTTCCGCCCAACCCAGATCCTTGTAAGGGTCCGCTTCGATGAGCTTCTGATAACGGGCGACCGCCTCGTTCAAGTGATTCATCCTGATCGACTTCTACTCTTAGTATCTCACAGCGGGCTGGGCGGCGGAAACAATTCGCCTTCCGATTTCTGCTGTAAGCCACAGTAAACAAGGTAGATATTTAGTTTGGAGAAGCGCTTGCTAGAGATTCGGGCGGACTCAGCGGACGGGCTCGGCGGCCCGGCTGGCGGGGAGCGCGGCCTGGATGGCTTCGGCCAGCTCACTTGGACGGACGGGCTTGGAAACGTAGCCATCCATGCCGGCTGCGAGGCACTTTTCCCGGTCGCCTTTCATGGCATAAGCGGTCATGGCGACGATGGGGAGGTGAGCTCCGGTCAGGCATTCGCGCTGGCGAATCAGGCGGGAGGCTTCCAGGCCGTCCATCTCGGGCATCTGGATATCCATCAGCAGCACGTCGAAGGCGCCTCGTTCCGATGCGGCCACAGCCTCCCGGCCGTTGCAGGCCACCACGGCCTGGTGGCCCTGATTCTCGAGCAGTCGGACGGCCAGCCGCTGGTTGACCAGATTGTCTTCGGCCACCAGAACGCGGAGAGCTCGGCCTTCGGCGGGTCCGTGGGACAGGGTCGGCGATTGCGCCGTGTGTGGTTGCAGCGCCGCGGAGGCTGGCGCCAGCCGTACCGTGAAGTGGAAGACGCTGCCCCGGCCAACCTCGCTCTCCACCCAGATCCGGCCCCCCATCAGGGCCACCAGACGGGACGAGATTCCCAGGCCCAGCCCGGTGCCTCCATAGTTGCGCGTGGTAGAGCTGTCCGCCTGGCGAAACTCCTCGAAGATTATCTGCCGCTTGTCCTCCGGAATCCCGATTCCCGTGTCGGCTACCGAGACGTGCAGCACCACTTCGCGGTCCACGATCGATTCGGCTCCCACGCGAATGCGGATCCGACCGCCGGAGCCGGTGAACTTAATGGCGTTGCTCAGCAGGTTAAGCAGCACCTGGCGAAACCGCAGCTCGTCGCCGGACAGGGCGTCGGGCGCCTCCGGCGCAATCTCGACTTCCAGCAGTTGCTTCTTCTCCGCCGCGCGTCCCGACAGGGTGTTCATCGCCGAGCGGACCAGCCCGGCCAGCGAGAAATCGGCGGCATCGATATCCAGCCGGCCAGCCTCGATCTTCGAGAAGTCGAGCACGTCGTTGAGCAGGCCGAGCAGCGCATCGGCGGAGGCTTGGGCGGTCTCCAGGTACTCGCGCTGTTCTTCCGAGAGCGTGGTGCCCAGCGCCAGCCCCTGCATGCCCAGGATGCCGTTCATGGGCGTCCGGATCTCATGGCTCATGTTGGCCAGAAACTCGCTCTTCAGCCGGTTGGATGCCTGGGCCTTTTCAAGCAGCGCCTGGATTTCCCGGTTCTGGCTCTCGACTACTTGCTTTTCCCGCTCCGTGTTGGACTGCGCGGCGGCCAGCTCGGCGGTCCGCTCCGCCACGGCGGCTTCCAGGCGGTGATGTTGCTCCCGCAAACGGCGCTCGCGGGCGCGCCAGAATCTCCAACCCAGCAGGACGGCCAGCGAGGCGGCCAGCGCCTGAAACCAGGCGGTCTGCCACCAGGGGGCCAGGATGCGGAAGCTCATGCGGGCCGGAGTGGCGCTCCATACCCCCCGGGCGCTGCGGGCCAGCGCCTCGAAAGTGTAACTGCCGGGGGCCAGGCCGGGATATTGCACCTCGTGCTGGCTGGTCTCCATCCAGTCCTTCTGCAAGTCGGCGAGGCGGGTCCGGAAACGCACCTCGCCCTCGTTGAGAAAGCTCAGCGAGGCGAAGTGCACTGCCAGGGAGCGGTCGCGGTAGGGAATCCTCAGCGCGGGCGCCGGATCGACGAACCTCTCGCCGAAACGCAGGGCCGTGATGGCCACGGGAGGCGGAGCGGGCTCCAGTTCGCGCTCCAGCGGCGTGGAGTGCGCCAAGCCCAGGCTGGTGCCGATCCAGACGCTGCCATCCCCATCGGCGTAGATCGCAGCGGCGTTGGCGTCGTCCCAGGCCAGACCGTCGCCGCGGTCGAAGTGCCGCCAGGAGCGGCCCTCCAGGACGTCCACGCCGCTGTCGCTGCCCATCCATAGCCGCCCGCGCGTATCCACCGCCAGGGAAATGGCGTTGTCGGAGCGCAGGCCGTTGTGCCGGTCGAAATGCTCGAAGGCCGGGCGGCCCTCGGGAAAGGTCAGCCGCGCGATCCCCAAGGCTTCCCGATAGCCGATCCAAAGACTGCCGTCGCCCGCCTCGGCCAGCAGAAAGACATCGTCGCTCTTCAACCCATCGCGGCTGTTGAAGCGCGTCCAGCGGCCGTTTTCGAAGCGCGCCAGCCCGCGGCTGCCCGCGGCCCAGATCCGCCCTTGCCGATCCTCGATCAGACCGCCGAATTGTTCGTCCTCGTCGCCGCCGGGAGGCCATTCCCGCTCGAAGCGCAGCGCCCAACGGCTTCCCGCGCCACGGTACAGACCGTTGCGCGTGCCCACCCATACCCGGTCTTGGCGGTCTACCAGGAGGGCCTGAACGCGATCATCCGCCAGACCGCATTCCTCACCGTAGCGCCGCACCGCTCTGGAGACCGGATCCAGGCTGGCCACGCCCCCCGGATCGCTGCCCAGCCACAGGATTCCATCCCGGCCGGCTTGGAGAGCGCGGATCCGGCTCGAGCCGATCCCACGGTTGTCCGGCCAGAGGCGCCACGGGCCGCCGGAACGCTCCCGATAGTTCAAGCCGCGATCCGTTCCAACCCACAGGACGCCCGCCCGGTCGCGCTGGATGCTCCAAACGTCGTTATTGCCCAGGCCCTCGCTGCGGCTCCAGCTTTCCCACTGGCGGTACCCCAGCCAGCGCACCAGCCCGGCGCCGTCCAGCCCGATCCAGAGCGCGCCCTCGCGGTCCTGGAACGCGCAGGAGACCTCGTCGGCAGGCAGGCCGCGGCTGGAATCCACGCGCTCCCAGCCGCCGGAGGCGCGCAGCGCCAAGCCCAGATCGGTGGCTACCAGCAAGCGGCCCTGGGAATCCACTTGCAGGCTGTCGCCGTCGCTGGCCTCGGGCAGGTCCGCACTAACCTGGACGAACTTGGCCGACCCTTTGCTTCGCAAGAGCAGTTGCCCGGCGCCGCGCACCCACAGGTCCCCGTTCGGGGCGGTCAGGATCGCCTCCCAGCGGGTCTTTGGAACGCCGGCCGACGGGCCGAAGGCCGTGAGGCTGCCGTCCGAGAGCCGGTGGAGCTGGTCGTCGCAGCCCAGCCAGAGCGCCTGGCCGCCCGGTTCCAGGTGCAGCGCGTGGATGGGGCCGGTGTGCGCGGCCAGCCACTCGAAACGCCACTCCAATTCGCTTTTGGCCGCAGCCGGCCGGCCGGTGAGCAGTCCCGCGGTGGTGCCCACGTAGATCCATCCACGGGCATCGGAGACAATGGTCGAGGAACCGCGAATCTCATAGTCGCCGGCCACCCGAATCCCCTGGAACCGGTCCCAGGCGCGGCGCGCCAGGCCGGCGCGGGTTCCCACCCACAAAGTGCCGTCCGCGCTCTCGTGCAGGGATTCGATGCGCGTGCTGGGCAGGCCGTCGTTCGCGTCGAAGCGCCGGAAACGCCAGCCATCGTAGCGGTACAGCCCGTTCTGCGTCCCCACCCACAGGAAGCCGGCCCGGTCCTGGAGCAGGCAGCGGGTAACCAGATTCCCGAGACCTTCCTCCTGCCCGTAGCGCTTGAAGCTGTAACGCTGAGCCAGCAGCGGGCCCGGCCGCGAAGCCATGGCGAGCAGAATCAGACCGGCAATGGACAGACGGCCGCTCCGAGGGCGGAGCGCATGCGACAGGAGCACAAGGGTCCTCGGAGGGATGATCGGACGCAGGAGCAAATACCTTTAGCTGGAAGAGCGGGCCGCGGAGTCCGGAGCGCGGCGCGCGGCCAGGGCGCCCAGGAGGACGAAGACCAACGCCGCCAGCGCCGTCTTCTGCATCGGAAAGTCGACCAGACCATGGAGCAAGACCGCGATCACGCCGATTCCCCAAGGCGCCTGGCGGACCTGGCGCGCCGCCCCGACCGCGACCCAGGCCATCAGCAGGAACAATGGCAGGCCGCCTTCGGCCGCCCACTCGGCCCAGTCGTTATGGGCATGCTTAACGGCCAGACCGGTATCGAAGCGCGCGTAGCCCGGATACGCCGATTCGAAGCTGCCCAAACCGAAGCCTGTCCATGGTCTGGCCTGGGCCATCGCGGCCGCCGAGGACAGCATCTCGCGCCGGTACTTGAGAGGATCGGGGTCCTGAAACCGTCCCCACAGCACCTCCCATCCCACCAGCAGCGTGAACACCGCCGCGCACAGCGCCACCTTGGCCAGGAGATTCCCGGAGGATCTTCCGGAGCGTCCTCCCTCCCGGCCGGCCCACAGCAGAAGCACCGCAATCTCGAGAGTCGCGAGCACCGCTCCGGCCCGCGACGCCGCCGCAATCACGGAGGCGAACAGCAGGCCCGCCACCAGCGCAAATGCCGTCTTGTTCCGCCGGCTCCGGACAGCCTCGAACATGGCCACGGGCAATACCAGTTCGACGAACGCCGCGTACTGGTCGCGGCTCACGAAAGGTCCCATCACCTGGTCCTGGTAGGGCGTAAAGAAGATCCAGAAGATCCGGCCCGGAGAGGTGAACAACTGGGTGACGGAGACCACGCTCACCACACAGCCGAATACCAACAGCGCCCGCCGCAGCCAGCCACGCATCTCCGGGACGGCGAAGACTTGCAGAGAGAGAAAGAAGATCGCCAGGTAGGCGGCCCAGGCGAGCATGGCCTCCCAGGTCTCGAAGCGGTTGACTGTCCAGCCGGCCGCCAGTTGCGGGAGGCCCCACAACGCCGCGCCCGCCAGCGGAACCAATAGCAGGCTGCCGCGCCAGGCGAACGGCCGGACCAAGCACGCCGCCATCCAGAGAATCCCCAGGCAGAATACGCCGGCCTCGAAGACGTTGAGCGCCCAGCGGCCGGGATACGAGATGGCCAGGAGGGCGGCAAAGACCAGCCCCAGCAGAGCGATTCCCGAGGCCCGAATCAAGGCCGGCGGCGGAGCGGGCAGACTGGCGTGGCCGGCGGTCATGGCGCGAATCCAAGCTTCAGGCGACGCAGCCAGATGGCGCCTTGAATGCGGGTCGTTCCGGGCCTGCGCTCATAGAGAAGAACCAGCCGTGCCAGCGCGGGTTGCGATGGCGTCTGGAAGGATAAGTCGCCGGGCGACCAGTTTTCGCCGCCCAGATCGGCGGACTCGGCCCAGGTCCCGCCCCCCTGGAGGGCGCTGGCAATCCTCCAGCGCAACCCGGCTCCGGCCTGGATACCGGAGGCGCGGCACTCGAATTCCAGCCGGTAGCGCGTGGAGGGAACCAGTGGAAGATACTGCCACAGGACCTCGCAACGCTCCGGCTGCCGGCCCGAGAACGCGACCCGCAACGAAGGGTCCGCGATGGTTCGGGAGATGGAGACGCCTTCCACGGCGGCGAGGCGCCAGTCGAAGCCCCGCGAGGTGCGCGGACTCTCGAGGCCGCCGTTCGAAAGACTGCGGCCCTGCTGCGGCGAAAGCGTGCCGGAGGGGATCAACCGGCGGGCGGAGAGCCCGTTCCAAATGGGCAGCGCACCGGCGGCGTCCCCGGTAGCGAGCAGGCGGTCGCAGGCGTCCAGTAGGACCGGCAGGTCGTCCGGCTGAGGCCGGGCGGCCATCTTCGCGGCCAGGCTCGCGAGTTGGGGCCCGGCGCCTTCCTGGACCAGGTAGGCGAGGTACTCGCGCCGCACCTCCGGGCGATCGGGGATGGCCCGCGCCAGGGTCGCCACCGGACCATCCGGAGCGTTCCAGCACAGGCGGAAAAGGCCGCGCATGTCGGGGGGAGCCATCTCGGCCGCCCGTCTGACCCAAAGCCAAAAACGGTCCCAATTGCCACGGCGGAAGTAGTAATTGGCGAGGGCCCAGCGCGGATCGTAGGTGCGGTCCAGGCGGGCTGCCTCCAGAAGGCAGCGCTCGGCTCCGGCGAAATCGCCGGCTGTCTCCCGGCGCAGCCCCAGGGCTATCCAGGGCGCCGCTTCGAGGGGGCTGGCGGCGAGGGCGTCCTGGAGGGCGGCGGTGGAGGCGGCGCGGCCACCCTCCGCGTCGAGCAGAAGGGACAACCGGGCGTGGTAGCCGGAGCTGGCCGGCGCCAAGTGGACCGCCCGCTCCACACTCTGGCGGTCGCCCCGCGCGGAGAGCAGATCGGCGTACGCCAGCCTGAGGGACCAGTACAGAGACGCCCCCAGCGCCGCGGTCGCGAGTGCCGCGGCCAGGCGTAAAGTTCCGCGTCCCGTCATCCGATTAACCCCGCAGACTTGGAGAGTATCACAAACCCTATCCCCCAACGGGCCCGCGATGCTCGAGGGTCCATGAGGACAACAACATGACCCGCTTCGACGCTGTCAGGATTCTGGTTCGCTCGATGCGCAAACCGCTTCCCGGGAGGGGCTATACGCGCCGTTTCCCCAGGCTTTACCGGGCCTTTACGGCGACCGTGGATAGAATGCTGCCCGGCTCGCCATGCATCGTGAAGGTGGGTGGCCACAGGATGTACGTCGATCCGCGCGACCACGGCATCGATCAGGCCTTGATCTTCGGCGGCGACCACGAAGCGGACGAGAAACATCTGATCCTGAGCTTGATACAGCCGGGCATGGTGGTCTTCGAGATCGGAGCCAATATCGGCGACTACACGCTGGCCTTCTCGAGGAAATGCGGCCCGGCGGGAAAGGTGTATGCTTTCGAGCCTGCCCCGAAGACCTTTGCCGTCCTGGAGAAGAACCTGGAGCTGAACGGCTATCGAAACACCGTACTGGTGAATCGGGCCGTCTCCGACACCGAGGGGCTGGCCTGTCTGTTCGAGGACGCCGACTCCAGCGGCAACAGCTCCTTGTTTTCGAGCGCGGTCCCGGACGGGGGGAACGGCATCCAAGTCGAATCCACCACGCTGGATACCTTTGTCCACTCTAATGGGATCGGCAGATTCCATCTTCTTAAGGCGGATGCCCAGGGTTCCGAGTACTTAATCCTGTTGGGCGCCTCGGATTGCCTGCGCCGGTTTCACCCCATGCTGTGCCTGGAGTTTTGGCCGCTGGGCATCGGGAATTCCGGCGCGCAGCCGGAGGATTTTCTGGCGCTGCTGCGCTCGCTGGGCTACCGGCTCTTCATCATCCGGGATGGCGTCCGGCGTTTGCAGCAGTTGGAGTCTTCGAGCGACCAGGAGATCCTCTCGGAATGCCGTGTGCGCGGAGGCGAGCGGGGCTTTTGCGACATCCTGGCCATTCCGCCGGCCGGGAGCCCGTGAGCGCGGAACGGCCCGGACGCTGCGCCCGGCGCGCCGCGGATGGTATCCTAGCTGGATCATGCGCCAAGTCAATGTGGGAATCGTCGGTTTGGGAAACATCGGCGGCGGCACGCTGACCATCCTGGCCGAGAACGCGGAACAGATCGAGCTCAAGCTGGGGTTCCCGCTGCGCGTGCGGGCCGTCTGCGACTTGCTGATCGAGACCAAGACGATCCCGGAAGCGCTGGGGACGGTGTTCAAGTCGAGCGACTGGCGCGAGCTGGTGGCTCACCCCGAGGTCGATATCGTGGTGGAGCTGGTGGGCGGCACGACGGTTGCGGCCGAGATCATCGAAGCGGCGATTGCGCGGAAGAAATCGGTGGTCACGGCCAACAAGGAACTGATGGGCCTGCGCGGTGCGGAGATTTGCGAGCGCGCCATCGCGGCCGGCGCCAACCTGGCCATGGAGGCCAGCGTGGCGGGCGGGATTCCCATTCACGCCGTGCTGCGGGAAGGGATCTCCGGCGACCGCGTGGTGGCGATCTACGGAATCCTCAACGGTACCAGCAACTACATCCTCACGGAAATGGAGAAGCACGGCTCGACGCTCGAGACCGTGCTCGGGGAAGCGCAGCGGCTGGGCTACGCCGAGGCCAATCCCAGCGCGGATATCGACGGCTTCGACGCACGCTCGAAACTGGCCATTCTCTCGGCACTGGCCTTCGGGGAGAAGATCACGCCCTCCGACATCTTCACGGAGGGCATCCGGCGCATCGCACCGATCGACTTCCAATACGCCCACCAGCTCGGCCATACCATCCGCCTGCTGTGCGCGGCGCGGCAGACGCAGGAAGGGCTGATCCTTTCGGTGCGGCCGGCGCTGATCCCCACCTCGACCATCCTGGCCAGCGTGCAGAGTTCGTACAACGCGGTATGGGTCAAAGGCCAGTACGGGGAGGACACGTTCTACTACGGCCGGGGCGCCGGCCCTCGGCCCACCGGCGTCGCGGTAGTGAGCGATCTGATGCGGGTGGCGCGGGAGATCGTAAGTGGGAGCCCGGAGCGGGTCTCGCCCTTTGCGCACCAGCGCCTGGGCGAGTACAAGCCGATCCCGGTCACGCGCCAGAAGCGCGCTTACTATCTCCGCTTCCGGGTGGTGGACCGGCCGGGGATCATTTCTACGCTGGCGGGCATCCTGGCCGGGAAGCACATCAGCCTGGAAGCCGTGCTGCAGTTGCCCTGCGAGAACAAACACGATCTGCCCTTCGTGATCACGCTGGAGCCCTCCACCGAGGAAGCCGTCCGCGAGGCGGTGGAAGAGATGTCGCGGCTGGATTTCCTGATCGATCCGCCGCTGGCTCTGCCCATGGAGCCGCCGCTGTAGAGCGGGCGCAAGAAAAAACGGCACGGAGGCTTGCGCCTCCGTGCCGTGGGTGGTCAGGCTACTGCGAAACTGGAATGTGCGATACCACGCTCGTGACGGGCGACCCGTTGAGCGGTGTGACAGTAACGGAGATGGGAACCGTGGCGGCGGCGTTCTGGGCCGGAATCTGGAAGCTGACGACAAAGACGCCAATCAGATTCTGCGCGTACTCGGCGGTGGTCCCCGTGACCCCCGCGTTGTTCAGGGTAACTGCGGTAGTGACGTTCCAGGGAAGCTGCCCCGGATAGCCGGGCTGGTTGGTCTGCACCTGCTGGTCGCTGGAATCCAGCACCCAGCCGATTCCGGTCACGTAAAGGCGAATGGTCTCGCCCGCCTTGGCGGGGTTAGTAGGCGACACGATGGTTCCGTTGGGCCTCTGCGCCAGGGCGATGCGAGTGTTTGGATTCACGTTGTATTCGAAGATGCCCGGTTCGGTGGCCGACACCGTGACGTTGGGGATATAGGTGTCCACCTCGGCCGTGCCAACGCCGATCTTGATGTCCACCGTGATGGATGCCGGCGCCAGCGCAAAGGGCGCCTGCACGTTCACCTGTTCGGTGCCGTCCGCGTTCACGCAGACGCCGAAAATGGGCGCGACCTGCGTGCTGAACACGATCTGGATGCCGGCCAGAGTGGTGGGCAGACCCCGCTGCAAGTTGCCGTCCGGGATGGCCGAGAGGCAAGTGCCAGCGGGTATGGTGAGCCCGGTGGTCAGCCCCACGCCCCGAATCGCCACTACGCCGCCGATCGGCACGCCAGGCTGGAAGCTGGCGCCGTTCAAGAACACCACGGTGCTGGGATCCACCCCAGGCTGTCTGGCGGTCAGCGTAAAGGTCACGGATTTGCCGCCGGCGCTGGCGGTGATGGCGATCTGGCCCGCCGTGGTGGTGCTGGCAAAGGTGGCGCTGGCGACGCCCTGCGCGCTGGTTGCCGAGGTCGTCGAGCCCGGCGTGGCGACTCCGGAGGTTACGGCGAAGCTCACCACGATGCCCGGCAGAACGGCGCCGGTGGGATCGGTGAGCAGCACACTGACCGGCTGGAAGGTCTGGCCGATCACCACGATCTGGTTGTCGCCGGAAACCTTGGTCATACTGCCCACCGTGGGAGTGACGGTCAGGCTAAAGACGGCCGGCGTCGCGGTGGAGGCGGTCATCTTGACCACCACCGGACCCGCCGTCGAGCCCGCCAAGACTCCGGTGGTAGCGTGCCCGTTGGCATCCGTCACCGTGCTGGTGGGAGACGCCAGCGTGGCCGGGCCCGAGACCACGGTCCACGTAACGGGGATATTGGCCATCGGACTGCCCAGTTGATCGTTCACCACAGCCACTAGCGAAGTGAACGCTTGCCCCGTGGAAACGCTCTGGTTATTGCCCGATACCGGGTTAGCGACGGTCGGCACCCGGATCACCGGCGGCGCCGGGGTAACCACGACAGTCATCGGGAAGCCCTGGTTGCCACCCACGACCATCCAGATCGGGTAGGTGCCGGCGGCGAGGGTCGAGGGCGCCACCAGGTCGCAGCTTGCCAATCCAGTGCTGTCGCTGAGCGGCGTTCCACCATTGCAATACACCGATGGAGTCGCAGCGGTCGGGAGGTAGAGGTCGGTTGTGCTCGTGTGAATCCCGACATTGGGCATGGCCTGGCCCTGTTGTGGGCCGCTGCGCGCGAAGATGTTGAACTGAACCGCGCCCACGGCGGTCTTTCCCGCCTGCACGGTAACGGTCCCGTTCAACCCCGGCGTGTTGAAATACTCTCCCTGTAGCGGGCCGTTAGTGCTATAGGCTTGAGAGGGGACTCCGGATTCGATGAAGGTCACGGTCTGCGTGTTGCCGTTGGCCAGCGTGACGCTGGCCGTCACTGTGCTCTCGATCCACGAGCCCTGCGTTTCGAGCAAGTCGGGGACCTCCATATTCACGTACGCCACGCCGTTAGTGTTGGTGAGGCAGGCGAGACTTCCGGATACGCTCGCGGTGCAACCGAAGCCCACCAGACTGCCTTGTCCAGTCAGCGCAAAAGTAACCGTAGCGTTGGCTACCGGATTGCCATTGGCATCTCCATAGTAGACTTCGAGCGGCTCAACCACCAGGGAGTTTCCAAGGCCAACCTGTCCATCCCCTATTACCTTTGACAGGCCGGTTCCGGAACCGCCTCCACCAGGAGGAATGATCCCGCCGCCGCTCGAAACCACGTTGACCGTAAACAGGGCCTGCGAACCTGCCACAGTCACCAGGTCGGAATAGGTGCCAACCGTACTGGGCGCCTGGATAATCGCTTGAGCCAACCCGGCGGAATTGGTTGAAATCATGGGCTGGCCCACGTAGGTAAGCGACGACGAGACGAATACCGTCCCGGCGCCGAAGGCCGGCCGGCCGGAAGAGTCCACCGCCCGCACTACCAGTGGGAGCGAGGCGGCGCCGATGGCTACGTTCTGGTTATCGCCGAACTTGGTCAGTTCCAGCACTCCGCTGGATAACGGAATGAAATATGCGCCCTTCAGCGGCTGCGCCCCGATGATGGGGACCGTCTCGACGATTTGAGCTAGGGGAGTCCCGCCGGGCGGGGTCTGGTCGATGCGATACAGCGTGGTGGGCGCCACGACGTACAGGTACCTGGCCCCGCTGCCACCCTCGACCGTCGGCAACTCGGTGGAACTGAAAACATCCAGCACCGTGGGAATCTGGCCCACCACGGGGAAGCTCGCTTCCGAGATCGAGCCGAAATTCGAGGGGAACTGAACGAGCACGCCGGGGCCCAGCGCATACAACTGGTTGTTGGGCGCCCATACCAGCTTACTGAGCTTAAGCCCCCAATAGTTGATCTGGGCGGTGACCGCGTGGGTGGTGACACTAGCCACCATGGCCGCCGAATCCGCCGCCGTAGCGGCGTTGGGGTTGGCCATCAGGATGCTTCCGCCATCCGGCGAGAACGTTGGCTTGTTCGGGAAGCCGCTCACCGGGATCGTGTTCCGAATCGCCAGCGTGCGGGGATTGACTTCGTACACCACGCCCTGAGCGTTCACATAGAACAGCCCGTTGGGACCACCCACGATTCCCGAGCTGGCCCCCACTCCAGGCAGCGCGAGTGTGCCGTTGATGGCGTTCGCCACCACGTCCACGCTGGCCAGTCCGCTGGAGGTGACCACCAGCGCGGACGCCGAGTCCAAGGTCCCCGTCACGTCGGAGGGCGTGCTCCCGATGGTGACCACGCCGGTCTGGGTCGCCGTCCCCACCGTGATATCAAAAATGTAGAGCGAGCCGGCCGCCCCGCTCCCCGCTGTGACCAGCAGCCGCCTGGCATCGGGTGTCAGCGCCGCAGCGGTGATCGAGGAGCCGAACGCCAGGGGCGCCTGGAGCGAGTTTCCACTGCCATCCGTCACGGCCACGTTGGCGCTCGACACAAAGAAGTTCATTGTGCCGGCTGGATTCGCGAGAACCGAGAAAACCCCCGCATTGGCAGTGATGGAGGGGGACGCCTGGAAGGGCTGGTCGGAGAAGACACTGACCGACGTGCCGCTGGTCGGCAGTATCATGATCTTCTGCGCATTCACGGGAAGCGCGAGCAGGAGGGCCGCCAGCGCGGCGCGCCAAAACAGATTCGTTGCTACCATGATCACCTCGTGGTTGGACTAAAGTCGCCACAACCCCAGGGTTGTGGACAGGGGACGCGGACGGGTAAACAACAGTGTAGCACCATTCCAGGCCCGCGTAAACCAAACTGCCTGCGCTTCAGACAAGAAAAAAGGGAGGGGAACTCGTTCCCCTCCCTTGAAAGTCACAAAACTGGCTGAGCTTAGTGCGCCAACACCTCGCCGCAGTTGGTAAATTGGTCGTCGTCGTTAAGTGCCGGCAGACGTGGCGGGCAGGTGGTCAGGATCAGAGCCAGGTAGCCCTGCGATCCCAGACCCGGAATGTTCCGGTCGCTGACGAAAGCGTAGCCATGGCCGTACTGGAAGCTGCACACGGCAATGCCATAGCCCTGCCAACCGATCGGCACCGGAGTGTTGGTGACGGTGGCCCCGCCGGTGCAGGTTTGGCTCGGGATGCCGCCCGTCCCCATCAGGCTGAACGCCACCATGCCGCCCGGAGCGACGTTGCAACTCGTCTGCGGCGGCGGCGGACTGCCGCTGGCGTCAAAGTAGTACATCGTGCAGGGACCCTGCTGGGTTTGCGTCCCGATCACGGGGCTGTCCAGCGAGGTGTTCACCAGCGCGATCCCCGTGTCGAAGCCCGCCTTGACGGTCAGGTACGGGAACAGGATGTTGGTGGAGCAGGGGACCACCGAGAAGATCGCCGCGCTGATCGGATTGTTCAGGAACCGCGGGATCGGGGCGCTGGAGATCGGTACTGCCCAGTCGGTCGTGCTGATCGGCCCCAAAGCGCCGGTCACGCCGCCGCCCGGGGGAACCGTCAGACCAGGCAGACCGAGCGTGGTGTTGGGAGTGTAGCTGACGGCCACGCCGAACGAAATGGTCTTCTGGTAGTTGAGGTTGGTGCTGACCGTTTGGACGACCCAGGCCACCGAGCCGGAGCCGCCCACGATGGGCACCTGATGTGACGACACGGCGGAATCGGACGTGCCCGGGCAGCTCATCGCGCCGGACGCGGTGTTCATCGGTAGGTCAGAGGCCGTGATGGAAAAAGCCGCCCCGACCATGCTGGTCCCCGACTGAACCTGGGTATCCGTCACGAAAATGTTGATCCCGGCGGGGATGTTGGTGAAGCCCACAATCAGGTTGGTGCCCGTGCTGGCAAGACCGACGTTGGTTACACTGCTGCCGCCCGGCGAGATCAGGGTGCCCGCTGGCCATCCAACGCCGCTCAGATACCCGCTCTCGGACAGGAACTGGAGGCCAATGGGTTGGGTGATGGAACTGGTCTGGGGCTTGAACGCCAGTGCGAAGCCTTCGATGAACTCCACATTGAAGGTCGAGGTCATGGAACTAGTGGTCATGTTCTTGCCGACGCACTGCTGGAAGCTGGTGGTGGCGGAGCCGGAACCGTTGCAGCCAGTAGTTTTGAACTGCATGGGAACCAGAACCGTGGCCACAGGCACCGAGTTCTGGCCGCTGAAGGTGACGTTATTGGCGCTGACCTGCTCATAGATCTGCGTCAGTCCGTTCGCCACCGTGGCCGGGGACTGCTCGCACGCGATGCGAATGTTCGAAATCCGGATCGTCGTCACGGTACCCGCCGGAATCACGACGTTTTCGAACAGGACCTTGTTCCGCGTGTTGGGCGCATCGGTGCCGCCCAGGTTGGATTGCAGCAAGCCGATGATGGGATTAACGAGGTTCCCCGCATTCGGAAAGCCAGTGGGGATGACGACCTGCCCCGCAGCGTCGCTTTCAGTCAAAAAGCTATCCGTGACGCACTGAATCCCAGTCGGGCACTCACCGCCAGCGCTGGTGCTCAACACCTTGTTGGTGACCTGGGCCAGGTTCATTGCGGCGTAAAAGTCGGTCTCGACTGGTTGGGGGGAGCTGCGGACGTCGTTGACTGTGTTGTCGCAGACCACCACCACGTCGCCCACCAACTCCGTAAGGCCGCCGTCCCGAACCACGGTCGGCGCCGAACTGAGGGTACAAGTTGGCTGCTGTGCGCTAACGGGTACGGCCACCAAGGCCAGTACCGCCAGCACTAAAAACAATTTGCGAAAATCTGCCATTTCCTTCTCCTTGGTGAATTTCGAATTTGAATTGATGGAAGTCGTCTTCAACCTGAGCTTCTTTCGCTAAGCTCGATCAC
>Ga0326728_10010348_pt1 | contig 21874 bp, 22 predicted proteins | sample MB3enrmetagenome_FD_207602 | JGI IMG/M metagenome (GOLD analysis project Ga0326728, IMG submission 207602) | Lab enriched peat soil microbial communities from McLean, Ithaca, NY, United States - MB31MN | ecosystem: Environmental > Terrestrial > Soil > Wetlands > Peat | place: USA: New York... | reverse complement strand
ACCGCCATCCTTTATCTTCGGCCATAGAATACCACAAAATTGGTGTTATGGGAATCTTTTTTAAATACGACCCTTCTTAAATACACCAATGTTGGTGTAATGATCTTGAAGCATATCAAAACAAAAGGCAAGTAATCGACGTTCTGTCCCTTGCATTTACTGGTCTTGTATTTTACGAACCCAAGGGAAAATCCCCACTCGTGCTCTCTGTGTGTTAGTAGCAGGACCAATCAACTCCCTCCATTTCCGCCACCGTACCGCCCTGCTAGTAGCTGGTAGCTAATGAGGGGGTTCATACTCAGGCAAGGCCGAAATGGCCGAGCTGCGAAACCCGCCGTCATTCTCGCTCTCGGTACTAGAGAAATCAATGCACAAAAATGCCCTGCCACGACCGCAAGACCGAATGCCGAAGATTTTGGAAAAAGCACGAGGCCCAGTTGAAAGCTCACTTTCACTGAACTCGGGACAGTGAGCCTTTCGTTCAATGGGGAACTGGAACACCTGAATCGGTTAGGGATTAGGAACGTGGCACTACCTGACCGCATCCGCCTTGCCACTCTAGAGAAGGCGACGATAGCGGAGTCCGCCCTTCCGGTGGCCAACGTGCGGTTGCCGCAACGGTTTCAGGCATGGGAATATCATACGGTCAGCACGGCACCGATTCCAACAGCCTCCTGTAGCGTAAGCACAAATGTGATAACCTCCTCGGGAGGGGAATTATGCCGGCCACCAAAACCAAGTACGCCCAAATCGCCGACGCTTCCACAGAAAACGAGTACCGTGGCAAGCGGACGCGCGGGGGAAACGGCATCCGCTTTGATCGTGCTCTCTTCAAACGCCATCCCGAATTTGCTGGAGAGGTTAAGGCCCACGTGATCGCGCCCGGCCGCATGGTGGTTTCCGTTGCCAAGCTGGTCATCGAACGCCGCGATCCCGTGATGCAATCCTTCCTTGCCTTCCTCGCAAACGATATTGCCAAGGCGCCGGAGGGGATCAAGCCGATGAGCCCCGAAATGGCGCGGCGAATTGACCGCTTAGTAGAGCAAGTTTCCGTCTCCTGCCGTGAATCTCTCGAAGAGGAATGCCTGCTATGATGGTACACTCCGCCGCAGGAGGTCAGTATGGCGTTGACAGTTGAAGAGATTATCGCGGCCGCAACGCGACTCCCGAAAAAGGACCGGCTGAGGTTGGTTCAGGCGCTCAGTGCCGGGGCGACAGATTCGCGGTCGAGCATTACGGAACTGCGGGGCCTCGGCAAGGAAATTTGGCTCCAGCAGGACGCGCAGGAGTATGTTGACCAAGAGCGTGACTCGTGGGCAGGTTGACCGCCACTCTTACCGGAAAGTTCCTGGCCTTGGACTTATCTCCGCTGATCCATTACATCGAACAACACCCCCAGTGCTGGTATCGCAACTCGGCCTGAGAGGCGCCTATATGAAGAGGGTTAAATCTACATCCGATGAACTTCGGTCGGAGTACAAACGGTCGGACTTCAAGAAACTCGAGCGCGCCAAATACTACGAGCGGATTCGGGCAAGCTCGAATGTCGTGGTGCTTGATCCGAAGGTCGCGGCTGTCTTTCCGAACTCCGCGGCGGTAAATAAGGCTCTGCATTCTCTGCTCGAACGCTCAAAAGCCGAGCGCGACTGAGGGGGTAACCATCCTCGCCGCCCTCCTGACCGTGGGCTCCTCTCCCTTACAAAATCCTCGTCTTAGGCTCGGTTAAAGCCGCCTTTACGCCAAACTGTACCACCGCCCATCGCGCCGATAAATGGGCGAGCAAGAGCCTGCAAGGGTGTTATTATCCAAGCTTTTGAGACAGGCGACAGCAATGGAAAAGCGGGAGTTGGAGATTCGGAGCATCGCGAGGCAAATCAATACGCCCCACAAGCCTTAGAGAAGCGGTGGACCGCATCATCGGCGGCCAAAGCTGGGTGGATGCCATCAGCGAGTTCCTCGATGAGTTCTACCCCAGCAGCCGTTTGGAGCGGCAGCGCATGATTGCCGAGGAGGCCGGGCTCACGGGGGTGGCGTTCCAGGATGCCTACGTCGGGGCCGTCGGGGAGCACCTTGCCCGCCGCTGGGGGTTGGACATCCCCGCGTGGGCCGACGACCCGCGCCGCTTCCTCGAAAGACCTCACTTCCCCGATTACATGGAACTCGCCAAGGCCGTTTTCCTGCGCGACAGCCCCATTGCCTTCCGTCGCCGCCTGATTTTCACCGAGGCTGAGCCGCTGCGCCGGGCGCGGTTCCCAAGGGAAGGGTAACCACGATCGTAACACTCCGATGCATCGGGGCGGTTTTTTCTTAGATTCACGCGGCCGAACCCGAGTACAAGGCTCCGTTGTTGAGGTTTGTGGTTGTTCCGCAAGAAGAGCCTGACGGCTAAAAACTAGTCACTAACCACTGAATTTTAGGAGGAGGAGCAAATGATGACTTACTGAAATTGGCTCTTCCGTTTACGGTAATACGGCAATGAGAGCAGCCAAACCAGCATCTGTTCCGCTTCAAACATGCCGCTGCCGATCTCGCCAAGGTCAGCGAAGTGCCCTATCGCGATCGGAACTTTGACCCCCACTTGAAGTAGTGAAAGGCCAAACATCACGTGTACCAGCATGAGACCGAACGGTCGCTTGCGCAGCAGGCCAACGGCCAAAGGTAAGCCCAGCAGTCCAATTAACAATTGGATCGTTACAAGATACCAGGGCTGCAGGTGTAGTATCAGCAAATCCGCAAGGCTGACTAAAATGACCAGTAGGGACCACGGGATCAGAATTGCACCCTGAAAGTACCCCCAGCGGTAGGGCAAGGATTCTGATTCTTCGGCTAGCCGCTCTGCTATCCGCGACATTGCGTACTGCTTGGCGTCAGCGGTTGATGAGCTATCCATGATCGTTTTGCAGATTCTCGTACTCTCCCGTGCTTATGTCAACCTCCGTTTCGCCAAACACATCCGTTCCGCCAAACCTATTTCGAGGCAGTAAATATCCCCCGGCAGAGCCGCCGATGCCTTGCCCAAATGACCCCTCACCCACCGCCTTGCGGTCCCCCCTCTCCCCCGCGGAGAGGGAGAATGCATTTTTGCGCGCTCGCCGGCGAGCCCCACGATGATTTTTGCCCTCTCCACCGGGGAGAGGGGGGACCGCAAGGCGGTGGGTGAGGGGTCCTTTCCCATCATTCGACTTCCCTCAAGAATCTTGCTCCCGGATCGGCGCCTGCCGGCAGATGAGTTCTAAGTCTCCTGGTGGTAGGCATAGAGGAGGTGCGAGACGGCTGGAGGCCCGTCTAGGAGGTGGAAAGAGTTGACGCGTTCCAGGATTTGGCGGTCGGCCACGGTGGTCCGCTCGTGCTGGCGGAGGTGTTCGCCCCACGACTCGACCACGAAGGTTTCCAGGTAGCGGCCCCGCTCGGCGACATCTCCGTAGAGCCCCCAGTCCATCGCTCCATCCCTTCGGCGAAAGCGGCCGAGTTCGAGCATCGCCGAGGCGAACTCCGCTGCCCTCTGCGGGTTAATTCGGTACTCCACCGTGATCAGCACCGGGCCCTGCTCCGGCTCCGGCTCCGTCACCGCGACGGGTATGGGTCGAGATGAGGGTGCGAAGTTAAGCCCTTCGCCGAAACCCACCGGATAGCGAACCGCCACGATCAGGCCCAGCGCCAGCGCCAGGGCAGCCACCAGGAGCGCTCGCGGGATGCCCACATGCTCGGCGACGGAGCCCCACAGGGCAGTGCCCGCGCCCAGCGCGGCGAAATAGGTGAGCTGATAAAAGGCCATAACCCGGCCACGTACCCAGCCCGCGGTGTTGAGTTGAACGCTGGTGTTGAAGGTGGAAAAGGCGGCGGTCCAAGCAGACCCGGCGGCGAAAGCCGCCGCGCAGGCCACCGGGTAATGCCGCCACAATGCCATGAGCGCCAGCGCGCCCGCCGTGAGGAGTGTGGTGGCGTGCAACAAGCGCCTGATGCCCAGCCGCCGCTGCACGCGCGGCAGAATCGATCCGCTGATCACCGCGCCCGATCCGAAAAATCCCAGCAGGGCGCCATAGCCCGCTGCCCCGCGCCCCAGGTCCTGGCGGGCAAAGAGGGGTACCAGGCCCCAGAAGGCGCTTGCCCCCACCATGAAAAGCGACAGGCGGACGAGGGTCGAACGAATGGAGGGAGCGTGGGCCACATAGCGCCATCCGGCCCGCATGGCCCCCACCACGCGCTCCGCCGGCAGCACGCTCTTGCGGGGTGTGCGGCGCCAGCGGTAGAACACTACGATTACACCCAGGAACGAAGCGGCGTTCAGCAGAAAGACCGCTCCGGAACCGGCGGCGGCCACCACCAGCCCGCCCAGTGCCGGACCCACGGCTCGCGCCACGTTGTAGCCCACGGAATTGATGGAGACGGCGGCGCCCACCTCGGCGCGGGGGACGAGTTCCGGCACAATCGCATTCCACGCCGGTCCAGTCAAGGCGTTGCCCAAGCCGAGGAGGAAGGTTAAGGTCAAAAGGAGGGGTGGCGTAGTCAGGTGAAGTACGGTCAGGATACCCAGCCCGGCGGCCGCCACGAGCATCCAGCTTTGGCTGAAAATCAGCAGCCGCCGCCGGTCCACAATGTCCGCAAGGGCCCCGGCAGCCAGCGACAACAGGAACACCGGCAGGGCGCCTGCCGTCTGGATCAGCGCCACCATCAGCGGCGACGGCGCAAGCTCCGTCATGAGCCAGCTTGCCCCCACGTCTTGCATCATCGTGCCGATATTGGACGCGACGGAAGCAATCCACAGGACGCGAAAAAGTTCATGCTGGAGGGTGACCCAGGAAGAATGGATGGCAGCGTGCTGCCCAGTGCCAGCTTGAATTGGCAGGCTCGAACTTGGGGCGGTCTTTTCCCCTCCCACGTTTGAATCGGCCATCGTTGTTCCAGAATACAACAAGCGGGTTCGGATTCGCGACCCGGGTAAGAAAAACCTCGCGGCCGCGGAAGCTGGGGTCGGCTTGCGCAGAGCACAGGTCTGCGTGTCACAATTTGGGTCGTAACGCCGGCTTCCAGCCGGCACCGGGGCCGCCAAGATGGCGGCGCTACGCCGAAACCAGGACAGCATCCTGCGACAGCGTCCGTCTGCGTGTCTGCGTCTGCGTGTCTGCGTTGTCCGCTTGCGCCAACTGTGGTAGTCTGTCCCCCACGATAGGTCGTACAAACTCTCTATTGTTGTGCGCAGGAAGTCGCGTGTAAAAGTTGAAACGTGGAGTGCCGCCATGTCGCTACAGAATGAATTGAGTGAAATCGTTTCGAAGGCCGACAGGTCCGACGACTTGGAGCAGTTGGCACAGTTTCAGAGGCGATGCGAGGCAATTCTGACCAATGCCTCAAAGAGCCTGGCTGCCGAGCAGGATGCGGAATTGTGCGAGCATTTGCGGGCCATCGAGGAGCAGGCCAAGGACGCCTTGCGCACCGTAAAGGCGCGTCTGGCAGAGGTCAAGATCGCGCGCATGGATCCCGAGTACGAACAGCGCAAGCTCCAGAAGCAGCAGGAGGAGCAACTGAAAAAACAGCAGGAGATGGCCAAGGCGCAACAGTTTCTGTCGCAGGGCGGCCTGAGCAATCTGCTGGGAGGCCTCTTCGGCGCTCCGGGGGGTGTTCAAGCGGCGCCAGCGCCATCTTCGGCAGCCCCGGTCATTGCATCTGCATCCCCAGTCCCGGCTCCGGCGGCGATCCGGTGCGCGCAATGCGGCGGTGAGGTCAAAGCCACCGCGAAATTCTGTCCCGAGTGCGGCACGCCCGTCCCCCACGAGAAGCACTGCGCGGACTGTGGCGCGAAGCTGGCTCCCGCAACAAAATTCTGTCCGGAGTGTGGAACGAAGGCGGCCTGATGGGCGACTTACTGCTCACATTTCGACTCAAAGCCACTGCCGAGGACAAATCGCCGGGCCCTCTCTTTACCGCGACGGGGTTGGCATACTGACTGAGGGTTCAATCGTTTTCAGAACGCTCTTGGAAACCTTCGCCACCACGTGCACATAGGGATCAACCACTTCGGCGATGTCATAATGCATCGATGACCCCAGCACCATGGCGATTTCGGCCCCATTCAACTTATAGGTGTGCGCAAGCCACCTCGACATGCCGGTGGTGGCGCTACGCAGCGCTTCCTCCAGCGAGTTGTCGATGCCCAATACCATAATGTAATCATCGTTCTCGGCATGTGGCTGGTGCAGCCCCCAACCATCGTCAAGATTGACGGTGAACTCAACCTCCATGGAAGTCTCGAGAGCATTACCGGTGAGTTCGCCATCGCCTTGCGCGGCGTGGCCATCGCCCACAAATAGCAGAGCCCCGGGCTGAAATACGGGAAGGTAAAGCGTGGCGCCTTCGCGGAGTTGGTTGTAGTCCATGTTCCCGCCGTAGTCGCCCAGGTAGCCGGAGCGAAAGGCCTGTGAACTCGGCGGGGCGACCCCGATACAACCCATCATGGGCGCCAGCTTCACCTGGAAATTCTTCAAGCGATCGGTGGGCTTCGTCAAAACCGCGATGCCCAACTGCCGGTCCAGCTTCCAGGTGCTATCGAAGTTCTCCACTTGTTTCTGGTCGCGGGCATAGTAGGGATCGAGTGCGCTCAGGACGACAGAGTTGCTGTAGGTGCCCGCCGTGTCGCGGTTCAGGCGTACGCGTTTCAACTTGACCACCAGCGTATCACCCGGCCAGGCGCCCTCCACGTAAAACGGTCCCGTCAGAGGGTTGCCACCCGCCGCGACGTGTACGCCGTGGGCATCCACGCCTCCTGCATCCACGGTCGTGGTGTGAACGGTATCTCCCGGCTGGATGTGCAAGGCTGGTTCGATGAGGCCCGAAAAATGATTGTGGTACACCTTGGGCACGAACTCATGCCGGGTCGCGGGGCCTGCAAGCACAGGCGGCCGCCGGGCCGTCCACGTCGCTTCCTCATCGAAGAGTTTCCCGGACCCGCTCATCACGCCCTCGCTCAGGCGCCCGGTGAAAGCGCCGCAATCCTTTCCCTCTTTTTCCCGGCACCGCACCTCGATCGCCGAACCATTCAAGGTTACGGAAAGCGTGCTGCCAAACATCTCACCTGTCCAACGGGCGGCGTCCGCTTTCAACGTCAATCGCGCATACTCGGGCCGCCCATACTGCATGATGGTCACCTGCCATTTTCCACTCAAATCCGCGTTCTGAGCATGCGCCATCACGGCGACAAGACAGATGGCCGGCAGACTGGCCCTCACACTTTTACGCATAGACCCTCCCTGAAGCTTGCACAAAGAATTAGGTTAAACGCCCTGAGGGGATAGCGTACCACAGCGGTTGGCCACGGTCACTGCCCTCGTGGCTGCGGGCATTTCCTTCGATGGAATACGGGGGCAAGGGAACCGGTTAGGGGCTCGGCACGGGGCGGGGGGCGAGGAGATAGGATTCAGGATTTAGGATTTAGGTTTTAGGAGCAGTGGACTAAATCCTAAATCCCAAATCCTAGCCCTCAGCTTTCCGCTTTCGGCTTACGACCCCCTGTGTGCTACCATCTCGGGTCGCACTCTTCATCGCAAGGAGTTCTTATGCGGAAAACCGTTATATCGTTTGCTGCCGTTGTGTTCGCGCTGCTATCGCTCATCAATCTCCGCGCCGCCAGTCTGGCCGGAGTGACCCTGCCGGACACGGAGCAGGTGGCGGGCGCCAAGCTGGTGCTCAATGGCTTGGGATTGCGAACCAAGTTCTTTATAAAGGTCTACGTTGCGGGGCTCTATGTTGGGCAGAAGTCGTCGGATGCCCATGCCATCCTCGCGGCCGACGCGCCCAAGCGCATCGTCATGCAATTCCTGCACGGCGCGAGCAAAAGCCAAATGGCCGATGCCTTCAGCGACTCGTTCAACGATAATTCGCCGGACGCCCTGAAGACGATGAAGGCTGACATCGACCGATTGCTCGGCGCGCTCGAGCCCGTCAAGGTAGGGGACCAAATGGTTTTCACCTACGTCCCGGGCACGGGCACAACCTTCGCACTCAACGGCACGGACAAGCTGACCATTGCCGGTCCGGCCTTCGGCCCGGTGCTCTTCTCGGTATGGCTCGGACCGAAGCCGCCCACGGCGGATTTGAAAAAAGGCATGCTCGGGCAGTAGTGCAGGCAGGCACGATGTCGCTGCGGCTGAAAGCCCGCCGATCCCAAGGGCGGGCGCCAATCCCCACCATAAAGATAATCTATGGATAAAAGCGTTGCCAGATTCGCTGAGTGTCGCTAACAATGGAAGTGTTGGGATTTCACTCAATTCAAATCTGAATCTGAGACCGAGGCGGCTTTTCAATGCAACACTCTTGCCGTCTGCGTCGAGGTCAGTTTGAACAAACCTTTCCGGATTCCCGGGACCAAGGAGATGCATGAGCAACGAACTGCAGCAACACTTAGAACTCCCCTACAGTGAATTGGAAGAATTGAACCTCAGTGCCAAGGAGCAGCGGCTGAAGCGCGTTCCGGTGGAACAAATTCAAGGCGACCGGCTCAAATACCTGGCCGAAGAGAAGCTGATCAAAGCTGTCACCGTGCTCTTCAGCGACCTGGAAGGCCGCCTGCACATGCTCGATTACGACAAGAAATTCTTCATCAAGAGTTGGGATAACCTCACCTTTGATGGCTCTTCCATCCGGGGCTTTTCGGCACAACGCGAGAGCGATCTGCGGCTGGGAATCGACTGGCCGGCTTTTTATTGGGGGCCCGCCGACGTGTTCGGGCCCGGGAAGGTCATGGTCTTCGGCGAGGTCATCGATAAAGATGGCAAGCCCTACGCCGCGGACCTGCGCGCCGTCCTGAAGGCCTATGCCAAAGGCCTTTATGAAAAGGATGGCTTCACTTTGAACGCCGCCAACGAAATCGAAGGATTTATCTTCAAAGGTGTTGACGCCGAGCGGAACTACCACGAAACGGGAAAATTTGAGTACGTCAGCGCGGGCGGGTATTACCACTCCCTTCCTGGCGACACGCTGCGCACCTTCATCGACCGCAGCGCCGAAGTGCAACGCGCCATGGGCTTCCAGAATGAGAAGGACCACCCGGAGGTCGCCCCCTCGCAATTTGAAATCAACTACGGTTATGCGGAAGTGGTGGCCGCCGCCGACCAGATCCAGATTTACAAACTGATTTGCCGGCAGATTGCCACCAAAATGGGACTCACGGCGTGCTTCCTTCCCAAGCCGATTGTGGGCGTGAATGGCAGCGGCATGCACTCCAACGTCTCCATTATGAAGGACAACAAGAACCTGTTCTGGGATCCCCAGGGCCTGGAGAAAATGAGCCCGTTTGCATGGCAGTTCGTAGACAGGATTCTTACCCATGGCAACGACCTGTGCTTGATCATGAACTCCAGCGTCAACTCCTACCGCCGGCTCGACCCGCATTTCGAGGCGCCGAATCAGCTCAAGGCCTCGGCCGTGGATCGCGGCTCGATGATCCGTGTTCCCCTCGGCAATTCGCGCAGCGCGCGTTTGGAAGTCCGCGCCGTCGCACCGGACGCCAATCCCTACCTGTTGCTCTACTCGATTTTCAAAACCGGCCTTGAGGGTGACATTGCCCCGGTGGAAAATCTCCGCAGTGCTCCCCGCTTCTTGCCCGATAACATCTACGATGCCATTAAGAACTTCAATGATGCTGAGTGGACGACCAAGCTGCTCGGGGAAGACGTGAAAGGCCGGTATGCTGACTTGAAAAAAGCCGCCGCCGACCGCTGCCCGCGATTGCTGGGGACAGCCGTGAAGGCGCCGGAGGTCCAGTTCCATCACGAGGTCTATACGCAGTTTCTGTGGAATCTCTTTTAGGAGCCGTACTCTTCACCTATCTTCACTGACTACTGAAAGCGGACGGGTTTTGGGCCGCTCATTCCGGTTGACAAGGGGCGGTTGCCGTAACGTTATCGGGCATGAGAAAATCCCACGGTCAGTCGCTGTCGCCCGCCATCGCGATCGGCGGGCGTTCAGCCGCCGCGATATCGTGGCGACTCGCGGCGTTTCTAAACCCTGATCGAAAGCGGGTATTCTCATCGCAACAATATCGCTCGCATCTGTTTTGGAAACTGACGACCGCGACCTCTGCCGCGTGGCTACCCATGCGCCGGGCCCTGCCGGCGTTCTGCCGCTATCCGCGGAGATGCTGCTTACTGAGCCATCGGGAAATCTCTTCGGATTGAGCCAGAGCGCTGGCATGGGTTGGGACCCGTCAAAACTTCTTGATCCCGAGTTCCTCATTCTCAGCACCCACGGCGGCTTGCGTGCTGCGAATGGGGAGGCCATCGCTCTCGGCTTCCACACAGGACACTGGGAAGTGGGTCTGCTGGTGGCCGAGGCGGCGCGGGAGTTGAAGGAACTGCGCGCCGTCCCCTTTGCCGGCGCCTGTACTGACCCCTGCGACGGGCGCACGCAGGGCACCACCGGCATGCTGGACTCGCTGCCCTTCCGCAACGACGCCGCAATCGTGCTGCGCCGTCTCATCCGCTCCCTCCCCACCAGCAAAGGTGCGATCGGCATTGCCACCTGCGACAAGGGCCTGCCCGCCATGATGATGGCACTGGCCTCCTCAGGAAAAACTCCCGTTATCCTTGTTCCCGGCGGCGTAACGCTGCTGCCGGAATCGGGAGAGGATACCGCCAAGGTCCAAACCCTCGGCGCGCGCTTTGCTCAAAACCAAATCACCGTGGAGTACGCCGCTGAGGTGGGCTGCCGCACCTGCGCCACTCCCGGGGGCGGATGCCAATTCCTCGGTACCGCGGCAACCTCGCAGGTTGTCGCCGAAGCGCTGGGATTGGCGCTGCCCCACACCGCGCTCGCGCCCTCCGGACAACCGATTTGGCTCGACGCCGCGCGCCGGTCGGCCCGGGCGATTTTGCGCCTGCACCAACTGCAAATCGGCGCGGCAGACCTCCTGACCCAGGCGGCGATTCAGAACGCCATGGTGGTCCACGCGGCCTTCGGCGGCTCCACCAATCTTCTGCTCCACATCCCCGCCATCGCCTTTGCAGCAAAATTGCGGCGCCCCGTCGCTGCCGACTGGGCGGAGGTGAATCGCCAGGTGCCGCGCCTGGTGGACGCCCTGCCCAATGGGCCGCGCAATTTTGCCACCGTCCAGGTTTTCCTCGCCGGCGGCACACCCGAAGTGATGTTGCACCTGCGGCGGGCAGGGCTTCTCGATACCAGCGTCAAGACGGTCTCCGGAGAAAGCCTTGCCACCTGCCTCGACTGGTGGGAGGCAAGCCCGCGCCGCCAGGCATTGCGCCGCTGCCTGCAAGAGCAGGACGGCATCAATCCGGACGACGTGATCATGTCGCCCGATCAAGCCCGCTCGAAAGGAATCGGTTCCACCGTCTGTTTTCCCGTGGGCAATCTGGCGCCGGAAGGCTCCGTCATCAAGAGCACCGCCATCGATCCTTCGCTCATCGACCAGAACGACGTTTACCGGCATGTGGGACCAGCCAAAGTTTTTACCACGGAAGCCTCGGCGATTGAGGCCATCAAGAACGGAGAGGTGGCGCAAGGCGACGTGATGGTGCTCGTCTGCGGCGGTCCGGCGGGCGCGGGCATGCAGGAGATTTACCAGATCACTTCCGCGCTCAAACAACTCCCGCATTGCAAGCATGTGGCGGTTCTAACCGACGCGCGGTTCAGCGGCGTCTCCACCGGAGCTTGCATCGGCCATATCTCTCCTGAGGCGCTGGACGGCGGACCGATCGGAAAGATTCAGGGGGGCGATCAAATTGAAATCGTGATCGACCGCAAACACCTGACCGGTTCTCTGCATCTCGTGGGCGACGCTCACGAAACATTCGGCGCCGAAGAAGGCGCGCGCCGCCTGGCGCAACGGAAGCCGCGGCCGGACTTGCATCCGCATCCCTCGCTTCCTGAAGACACGCGCCTATGGGCGGCTTTAGTTCAGGCCAGCGGTGGTGTGTGGGGAGGCTGCGTCTACGACACCGACAAGATAATATCGTCACTGGAGAAAGCTGATGGATTTCGGCAAAAGGAGTGAAGCATGAAAATCACCCTGGCTGGTGTGAGCATATTTTTATTCTTCTCGGCTCTACTTATCGCGACGACGCCTGCGGCGCAGAAGGCTTCGAACCCCATTCTTCAGGGAGACCAGGCGACGGCGGTCGGATGCCTGCGGAGCATCAACACTGCGGAGGTGTTTTACGCCAAGGAATACAAGAAGGGCTTCAGCCCGACGCTCGCTTCATTGGGCCCGCCACCGGAAGGAGCGAAGCCCTCAGCCTCAGCCGCCGGTCTTCTGGATAATTCCCTGACGGGGGGCAAGAAGAGCAACTACGTTTTCACTTATAAGGCCGGCAGGCCGAATGCCAGCTGGCGGATTACCACTTACTCCGTCGTGGCGCGTCCCGCCCAATGGCAGAAGGGCCTTTGGACTTTCTTCACCGATCAGACAGGGATCATCCGCGGGACAGACGAGAATCGCGCGGCGAGGGTGTCTGACCCGCCGCTCCAGTAGCGCCGTCGATTGCCGCCCTAGGTATTACTTGGGGAGCTTGTGCTGCCCGGCTTGGTCGCGCAGGCAATCCACACGGCAATGCCCCACACCAGCAATCCCACGATGAGGCCCTCGACGACGCTTGACGCCAACGACCCCGCCAAGCGCTGAGGAATGTGGCCGCGCGAGGGATCGAAAAAGTGGGTCTTGAAGAATGGCACGACGGCGGCAAACACCGTGGCGAGGTAGACCCACAATCGCCACGTCCATCCCAGCACCAGGGAAGGAACCAGCAGTTGGCGGGCTCCCGTCAATCCCATCCGCGCCCCCACCCCACCCAGGTAAAAGGCGCTCAGGAAGACCAGCAGCGTGGAACTCCAGGCGGCGTAACGTAACGGTTCAAGCCCCATGGCCTCGGTCCAATAACGCATGATCACAAACACTCCCAGCAGGGCGCCGGGAGCCACCGTCACCGGCCAACGCCACAGGACGTGAACGATCGCCATGAGCAGCAGGACGATTACAAAGAGCACGCCGGTTTCCATGGCGTGCCCCATCACGTGCTTGCCGAGATGACCCCAGTCGCCGAAGTCTTCCTTCTCGGCAAAGTGGGTGCTCGACAGACGCAGGACCGCGGCGATGATCGTCACCAAAATAATCAACGCTTCCGTCCATGCCGCCAGGATTAAGGCGGGGAGCAGAAGTTGCGTGAACTTGCGCAAGCCTCCGCGCAGCGGCCCCACTGCCGCAACGTAAATCGCCACGAAAAGCAGCCCCACATTGCTGGAAACATAGCGCGTGAGACCGTGCGGCACCCCGGCAAGTTCCAATACCAGACGTGCGACCACCAACACCGCCAGGGTGGCCATCGCCCCACGCATCAAATGAGCAAACGGTTCCCGAGTGAGTCCTTCCGATTCCGATGACATGACACCCTCCTTGTGGAGCAGGAGTCAGAAGTCAGGACGAGCAGAAAATGTAAATGGTAAATGGTAAATTGGAACTGCACCCCCTTTTACCATTTATCATTTACCCTTTATAATTTGTCCTTGCCCGCTTCTACCCAGCCGATACGCCAAATGCCTGACTCCTGTCTCCTGACTCCTGACTTCCATCTACTTTCTCTTCGCCTTAAATTCCGAACCCGCTTTCCAAGCCGGGAAAGTTTTGCCATTGGCGACCTGGTAGCCAACTTCTCCCAGCAGGCGCAAATCCTCCACCGTCCCGCTCGCATCCCAGTAGGGTTTTATTTTGTCGGAGGGCTTGTGGTAGTCCTCGCTGGTGTACTGATGGCGCATCTGGAGCCCGTAGCCTTCCGGCTTGCCGAGGTACTCCACGCCGCTATGCGTGTCAAGCGCCGGCACCCCCACCTTGGCAAAATTGAAATGGTCGGAGCGGTAGTAGAAGCCCTTTTCCGGTTCGGCATCCGGCGTGACCTCTCTTCCCTGCTCCGCTGCTGCGGCTTTCAGCACGTCCTCCAGAGTTGATTGGCCCATCCCGATAATTTCAATATCCTTGGTGCGCCCCAGCATGTTCAGCACATCCATGTTGATGTCTGCCAGGGTCTTGGACAACGGATAGAGGGGATGCTCGGCGTAGTACTGCGAGCCCAGCAGGCCTTTCTCCTCTGCCGTCACCGAGAGAAATAGGATGGAGCGGCGCGGCGGCGGCTGCACGTGCGTAAACGCGTCGGCAAGTTCCACCAGGCCCGCAACCCCGGAGGCATTATCCGCAGCCCCATGATAGATTTTGTCACCGTTAACCACCGGACCGATTCCCAGGTGGTCCCAGTGCGCGGTGTAAATTACGTACTCGTCCCGCAAGTTGGGGTCAGCGCCCACCACTTTGCCCACCACATTCTTGGAGTTGATCGTGCGGATGGTGTTGTGGAGCCCGAGTGAAGCTTTCACTTTCAGGTCCACGGGATGGAATTCGCGGCTGGCGGCGGATTTCTCCAGCGCGTCGAAGTCCTTCCCGGCCAAGGCGAACAGTTCCTTGGCCTTTTCGAAAGTTATCCAACCTTCTACGGCGCATCGCGACATCCCTTTGTCGGCGGTCACCAAAGTGAACTGCTCGCCCGTATTGCTGTTGCGCACCACGCCCCAGGGATAGCCCGCCGGGCCGGTCTGGTGCACGATCAGGCACCCCAGCGCCCCCTTCGCCGCCGCCTCTTCAAACTTGTAAGTCCAGCGGCCGTAGTAGGTCATCGCCTTGCCCTTGAACATCTTCTCGTCCAGCTTGGAAGGATCGTGGGGATCGGGCACGGGCGGGTCATTAATCAACACCACTAGAATCCGCCCCTTGACGTTCAGCCCCTTGAAGTCGTCCCAGTGATACTCCGGGGCCACGACGCCGTACCCCACAAAAACCATGTCCGCCTCGACGCTGATTGCGGGTTGCACGCGCTTGGTCCAGGCCACAAAGTCATCGGCGAATTTGAGCGTTGCGTGCTTTCCGCTGGCGTAGTCCGTGAACACCAACTGCGCGCTGGGATCCACTTTAATGCCCACCATCGGCACCTTCTGGAAGTAAGTTCCATCCGGATTCCCGGGCTTCAGTCCCACTTTCTTGAATTGTCCCTCGATGTATCCGGTGGCCAGCGTCTCTCCCCGGGTAGCGGGCGCGCGTCCCTGGTACTCGTCCGACGATAGAACCTTGATGTTCTCCATAATCCTGGCGGCGCTGATTTGCTTCCATCCGGATTGCCCCGGAGCATCGGTCATGGCCAAAAGGACTCCGAAAACCAGCGGCGCCCCCGCCGCGAGACAGAAGAAGTGGATTAACCGTTCCATGTGGCAATTCCCCCGCAAAGAGTTTGGCGTGCATCGTACTTGAGCGCCAGGGGGGATTCAATATGTTTTCGAAGATTCCGAAACCGCGGGGTGCGCGGCGAAAATAAGGCAAAGCGCTGCGCGTTGTGCTAGCATCAGCGGCAGGTTCAATCGCGGGTTCCAGAATGAACTGCCCTCGGGCAGCATCTTCCGGGCAAGATCACAATTGAATCTAGGAGGCGCGACCATGAAACGGGTATGGGAAATGACCCTTCTGGTAGGGGCCGGCGTGGGGCTCTTGCTTGGGCCGCAACCAATTCTCGCCCAGGCTTGCAAGGATGAGGTCTCCATAGTGGATGGGTCCAAGCAGGCTCTGTTGGAGCTCACGGAGACGGTGAAGAAGGAAAGCCTGGCGGATTTTGAAACCCTTAACCACCAGAAGAGCGCCGTGAACAAGCTCACCATCAACAACACCATGCTGGGAGAACTGGTGAGCTGTCTCGATAAGGCCTCGCAAGACAGCGCGACGCCCAAAGCGGAGGCGGAGGCGGCAAAAGCCCAGCGCGATGCCGCCGCCAAATTGCAGGAGAAGATCCGGCACGAACAGGCCGCCATCAAAGATGCGAAAGCTCCCAAGGACGCCAAAGCTCTGATCGAAAAACTTGACCTGACGCCCTGACGATGGATGGATATGAACGTCGACCCTCTTCCCCCCTTGACCGCCGAGGAAGAACTACTGGTCGCGGGCTCCAGCCGGCGCCAGTGCTTCACTTGCAACTCCGCCAAACTGCGCCCTTTGATCGTTCTCGCCAAAGAAGGCTTCCCTCCCGGCGACTCTCGCCATGTCTTCAGCTATTCACACGACGCCATCTTCGGCTGCGACGATTGCCGCCACGGGTACGCGGAAAGACGCCGGCACGACTGCTTCGATTTTGAAGAGCTCTACGACCAGGACCAAGTCTGCGCGCTCGACGGTAAAAGCACTGCAAGACTCACGGAATGTTTGCCGCAATGTCCCCAACCTACATCGGAAACCTGCGACTGCAAGGTCCATCAATCCCTCCGGAAAAGTTGGGGCTTCCTGCCGTATCAGGTTTGGGAGCGCTACACGGGAGAACTCCCCAGTGTGATCTTGCAGATCGCCGACGCGGACCAGGAGAGGCTGATTATCTCCGGCGTTTGGGTGGGAGTCATGGATGATCTGCCTCGCCTGATGGCGAAAAATGGAAAATGGCCGGTCTATGATGCCAAAGGCAAGATGAGGGGTGAAGGCGAGTTCTCGGGGGGTCAAATGACCGGACGGTGGACCTACTGGCACCCCAACGGCCAAAAGAAATCCGAGGGAGAATACGAAAAGGATCTGCGCGAGGGGAAATGGGTGGAATGGAACGATCGCGGTGAGGTGGTGGCAGAACAGATTTTTCGGGAAGGGAACCCTATCAAATAGTGATGCTTCCATGCGACAAACTGCTCTAACCATCCCGGAAATGCTCGACAAGCTGGAGAAGTTCTACGGCCGGCAGGCACCGTGCTGGCCCGAGGATCCCTACGCGTTCATCGTGTGGTGGCACTGCGGTTACCCGGCGAGCGATGCGGCGTGCACCAAAGGCTGGGAGAAGCTGAACCGTGAAGTCGGCATCGAGCCGCACAATCTGCTTGCCGCGCCGCCGGGGCAGCTTGCTGCTGCCCTCAAGCCAGGCGGCATGGTTCCGGAATTGCGCGCCATGCGGCTCAAAGAGATTGCCCGACGGGTAAAAGACGAGTTGGGCGGCGATCTGCGGGCGGCTCTGGCCGGGCCGCTCCCTGTGGCGCGGAAGACCTTAAAGAAGTTCCCCAATATTGCCGACCCGGGGGCCGACCGCATTTTGCTGTTTGCCGGGATCGCGCCCCTTGCCGCGGTCCCTTCCAATTGTCCGCACGTCCTGGTGCGCGCTCTGCACGGCGAGGAACGCGAGAACTACGGCGTCAATTATCGTGAAGCGCAGCAGGCCATCGCCGCGGAAGTGCCGGAGACCGTCGACGCGCGCAAGCGCGCCTACCTGCTGCTGAAACGCCATGGCCAGGAGATCTGCAAACGCACCAAACCTAAGTGCGAAGATTGCCCCATCAACTCCCACTGCGCTTTTTCCGCCGGTCATCGTCGCGGCAGGTCGACCTAAGCGGGACCCTTTGTTTTCGGGCGACTTTTGCACTGAATAACATTTCCGCGAAGCAGCCAAGGGCCCTGTTGCTGGTGCGGAGCAGACTTCCAACGGATTTGATACGCTGGTGAAAGGGAGACGGACATGAAACAGAGTTCCCAGCCCACGCGGGCGGAATCGCCGAGCAAGCAACTCGCCGGCTTCATTGCCAAGTTCGACCCTCGGATCGCAAAGCTCATTCGCTCGATTCGCTCAGCGGTGCGCAAACGGTTTCCCACCGCCATTGAGCTGGTCTACGATAACTACAACTTCCTTGCCATCGGCTATTGTTCCACCGAACGCGCCTCGGACGGCATTGTCTCTTTGGCTGCGAACGCCAAGGGGGTGGGCCTCTGCTTCATCTACGGGGCGACCTTGCCGGATCCCAACAAGATCTTGCTGGGCAGTGGAAGTCAGACTCGTTTCATCCGCCTGGAGAGTGCGGCAACTTTAGCGAAGCCGGAGGTGGAAGCGCTTCTGCGCGCCGCGGTTGCGCACGCGAAGTCTCCACTGCCCGCAACGGGCCCGGGCTACACCATCATCAAGTCCGTGTCGGCCAAACAGCGGCCGCGTCGCCTTTCCGCGAAGTAGGCGTATTTTGGCCGGTCATTTTGATTCGCGGAATGATGTCCCGGCAAACCTCACCACGCCTCATTTAGGGGCACGGGCTGGAAAGAGAGAATCGACAAATAGTCCGAAAAGCCGCTCCCTGCTCCCTCGCCTGAGTGGGTTTTGACGACCTGTGGACCCACGCCTTATGACATACAACAGAGAAAAATTCCGCGCCTGTCATGCGTTGAAATTCGCATCGAGGCAACCCGCGAATCGCCGCCAAGCCTTCACAAATTGCCTTTGTATTTGTGAAAATTGACAAATGTCAGAAAACAAAAGACTACGGCGTGCCCAGTCGAGCTCTCCAAGGCGCTGTGAGTAATGTCGATTCTGGCAGGGCGATTGCCATGCGCTTTAATAGGGAAGAGTCGTAATTCGTTCTTTTAAGGAGGGGAATATGGCCATACCCCAACGGATCCGCGACTACTTGGACTCCCAGAATGTCTCCTACGAGACGCTTCACCATTCTCAAGCCTTTACCGCGCAGGAGGTTGCGCATTCCCTCCATGTATCGGGAAAGAAATGTGTGAAAGCGGTGGTGGCCAGTGGGGACAGCAAAACCATCATGTTGGTCATGCCAGCATCGCACCGGCTGAACTTTCAGGAGCTCAAATCCCTCCTGAAGGCGCATCAGTTGGAAATGCTCGTCGAAAGCGAATTGGTGGACCTTTTTCCAGACTGTGACCTTGGCGCGATACCGCCCCTCGGCAACTTATATGGAATTAGCGTGTGGGTAGACCGGGCGGTGGCAAATGCTGAGAAGATTGTATTCTGCGCGGGAACGCATGAAGACTGCATTCGCATGCGTTACTCAGACTTCGCCAAACTGACCCTGCCCTATTTGGGTCATTTTTCCGAGCCGGGCACAGCCCAGGCAGCTTGATTTGTCTCGTTGTGTGGATGAGCGCGCGCCGAGTCTCCCCACGTGCGAGGAATGGGCACGGGGGGGGAGGTCTGGCTTTTTTCAGGCCCTTACGGCGGCCGCGCCTGATTCCGGATTGCTTGAACGCGAGGTACAGAAGGAAGAAGAGGAGATTCTAATGGGACCTGGATGCTCAAACTGCCCCGTTTTAAAGACATCGCTATTTGGCGACATGTCGATCGATCAGATTCAAGCGCTGGGCTGCGTATTTCGGCCCGCTCGCTATCGCCGCAACCAAATCCTCTTCTTCGAGGGAGGCATTGCGCAGCATCTTTTCGCCCTGCACTCCGGCCTGGTGAAGATGGTGAAATCCCTGGAAAACGGGAAGGACCGCATTACCGGAGTGCTCTTCCCCGGCGAGCTCTTCGGTCTCGAAGCCCTCACCGACGTTTCCTATCCCATCACCGCCGTGGCCCTGCGCGACTGCGAGATTTGCGCCGCGCCCCGCGAAGATTTCGCCACCTACCTGCGCACCAATCCGGACATTGCCATCGGCATGGTGCGCTTTCTGGTGGGGGAACTGGAACGCATTCGGACGCAAGTAACGGACATGAGCTTCAAGGACGCCCGCATGAAGGTAGCGACGTTCCTGCTCTCGCTCGTCACCAATGAGCCCACGGGCGGCAATGGCACCGTGAACCTGACCCTGCCGCTTTCCCGGCAGGAGATCAGCGAAGTCCTGGAACTTTCCGCGGAAACGATCAGCCGCACCCTCAGTTCCTTCCGCCGCGAGCAGTTGGTGGTGGCGCGCGGACGGCACATGGTGATTCAGAACCGCGCCGGGCTCGAAGCCGTGGCGCACCGCTGATGAGTCGTCAGTTGTCAGCCATCAGTTCTCAGTGAAAAAATCCCCACCCGTGAAAGGTGGGATGTCGTCCGCCAAAAAGCGCCCGCAAGGGTCGGTGCCGGGGGCCCGATTGTTGACAAAGCGCAAATGCCCGCCAATGGCCGACATTAAGAGAACTGTGCACAGCAGTCGCGTTCGGCGCGAGACGACTTATTGTCCGAGTACCAGCGTCAATTTGTCACCCTGTCAAATTGTCGCCCCTTCACGACCCGCGCCCCTCCTCAGCTAACTCTCGGCTCTTACCATCAGAAAGTTGGGAACCTGAAGTGGGATTGGGGTGTCTGAATGCTTAGACTGGACTCAAGGAGGTGGGCATAAAGCGGAAAATCATATTCAAGCATATCGGCTTGGCCCTGGTACTGGGGGCTCAGCTTGCGGGGCGGGCGCAAGGCGGCCAGGAAGCTCAGCCCCAACCCAACGTGCCCTGTGCCAGCAAGCTGGAAGTTGCCTGCGAACAACTGCGCATGGGGGTGAAAGCGTATCGTGCGGCGAATTTTGGGGAAGCGTTAAATCACTTCCGCATCGCGGCAGATATGGATTCCAATTTCGTGGAAGCCCGGCTTTACCTGGGCAGCGCTCTGGCGCAACAGTACGTTCCGGGCGGGGGGGCGGCGGAAAATCTCGCCGTGGCAAATCAGGCGATAGAGGCATTCGAATCGGTGTTGAAGCTGGACGCCGGGAACGAGACCGCCCTCGCCAGTGTGGCGCAGATTTTCTACACCTTGAAGAAATTTGACAAGGCCAAGGAGTACCAGCAACGGCGCATTGACGTTGACCCTGCCAACCCGGAGCCTTACTACTGGATTGGAGTCCTCGATAGGGCCCTATGCTTTCCACGGGATATGACGTTGCGCAAAGACCTCGAGCTGGATTTTCCGCGAGATGCCGATAAACCCAATATGCTCCCGCCGCTACCGGAAGACGCGCGGGCGCGTTTAGCGTCGGAGAACGGCGCCGCCGTGGAGGAGGGCCTCCAGGATCTCAAAAAGGCGATTGAACTGAAGCCTGATGACAGTGACGCGATGGCCTACCTTAACCTCCTCTATCGCCAGAAAGCCGAATTGGAAATTACCGAGGGCGCCCGCCAAGACGATCTGCGGATCGCCAACGAGTGGGTCAACAAGGCCCTGGAAGCTCGCAAGAAAGCTCCGTCCCCCTCCGGGCAGCAACCGAAGTAGCGCCGCGCGGCCTCAGGCCGCAACCAAACCACGCCCCGGGGCGTTGCCGGCTGACCGGATTGCCGTCTCACCGGATTGCGCCCCGATGCATCGGGGCGGTTGGGGCTTCGCTGTGGATTCGCGCCTAACGATTCGCAGAGCTTTGCTCTGCGCAATCCGGCAAGTCAGAAGTCTTTTGATGGAATATCAAAACCTCTTTCCTCACCAACAAAGGTGGGACGCCGTCCGCCAATAAGCGCCCGCAAGGGTCGGTGCCGGGGTCGCATAGTGGATAAAGGGCAAATCTCTCCAATTAGCAAATCATAAGGGCTCATCGCGCAAATCGGTTGGGCGCCCTACTGAGACTTATTATCCGAATGCCAGCGTCAATTCGTCGCCCCGCTGCGGCCCGCAGAAAACTCCTTTTACTGACTCTGCGCGTTCACCTTGAAAAAGTTGGGAACTTGAAGGAGGTTTGGGGTGTCTGTAAAGTTAGGACTGTGAAATGCGATTCATGCCACAAGACTCGTCGCGAGTAGTGCCGGCATGGCTGATTTCCACCCTTGGGGGTGCCGTTATGGTCTCTGCCATCGCCGCATATTTGGTTCTCCGGCACCCGTCGCCTCCCCCTTCCCCCCCGCCCGCGATTGTGGTTTCTGCCTGTCGAGATTTGGCTCCAGGGATGCGTCGCGTCGGGTTTGATACCCACTTTGACGTACCTGAAACAGGTTTTAATCTTCGCATTGGACGGAACGACATGCCGCCCCAGGTATTCTATTGCGTCCGGGTTAAGAACGGCACCGCGGATACCATGGAGATGTCAAGTGGGCCACTCCTTTTTGAGGCGGTTTGGAGCTCGGCATATCCCGTTTTCTCCGACCGTGTCGACCCGGCGCTGGCATCGGGCCCCCTGGGTTCGCCAAACGGA
>Ga0326728_10010346_pt1 | contig 21877 bp, 16 predicted proteins | sample MB3enrmetagenome_FD_207602 | JGI IMG/M metagenome (GOLD analysis project Ga0326728, IMG submission 207602) | Lab enriched peat soil microbial communities from McLean, Ithaca, NY, United States - MB31MN | ecosystem: Environmental > Terrestrial > Soil > Wetlands > Peat | place: USA: New York... | reverse complement strand
TGCGAATCGGGGACTACGCCAGCAGTCCCTCAAATTTGTAAGTGGTTGCGGGGGGTGGATTTGAACCACCGACCTTTGGGTTATGAGAACCCCAATGAACGAAATCTAATGGACTTACGCGGCGCAAAGAGTAACGCAATGTCCATGTTTAGAACTTATCGGAATCGTAATTGCCCTTTTTTTCCCTTGTGGCTGCATGGGGCACGTAAACACGTTGATCGTTGATGACACGCCGTAGGCTATTTAAGGGCAGGTCAGAACGAGCAAAAGGCACGTACGGCCGCCGCAAACAGTGGCACAGGTGCTAGACGTCGAAGAAGAGTTGGGAATCAGCGAGCTCCGCCCAATTTCTGTAGACTGGAAGCCCACCGGAAAGTCACTGGAATTCGAGTTTGTCCCCAAGCTTTACGTAGAATTTACACAGGCTGGATCGACGTCCTTTAAAGTAGATGTGAAGGGTGCAGTTCGGCACAGGACTTGGCTCTTCCGAGTTGTCAATTCACATTGCCGTTGCGACGCTTTTCTCATCTCGCATCGCAGAGTACGGCCATAAGTTACTCAGCCTATAATTCGGCTGCAAGGCATGTTCATTCGACTTGCCTGGCTTTCTCAAATGAAGATGACCTGGTCGGAGAGTTTCCGTTGGTACGCGACGGTTGTTGCCCTCGCGGCTGTGCTGGTGTTGCTCGCGGTGCTGCAGTATCGATCCGGCAAAGCGGTGAGTGAAGCGACCATCGCACAGATGCGTGCCAGCCTTCAAGGGTCTCTCTGGGATGTCCGGCAAGGGCTGGAACGAGAACTGACATCACTTTGCCGGGAGATGCAGTCCGGTGATCTTCCCGCCAAGAACGATCGGCAAGAATATGCGGTTCGGTTTGAGCAATGGAGGCGTGCGGCAACTCACCCGAATCTCGTGAGTGCAGTATTCATCTGGGAGCAAAGGGATACCACGCGTTCCCAGCTTTTCAAACTGAATACCAGTCGCAACGCTTTTGAAACAGCAGAGTGGCCTGCGAATCTGAGTGGGTTGCGCGAGAGACTCACCGAACTTAGACCGGCGCCGAGACCGGCCGGAAAAGGTCCCGGTGGTCCGGAGTTGCCCCCGGAACCGTTTGGCAGACAGTCTCCACCTCCGCGTAATGCACCGCCTCCTGACGATAGTGTTGCTCCACCGGACAGTGAGCAACGACCTCCCGATGGTCCTCCCGACCAATTCGGCACCGTGCAACGCCGGCCTCCGCCGGGATCGGAAAACCACACTCCTCCTCTGCCGCCGCAGGGCATGGAGTCATTTTCGTGGATGATCGATCAAACCGTTCCAGCTCTGCTGCAAACGTTCAGCGATACGAGGGGTACGAGTGCACAAGAACAGGGGACACCAAGTCTCAACTGGATCATCATTGTGCTGGACCGGCGCGTACTCGGGCAACATATCCTGCCGGAACTGGTACAGCGTTACTTTGGTCGGAATGAACAGTCCTCGTATGACATTGCGGTCATCGACAGCAACGCGCAGGAGCCTGATATTTATACGTCTCGTCCCGGATTCAACCGGCAGAAGGATTTCGTGCCGGATGCTGTCCTGAACCTGTTTGGGCGCCCGGCAATGGTGGCCGAGGGAAGAGAATCGTTGCTGGAAGGAATGATTGCGCCTGGTGCGCAAGTCCATGGACCGGAAGTCGCCGGCCAGACCGCAACTGATTCTTCCGCGGGTTTTCAGGATGAAGGGCCGTTCCAACTACAACCCCTTGGTTCGACCGTGCCGGAGCACGTTTGGAAAATCATTGCGAGGCACCGCCAAGGTTCTGTCGAGGCGGCAGTGGCAGCGCTATCTCGTCGGAACCTAATATTCAATTTTGCAGTGCTGCTGGTTTTGGCCGCCACTATGGGGATGATCATCGCTACCACCGTGCGCGGTCGCCGGTTCTCGCGGCTGCAGATGGATTTTGTTGCAAATGTATCGCACGAGTTGCGGACACCGCTGACCGGGATTATTTCTGCCGCGCAGAATATTGCCGACGGGCTAATTGACGACAAACAGCGGATGGCACATTACGGGCACGCAGTTATCGGCGAAGCCCAGCTGCTTTCAGATATGGTCGAGCAAATACTGCTTTTTTCGGCGATTCAAAAGGATCGTCATCGATACCATCTTCAACCGGTTGATGTTGCTGAGATCATCGGCTCTAGTCTGAAGAACATGTCCCCCCTAATACGATCAGCCGGCATCACAGTTGAGCGGCAGATTCAACCTGGGTTGCCCATGGTCGCGGCTGATTTCAACGCCTTGTCTCATTGCTTGCAAAACCTGATCAGCAACGCGGTCAAGTATGGGGGCGATGCTCGCTGGGTTGGGATTCGGGCCCGCGTGACAAACGAATCCAACGGCAGCAAGCAAGTCGAGATTTCAGTGTCAGACCGGGGCATCGGAATCAGATCTGAAGACTTGAAGCAGATTTTCGAACCGTTTTACCGAAGCGCAGAAGCGACTGCGGCCCAGATTCACGGCAGCGGACTGGGGTTGCCGCTCGCCAAGAAAATTACCGAAGCCGTGGGTGGAAGGCTCACAGTTCAGAGTGAATTCGGACACGGTAGCACGTTCACCGTACATTTACCGGTCAAGTAGTGGAACTGCGAAAACCAGTTTTGAATAGAAAGGCGAAGCACTTGCCCTTGTCTTCAATACCTCTTGTCATTCAGATCAATCCCTCTCGCTTTCCCGTCCTGTGTTTCTTTCGACTCAGTGCCATAGAATTCCCATCTGTCGTCTCAGATCGTGCTTATCAGTCGCAGGTCAGACCGGATGTTCCTACCGGAGCGAGGTAGCCTCCGCCCGAGAGTGTGTAGGTGGTGTCGCTCGATGAAATGCCGCCGGTCGAGGTAACGGTCCCGGAGTAGTAGACGCAATGGCTGTTGCCCGAAATGTTGCTGACAGCATTCCCACTGATGACAAGGCCGGAGAGAGACGTCAGATAGGACGTGCCAGTCACAGTCCAGGTGCTGGTGTCGTCGAGCGTCAGGTTTACAGTCTTGCCCGTGTCGGCATTGTTGATTTCGCCGGAAAGAGATGAGGAGTCGCTGATCACAATGGCAGCAGTGCTGATGTCGTCCACGATCACATTGCCGGTCAGTGCCGTACCGCTGGCGTTAAAGGTGATGTTGCCGCCGTTTGAACCTGCTGTGCCCCAGGTGCCACTGTTAAGGGCTTCTGCGGTCAGCAGGGTGGCTACGTTGTTCGTGACGGTAACACCGGTGAGGTTGACGACCCCTGTGGTGTTTGCGACCGAAAACATCGTGGCCGGATTGTTTTGGCCATTCGACGGGTCCCCTTGGGAACAAGCCGCGGCCGAACACGTATAGGTGATCGAACCTCCATTCATCGTGAACGTGGCTGTGCCTGTACCGGCATCGCCCGAGGTACTTTGATAGAGGAAAATGCCTCGATCGTCACCACCGCTGCTGGTCAGCGCAGTGTTCTTCAGCGTGACGGAATTCACTCCCTCCACCACAACGGCCTCCGCATTCTCTGCCGAGAACGTACTCCCGCTGGCGGTGATGTCGCCAGTGGAATAAATCCCGGCTGACCGTTGCCCGCTCGACGTGAAGGTGCCGCCGGTGACCGTCACTGTTCCGCCGCCGCGGTCTGTGGCCACTACGGAACTGCTCGCCCCTGAAGTGGTCGCCGTGACGTTCGCGATGTTCAGAGTTCCGGAATATGCTGCGTCCATTCCATGCGCATTGGCGCCACTGGCATTAATGGTTGTTCCGTTGAGATTCACGGTTGCGCCGTCGCCGGAGGCGAATACGCCGTTCCCATACTGCCCTGTGGTTGTAATCGTTCCATTGGTTACGGTGATGGTGCCGCCGGAGGCAGAGCTTGAGCTCGCGCCGTACGCAAGGATTGCCGCGTCGGTACCGTAGAAGCTGGAGTCATTCTGACTGCTGCCCGCACTGCTGGAGGTAATTGTCGGATCGGTCACCGCCACGGAAGTTCCCGAATTCTCCGCGCAGATGGCGCTTTCGTTCGCCGAAGAGACATCGATGGCCGGGCTCGTCAGCGTATTCGATCCGCCGGTGTATGCGTCGGCTGCTGTCGCATCGGCGCCGTTGCTGCTGTCCTGTAAGCCGCACGTATCGCCATTAGTTGAAGAACTCACGGTTACCGACACGGCACTTGACGCGCTCGATGCATAGGTTGTCGACCCGCCATACTCTGCCGTCAATGAGTGCGTTCCAGTCGTGCCGAAGGAAGTGGAAAGAGTGGCCGTCCCCGAACTGAGGGTTCCAGAGCCAAGGGAGGTTGTTCCGTCGTAGAAGGACACGGTGCCTGTCGCCGCGGAGGGCGAGACCGTCGCGGTCAAGGTTAACGATTCGCCTTGGGTCGGCGTGGTCGTCGAGGAGGAAAGAGATGTAGTCGTCGCCGTTGTTCCCGTCGTGGAACTCGATTTGGCGCCACTGCAAGAGATCGAAAATATGGCACTGGCGACGATTGCGAATAGGGTTATCGCGGCACTGGAGCTATTATTTGGATTCATGACAACTTCTCCTGATGACACTGGGGTCGAGAGAAAATATTCAGCCGTGATCGACCAGCCAACTGCCACTACACGACAGCAGATCATGAGTTAGGCATACGTGAGGTAAATTCTGGGAAATGGATACGTAAAGCCGATGTAAATCCTTCGGCGAGCTAGGAGATGGAGTCGTTCTCTACGAGGAGTGCAGTAGGAGGAGCGCCGGTTACCACGGCGGCAAAACTTTTACTCGTCAACACGCTCGGACACGGTTGTTATCGTTGGGTTGCCCGTATCAACAGGAGGCTCAATAAATAACGCGCGCGGATGCTGAGTCGAAATCAATGGGAGGGAACCGCACTATCGGCCGCTCCTTCCTTCTTCGTACAGAAACGTATCGCCACCCGGTTTACTCAGGATTTACAACTCCTTCACAAAGGTCTTACCCCGACTTCTTTCCCTACGGCATACGCTACGACCAGAGGTGGCAAGGCACAGCCATTCCGTTGCTGACAAGCGAGGGGCTATTTACGGAGTGGGCGGCCAAACGCGGCTTGCGAGCGCCGCAGATTCGCTTTGCGTCCACCTCAATCTTTGCAAAGAAGGACCAACCAATGAGTATCAAACCGCTGTCTGTCCCTGTTTCGGTATCCACAACTGCACTTTTCGTTGCCCAAACGCCGTCCAATTCCAAAGTGCCGATTCGTTCGATCGCGCTGATATCAGTGGTGCTCTGCGCGCTGATCATGTTTGGGTGTGGAGGCAGTTCGAATTCGAGCAGTTCCGGTACAACCTCAACAACAACTACTCTCACCGTCTCGAGTTCATCTGTTGCAACCGGAGCCAGCGTGACACTCACTGCCACTGTATCGCCCTCGGCGGCCACCGGCACCGTGACCTTTTACAGCGGAACGACCTCGCTCGGGACCGGCACGTTCAGCTCCGGCACGGCCACGCTGAACACCTCGTTCAGTACTGCGGGCACCTATTCGATTAAGGCAGTCTATGGCGGATCGAGCACATATGCATCGAGCACATCCAGCACCGTCTCCATCACGGTGAGTTCCTCGACAACCTCCACGACCACGACCCTCAGTTCTTCCAGCACAACAACAACGACGGGAACCAGCATCACGCTGACTGCCACCGTATCGCCCTCGGCGGCCACTGGCACCGTGACTTTCTACAGTGGCAGCACCTCGCTGGGCACCGCGACGCTCAGCTCCGGCACAGCCACGCTGAGCACCTCGTTTAGCACCGCGGGCACCTACACACTGACCGCCACTTATGGCGGCAATTCCAGTTATGCTTCGAGCACATCCAACTCAGTCACGGAGACCGTTAGCTCGTCAGGGTCTGGATCGAGCACGACGTCGCTTTCCGCTTCTCCGACGACTTCGTACCCAGGTTCACTCGTCGTTTTGACAGCCGCAGTCTCGCCCTCCGCGGCGACTGGCACGGTCACCTTCTATGAAGGATCTACCTCGTTGGGCACCGCGACGCTCAACTCCGGCACAGCCACGCTGGCCACCCACTTCAGCGGCACAGGCAGCTATTCGCTCACCGCATCGTATGTTGGCGACTCGACGTATTCCTCGAGCACATCCGGCTCCGTTTTCGAAACGGTCGAGTCCGGCAGCTACTCGCTGAACCTATCGAGCTACACCTCTTCGACCGGATCAGGGACGTACAACTCCCAGACCGTCGCCTACAAGTACTACTCCAACGTCGTCTATGCCGCGAACCCGGTGGATTCATCGTATGAGAGCATGAATATCTTCATTCCCACCTCAGTCAACGGAACTCCGGTTTCCGATATGCCTGTCATGATCGAGATCGGCGTGGGCGGATACATGTCCAGCAAGGCCGCCAGTTCGCCGGGCACGAATGGAACCTACTCTATGGGCAAGGGCTACGTGGTTGTCGAGGTCGGCTGCCGCGGCCGCGATAACGGGAGCAGTGGCGACTACTACGGCGTGGCGCCGGCCGCCATGGTGGACCTGAAAGCCGCCGTGCGCTTCCTGCGCTACAACGCCAGCACCGGCGCTTTCACCGGCGACGTCAACCACATCATCGACTCCGGCGGCAGCGCCGGCGGCGCGCTCGCCTCGCTGCTGGGCGCCAGCGGCAACAGCAGCTTGTACGATTCATACCTGGCGGCCATCGGCGCGGCCGACGCCGAAGACAACATCTTCGCGGTCGGAGCCTGGTCGCCCATCACCAACCTCGATAACGCCGACGGGGCTTACGAGGAAGAGTACAGCTCTCTCGACTACAGCGGCAGCGCGGTCAATTCGACCGTTTCTGGCGACTTGCAAACCATTTTCGACAGCTATCAGGACGGGCTGGGCCTTGTCGATAAGAGGGGCAGCCTGGGAACCCTGACCCACAGCAACATCACGGAATACATCCTGGAGCAGTACATGGAGCCGTCGCTGGCCAAATATGTGGAATCGGGCGGCTCGGCTCCGAGCTATGCCACCTGTACGGCCAGCGGATCGAGCGAGTCGTGCACATTTTCCTTCTCGGACTATGTGACCGACTCCATCGGCAGCCGCGGAAAGAGCGTGCCGGCCTTCGATGCTTTCTTCGATATCACATCTTCCTCCCAGTACTACGGCACCGTCGTGAACACGTCGTGTACGCCAGAGACTTTGGAGTTCGGAAATCCCACCGGTACGGCCGATAGCTCTTGCACCAGCAGCGGTGGCCCTGGCGGTGGCAGTAGTGGAAGTCCTCGTCACTTCACCAACTTCAGCAGCGAGGCAATGGATGAAACGACCATTTCCAGCAGCATGCAAACCATCGTGAACATGATGAATCCGATGTACTACATCATGAATGCCATCTCGAGCGGCGATTCGAGCGGCGTGGCCAAGTACTGGTACATCCGGGATGGCACCATCGCCACCGATACCTCGGCCTATGTCATCGTCAATCTGGCCACTGCCGTGGAGAACCTCTGGGACACGAGCCATGTCAATTCCTGGGAGGACTGGGGCGAAGGGCACAACGTCGAGGTCGATCCCAGCGGCTTCAGCGCATGGGTCACGAACAGTGTGGCGGCAGATTAGTTACAGATCCCCGGCATCTCGCAAGAGGGGACCCTTTCACTAACAGTAAAAATGCTGATTGTTACAAGGAGAAGAAATGAGGATAAAACAGCTAGTCGTACTTACACTGGTTATCGCAGTCGCGATTCCAGTGTTCGCCCAGACACCACCGAAACCACCGAGCGCGGCGGAGATGGCAAAGCGTCAGGTTAGGTCCTTGACCACGTTGCTGAATCTGACGTCTGCGCAGCAACAGCAAGCAACCACCATCTACATCAACGCAGCCAAAGCACAACAAGCCATGCAAGGAAACGATAGACAGACTCACGACAATCTGAAGGCCGCGATCCGGGCCAACGACACCGCAGCCATCGACCAACTGGCCAGCAGCATCGCTCAAAACACGGCACAAATCACGGCAATCAAGGCAAAGGCAGACGCAGCTTTCTATCAGATTCTTACGTCCGAGCAGCAGGCGAAACTCTCTGAATTAGAAAGCCAGCACATGGGACCGTTGGACGGACCTGGAGGACCCGGCGGACCACCCCCAGTAATGGGAGTCCACTAAAAACGGTAAAGGGCAGGCATCGCGCCTGCCCTTTTTGCGTTGATTGTCTCGCCGATCTTTCGGTATCAAGGGGTAAACTTATACCCAAGGCCGGCCACTGTGACGATCAGCGATGGGCGCTTTGAATTCTTCTCCAGCTTCTGCCGCAAGCTGGCGACGTGAACATCCACCGTGCGAGTGAAAGCGTCCGTGCTATAGGACCAAACTTCCTTCAGCAAGACCTCCCGAGATAGCGTCGTATTGGGGTGCTCTACAAAGTATCGGAGAAGCTGAAATTCTCTGGCCGACAGCGGGACGACCTTGCCATCGCGAGAAACGATCGTCCCTCGAAGGTCAACGTGCACAGAACCGAACTTCTGGATGCCCGGAACCGCGGGCACTTTCGATCGGCGAAGAAGAGCTTCGATTCGAGCCAACAATTCGGCCGCATCGAAGGGCTTTGTCATGTAGTCGTCCGCCCCGATCTTTAGTCCTAAGACTTTGTCGATGGTCTGTCCACGAGCGGTTAGCATCAGTATCGGAACGACCACTCCAGCCATCCGAATATCTCGGCACACATCGAAACCGTTCTTGCGGGGGAGCATGATATCCAGAATAACTAGGTCACAAGACCCTTGAATGGCCTTTTGGAGACCCTCCTCGCCGTCAGCGGCAAATTCGACGGAGTAGCCCTCGCTTCTCAGGCGATCGCCCAAGGCCATCCGGATGACTTCGTCGTCTTCGACTACGAGGACTTTCTCGTCCATATTCAAAGCAAACTGGGAGTACGCGCAGCAAAACCGTACCAAACTGCAAATGGGCACTCCTGTAAGACGAATTGTATCCTAACCCGATGTTCGATCCGGTTGCAGCAGCTCGGGCAGCGACGACAGGCCGATTCGCGCCGCCGGACGGCAACTGTTCGAGCAGAAGATCTGGTGGTCTTGGCCGCCGCCGACTACGAGGTGTATGGCTGACCCGAAATTCTGGCAGAAGGGGTCGTAGTCGCCGGGGATGAGAGTGATGCTGGCGTGCCTTTCAGCGCTTAAGCGTCCACGAGACCATCGGGACCTTCTCGCAACACGTGGAGCGGCGGATCCCAGTGCGCATCGTTCTGTAGTGTACCCAAACTGTAGTGTACCCAAAGACCGCCGGCTCTCATGGGGAGCTTTCCAAGTTCTGCACGAACCCGGCTTTCTGAATTCCTTGCGCCTGTGGAATAGACTTACTCCCGTCATCTTCGTCGCGCAAAATCCAGAAGGAGGGGAGCATGAACACGCCGCACAGGTAGGACTTGCGTAAAACTGTGCGTAAAGAATTCTTGAAATTTCGGCTGGGAAGTCGGGTTTAGAGTCACCGAGCCATTTGTGAGATTGGCTCAACCCATTGAAACCAAACAGTGGAGTTGGTTGCGGGGGGGTGGATTTGAACCACCGACCTTTGGGTTATGAGTTCAAAGGGAAACTGATACGAAACAACTTACAAGCGCACGGATGACACCTAAGCGACTGTAAGGTACTGCAAGGAACGCACCGTAGTCCCCAATTTAGTCCCCAGTCGACAATCAGTTCCTGGTTGGCATGAGCTCTTCATTTTCAGGCTGGTTAATGTCATAAGTTTGAACGAGTGTTCCTTTTCACTACTTCGTGATTCTGTTCCCACCCTCGGCAGAATGAGTCTTCCGTTTTGTAACGCGACCCGATGTCTGACGCTTTCTATCAATCCTGACGTGGACAGTGGTGGGGTTAGGAGACCCGACAGCGGCAGCAAACGCAGCGGGATTCAGTGCGGTGAGCACAGCGGCAGGATTCCTATCAATGACAGTGAGCAACGTGCGAGCCGGCGCTTCTGGGGTCCTCCGCCCACCCTCCCAGTGCTTAATGGCATCCAGGCTGAACCCGAACGTGTCAGAGAATCTGGCTTGTGTCATGCCAAGTCGATTGCGGATCGCTTTCACGTCAACTTCCTGGGGCACATGCGCCCTGAATCCTTCTTGCTTCCCAGCAAGGAAAGCTTCAACGTCGTTAAGGCCATCCATCATCTGCTCGAATTGCGTTTTCATGCTACCTCCCGTAGGTCTCGAAAATACTATCGGCACGTTTCTTCAGCGCGTTGCGTTCCGCCATGGATAGGTTTTCTTTCTCATTCTTCGGAAAAACCGTGATGAGAAAAACCGGAATTCTTTCGTTGCGCCAGATATACACAACCCGCGCGCCGCCACTTTTCCCCATTCCTTTGCGTGCGACCCGGACCTTTCGAAATCCACCGGTTCCACGGATCAGGTCTCCACATTCTGGGTCAGCCGCAACCAGTGCCACGATGTCCGCGCGCTCCTCCTCGCTAAAGAGCTTGTTGGCTATGGAGAGGTAAGTAGGCGTTTCGACAACCGTCTGCACAACTCTATTGTGCTCCATTGGACACCATAAGTCAAGCGAAAGTGTGCGCCATTGGACACCAAATGAGCCGCGGCCTCTTGCGTGACCGGGAACTCCGGGTCCGTAACTAGTTGAAAGCACGGGGTGCAGACGGCTCCCGAACTTCCGCCCAAACCCTCCTAACAAATTCACTGGCTGGCCGGGCGGCGTTCGTCGAATAACTCACGGGTTGCGGAGGTTGCAACTGAGGCAGTCGCCGGGGAGACCACGACTGAAATCGGATTGAGCGTAATGATCGCCGTCACTGATTTTGTTGTGCCCGCTCCGGCGGTCGCGTTCATGATCGCCGTTGAACCGCTGCCAACGGATGTAGCTGCCGCTACCAGCTCAAAACCCTCGGGCAGCGTGCGCGGCTGAAATTGTTAATCACCCTCCTATTTGTAAGTCAGGTGGATTGACAGGTTCGTGCTCGGACACGAAACCTGGACAGCGGCTGCCGCAAATTGGGGCGCTGAGAGACCTACCGCTGGATTATTCGAGAATCCAAACCCTTCTTTAGGTATACCCAGAAGATTCCGATCGAGTTTGTGATTATCGTTTTCGTCATGGAGCACCGCGATTGAATACCGCCCTGCTGGAAGGCTGAATTGCGCCGTCGCTCCATCCGGGCCGATCTCAAAGCTCTGGTGGACGATAGCCTTGTCGTTATCCTCCGGCCACCCATTCGGGGAACCGAAAACCGTGACGGCTAATGCTCCTTTCTGGTTACGGAATCCGTCGACATGGACATTCACGCTACACGCGGATTGGGCCGCAGTATCGAGGCAAGTTGCACCGAGAAGCGCGACGGATAGGCAAAGTAAAAGCAAAGACTTCATCGTAATTTCCATCCTAGAGGCCGGGAGCCGGAGGGAAAGGCAGAGGGGGAAGCTGCCCAGGCGACGACGGAGCCGGCAATTGTATCGACTGTATGTCTTTCTTGTATTTCGCCTGCTGATCGGGGGTCAGAACGGCTGAGACGCGGTCATATTCCTCTTTGCGTATGGTTAGAAGACGCTGGAGGCGCGTGATTGGATCGGTATTGTTGTCTTTGAATACTGCGTCCAATTTTTGCGTCTCTTCCTCAAGGATCGTGCTGGCCTGCGATGCTTGTTCCTTGGATAGGTTGTATTCCACTGTCATTCTCTTGACTTCAGCGGCGATGTCCCTCTTGGGAAGACTGGGAAGGGGAGGTAGCGGCTGGGGTGAAGAGGTGCCAGACGAAGGGGGCGCAGGCAACTGCGCTGGCTGCATATCTTTCTTATACTTCTCTCGCTGATCTGGGGTCAGCACGGCTGAGACACGGTCATATTCCTCTTTGCGTATGGCCATGAGACGCTGAATCTTGATGATTGGATCGCCATAGATGTCCCTAAGAACAGGATCCCATTTCTTCGTCTCTTCTTTGAGGATCGTGCTGACCTGTGACGCCTGGCTCTTGGATAAGTCGTACGCCTTTGTCATTCTCTTGACCTCAGCGTGTATATCTCTCCTGGGTAGATCGGGAGCTGAAATGTGGACGTCAGCGGTGCCTTGCTGATCAACGAAAATCGGTGGCAGCGCCGGCGGAGGCGGAAGTTGAGCCTGCACGCAGGGTGCCGCCAGTACCGAGGCAGCAACGAGCGTTCTGCAAGCCAGTTTAGAAATCCAATTCATGGTGTTTTCCTTTCCAGTGTTTATTCTCAAACTGTTTCGATAGATCGGTTTGTGACAGTGCGTCTCCAAGGACGCCGTATCCCGCACTGTCAGCAGCGCGTGGACAGGTACCAGCGGGGTCCTAGCAAGCCCGTACTAAGCACTGCTCAGTACCAAAAACATTATAAACTGAGCGGTGCTTAGTTTGTCAAGAAAACTATGGTAACCGCCCGCGATGACACCTGAAGTTTCCGTAAATCAGGCTCTTATGCAGTCTGTCCAGTGCCGGGTGGTACGGCGGAGGGTACGTCCCAGCGAACGATTTTCAAGTCGAGGACGGCGATGCTGTAGAGAACGGGAACGAGCAAGAGCGTCACCAGCGTCGCGATGGTGAGACCCCCGATCTGCGCAAAGCAGAGAGGCTTCCAGAGCGGGCCGCCATGAATCGCAAGCGGAAACAGCGCAAACACTGTCGCGGCCACCGTGATAAGGACAGGCCGCAGACGTTCGATTCCCGCGTCGCGAAGTGCCTGTTCGAGCGGCTCGCCCTTCTCCCGCATTTCTTCGATGAAGTCAAACAATACGATGATGTGGCTCACGATGACACCGATCAGGCTTGCCACACCCAAGAACGCCATAAATCCAAAAGGTGTCCGCATGACAAAGAGTCCGAGCAGTGCGCCAACCACCCCGAACGGGACAGCCGCGAAGACAATCAGAGGTTTGACGGCATTCTTAAACTGCAGCAGCAGCGCAGCATAGATCCCTACGGCCGATACAAAAAGCACGCCAGCCAGGTTCTTGAATCCCAACCTCTGCTTCGCCTGCTCCCCACCGACAATGAGCCTGTAGCCGGAAGGAAGCTCCTGTTCAACATGTGACAGATCTCCCTGCGCTCGCTTAAGTATTTCTGACGGAAGGACTCCGTTGACCGGAAACACGTGAACGCTAATTGTCCGGAAATGATCCTGACGCCGGATGCGTTGTTCTGTGATGTCGAGCTTGGTATCGGCAATGGCTCCCAACGGGATCTTCTGCCCGCCAATAGCAGACGCTACATAGTTATTCTTCAAATCGGAGAGGTTGGCACGCTCCTCGGGCTGCAGGCGGGCGACCACGGGAATCTCCTGGTCTCCTTGCCGGAGCGTGGTGATGGGCACCCCATTCGTCGCGAGAAGCACAGAACTGGCGGCATCGGCATTCGTCACACCCGCGAGATTCGCCTTGTCGGCATTGACCTGCAACTTCACTTCTGGGGCCTCGTTCAGCCAATCGATCTGGACGACGGATACCCCCTGTGTCTTATTGAAAACCCCGGCAACGCGTTCAGCGATTTCCCTTAGGTGGTGGTTATCGGTAGCTTCGTCGGAAGGATCTACGTCGGCTGTGCTTGCGATTCGGATTTCCACCGGGAATTCCACCGGATTGACCTGAAGCTGCTGGACCACGATCTGGGCGCCTGGAATTCCCCGGTTCAGCGCTTCCTGAAGTGGAGCGACCAGTTCCGGCGTCGCCTCCTTGTCATTCACTCGCAATAGGAGTTGGGCGTAATTCGGCTGTCGCGGTTGAGGCATAACCGAGAACCAGAAGCGCGGCCCGCCACTACCGATGAATGATGTCACCGACTGGAGCAGATTGGGGCCCTCGCCCTGGCTCGCATCCGGCTTATGTTTGCCATGCCGCTTTTCGTAGCCATAGAGCACGTCGTTGACAATGAATTCTGCCTGGCGCGCCACATCCCTTGTCTGCATGATCGACGTTCCGTTCGGCAACCAAATGTCGATGTAGGACCAGTACTGGACATCGTTCGGAAAATACTGCGTTTTGGTTGTGAACGCGAGGACTACGCCAAGCAGCAGAAACACACCGCTCGCGGCGAACACCTTCCAGCGATGTTCGATCGCATTGCCTACCCCCCTTTGATACCAACCATAGAAGCCGCGTTGCCTCTTCTCTGCCAGCGATAGCTCATGTTTTCCAGTGGGCTTCAGAAGATACCTTGCGATCAGGGGAATGAACGTCATCGAAACCAGTCGCGATGAGACCAGAGCGGCGGTCATTACGACAGGAAGCGAATAAAGGAACTCGCCCGTGATCCCTTTCACCATTAAGAATGGCAAGTAGGCGATAATGTTGGTGACGGTGGCATAGACGATAGCCGTTGCCAATTTCGTCGGTCCTATCCAGGCCGCGTCTGTGGGCTTCAGTCCGGCTGCGAGTTCCCGCTTGATCGCATCATTCGCAACCACCGGATCGTCCACGAGCAGGCCGAGGGCGATGATCAAGGTAGCGATGGACACCTGCTGGAGATCGATGCCCAGCGCATGTACAATTCCGAATGTCATTGCCAGAGTGATCGGGATCGACAACGCCAGCAATACGGCGGAGCGCCAGTCCCAGAATCCGACCAGGGCGATGATGACCACCAGCAGAATCGCCTCATAAAGCGAGTCCATGAACAGATCGATGCTCTGGCGCACCTGCAAGGGCTGGTCTGAGGTGCGCTCCACCATGAGGTCGCTCGGCAACCACGCTTTCGCATCTTCTAATTGCGCGTCGACTGCTTTACCGAAGGCATGGATCTGCTCCCCAGAGCGCATGTAGACGCTGATGGTTGCGGCGCGGTAGCGGTGCAACTTTCCGTTGGAGTCAAGGATCGAGTAGTAGTTCAGTTGACCCGGTGGATTCTGGTAGCTTTCGTTGATTTGGACAAGATCGCGCAGGTAGACAGGCAGATGTGTCTCGGTCTGGCCTACGATGGTATTGCCGATGGAACGGGCATCCTCGTATTGACCCGACGCGCTCACGACGGCACTGGACGTGGCCGACTCCACCTGCCCGCCGGGGGCGGTTATGTTTCGGGCCGCTAGGAATCGAGGAAGATCGGCAGGTTTCAGTCCGTAGGCCGCAAGTCTCTCCTGCGAGTATTCCAATGTGACTTGCCGCGGCAGTACGCCGGATTTCTCAACACGGGAGGTCTGCGGGACACCTTGGAGTGACCGGGCGAGGAGATCGGTGAAGTCCTCGAGTTGCGCATAGGTATATTTCGGGCCGGCTTGGGCAGAGAGATCCGGAAAGACGCGAGCCGGATCGCGAACGATGATGGGAGGCCAGACGTCAGGTTCTGCCGACGACGGCGGAATGCCGTTCGCCGCGAAGTCACTCACGAAACCTGCAATTTGCTCGTCAGACCAGCCGCTCTCGCCGTCCACTCCCATGAACCCGTTGCCCGAAATGAGTATCGCATCGTGAAGGCAGTTCCGCTTTTCTGCCGTTCTCCTGAACTCCTCGCCAATCCTGCGCACGCTGTCTGGGGACAGCGATGTGGGATAGCTCAACATGATGGAGACGTGTTTGGACGGATGACTCGCTTTGCTCCGCACCTTCTCAATGGCGGTTTGCATATCACGGGCGCGCAACTCGATATCGGTCGCGTCCGCGTCAGGGCTGACCACGGTCAACAGGAGTGCGGACGTATCGCCAAAGTCGCTCTGAAATTGGATCGGGCCCGCACCTTGTGGAAGCTTCGCCTGCAACTGGCGGAGGCGAAGGTCAATGTCGCTGAACTGCTCACGAGAGTTCTTGATCCCCTCATCGAGCTGCACCCAGACCACCGACTGCCCCGGGTATGAGACCGAGCGGATTCCGTATTCTTCCGGTTCGGCAGGATGAATCCGCTTATTCTGCGCGATGGCCTCTTCCATCGGCTTGGTGACAAGTTGTTCCACCTGCTGCGCCGTTGCTCCGGGCCAACTGCAACTGGCAACGGCGACGCGGATACTAATCTCCGGGTCCTTTGCCTGAGGCATGCTGAGGTAGCCGTATACACCCCAAACGAGCAATCCGCCGAGCGCGAGCCACGATACTTGCGGGTGCTCTACGAAGAACCGTGCCGTGTTGTGGGTTTCTTTGAGAAGAACCTGGCTGGATTCTGGTTTCATGGCTACTCGACGACTCGCACGATCTGATTGTCCTGTAACGATTGGGATCCGTCCGATATATAGCGATCACCGGCGCCCAGACCGCCAAGAATTTGAACCTTGTTGCCGACTGCGCTGCCCACTGAAACTGCACGCTTATGGACTCGAGGCATCGGCTCGGTCCCATCGAGAACCCACACTGCGAAACCTTGCCCGTCGTTCGCATGTACCAGTGCTGCCACCGGAACGAGGATGTGCGGCTCCGCTCCTGACTCGGGACGCAGTTCCAGCGAACCGATCATGCCCGGCTTGAACTCACCGTTCGAATTGGCCACCGTTAACTGGACGGCGAAAACCCGGCTCTGTGGGTCCGCGGCAGGAGATATGGCTGTAATCCGCGCATCAATTTCGCGAGAACCGTCGGCGAGCCGTATCTGGAGTTTTCGGCCAAGCTTGACCATCGGCAGAGCACTTTCCGGGATGGTGAAGTTTGCCTTCAGGACGGAGACATCGGCGATAGTAAAAGCAGGGGTGCTATTTCCGACTAAGTTGCCTAGTTCGACATAACGAGCAACCACAACTCCGCTATAGGGAGCGGTTAGGAAAGTGTCCTCTAGTGCCAACCGTGCCTGTTCCACGAGGGCATTTGCATTCGCGATTCCCGCCTCTCCTCTTTGTGCACCAGCCAGAGCAGCGTCCCTCTGCTGCAGTGCGCGATCATAGTCCTGCTTGGTCAGGCTTTGTTCGCCATAGAGATTGCTGGCCCGTTTGAAGCTGGTTTCGGCAAGCTTCAAAGCGGCTTCGGCGTCGGCATGTTGCGCAGTGGCGTCCCTCAACTGGGCTTGAGCCTGATCCAGCTTTTGTTGGTAATCCGTTGTCCGGACACGCGCAAGCTGAACCCCAGCAAGCACGGGGTCGCCCATCGTGATGGCGCGAGGTTGGCCGTCGCCTCCTTTCACAGTCCGAATGCTCTCTACGATTCCCGCCGACTTGAACGCGAGATCTGTTTGTCGGTTGGGCAGCAGAGAAACGGAATATTTCAATCCCTCATCTTCCGGGGACGCACTCGCCTTGAGCACTCGTACACTCGGAGACGGGACCTGGTTACGCTCCTCCGATGTTTTGCAGCTCGATAGAGCACCCGTCGCAATGATTGCCAAAATGAGCAAACCTGACCATCTTCTCGGCATGTCATTCCTCTCCCAGTGCCCGGTCGAAATCGGCCCGCGCACTCCACAAGTGCTGAAGCGCATCGATGTAGCTCGCCTTGGTCTGATCGAAGTCAGCTGATTGTTTGAGCACATCTTGAAGTAGTGCTTGTTCTTCGCGGTACTGGTTCGTGACGTTGCGAAGCTTCTCAGCGCTTGCCTCCTGAGCGGTCGATGCGGCCGTAACCGCCAGACGAGCTTCTTTCAGATTGCGTAAGCGTTCGCTCACATCCATAAGTACCTTCTGTCGCGCGTCTTCCGCCGAAAGCCGCTGCTGCTCGGTTACGTGCTTCAACGCAGAGATGCGTGCCGAGCGCCTTCCCCAGTCCCACGGGTTCTGCCATTCCAACGAGAACCCTGCCACTGCGGAATTGTTGGAGAGAAACTCCAAGTTCTGCAGCCTGAGGTAGGTGACCTGCGCACTAATATCTGGGATGTATTCCGCCGTTTCACGGCGTTCGTCCAGCCTTGCCTTCTGGATTTGCAGATCGGCTGCTCGAATCTCCTGACGCTGTCGGAGTGCCCGCTCGCGCGCGGCGCTCAGATCGATCTCATCCGTACTTGCATCTTGTGAAGACTCGACTTCGAAAGGACTATCGAGGTCACGACCTAGCAATAGGTTGAGTTGCTCGTTGTAGGTCACCAGTTCGTTGTTGTCATGACATTCCTTGAGTCTTTGCTGTGCAAGCGCGGCCTCCAACTGCATTGAGTCGGCCTTGAGCGCCATCTCCTGTTCTACGTATCGGTTCGTGGTCTTCAAGGCTTCTTCCAGAAAACGAATCTGCACCCCGTCACTCGACACGGACTCCTGCGCGGAGACGATCTGGTGATAGACCTGCTTCGTCTGGGCAGTGACTCGATTTCGTTGGTCGCGATTCAGCGCAACTGCCATCTGCTGCTGAACGTGCGCAGTTTCGACACCCAATCGGACCTTGTACAACTGCGACAAGGGCTGCGCGATGCTTGTCAGAGCAAGCATCTGAAAGCCATTTCCAGAAGTGATGTCTACGTTTCGTCCCGGAATCGGCCCTGTCCCCGGATACACACCGAGCGATCCCTCTGGAAGCGTGAACTGCAGCTGTTGAAATGGATAGCCAGCCACGGCGTGGACCTGGAATCCAGGGAAGTAATAGCTTCTCGCCTCGCGGATCGCATCATTCCCGCGCTGGATGTCGAGAGCAGACTTCTGCGAGTCTCGATTGTGCGAAAGCGCGATTGCAACCGCATCGCTCTCGGTCAGGAGCGGAGGCTTTGCATCTTGAGCGTGGATCGAAGAATGCGCGAGTGTGCAGATCGCCGCCGCAGCGAGAAGCCTTGCTGCACGATGAAGGAGCGGGCGGGCGATGCGAGTAAATCCCCCTGTCCTCCAAAGTTCGTCAAAATATTGTTGGCACATCGTTTCAGACTCTCTACGCTAAATCCCACCGGAATTGTACTGAGCACTACTTAGGTGATATACTAAGCGATGCTTAGGACTTGGTCAAGGACGCACATCAATGTTATCGGCAAAAAGAAGCAAAAACTTTAAGAAGTCCCACGCCCATGAAGACTTGCGCTATGCGTTCTTACGAGCGGCGCTCGACCAAGCTTCGTCATCGAGCCCAGACGATATTTCGTTTCGAGAACTCGCTCGAAAACTCGGAGTCACATCCGCAGCCCCTTACTATCACTTCCGTGACCGAGCTGAGTTGCTGCTGCTGCTGGCGATTGACGGTTTTTCAAAGTTACTGGCGCACTTGCAAGATGCGCGGGCGAAAGAACAGACGCCGAGCGCAAGAAGTGAGGCCCTCGTTCGGGCATTTCTGAATTTTGGGCGTCAACAACGCGGTTACTACGCCATCATGGTTCATCGTGAAGTGGTGAAGCCTGGCAATATTCAGGAACTGGAAGGGCCTGCCGCAAAGTGCTTCGATTTAGTCTGCGAGACAATCCATGAAGCAAACCCCAGACTCAAGAAAAACGGAGTCTCCGAACGAGCGGTCGCTGTGTGGTCTTTTCTGCACGGGGTGTTGCAGCTCAGTGCGGCGGGGCCGCTGGGCCGAAGGTTACCTCCGGAACATGAAGATCGATTTGCAGTAGAAGTGTGCCGACGCATCGTCGATATTTAATCGCTACGCTCGGTTCGAACATGTCTTAAAGCTTGCCTAAATGTGAGACGAACTCTCTGGGGAATAAGGCGGTTCCTGAGGTTCCAGACTGCACAATCGCTGGACAAACTATTCAGAATTGCCGATAGATGTAGAGCATTTGAATATGGGCGATGTCATGCCATGTCGACACTGTCGCATCGCGCTCATTGGCAATACTTGTTTCTTGGTTTTGCAGAGCCACAGGAACATGGGGCTTCAGTCCATCAACAAACGCATGCCCCCAAGAGTTTGCGAATGTTCGTGCCTTGTTCAACTCGGCATATTCCAGTGCCTTGTCAGCGGATGATCGCATGCCCTGCTTATCTGTTTTGCTGAGTGCGTAATACGTTTCAATCAATTCGTCGTATATGTAATCGTACTTCTCGGAGACCTTCCGCCGATTCTCAATGTTGCTGCTTGACTTGAACTGTTCGAGAAAACTGATGACTTGTTCATATTGCTCAATTGATTTCTTGAGTTGCCCTTGCGCTCCGTATAGACCCGCCAAGCCGTAGTAAAAACGCCCAGTGTTATAGAAATTGTTAGTCTGCATTACTAACGGCTGTGCAAGTTGCAAGCTCTTCTCGGCGGCCTGTAAATCCCCCTCGGAGCGTTGTGCCTCAGCGAGGCTGATCAGTGCGCCAGCTTCATCAGTCTCATCCTTGATTTGCTTGAGGTAGTGCAATGCCTCATTTACCTTCGAGATAGTTTCTTTGAACCGCCCCATCTGCCAGTAGATCTCGGCGATCTGCAGATTAAGCCCGGCTGCCCGCTCCGGATGAACTTTCACGATGAGCTCGTACGCCTTTTGATAGAACTCAACGGCTTTATCCAAATCCTTGAGCTCTGAATCTCTCTCTCCATAAATGGCGGAGAGCTCGGTGTATGCCACCAATTCGTTATCCGTGTCCTTGAACTGTTGAAACACCGGTAAAGCCAAATTGACTTGCTCCAAAGCCTCCTGCCAGCTGCCTACTGTTTCCAATCCGATGGCGAGACTCAAAGCAGCCCAAGCAGACTCTAATGGTTGGTTCGCAGTGTCGCTGATCTTCCGCGCCTCCTGCAAAGCAGCCAAACCACTTTGGTACTGTCCTGCGTGACCATATATTTCGGCTAGCGTTCTCCGCACCCAGTACCGAGCCGCCCAGGAGTTGCTTTTATCTGCGAGAATTTCCGCTTTCATGATTGCCTCAAGAGCATCTTCTGGCTTGTGCGAAGCGTCTAAGACATTTGCCACATTGTTTAATTGAAAGGCCTCATTTGCGCGATCATTTAGTTGTTCATAGATGTCAGCGGATTTTCTGTAATTTTCAAGCGCTTGGGTCAAATCACCTGAGGATTGGTATGCATACCCAACCTGATACAACACAGCCGCTTCAAGATTGTTCCTTTTAGTATCACGGGCAATTTTAAGAGCACTCTCGAAGTACTGGCGAGCCTTTGCAGCGTTCTTCTGCGCAGTGTAGTAAGTTCCGAGAAGCTCCTCCGCCTCAACTTGGCCTTCGGTAGAACCGATTTGGCGATACAGGCTATCTGCGTCTTCAAGGTGTACTCGCTGCTCCTCAGGATTTGAAATGCTCCCTGACCTCAATAAATTGACTAGTGCGATGTGGGCATCGGCTGCACCCCGCAGATTCTTACGATCCTCATCTAGCTGAATAGCCTTCCTCCACGCATCCGCCGCAGCCACTTTGTCCCCTTGTTCGGCCCTTATCTGGGCAAGCTGCACGTATTCCAGCGGTTCGTCCGGGGTCTGCTTGAGCAGGAACTGCATCGACTCGTGCGTTTCATAATGCCTTCCCGCAGCTTCCAGTACCCAAACATTCGTCTGATGTGCCGACCGCAAAAGCTCCGAATTACCGTTTTTCTTTGCGCCCGCCATACACGGGGTCAGTACCTCAACAGCGGACTTAATGTCTTTTTCCACCATCAGGGCATACGCCAGTTCGCACGCCATCGCAACGTCCCATTGGCTGGGTGTATCATTTTCGCCAAGCTTGAGAGAAGGCAACGCTTGTTTCGCAAACTTTACTACCAGATCGAGGCGCTGGTGTGCCATGTAGTAACTCGTGAGGAGTCCAAGGTTTGACAGTCTGATTCTTCCCGCTATGGGACCCATGTCCTCCATGTTCTTCGCCAGGATATCTGCCCCACCGTCCTGAGAGATGATCTTTTGAGAAATTGGGAACAGTCGAGCAATAACGGGATCTGTGCTGATATTCTTTGCGTATTCTTCGTATTTTCCTTTCCAACCGGCGTCAGACTCTTCGAAATATTGGAGAATTTCGAAGTTGACGAGTGCATCGCTGAAATTACCGCTGGCATAAGCCTTTGTGTCACGTCAGCGGAAATGGGACAGTTTGAGACTGGGAATTAAGCTACACATTTGACGTTCAGTTCACCCGAAACAGGGAGTAGACTGGCGGCGACAGCGGGGCCCCAGCCAGCCCGCATTTG
>Ga0326728_10010345_pt1 | contig 21878 bp, 18 predicted proteins | sample MB3enrmetagenome_FD_207602 | JGI IMG/M metagenome (GOLD analysis project Ga0326728, IMG submission 207602) | Lab enriched peat soil microbial communities from McLean, Ithaca, NY, United States - MB31MN | ecosystem: Environmental > Terrestrial > Soil > Wetlands > Peat | place: USA: New York... | reverse complement strand
CGCGTCACTCCGTGCGCGCCGGGGCGTCGGTCGCAACTGGACGGCGCGCACGGAGTGACGCGCCCTACCAAGGCAAATCCTTCCAGATCTATGTCCATCTGTGGTTGAACTGAAGGCTTAGGCGGCCAAAGCCGCAGGAAACAATTTATCGAAAAAACCATTTTATGCCTGAGCAAATCCTGAAGCCGGAAGAACTACAGCCCGCCGCCGAACTCGCCAACAAGATGCTGGAGCAGCTCGACCGCATCCTGCTGGGCCGCCAGGAATTGCACCGGCTGGTGCTGATCGGCATCCTGTCGCGCGGCCATATATTATTGGAAGGATTGCCCGGGCTGGGCAAGACGGCGCTGGTGCGCACCATCGGGCAAATTCTCAAGCTCGATTTCAAGCGCGTCCAGTTCACGCCGGACCTGATGCCGGGGGATGTGCTGGGCACGCATATCTTGCAGGAGACCAGTTCGGGCAAGCGCGAGCTGATCTTTCAACCCGGCCCGGTCTTCACCCATATCCTGCTGGCGGACGAAATCAACCGGGCCTCGCCCAAGACGCAATCGGCAATGCTGGAAACGATGCAGGAAAACTCGGTCACTTTGCTGGGCACAACGCGCGCTTTGCCGCAGCCGTTCTTTGTGCTGGCGAGCCAGAATCCAATTGAACTCGAAGGCACCTATCCGCTGCCGGAGGCGCAACTGGACCGCTTCCTGTTCCGCCTGCTGTTTGACAGCGTGGACACGGAAGTGTTGTGCCAGATCATTTCCGGGCGTCGCCGGGGCGAGCTGCCCGCGCCGACCTGGCAGATGGAACGGGACCAACTGGAGTCGCTGTTCCAAACCATGGGTCGGATCTATCTGCCGAATCCGGTGGCGCGCTATATCGCGCGCCTGGTGTCGGCCACGCATCCCGGAGCCGCCGAGGCCGGCGAGGCGGTGACGCGATATGTGAGCTACGGCGCCTCGCCGCGCGCGGCCATTGCCATAGCGGAGGCGGCGCGGGCGCACGCGCTGATTGCCGGGCGGCCGAGCGTGGGATTTGAAGATGTCAAGGCGGTGACGCCGCCGGTCCTCAATCACCGGTTGATTTTGAATTATCAGGCGCGGTTTGACCGCATGACGCCGTCGAAGCTCGTGATGGATATGCTGGGGCACCTGGATGAAACGGGCTTGAACCTGCCCAAGGACGTGGAGCTGGCAAAAGCATAAAATGGAACAACGAAGGCAATTCGAGCACCGGAGCCAGGGCTGGCGGGCCGGGCGGGCCGGGCAGGCGGCGATTTGCGCCGCCGTGTGTTTGATCATGGCCCCCGGCGCGCGGGCCGCGGAAGAATTCGGCGATGTTGCGGTCTCGCCCAACGCCATTTATACCGGCAACACGTATCACGGCTACGGCGAGATTCGCGTGGTTGTGGAAAATCGTTCGGGAACGCGCGCCCATGAAATTACGCTGGTCTTTCCCAATCGTCCTTCTGGAATGTGGGGCAACTGCATTGGGCGCATCTCGCGCACGGTAACGGTGGGAGCGAACGGGCAGGAAGTGGTGACGCTGTTGCAACCGCCGCTGCCCATTGCGCGGGGCGATGATACGATTCGCGTGGAAGTGGACGGGCGCGAGGCCGGCGAGGTTTTGGCGCCGAACGCAAACGGCCATAGCAGCGGCATGTGGCGCGGCGGTTCGCCCGCCGGGGCCACGGTCTTTGTCAGCCGCAGTCTTGATTTTGACGCGGTGACGCGGATTTTTCGGGCGAGCAGCGGAGCGTTCACGGCCATCAAGGCGGTCGGTCCGCCGGATGCCTCGAGCCCCTCCCGGCAATACAACGCGTGGATGCCGGACACCACTGCTTACGGCAAGACAAACTGGCTGGAACTGGATTACGCGTCACCACAAACGGCCAACCGGGTCGTGGTTCGGCGTCAGCATCCCGCACCGATGGCTGCGGAGATAACATTGATCAGTGCTGCCGGGACGAAGATCAAGGTGGTGGGAATGAGGTCCACGGCCATTCCGCATGGCGTGGTCTGGGACAACGAGTACACCTTTCCGGACACCACCGAACCGGTGAAAACGGTGCGTCTCGATTTTGGCACGGCACCGCCAAGCACCATCTCCATTGACGCCGTGCAAATATCGGGTCCAACCGGTTCGCAATGGGCGTCGGATGCGCGCGCGAGCAGCGATAACAGCGCCAGCGCTCCTGCCTATGGGGCGGCGGGCGGGCCTGACCAGGTGGAGACATTGCGCTCCGAGTCGCCGGTGACCGATTGGAGCGAGGACTGGCTGGCGTATTCACCGTTTGACGCGGTGGTGTTCAACGCGGGGGACCTGGCGGCGATGCCGCCGGGCGTCTTTGCCGCGCTGGGCAATTACGTTCATGCCGGGGGAAACGTGGTGCTTCTCGGCCAGGCCGGACTGCCGGCCCAGTGGCATGCGGCGCAACGCCGCGAACTGGCGGGAGGCGCGGAATTTGACACCGGCTTTGGCCGGGTGTTTGCCATTGCCCACGAAAAACCGGCCCCGATGGATTCCCAGCCGACCGAGCGGTTGCGCCAGGTGACCCGCGAATCCGCCCAATATTTCCAGTCGCTGCCCAATGACAACGGCCAGGCCAACACCCTGATGCCGGTGGTGGAGAACCTGAAAATCCCGGCGCGCGGCACGGTGATCGTCATGCTGGCATTTGTGATCTTGATTGGGCCGGTGAACATCTTTTACCTGAGCCGGATCAAGCGGCGCACCTGGATGCTCTGGACGATCCCCGCGATTTCCATGGCCACGACGCTGCTGGTGTTTGTCTATAGCCTGGTGCGCGAAGGCGTGACGCCGACCGCGCGCATTGCGGGCATCACGGTGCTGGATCAGTCAAGCCATCGGGCGGCGACCATCGGCGCCGAAGCATTTTATTGTCCGCTGACGCCGAGCCGGGGGCTGCAATTCGATTACACCACCGAGGCCACGCCGCTGGTGAGCGCTTACGGTTCGGGCGGGACGCGGCAGATTGACTGGTCGCAATCGCAGCATTTTGAGCATGGCTGGATTTTGGCGCGGGTGCCGGCGCATTTTCATATCCGCAAGCCGGAGATCCGGCGGGAGCGCATTCAAGTGCTCAATGAGAACGGAAAACTGGAGGCCGTCAACAGCCTGGGCGCGGCGATCAAATCGCTTTGGATGGCCGATGCGGACATGAACCTCTATCATGCGGGCAGGATTGAGGCCGGCGCAAAAGGAGGACTGGTTCCGGCCAAACCATCGCAAAGTCTGGAGCAGGCCGGTCCCCGCGGTCTGCTGGGCGACCTGGGATTTACGGCGAACCCGGATTCCCTGCATGACGGCAGCAAGTATTTGCTCCCGAACACCTACGTTGCCGTGCTCGAGGGCAACCCCTTTGTGGAGAATGCGCTGGGGGCCCCGGCCGGCGCCAAACGCACAAAAAGTTCCGCGGTGGTGTTCGGCATCTTGGAACCCGCGGACCAAACCACCAGCGCGCCATGAAAGTTGAGGTTCAAAATTTACGCAAGGAATTCGGCAAGACCGTGGCCGTAAACGACATTTCCTTTTCCTTCGACGCCGGCCACATCTTTGGCTTTGTCGGCCCCAATGGCGCCGGCAAAACCACGACCATGCGGATCATTTCCACCATCGAGGAACCCACCGCCGGCGATGTCCTGCTCAATGGCGTGTCCGTGTGCCAGGAGCCGGAGCTGGCCCGGCGCACCGTGGGCTATGTTCCTGACAGCCTGCCCGCGCATGGAGACATTACGGTGCATGAGTACCTCGATTTCTATGCCCGGGCGTATGGCTTGAAAGGCGGGAAACGAACGCAGGCGGTGGAGGCGATTGAGGAATTCACCAATGTCGCCGGCATTCGCGAGAAACATTTGAAGGCGTTGTCCAAAGGCATGAAACAGCGGGTGACATTGGGCCGGGCGCTGGTCTATGACCCGGACGTCCTGGTGCTGGATGAACCGGCGGCGGGGCTGGACCCGCGCGCGCGGGTGGAATTGCGCGAGCTGCTCATGCTGCTGGCCGAACGGCGCAAGGCCATTCTCATCAGTTCGCACATCCTCACGGAACTGACGGAAATCTGCAATGGCATCGTCATCATCGAACGCGGAAAGATTTTGGAAACGGGCACCATTGACGAGGTGCTCAAAAAAAGCGCGCCGCGCCGGACGGTGGCCATCCGGCTGCTGGAGGGCAACCACCATCAAAACCCGCAATTGATCAGGGAGCTGTTGCAAACGCCGCAGGTGGAAAACGCGCGGGAGGTGACGAACGAAATTCATTTTGAACTGACCGGCGACGAGTCCGCCGCATGCGATATTCTGGGGATGCTGATCGCCAAGAAATTCAAGATCATTGAATTCCGCCAGACCAAGGCGAATCTCGAGGATATTTTCATGAACGTCACCAAAGGAGGAGTGCAATGAACGCCCAATTATTCCGACTCAAATCCCACCTGGCCGGCTGGCGGGAGTGGGAGATGAATCCCATTGTCATCAAGGAACTCCGCCAGGGAGTGCGGAGCTGGAGCGTCACCGGCATGTTGATGCTGTTTCTGGTGGTGCTGTTCGTGGCTTCGCTGGGATTCCTGATCACTTCGAGCTTCGATGCCACGGCCAATCTGGGGTTGGGGGGCACCATGTTCTCCTGTTTTGTGATCATCCTGGCAGTGGCCAGCATGTTCTTTATTCCGCTTTATACCGGCGTCCGGGTGGCCGGGGAACGGGCGGAGAACAACATGGATTTGCTCTATGTGACCACGCTGTCACCCACGCGCATCATCCTCGGCAAGTTTCTGTGCAGCGCCTATATCGTGCTTTTGTTCTTTAGCGCGTGCATGCCGTTCATGGCCTTTACGAACCTGCTGCGGGGCGTGGATTTGCCGACGGTCTTTTTCATTCTCGCGTTCCTCTTCCTCTTTGTTTGCGCGGCGAACATGGTGGCGATTTTTCTGGCCTGCCTGCCGTTGAGCCGGCCGTTCAAGTTCCTGTTTGTCTTGTACGGCATATTCCAATCGTTTTTTGTCATCGGCTCGCTGGTTGCCCTTTCACTGGAACTGCTGCGTTCCGGGGTGGGCGCCAAGATGGCCGAGCCGTACTTCTGGGTGACCTCGACGACTGTCGCCGCGGTGGTGGTTGCCGGCGCGGGATTGTTCTTTGTGCTGTCGGTGGCGTTGATTTCTCCGCCGTCGGCGAACCGGGCGCTGGGCGTTCGCGCTTACATCACGGCGGCCTGGCTGGCGGGCGGGCTGCTGACCCTGTATTGGGTATGGCGGCAGTCCGAAGCGCGGCTCATCATGGTCTGGCAAACCGTGACCTACATTTTGATGTTCTGCGCGCTTTTGAATGTCATCAGCAACGCCGATAGATTGAGCCTGCGGGTGCGGCGGGCGATTCCGCAACCGGCCCCGGGCCGCGCCCTAGCTTTCTTTTTCTTCAACGGCGCGGCGGGCGGCCTCTGCTGGGTGGCGGCCCTGGTGGCCTTGACACTGCTGGGCGGAAACGCTGTGCTGGAAGTCAAGAAATGGATGGTCACGGTGCCGGGCGGCGCAGACAGCGGGATTGATTTGTTTCTTTCCGAAATGCGGATTACTTTCCTGTACGCTTTTTCCTACGCGCTGACCGCCTTGTTTATCCACCGCAAATTCCTGCCCACACGGTCGCCCAAGCTCGCTGGATTGCTGGCATTATTGCTCGCGGGCGGCTGGGCGATGGCGCCCGGCATATTCCTGTTTTTCGCCAACCGGCTCAGTCGGAAATCCATCGAGGGGCTCCAGCTCGGAAACGTCTTCAATGTCCTGTACACGCGTGACCCGTCGGAGCTGGTGTGGCACCTTTATTTCGCGCTGGGCTGGCTGGTCATCGCCATCTTCCTGAACCTGGGATGGTTCAGACAACAGGCGGGCCAATTTCGGCGGCCGACGGAAATTACTCTGCCGCCGGTCTTGCCCCCGGCCAGTTGAACCCTGTGCCGCATGGAACCCGTTATCCGACAAGCTCTCCGGGACGGTGAACAGCTTGGGCTGCGCTACGCCCTGCAAATCCCGCAGGTGGCGGCGAGCGGCTGGACGGGTTCGCGCACCGGTCGCCGCGCCGGAAGCTCGATTGATTTCCAGGATTACCGGGAATATCAGCCCGGAGATGATTTGCGCTTCATTGACTGGGGCATCTATGCCCGGTCCGACCGGCTGACCATCAAATTATTCCGCGAGGAGGTCACGCCGCATCTGGACTTGATTCTCGACGGCTCGCGGTCCATGAATCTGGAGCACACCGAAAAACCGGCCGCCCTCGCGCAGCTCGCGGCGCTGCTGGCCACGGCGGCCGCCAACGCCCAGTGCGCGCAGGCGGTCTGGCTTTCCGGCGAGGGATTCCAGCGCATCCCCAATGATTCGCTGACACCCTCGGCCTGGGACAAGCTGGAGTTGACCAGCACGCGCACGCCGGAGCAGTCGTTTGAAATCATGCCGCCGAAGCTGCGGCGGCTGGGCGTGCGGGTTCTCATCAGCGATTTGCTCTGGCCCGGCGAACCGCTCCAGTTGCTCCGGCGATTGCGCGACGGCGCGGCGGCGCTGCATGTGGTCCAACTGCTCGCCAGCGAGGACGCCACGCCGCCCGAGCACGGCAATCTGCGGATGGTGGACAGCGAAACCGGGGCCGAATCGGAAATCTACATTGATTCCAGCGTGGCCAGACAGTACGCGGAGAACCTGGCGCAACTGCAACAGGCCTGGGCTGACGCCTGCCGCCAATGCGGCGCGCAAATGACCACCATCATCGCTGAAAATCTGGCGACGAGCCTGAGGGACCTGGAAACGATCCAACTGCTCACCCCTTCCTAAGTGATCCCCTTTCTCACATATCCGCTCGCTTTGCTGGCGCTGGCCACGGTGCCGGTGCTGGCGGCGATCTACATTTTGCGAAACCGGTTCCGGCGCCGGCAGGTTTCGAGCCTGGTCCTGTGGCGCTTTCAGCCGCAGTCCAAGCCGGGCGGCGCCAAGGTTCATCGCCTCCAGCTTCCGCTCTTGTTTTTTCTGGAGCTGCTGGCCCTGACGCTGTTGGTGGTGGCGGCGACCGGGCCGCAATGGAAGCTGCCCCAGTCGGCGCGGCCGCTCATCGTGGTGCTGGACGATTCCTTTTCCCTCCAGGCGGTCAACGGCGGTCTTTCGGCGCAGGGCCGGTGCAAAATCTTCCTGGAGAAATTGTTCAACCGCCAACCGCCGCCGGCGACGCGGCTTATTCTGGCGGGAACCACCCCGCGCGTGCTCGGCGCGACTGTAAAAAGCTGGAGCCAGGTCAACAGCTTGCTGGCGGAGTGGAAATGCTGGTCGCCCAATTCCGAGCTGGAGCCGGCGATGACCCTGGCCGCCGAGCTGGGAAAACAGCAGGCCAATATCCTCGTCCTCACCGATCATAAACCGGCGGATGAAAAAATCGCCAACCCGCGCCTGAAATGGATGGCCTTTGGCGCGCCGCTGGACAACGTGGCGATTGTGAATGCTTCGCGCACGGCGTTCGCCGACCAAGACCGGTGCCTGCTGGAGGTGGCCAATTTTTCGGGCAACGGACAATCCACCCGGCTGACGGTGCTGGCCGGCTCCAACGCGCCCCAGGTTTCATTGTTGAATCTAGCCGCGCACGAAAGCCGGCGGCTGGTCTTCAACATCCCGGCCAACACCGGGACTTTGCGGGCGGCGTTGGACGCGGATGCGCTGGCCGCGGACAACGAAGCGCAGTTGCTCCCGCCCATCCGCCAGCGGGTGCGGGTGGAAATGGCCCTGACGAATGCGGGCTTGGCGGCGCTGGTGAACCGCACGCTGGCCGCCACGGGTTTGCGGGCGGCATTGACGCAAAATCCAGACCTCATTATCCGCGAAAGCGATGGCCCGACGGGCACCAACGCCTGGAATCTCTGCCTGCGCGAAACCGGCGCCACCAACGCCTATACCGGGCCGTTCATCGTGGACACCTCGCATCCGCTGGCGGCCGGCATCGCGTTGGACGGCGTGATCTGGGCCGGCTCCGCCGCCACCAACGTGCCGGGTGACCTGCCGGTCATTCTGGCGGGCAACGTACCGCTGCTGTCCGCGCGCGAGGACATCCTGGGGAGCCGTCATCTCACCTTGAATTTCAATCCAGAATTGTCAACGGTGCAAAATACTCCCGATTGGCCGGTGCTGTTCTGGAACCTCCTGTCCTGGCGCATTTCCGAAATGCCGGGCTTGAAAGAAAGCAACGCCCGCCTCGGCACCGAAGTGACCTTGAAGACCTCGGGCGAAGCGGTGACGGTGACGCAGCCGGACGGAGTCCGGACGGCTTTTGCCAAAACCGGCGGAGACCTCGCGCTCGACACGCCGATGCCCGGTATTTATTCGGTGGTGACCGGCGCGGGCACGAACGAGTTTTCCGTCAATGTGCTTGCCGCCGACCGCTCGGATTTGTCGGCCTGTGCAAGCGGGCAGTGGGGCCAATGGCAGGAAGACACGGCGCAACGCCTGGAACAGACTTCCGCAGTCTGGATCTTCGGGCTGTTTGCGCTCGGTCTGCTGGCCGCGCATCTCTATCTCGTTGCCGCCGCCAAAGGTATAAAATGAACGCTGACAAATGTTGACTTTCTTCCAACCGATCTGGCTGCTGCTGGTGGTTCCGCTGGCCGCCGCGTGGTACTCGTGGCCATTGCCGGCCCGGGACCTCAAGGCACTGCGCGCCGCGGTGTTTGTGCTGGTCGTGCTCGCCATGGCCCAGCTGGCCATCCGGCTGCCCGACCGGGCTGGCACCGTGGTGGTGGTGGCGGATCGGAGCGAATCCATGCCACAGGATTCGGATGCCTTCGAGAAGGAAGACATCGCGCTGCTTCACAAGTCCATGGGACCCCGCGACCTGCTGGGCGTGGTCGCGTTTGGCCGGGACGCGGTGGTGGAGCAATCGCCGCAACGGACGGAGTTTGAGGGATTCACCGCCGACGTTGGCGCGGATCATACGAGCCTGAACGACGCGATTGAAACGGCGCTCGCGTTGATTCCAGCGGATGGCGGCGGGCGAATCCTGGTCATTTCCGACGGCAAGTGGACGGGAAAGGACCCGTCCGCGGCGGCGGCCCGGGCGGCGGGGCGCGGCGTGGCCATAGATTATCGGTTGCTGGGCCGGCCGCAGGTGGCCGACGTGGCGGTGCAAAGCTTTCTCACGCCCCAATCTGTTTTGCCCGGACAGGCCTTTGTGTTGAGCGCCTGGGTGCAATCGCCCGTTGACCAGCCCATCCAGTATCAGCTTCGCCGGGGCGACGAAATCATTGCCTCCGGAACCAAGCTCGTCACGGCGGGGCTGACGCGCCTGATGTTCCGCGACCGGGCGGGCAAGGCCGGGGTGAACGAATACACGGTGACGATCCAGGGTTCCAAGGATGATCCCGTGCCGGAGAACAATACCGCGCGCGCGTTGGTGGGGGTGGAAGGGGCCAAACCCATCCTGGTGGTATCGTCGGCGGGCGAAAATTCCGGGCTGGTCAAATTGCTGCGCGGCGGCTTGATTGATGTGGTGGGCAAGTCGCCCGATCAATGCAATTGGGCCTTGGAGGAGGTTTCGCAATACTCGGCGGTCATCCTGGAAAATGTTCCGGCGGGAAAGATCGGCATGGGCGGCATGGAAACGCTGGCTTCGTGGGTGGAGACCACCGGTGCCGGGTTGATCATGACCGGCGGCGAGAAATCCTACGGCCCCGGGGGATATTTCAAATCGCCGCTCGAACGCATCCTGCCAGTCTCGATGGAAATGCGGAAAGAGCATCGCAAAGCCAGCGTCGCGGTGGTGGTGGCGCTGGATCGTTCCGGCAGCATGTCCATGCCGGCGGGCGGCGGACGGATTAAAATGGACCTGGCCGATTTGGGGACGGTGCAGGTGCTCGATCTTCTGTCGCCGATGGATGAAATCGGCGTCTTTGCGGTGGATACCCAAGCCCATGAGATCGTTCCGCTTGATACCGTGGAACACAATACGCAATATCGGTCCAAGATTCTCTCCATTGGTTCGGAGGGCGGCGGCATTTATATCTACGAGGCGCTGGTGGCTTCCGCCAACATGATTCAGGGTGCCACGACCCAGAACCGGCATATCATTCTCTTTTCCGATGCCGCCGACGCGGAACAATCGGCGCATTACGAAGAAATTGTCGGCAAACTCAGCGATGCCGGCGTGACCGTCAGCGTGGTGGGGCTGGGCACCGAGCATGATTGCGACGCCAACATGCTGAAGGACCTCGCGCGGCGCGGCGGGGGCGAGTGCTATTTCAGCGACAATCCCGATGAAATTCCCCGCATTTTCGCGCAGGACACGTTCACCATCGCGCGCAGCACCTTCATTGATCAGCCCACTTCGTTTGACTTTACGGCGGCTTATTCGCTGCTGGGTGCGCGACCGCTCACAGCGCCGCCGTCCCTGGGCGGCTACAATTTGTGCTACCTCCGCCCGCAGGCCGCCATCGCGGCGGTGACCGGGGATGAATACAAGGCGCCCGTGGTGGCCTCATGGAATGCCGGCAATGGCCGCGTGATTTGTTATCTGGGCGAGGCCGACGGGAAATTCAGCGGCGATTTTGCGAAATGGAACCAGACCGGCGAATTCTATGCCACGCTGGCGCGGTGGGTGGCCGGCAAGCCCCAGCCGCTGCCGGAGGACCTGTTGCTGGAACAGGAGGTTCGCGATGGCGATTGTTTTGTGCGATTGCATCTGGACCCGGAACGCAAGGCCGATCCGTTTTCCAATCTTCCACAAGTGAAGGTGTTGCATGGCCTGGCGGGCGCGACGCCGGTCATGAAAACCATTCCGTTGCAGTGGAAAAATGCCGATTTGCTGGAAGCGGTCATCCCGATTACCGGGCGTGAAACCGTGTTGAACACCGTGGAGATCAGTGGACAGCGCCCGGTGGCCCTGCCGCCGGTGTGCCTGCCCTATTCGCCCGAATTCGCGCCAGACCAGCCGGGACGCGGCGCGACGGCCCTGGCCCAGATTGCCGCCACCACCGGCGGCAAAGACCGCGTCGAGATTCCAAAGATGTGGAACGAACTGCCGGTGAAGTCGCGCTATGTGGAACTCGCGCCGTGGCTGCTGACAGCCGCGGCCGTGTTCTTTCTGTTGGAGATATTTGAGCGGCGGACTGGATGGGTATCGGGCCAGCTGGGCCGCAAACGGGCAGTAGAGACAGCTCCGGAAGAACAAGCGCCGCCGGCTCCAGTCGGGAAGACGGCAATGCCATGGCTGTCGCGAAGGCGCGTACCCAGGCCAACCGCTTCCCCGGCAAACAAGCCCAAAACGCAAGCGCCGGTTCCATCCGCAAACCTCGCGCCCAAAAGCCCGCCCGCAGCGCCAGTAACACCGCACGCAGAATCAGCCATTGACGCCCTGCGCAAAGCCCGCGAACGCGCCCGCTCGCGCACGGACAAGGAGCGGTAAGACTTCTGGCTGGCTTCTGTCGTCTGGATTCTGAATTCTTTCCGCGTGCCTAAATGGGTCAAACTCATCATCGCCATTGCGTTGCTGCCGGTCTGCGCCGGGGCGGGCAAAACGCTGTGGATGGTGGTGGCGCGTTGCGGCGGCGCGGACACCACCTGGGTGCCTTTTCTCGCCGGGGTGGCTTGCTGGGTGTTGATTTTTCTGATGCTGCCCAAGCCCATGTGGGTTTATGTCTTCGGCCATGAACTGACCCACGCCCTCTGGACGTGGTTGTTTGGCGGACAGGTCAAAAAAATGAAGGTCACATCGTCCGGGGGCCATGTGGTCATTTCCAAAACGAATTTTTTGATCGCGCTGGCGCCGTATTTTTTCCCGTTCTATGCCGCCGTGGTGATTGCAGCCTTCGCGGCCGGCCATTTCATTTGGAACTGGCACGGCTATTTTGCATATTTCCACCTGGCGGTGGGCGCGGCGTACGCGTTTCATGTGACGTTGACGGTTCACGTGCTGCGGACCCGGCAATCGGACATCACCAGCCAGGGCCGGCTTTTTTCGGCGGTGGTGATTTTTTTGGGCAATGTTTGCGTGCTGCTCCTGGGAATTCCGCTGTTGACGGCCAAGGTGGGCCTCCTGAACGTGCTCGGTTGGTGGTTCGAAAACACGGGCTGGTGCGTCCAGTGGATCGGAATGTTCCTGAACTGGCTGCAACGGGTGCTCTGAGGAAGGCAAAATTTGTAGCAATTCAGTCTTGAAATTGCCCTGTGTTTGGATTCATCCTCACTTACTTTATGGATTTAGCCGACATCTTGGGGCGCGAGCAGATCGTCCCTGAACTAAAAGCGGTCAACCGTTGGGAAGCCATTGATGAACTCATTGGCAACCTGGTGGCCACCGGCAAGATTCAGGCCGGCGACCGCGATGCCGTGACCGCCGCTGTGAAAAAGCGCGAAACCTCAATGTCCACCGGCATCGGCTTCGGCATCGGCATCCCGCACGCCTCGACGGATTTGATTTACGAAGTGGTGGGGGCGTTGGGCCGGTCCTCCAAGGGCGTCAATTTCGACGCGCTCGACAATCAACCCGTCAAGCTGGTCATGCTTTTTCTGGTGCCCCAGGGCCAGTTCCAAAAACACCTTCACACGCTGGCCAACATCGCCAAGCTGCTTCACAAGGCCGACTTCCGCGAAGCCCTGGAAAAATCCCCGGACGCCGACGCCATGCTCGCCGTCATCCGCGAACACGGGAAGAAATAAGGGTCTCGTAGCGGGACGCTACGAAATAAAACCTGCACCTCACCCCGACCCTCTCCCCGTTGCTCCCCCCTCCGTCGCCTCCGAGGCTATGGAGGGCAGGCGACTCGCAACGCGGAGAGGGAGAAGAATCCTCCGCTGGTTTGGAACGGCGAACGACAGCAATCGGTTCATGGGTTTAATGCGCGAAACTTGGTTTCGAAAAATCTCCCCAATTTCCCCAATTTCTCGAATTGCGAAAGATTGAACTTTGGCCGGCGGCGGCTAGAATGGCGGCTTCATGCATCAATTTCGTTACATTGGCAACAAACTGCACTGCGAAGGCGTGGCGGTGGAAACGCTGGCGGCCCGGTTTGGCACGCCGCTTTATGTCTATTCGCAGCAGACGCTGGCCGGCCATTTTCAAAAACTGAACGACGCTCTGGCGCCGCTGGACCATTTGATTTGCTTTGCCATGAAGGCAAATTCAAATCTCTCGGTCATGCGCGCCCTGGCCAATCTCGGCAGCGGCTTCGACGTGGTGAGCGCCGGCGAATTGCAGCGCGTCATCGCCGCCGGGGGCGACCCGCGCCAGTGCGTCTTTGCCGGGGTGGCCAAGACGGCGGACGAAATCGAATTTGCCCTGCGCCGGGGAATTTATTCCTTCAACTGTGAGAGCGAGCCGGAAATCCGGCGCATCAACGAGGTGGCCGGACGGCTGCGGAAACGCGCGCCCATTGCCGTGCGCGTGAACCCGAATGTGGAGGCGCATACGCACGCCAAAATCACCACGGGCACCTACGACAACAAGTTCGGCATCGCCTTCGAGGACATCGAGGGCGTGTACGCCCGCGCTTCCCGGTTGAAAAACATCCGCCTGCGCGGATTGCAAATGCACATCGGCTCGCAACTGACCGACGTGCGCCCCTACGAACTGGCGGTCAAGAAAGTTCTTCCGCTGCTGAAAGAACTTTCCGCGCGGTATTCGCTGGAATTTTTCAGTCCCGGCGGCGGTCTGGGCATTGTCTATGACCCGGCGCTGGCCAGCGGCGCGGCGAATTGGTGGAAGACCCCGGCGGCCAGGGGCATCCTCACGCCCGCCAGCTACGCCAGCCGGCTGCTGCCGTTGTTGCAGCCGCTGGGCCTGCGGATACTTGTGGAGCCGGGCCGCTTCATGGTGGGCAACGCGGGCATCCTCGTGACGCGCGTGGAATACATCAAGCGCACCGGCAGAAAAAATTTCGTCATCGTGGATGCCGCCATGAACGATCTCATCCGCCCCGCCTTTTACGATTCGTATCACGAGATCGTGCCCCTGACCAAAAAGAATGGCGCGAAAACGCCTTCCGACGTGGTCGGCGGCATTTGCGAATCCGGCGATTATTTCTGCAAGGATCGTCCGCTGGCGAAAGTCCGGCCGGGCGAACATCTGGCGCTGTTGAGCGCCGGCGCGTATGGTTTTGTCATGGCCAGCAACTACAACACCCGTCCGCTCGCCGCTGAAGTTTTGGTGAACGGCAGGCAGGTGGCGCTGGCGCGGCAACGCCAGCCGGTGGAGGACATCTGGGCCGGCGAAACCGTGGCCAGGTGGCTGCGGTGAGCCGCAGCGGCGGCTTCGCTCTTGCAGACGGCTTGGGTCCAAAGCCGGGACACTTGCATGGATGCCTGGCTTGGCTCATAGTAAACCGATGCTGTTGGACGAGCAAACCAGCCCGGAACAAATTGCCATTCTGCGTCGCATGACGCCGGAACGCCGCCTGGCATTGGCGGAAGGACTATACTGGTCGGCGCGCGAAATGAAGAAGGCCTGGTTGCGCGCCCAACACGCCGACTGGTCGGACGAGCAGGTCGCCCGCGAAGTCACCCGCATTTTTCGCAATGCCCGAACCTGAACTTTCCCTGTTATTTTTACGGCCGCTGAACCGGATCGGCGGGCGCTACATCGTCAGTGGCAGCGTGGCTTCCATTCTTTACGGCGAACCGCGCCTGACGAATGACGTGGACTTCGTGATTTTTCTTCGGGACGCCGATATCGCGCGGTTGCAGGAAGTATTTCCCGCGCCGGAATTTTACCTTCCACCCAGGGAAATCATTGCCGCGGAAATCGCGCGCCCGGCCAAGGGACACTTCAATGCGATTCACGCCGACACCGGCTTCAAGGCGGATTTTTACCTGGCGGGCCGGGATGAATTGAATGCCTGGGGTTTCCGACATTCCCGAAAAATGGAATATCGCGGCGAATCCATCACCATCGCGCCACCTGAATACGTCATCCTTCGCAAACTGGAATATTTTCGCGAAGGAGGGTCAGACAAGCATCTGCGCGACATTCGCGCCATGCTCGCCGTCTCGGGCGATCAACTCGACCGCCCGGCATTGGAAGAATGGATTCAGCGGCAGGGCCTGGCAGCCGAATGGGCGCGGGTCTCAACGTAGTATTCATTTTTTAGCGCCGCGCCTGAAACTTTATTTGTGTAAAAAGGCGGTTCGCACTTTGCAATTCCGCCGCGCAGCGTTAAATTCAACCAGTTGAACGATCAATTTTCCATAGCCGCCTACTGGTCCGATGGAATGGACGAGGAAGGCCTGGCCGATTGGGCGCGGCGTTTGCGCGCGAGGCTGCCCGCGCCCGAAGTGTCCCTCGGGCTGGTGTTCATGTCGCCCAAATTTTTTCCCCACGCGCGGCAGGTCCTGGAAATTTTGCGGGTGCATGGCCGCATTCCGCTCCTGGCGGGGTGTTCGAGCAACAGCCTCGTGGCCAACGGGGAGGAGATTGAATCCGCAGGCGGCCTGGTGCTGGCCCTTTACTCGCTGCCCGGCGCCACGCTCAAGGCCTTCCGCTTCTCGCAGGACAATGTGGAGGAAGCCGGCGCGGAACATTTCTGGGAGGTCGAAACCGGCGTGGCAAAAACGAACGTGAACGGCTGGCTCACTTTCATTGACCCGTTTCACCTGGACGCCGAAAGCTGGCTGCGTTCCTGGAACCGGAGTTACGCGGGCGTGCCGGTTTATGGCGGCCTGGCGGCGGGAATTTTTCCCGAGCCGCTGTCGCAGGTCTATCTCGACGGGGAAGTTTATGAAGACGGCGGGGTTGCCGTGGCCATTGGCGGAGACGTGACCGTGACCGGGGTGATTTCGCAAGGATGTACGCCCATTGGCGAGGCGTGGACGCTGACACGGGTGGAGCAGAACCTGATCCGCCACATCGGCAACCGTCCGGCGTATGCCGTGCTCTCGGAAACGGTCTCCCAACTGTCCCCGGAAGACCAGCGCAAGGCCAAGGACAACCTGTTCATTGGCCTGGCGGTCAATGAATATCTGGACAAATTTCATCGCGGCGATTTCCTGGTGCGGAACCTGTTGGGCGGCGACCCCAATTCCGGCATTCTGGCCGTGGGCGCGCTGCCCCGCATGGGCCAGACCATCCAGTTTCAACGTCGCGATGCCGCCGCCGCCGACGAGGACATGAATGAGTTGCTCGACCGCGCCAAGGCACAACTGGCGGACCGGACGATTTATGGCGGCTGCCTGTTCTGCTGCAACGGCCGCGGAAAGAACCTTTTCGGACGCCCGAGCCATGACGCAGCGCTGGTGCAGTCGCATTTTGACCTGGCCGGACTGGCGGGATTTTTCTGCAACGGCGAGATTGGCCCCGTCGGTGAAAAGAACTTTCTGCACAGCCACACCGCCGTGCTGGCCCTGTTTGTTAAAAAGTAGCCGCAGTTCGCCATTGCATTTGCAGGCGAAGACGCCATCCTCATGGGGAACTTGTGCCTGACGAACATTCAAACTTGAATTCGCCCCCGTCCCCCCGGCGCGCCGGTGGACGCGGAGCCCCCCGTCGTCGCGGACGCCGTGGTGGCCGCGCCCGCGTGCCGCGCCCCATCGCCGCAAAACCCGAAGCCGCCGAAACCCCGGCGGCTCCTGAAACGCCCATGACCCCTCCCGATGCCACCGAGGAAGCCGCCATGCATGAATCCATTGCGGAACAGGAAGCCGATACCTCCGGCGATTTTCGCACACCGCATCCTGAAGACCCCTCCGACGTGTCGGCCGGGGAAGATGCCCCGCCCGCCGGGGCGGAATCCATGCCCCCGGGTGAATCCGCCCCCGCTCCGGCGCGGGAAACGATTTCGGATCGCGCCTCCGAAGAGCGAAGCACCGGCCGTCCATCGCATTCACAGGAGCCTGGGCGCCAGCCGGAATACCGGCGCCCGGAGAACCGTCCCTGGAGCAAACCGCAAAACTTCCGTCCGGCGGAAACCTCGGCCGTCAGCCAGGCTGTGGCGCACGCCACCGAAATTGCCGAATCTTTGAAGCACACGCTCGATCAGTTGGATGAAATACTCGAACTGGTTGAGCTGGCCGAGCGCCAAAAGCTGGCCGACGAACGGGAAATTGACGAGTTGCGCCGCGCCTTGCGGCGCATTCAGCCGCCGCGTCATCAGCAGCATCAGTCCCGCGGCCCGCGCCATGAAGATTCGCATCGCGGCCACCGCGAACCAGGCCCCCGGCCGGAAGAATCGCGCCAGGCGCGGCAGGGAATCCAGGAAGAATCCCAGCGGCCGGAGGAATCTTTTCAAGAGGGTGATCCCGGCGAACCGCCCCGTCATCTGGACTGACCAACGCCTTCCGCGTTATGATTCTCCGCGTTATGACTCTCGCGGAAAAACAGCTTCAACTGACCAATGAACTGGCCCGCTTGAAAACGGGCCAGGACCGGCTGGCTTACCTGGTCGAGAGCGCCAAGGAACGTCCCGGTCTGCCCCCCGAAAAAAAAGTGGCGGAGAACCTCGTTCCCGGTTGTCTGGCCAAATTATGGTTCGTTCAACAGGTGCGCGACGGCCATTGCCATTTTGCGTGCGACTCGGATTCCCTGGTGGTCAAGGCCATTGCCGGGCTGTTGTGCGACTTCTACAGCGGCCATTCGCCGGCGGAAATTCTCGCGCATGGCCCGCAATTTCTCGCCCCTCTGGGTGTCACCCAGCATCTCACGCCCAACCGCCGCAACGCGCTGTCCCAGGTCTGGGAGCGCATCCGGGAATTCGCCCGGACCTCCGCCCCTTCAGGAGCCGAATCACCGGCGCTGCGGTAGGGCGGGCAGTCCTCTGCCCGCCGAACGTCCGAACGCAAAAAACGGCGCGCACGGAGTGACGCACCCTGCCACCTTGTCTTTATCCGCATCCATCTGCGGTTAAAGAGCAAAAAACTTCTTGACGCCCGGGCTTAACTGTCCTACTGTCATAGGACAGTAGATTAAGCCATGCGCCTGCAAATTGATTTCCGGTCCGGCACGCCAGTGTATCTGCAACTGGTGGAGCAGGTGCGCCATGCCGCCGCCTCCGGGGCGTTGCGGGCGGGCGAGCCGCTGCCGTCCATCCGGCCGCTGGCCGAGGAACTGCGCGTCAACCGCAATACGGTGGCCAAGGCCTATGCGGAACTGGAAAGCCAGGGCGTGATTGAGACCATTCCGGGCAAGGGCTGTTTTCTGAAGGACGGCGGGTCCCTGCTCACCAAATCCGCGCGCAATGACCTGGTGGTGCAGGAAATTGACCGGGCCATCGTCGCCGCGCATCACCTGCAAATCGGGGACGCCGATTTGCTCGCGCTCGTGAAGAAGCGCCTGGACGCCTTCGACCGCAAAAACAAGGCCAGCGATTCAAAGGAACAACCATGAACACCGAAAGTCCCGTCATCGAAATCCACAGCCTGGCCCGGCGTTATGGCCGGCATGACGCCGTCAACGGCCTGTCCCTTACCGTGCCTGCGGGCAGGTGCTACGGGTTCTTTGGCCGCAATGGCGCGGGCAAAACCACCACCATCAAGTGCCTGCTGAATTTGCTGCGGCCCGACTCCGGCCACATCCGCGTTTTCGGCCTTGATCCGCGAAAGGAGGAAGTGGCCATCAAATCGCGGCTGGCTTATGTGCCGGACATGGTGGCGTTCTATCCCTGGATGACCGTGCGGGACACGCTGGAATATCTTGCCTCGTTCCGCAAAAACTGGAACCGGGACATCGAGGCCGATTTGCTCAAGCGCTTTCAGTTGGATTCCACACAGAAGACCTCCGGCCTTTCCAAAGGCCAGCGCACGCAACTGGCCCTGATCGGCGCGATTTGCCCGGAACCGGAACTGCTGGTGCTCGATGAACCGACGAGCGGCCTGGACCCGATTGTCCGTCGCGAATTTATCGAGACCGTCATTGGCGCCTACCAATCCGGCGACCCTGGCCGCCGCACGGTTTTTGTTTCCACGCATTTGATTGCCGAGTTCGAGGGGTTGATTGACGACTTTACCATCATCGAGCAGGGCCGTGAATTGCTGACGATGAACGCCGACGCCGCGCGCGACCGTTTCAAGAAAATCCGCGCCTGGTTCCCGCGCGCACTTAACCTGTCTCTGGCCGGCGCATTGAGTGTGAAACGGTCGGGTCGCGAAATCGAAATCCTTGCCAACGGCAACAGCGACGCGCTGCTGGCCGAGTTGAAGTCGCACCAGCCCGAGGAACTGGCCGCCGAATCCTTGACGCTGGAAGAAATTTTTGTGGCGTCGAAGCTGACGAAATCCGCATAGGCATCTTATGAGCGCCCTGGAAAAAAAGGAAATCCGGCTGCTGCTTCCGGGCGCGGCGGCGGCGGCGCTGATGTCGGCCGTTCAGGTCTTGGAGCCGTATGGCTTTTATGCCGAGTCCCTGCTTTTTCTGGGCATGGCCATCATGGCGCTGACGACGATTGGCCGTGAAGCCAGCCTGAACACGTTTTCGGCGATGCTGGCCCAGCCGATAGACCGGGCCAAACTCTGGACGGTGAAACTCACCGTATTGGCCGTGGCGTTCCTGCTGGTGATTGCGGTATGGCTGATTGCCGTCGCAATCGGCGATTCAAACTGGGAGCACATGGAGCCACCAAAATTTTATAATCAATTCGTCGTAATCAGTCTGCTGGCGATGGCCACGTTCACCGGCGGGCTGTGGACCACGCTGCTTTTGCGCCAGCTTGCGGGTGCGTTTTGGCTGACGATATTGGTGCCAGCGATGCTGATTGGCACCGTGGGTCTCGTCAACAGCGATTCCGACAGCCTGATTATTGCCGTACTGGTCACGGTCATTGGCATTTATTCACTTGTAGGATTCCTGTTTGCGCGCTGGTTGTTTTTTCGCGCGCAGGACATTGGCTGGTCCGGCGGAGTCATCGCCCTGCCAGAATGGCGGTTCCTTGCGCGGCGCGGGGCCGTGACGGAAGCTCGTACTAGCCGCCCCCTGTTTACGCTGTTCAAAAAGGAACTTCAACTGCAACAAGGTGTCCTGACCGGTGCCATCGGATTGCTCGTCCTGCACGTCGCAATCATACTGGTGCGGGTTTTCCATCACTTCGCCAAGGACTCGGCCGGGGAAGTTCTTACGAACCTTGTTTGGGTTCTGTGGTTCCTGATGCCCGTTCTCATGGGGAGCATGGCCGTGGCGGAAGAGCGAAAGCTGGGAGTCATGGAAACCCAGTTGTGCCTGCCGGTCTCGCGCCGGTTGCAATTCATGGTCAAATCGCTCACGACACTTGGCCTGGGAATTTTCCTCGGTGCAGTCATGCCGCTGGGATTGGAGTTGCTCGGAGCCAAAATCGGCACTCATAGTCCCATGTTTTCAGATACGCAGGATATGCGCCAATGGTGGTTCATTCCCTTTTTCATGTTTGTGATCGCATCGGTCGCATTGACGCTCGTGACGCTCTTCGCCTCGAGCCTTGCCAAAAGTTTTCTCACTGCCCTTGGGGCCGCGCTTGTGACTTGCGCAATCCTGATGTTTGGGATGGCAATGTTCACAAACCATCACATGCTTTTTTACGATTCCATTGCGCCCTATTCCATTCTGCCATTGGTCATTGCGGTGCCGACCTTTGCGGTCACGCTGGTTTGGCTGGCGTATCTCAATTACCGGAATTCCCGGGAAGGCTGGCCGCTATGGCGCCGGCAACTTTTGGCCTTCGGTTTCGCGATTGCACTTGTGGGCGGCGTCAGTTCTGCATTGTATCACCGCGTCTGGGAAGTTTTTGAGCCTGCGGAGCCCGCGCATGGACCGGCGCGGCTGTCATTGGCGAATCCACCGGCTCTGCACGATGAGCGTGATGAAAATCTCCTGGTACGCCTGCCGGATGGCCGGGTGTGGTTTGATTTCTTAACGCCCCCGCTATGGGGGGACTACGGTCAACACCTGTGGTTGTTCTTTCGGCACTTTTGGAGCTTTGCCTATCCGCTGCCACGCAGCGCCGGGCCGCGAAGATACCTAAGTGGCTCCGGATGGGTGGACGCCAGCGCCCACCATTTTGCTGACTCCGTGGGAATCCAACCCGATGGCACCCTCTGGGTGTCGGACACGCCGCTACAAAATGTCTGGGCGGCTGACCACCTCACCCAGTTCGGCAGCGAATCCAACTGGCAGGCCCTGGTGCGAGGTGACTGCATTGAGTCTGTGTTGTTGCTGAAGAAAAATGGAACCCTCTGGCACTGGGGCACCAATCACATTGATTATCATGGCTGGCTACTACAGGACTGGCCGGGCCTGCGCGCTTTTGAGCCTTATCAAATTGGCACCAATTCCGACTGGAAGGCGTTTTATTTGTTGAACGGCGTTCTTGTCCGGAAAACTGACGGCTCGGACTGGCGTGTGTGGGTTCATGGCAAAGACTATAAAGATGAGCTGATTCGCGAGACCAATTATGACGATATTGTCACTGAAAGATTTGCCGCGTGCCCGTATGGGAATTCAGGCGCTTATGTGCGAAAAGACGGGACTTTGTGGGCATACGGCGATGTCTATTACCAACATGGCCATTCGACATACGGGACATTCGTAAAACGGCAAGTGAGCCGGGAAACAAACTGGGTGGCGGTGGCGAGAACCCAGAATGGGATGGTGTCCCTCAAAGCGGACGGAACGCTATGGCAGTGGGAGCGGGTCCTCGGCAGTAGTAGTATGGTGGAATTTCACGCACCGGCGAGGCGTTTGGGCATCCACAGTGACTGGGTTGCGGTTACCGCCGTGGAGGGCGGGATCATCGCGCTGGCTGCGGACGGCAGTTTATGGTTCTGGCCGGACCGGCAGGATTATGAATACGATCAATGGTTGATCCGGTTGCCAAAACAGCCGATATATATCGGGAATGTGTTCAAAGAGGGGAAGTAAATACATTCAACGTAGCGGCGAGCCGGGAGAGCGCCG
>Ga0326728_10010343_pt1 | contig 21880 bp, 17 predicted proteins | sample MB3enrmetagenome_FD_207602 | JGI IMG/M metagenome (GOLD analysis project Ga0326728, IMG submission 207602) | Lab enriched peat soil microbial communities from McLean, Ithaca, NY, United States - MB31MN | ecosystem: Environmental > Terrestrial > Soil > Wetlands > Peat | place: USA: New York... | reverse complement strand
CGACCCTGCCCAGTAGCAGGGGATCTGCCTGGCCTCTGCCCCTGTAAGGGAGAATCCCGCGGCATAGGCCCAGCCCTGGGGGGAGACAAAGAGTGAAAGGACCGTCCCGCCCGCTCCGTACGAAAGGTCTGTCCTTTCCGCCCCGAGCCAGCGGCAGGGAACAGACTTCTGGCGGTTGAAATAAGACCCTCCCGTGTAGACCGCTCCCCACGGCGACACGAATATTGAGTTGGTCCGCGCATTCGCGAGACCGAGCACAGGGAGGTCGTTTTCCTTAGCCCCTTCCCAGAAGCACGGAACGGCCGTTCCGCCGTGCATCACAGATCCTGCCGCGTAGACAGTGGGAACTCCATGGGGAGGGGTTGGCGCGGGCGCCCCGCGGCAGCCGGCGAGGATGAGTGTCACAAGTAGGCTGAAAACACCAATAGGAGAAAAGCGCCGCAGTATTTTCGTCCTCATGGATTCCCGTTATACAGAATGACTCGGATGCTGGCTACCCGCTCCCGCGCCTGCTGTGATCTGACGTGGGCGTGCTTCTTCAGCGGGCGATAGTCGCAACAACCGGTAGTGGGTGATTCGGCGATGAGGCGGGAGATCCGACTCTGGATCGACGTTGACAGCTGGAAGCATAATCCCAACCTTCCCGTTGTTTTCGAACTGGGGCGCCTTGGTGGTGAACCAGTCTCTCCCCGGCAAGTAGTACGGCGGTGTCGCCTATGGCCACGCCATGCAGTCTAACGATCGGCTGACGCCTACTCTGGGTATCTACTATTCGGTCAGCGAGCGTTTTGGGTTGGACATCAGACTTGGGTCCAAAGGTCGAAATGCCTGTTGGTGGCTATGGCTCGAACAACAGCATATCCGCCTTTTTTTGGTCTCCAGTTTTGTCTCGGCGCCGCTGACGGCACCCCTTCCTCTGTCCCGAGGGCCGAGAGGTTCCAGATCAGGAAGTAGCGCCTGAACCACGCCCCACGGCCGCAGCAATTCTCCCCCACGTAATGGTGTCCGGACCGCAGCGCTGCTCGGATAACGCCGTAAACTCGATCGCCCATCCCCTACCCGTCGGCCGCGTCACTGTTTCGAAGACGTGAATCCCTTCCATGAAGATCGGGCTCACGCTAATGACGGCTTGATGTGCAAGTCCCTTTGAGATGAAAGAGCGAAGCACCCGGGCGCCCCCCTCCACCATCAGCGAGCTGACGCCGCGCTCACCCAGAAAGTGCAGCACCTCCTCCAGAGGAAGGCCGTCCTCCGCGGCAGGAAGAGCAAACAACTGGGCGCCCCGGCGCTCAAGCTCGCGCCTCCTTTGATCAGGCGCATCCAGGGCGTGGAAGATCCAGGGCGCAAGGTCCGTTCGGGAAAGGAGTCGAGCCGAATCCGGAAAGCGCAGAGCGGAGTCCAGAACGATTGGCTGCGGCGAAGGGCCGTCAACGAAGCGGACGGTGAGCTGCGGATCGTCAGCGAGCACTGTGCCAATCCCGACAAGGATTCCCTTGTGGAGACCACGAAGCTGATGCGTCAAAGTCATCGACTCGGGGCTGCTCAAGATCACCCGCGGTCCGCCTGGGGGCGCAATGGCGCCGTTCGAAGACTGCGCCCAGCTCAACGTCACGGTCACGCCTTCGGTGCGCTCCCTAAGGACCGATTCGACGAGACAGGGGATGGCGGTCGACACGCGGTTCAGCGCACCTTCTGGCATACTGCCACGCCGTCCCGCATGGGCAAGATGACGGTCTCCAGGTTGTCGAGTCCAGAGATCATCGAGTTGAACTGCCGTATGGCCGCTGTTGTCTCGTCGTGCCGGCCCCGACCTGCCACTTTGCCGTTCCACAGGACATTGTCGGTAATGAAAAGACCGCCGACGCGAAGAAGGGGGAGCGCAACCGAGATGCTGTCGGGATAGGCGGTTTTTTCTATGTCGTTGAATACGATATCGAAAGGCCCCGACTGCGAACGGGCGAATGACAGCGCGTCTCCGACGTGAAAGCTCAGGGATTTTTCCAGGCCCGCCTCTCGGAAGAACGCGAGAGCCTGATCACGGTTCTCCTCAGAGAGGTCCGTGCAGAGCACGGAACCCCCGTTCTGCATGGCTCTGGCAAACCACAGAGCGGAATAGCCGTATCCCGACCCCAGCTCCAGGACGCGGCGGGCCCCGATGCTCCTGGCGAGTATTCCCAGCAGTCGTCCCACCTGGGGACCGACGATGGGGAAGCCGTTCCCGCGAGCAATTTTCTCCATCCGGAGGCGCACGGGATCGGGAGTTCCATCCAGAGCAGAGATATAGCTTTCAACATTCTCGCTTACGATGCCAGCCATTGTTCCTCCTGCAAACAAGATACGAACAATCAGGTCGACTGCACAGGCGAAACCTCTAACTCAACAAAGCAGGGGCAGGAGAAGAGGGAGTCCCTTTGTACTTCCTCTCGCCGATCAACTTGCCTCAGAGACCCTTTGTCTTGCATGAAGCTGGTGAGCCAACTTCTAAAAAAAGGAAGTCCCTCAGAAACAGGGGCAAGTGGGTCGAAAAATCGCACAGTGGTCCGAAAAACGCGGCAAATGCTCCTAAGACAGACCCAAGTCCCCCGAAATTTCAATGACGAGAATCAGAAATGGAGAGCAAAAGAGGAAGCATAGTTTTGCGTTTACGGCCGGCCAAGGTCTATCACGGCAGAGCCGACAATATCGCCGGCGCGGAGCGTGGAGAGCGCCTCGTTGACGGAGCTCAGCGGAAACACCTGCACTTCCGTACGCACGGGCACGCGCGGGGCAAGGGCAAGAAACTCGCGAGCGTCGGCACGCGTAAGATTGGCAACCGATCGTAGTGTCCGCTCCTCCCATAGGATGCCGTACGGGAAAGATGGAATGTCGCTCATATGGATGCCGGCACAGATGACCGAGCCGCCACGGTCGACGGCTCGAAGGGCAAGCGGGACCAACTTCCCGTCCGGGGCGAAGATGATGGCCGCATCCAGCGGCGCAGGGGGCTGCTGGCCAGCATTCCCGGCCCAGGAGGCGCCCACACGGATCGCCAGAGCTTTGGCGTTCGCGTCCCCGGGCCGCGTGAATGCATACACTTCCCTGCCCTGATGTTTGCAGACCTGCGCAAGGATGTGAGCCGCGGAGCCAAAACCATAGAGCCCTATTCGCTCGGCCTGCCCCGTCATCCGCAGCGCCCTGTAGCCAATCAACCCTCCGCACAGCAAGGGCGCCATCTGAAGGTCGGGGTAGCCTTCGGGCAAAGGAAAAGCGAATCGGGCATCCGCCACAACGTATTCCGCGAATCCGCCGTCCACATGATAGCCGGTGAACCGGGCGTTCGAACAAAGGTTCTCCCTGCCGCTAGTGCAATACGCACATTCCCCGCACGTGGAGCCGAGCCAGGGGATGCCCACTCTCTGGCCCACGGACAAGCCCTCCACGGCCCCTCCCATTTCCACGACGGTCCCGACGATTTGGTGACCGGGAACCAGGGGCAGCTTCGGCTCAGTTAACTCTCCGTCGACGATGTGAAGGTCGGTACGACACATTCCGCATGCGTTCACTTTGACCAGAATATGCCCCGGCCCCGGTGCGGGCTTTTCAATTTCCCGAACGACAAGAGGCGCGCGGGCGCGTTCGAGGACGGCTGCTCGCATGATGACACCCACCATCTTCGAGGATGCGCCAAACGCCGCGAGTATGCAACGGAGGGTTTTTCCGCTATAGTGCCTGCAATGAGTCATCGCTCATCTCACGGACTCCCCGAAGCCGCGCGGAAGGGAAACCGGTCCCGCTGGACGCCGACATTTGAAAGGATATCGGAGGACAAGCGTCGGCGCCTTTTGGACTGCGCCAAGCGGGCGTTTGCCCGGCGAGGATATTCCGGCGCCAACGTCAACGTCATCGCGAGGGAAGCCGGCATTTCCGTGGGCTCGCTCTACCAGTATTTCCAGACCAAGGAGAACCTATTCCTGACGCTGATCGAGGAATCGCACGGCACGCTCACGTCTGTGATCGATGAGATTTTCTCCAGCGTGCCGAGTTTCTTCGACCGCGTCGAAGCACTGCTGAGGGCGGCGGTGCAATGGTCGCGCAAAGACCCCGATCTCTTGAACCTCTACATCGCGTGCACTACCGAGGAGCTCGCCCCCCTGGCGGCAAAGCTCTCGGGGCGTATTGAAAGCGTCGCCGCCGAGGGCTACCGCCGGATGGTTGCGGACGCCAGGGCGCTCGGTGAGATAGCGCCGGACTCCTCGGATTCGGTGGCGGCTTTCTGCCTGGACAACCTCTTGATGATCGTCCAGTTCTCTTTTGGCTCGCCGTACTATCGAGAGCGCCTGAGCCTTTTTCTCGGCTCCCGCACCGCGGGGGAGGAGGATGCAGTGATCAGCGGGGTCATGAGCTTCATCCGCCAAGCTTTTGGGCGTCCTGCCCGCAAGCCCTAACGCTTGGGCTGTGCCCGTTAAGCTTCCTGAAGCTCAGGCGATTCCGCTTGTAGAGGTCCCGAAAAATCTCAAGCCTTTCTTCGTAGACTTTCGATCGGCTCAGATCAGGCTCGAAACTCCCGAGCACAGGAACAAGCGCTCGCGCTTCCTCGAGGGAACCAAGGGCCCCCAAGCCTGATGCGCACAAAAACGCCGCCCCCAGGGCGCCGGCATTCTGCGGTGAGACGACAGGCTCGACGGTCTCCCGCAGCGCATCAGCCATGATGCGCGCCATGGCGCTGGAGCGGGCGCCTCCGCCGACGAACCTAACCGGTCCCCGGGCCGGTACCTTCTTTCTGATTGCGGCAAGCTGCCACTTGCCGTGGAGCGCAATGCCTTCGGCCACGGCGCGGACTAGGTCGCGCTTCCCCGTCTCGAGGCCGATGTTGAAGAACACACCGCGCGCGGCGGGATCCTCGAACGGCGAGCGGTTGCCACGAAGCCACGGTGTGAAGATCACGCCGTTCGCCCCAGGGGCTACGGCATCAATCGTTTCATCGAGGAGTTGGAAAAGCGTTGCGTACCGGCCTTCCGGGTCTTCTGCCACCGTCCGGTGTTGGAGGTATACTCCAATTTCGTCTAGGGCAAGGTGGTCCCGAACCCACTCCAGGCACTTTCCCGATGTCTCCTGCTCCGAGATGTAGTTGTACCTGCCCTCCTGCGCACCGAGGATCGACGCAATATAGCTGTCGGTGTCCACGACGCGCCGGTCGGTGACCGCGGAAACCCAACCCGAGGTCCCCATATATACGTGGGTGTCGTTGACCCTCACCGCGCCCGAACCCAGAGCAACTAGGGAAAGATCCCCGCCCCCGCCGAAGACAGGCGTGCCAGGGGCAAGCCCCATTTCTTCCGCGGCAACCACCAAGAGCGGTCCGGCCAGCTCCGCTGGACCAATGACCTCCGGCAGGTGGCCCGGGTCCACATCGAAAAGCCGACACATGAGGGGGCTCCACCCGGCCCGGCCGGGCCGGGTGTCGTAGAGGAACGTCGCGTTGGCGGAATCAGGGGTCATCGCGAACCGGCCCGTGCAACGGTGCACCAAGTACTCCTTGGCGTCGAGCCATTTGTGGACTTTGCGGAAACACTCCGGTTCGCGCTCCCTCACCCAGTGGTATTTCCAAACAGGGTCCTTCACGCTTGCTGAGACGCCGCCGGTTATGAGAAGCGATGGGAGGAGCTTGCGCGCGTTCATGCCCGCAATGCGAATGCCCTTCTCTATACCAGCCTGCTTCTCCTTCACCGCCCTCTGGTCCATGTAACTCATTGCAGGACGCACTGGCGTTCCCTGGCCGTCAACGAGGACTAGCCCCTGCATCTGGCAGCAGAAGGCGATTCCCGCGATGTAGTCCCGGGGCAGCCCTGAATCCGCGAGGAGCTTCCTCGTATCGGCGCAAACGGCTTTCCACCAGTCGGCGGGGTCCTGTTCGACTCCCCCATCTGGTAGAAGCCTGAGCGGGTATTCCGTTGAGGCGGCCGCAACAAGCTCTACATCCTTGCCAACGGCATACAGGCACGCTTTGGCTCCCGTGGTCCCGATGTCGAACGCAATCACATGCGCAACATCGTTCATGCGTCACCCTTCCTGCCCTGCCGGGAATATTTCCGCAAGTATACTTGGTGCATGATTGCAGCCTCGAACGTGTTGATTCCCTTTGCTCCGCCCAGGAACTCCGCCTCGATAAAAGCGCGGCAGCCTTTCTCGACGATTCGCGCGCATAGCAGCGCCTCTTCCAGGGTCCTTCCCAGCGCCACGGCCCCGTGGTTCGCCATGAGGGCCGCCATTCGGCCTCGCAGCGCGCGCAGGACGGTACGGCTCATCCGCGCGGACCCTGGTACGGCGTAGTCGGCGACGCGAAGCGTCGGCCCCACAATCTGCGCAAGGTCATCGAGGATGGGCGGGACCTCCCGCCGGGCTGCTGCCACTGTCGATGCGCTCATGGAATGGGTATGAATCACCGCGTTCACCTCGGGGCGCGTGTGATAGATCTCGGTGTGGAGTTTCTTCTCCGTGGAAGGCTTCCCGCCTCTTGCCTCCGCCGTTACCAGGTCCATGATCACCACGTCCTCGGCGCGCATGGAAAGGTAGTCGAAGCCACTCGGCGTGATGGCCATCTCTGTGGGTGAAAATCTCACCGAGACGTTCCCCCATGTGCCTGCCACGAGCCCTTCCTCCACGAGTTTCACCCCGGCAGCGCGCACCGCTTCCCGGGCTTCACGCTCATCCATGATTGGCACCTCCCGTGCGTTCGACGCTGCCCAGCACCCTTTCGAAGCGGGCCAAGGCGTCGTCGATCACCTCATCGGTGTCTGCGGCACTCGTGTACATCCTGCTTCCCGCAAGGGTCACGATCCCTTCGGCCATGTAGGCAGCTCCGAACTCCTCCATGAGCGCCTTGCGCACCTTGATCTCCTTGAGGACTGAAAGGATGCGCAGGAGTTGGAGACGGACGAACATGCCGCCCACAGCCTCGAGGTGGCAGATGGAGCCCTGGTTGTATGCGACGGCGGGCAACCCGAGTGTCTGTATCTGCCTTTGAAGGCCGCGGGTAAGCCGATCCCCTGCAGCCGCCGCCTTCTCGCAGGCGTGGGTCCGTTCGATCTCCTTCAAAGTGAAGTATCCGGCGGCAGCGCTCAACGGGTTGGCCGCCATTGTGCCGCCGACGTACGCGCGCTTTTTCCCGCTTTCGATCCCTGCAGCGACGAGCTGCATCAGGTCCCTGCGGCCCCCCAAGCCTCCGGCTGATGGGTATCCGCCCGCCACGATCTTGCCGAAGCATGTCAGGTCGGGCCTCACGCCAAAAAAGCCTTGCGCCCCGCTCAACCCCACACGAAACGCTGTGACCACTTCATCGAATACGAGCAGGGCGCCGTAGCCGTCGCATAGTCGCCGCACGCCTGCGTTGTAGTCGAAATCCACAGGGCGTGTGCCGCTCTCGGGCCCCATGGGCTCGATGAGGACGCACGCGGTTCCGCCGGAAAGCCTGTTGGCGCGCAGAGCGCGCTCGAGGGACACCAGGTCATTCGGCGCGGCCTCCCGGGTGTGGCGGGTTGCGGCCCGCGGGATGCCATGCGCCTCGAACCTCCGTGTGTGCGGGATCTTGAGGCTGTAGACGAGCTGGTCGCTCCAACCGTGGTAGGCGCCGCCGATCTTAATGACCTTCTTCTTGCGAGTTGCAAGCCTGGCCACCCTGACTGCAGCCATGACGGCTTCCGTGCCTGAGCCGAGCATCCGGAACATCTCCACCGAGGGGATGTGCCTGTTGATCTCCTGGGCAAGTTTCAGCTCGAACTCGTGGAAGAGACCGGTGGAAGGGCCGACGTGCTTCAACACGGCCATGACCTGATCCCGGACCGCAGGATCGTTTCCCCCGAGGATAGTCGGCCCGCCGGCCTGGAGAAAGTCGATGTACCTGTGGCCGTCGATGTCGTACAGGTACGGCCCTTCCGCCCGGTCGATGACTAGCGGAAACGGGTAGTTGAAGGCAAGGTTGTGCTGCACGCCGCCGGGAATAAAGACCTTGGCCTCTTCGCTCATGTCCTTGGACCGCGGGCATTGCTCGTTAAAAAATCGAAGGTAGGCGTCCATTGCATCCTTGCGGATTCGGAGCGGAGGAACCGACATGAGCCTGTCGATTTGCTTATAAATCTCAGCAGCCTTTGCATGCTGGCAGCTTCCTTGGCCGCTGTGTCCCTCAGGCTGCCAATGCGTCGTCTCCACGGAGGAGAGTGAGTGTTCACTCATAAGAGGAGCTTATCACATTCCTCTTTCAAGTCAATCGGGCACTATGATTGCCACGCGCAGATGTTCCAACCAATTGATCCAAATGGAACACAATGTTCCATTATCTCTGGAACATCAATAATAATAATTGTGGTAATTCTTTCGGTAAAAAACAGGATATATATCGATATATCATTGTAAGGAATTTAAGCCTCCGCCCGATATCTCACTTGGTACGTTTCTTGAACGAATTTTCCGTATGAAAAGGCGATACGAAAATACCCCAGAGAGTCGGACACGAAGCTCGATTTCCACGAAGATAATCCTCGTCCAAATGGCGGTCCTGCTTCTTGTCATGGGGGGAAACGAGTTTTTCTCCTATGCGCAGATGTCGCAACGACTCAATCAGTCCATCCAGACAAGGGAGAAGCAGTTGGCGCAGCGTCTTCCCGCCAGCCTTGGCATTCCTTTGTGGAACCTGGACATGGCCTTGGTCGACACGCTGGTGAGCCTGGAGATGATGGACACGGACATCAAAGCGATCTTGGTTACCACTGACTCGGGAGTCCGCGGAAAGGTTAGGGACAGCAGTGCGACGCCCGTGGACTACTCGGAGGCAAACGCAAAGGATCTTGCCGGCTCGAAGCTGCTCAAGCTGCAGGCGAATATTGCGTTCCAGGACAAGACGGTCGGAAGCGTCGATGTTTACTTTTCGAATGCATCAGCCGAGGCGCAGCTCACGGCGGAGCTCGTGCGGACCTCCATCATAACCCTGGCGGTCATCCTGGTGCTGGCCCTTTCCACCTTCCTTGTCACCAGGTTGCTTGTGGGCAGACCGCTCGCGCTCGTGGACGCGGCGGTGGCTCGCATTGCCCGGGGAGACCTCAGTGACACTGTACGCTTCAGCTCGCGCGATGAGTTGGGGAGTCTGGCATCGGGGATCAACGAGATGATCACGCAGCTTCGCGGGATGGTGGGGCAGATTCGCGGGACTGCGGACCTGCTCGCCGGATCGAGCGAGCATCTCTCGGAGGGCTCCCGGCAGCTCGCCGGCAGCGCGCAGAGTCAGGCGGCGACGCTGGAAGAAACAAGCGCTGCTGTCGAGGAGTTAACCTCGAGCGTTGAACAGGTTGCTTCCCATGCGCAGAGCCAGACCGCGTCCGTGGAACGGTCCTCCGCCTCCATGAGCGAAATGCGCTCCTCCGCAGAAGACGTCTCGGGCACCTTGAACGTCGTTTCCGCCTCGTCGCAGGAGTCCCTGCGCATGGCTCACTCCGGCGTCGAAGCGGTGAACGCGACGGTCCAGGCCATACAGTCGATCTCCGAGAAATCCGAGCAGATCGTCAGCATCGTCACGGTGATTTCCGACATTGCCGATCAGACGAACCTCCTTTCCCTGAACGCGTCCATCGAAGCCGCCAGGGCCGGGGAACATGGACGAGGGTTCGCCGTCGTAGCGCAGGAGGTCAGCAAGCTTGCAGAACGAAGCGCTTCTTCGACACGTGAGATCGAGAGGCTAATAAGCGACAGCAAGCAGAACGTAGTCAACGGAGTCAAAGTGGCTCACGGCGCGCTGGAAGCCATGAACGCGATCATCGCCGGTGCCCAGAATACCAACCAGGCAATCGTGGCGCTCTCCAGCCGGATCCAGACCCAGATCCGGTCCATCGCTGCGGTAGCCTCGGCCATAGACTCAGTGACCGAGATGTCCCACAGCATTTCGGCGGCAACGGAGGAGCAGACCACCAACGCGCGGCAGGTTGCAATCGCCATGGAGAACGTGAATGACCTGACCCAGCAAGCCGCCGCTGCTGCCGGCGAAATGTCAGACGGGACAACGGAGCTTTCGAACCTCGCGCAGCAATTGAAAACGCTCGTCGAGGAGTTCGCCGTAGGAGACGGGAAAGGGGTGGACGGCGCCGGGTCCGGCCCCAGCGCGTTTGCCGGCAAGCCCGCTCTTGTAATTCCGGCTGGCGGAGCGACTCACTTCACTCCCAGCGCACGCCAAAGCACGACAGAATCAAAGGAGGTCGTATGCTGAAGAAACTCTCTGTTCTCGGTGCCCTTTTCCTGACGGCCCTTACGGTTTCCGTGAGCGCCCAGACCCAGCTGAAGGCCGTGGTCGGCCTCAGCTTGCCACCCTATATCATGCAAGGGGCGGACAACGGCGTTGACGCCGATATCGTCCGCCAGTCACTTCTTGCCGCCAACTACACCCTGAAGCTCGAGTACGTTCCCTTTGCACGTGTCTCGGTGAGCATGGCCAACAAGACCGCAGACTGCGCTTTCCCCATCAACGAGGCTTCGGGCGTGACAGGCGTCTATTACAGCGATTCGCACATCAGCTACCAAAACGTCGCGGTGGCCCTTTCCTCTCGAGGGCTCAAAGTCAATTCTGTTGCCGATTTGAAAGGATTGCGGGTCGTGGCGTTCGGTGAGGCGAAGAGCTATCTCGGTCCTGAGTTCGCGACCATGGCGAACGAGAACAGACAATATTCCGAGATCGCGGACCAGGAGTCGCAGGTCAAAATGCTGTTTAAGGATAGAGCCGACGTCCTGGTCATGGACATCAACATCTTCAAGTATTTCCGCCAGAACATCGAGGACATGGACGTCAGCCCTGCGGTGACTTTCTTCAAGATCTTCCCCCCCACCGCGTATAAAGTCGCGTTCACGGACGAGACGGTCCGCGACAAGTTCAACGCCGGCCTGAAAGCCATCAAGGCATCAGGGAAGTACGCGGCGATTTTCAAGACGTACATCAAGGAGTAGAAAAAGCCGTCGGGCTCCGTACGAGGCGGGGCCCGACGCGCTCTCGCGCTTGCTCCCTTTGCGGCTGCGGCCGTTTTCGGATATGATCCTACTTCGCTCCATGACTGAGAGTCCAAGGACCGTCCCGCAGTGAAGCTCCGCGCGCGCCTTCTTTTCATCACAGCAAGCGCCCTCCTCGTTCCTGTGCTCGTGGCAATCGGGGTCGCCGCGGCGCTGGTAGTGGAAAGCGGCGGCAGATCGCAAGAGTCCCGCTTCCGCTCATCCCTCGCGCTCATCAAGAAAGACATTGCGGACACCGAGCAGCGCTACAGAGCCGGTATTGCGCGTCTTGCCCTATCCCCGACGCTGCAGTCGAAGCTGTACGTCTACAACAAGTACTGGGGCTACTTCAGCAAGGACACGCTGGACGGTGACATTTCCGTGCTCCGCGACGACCTGGAGAACCATCTCCTGAGCGAAGCAATCGATACAATCGCCGTTTATCGAGTGGAGAAAGACCACTACGCCGCCGTGGTCGTCGTGGGCAACTCTACCTATATCAGCGACAGCGTCCCTCACAACCAGCCTGCCCTCCTGGCCGGGCAGCCGGAATACGCGCAGATGTCAGACGGCATCTATGCCACCTTCTACATGCCGGTCTTTCGAAACGGAGAAGAAATCGGCATGATCACCCTTCAGAAGGCCTTCAACAGGAGCTACCTGGAAACCCTTTCCCTGCGGGCCGGCATCGACATCGCCTTTTATGCGCAGGGCCTCTTCCGCTATTCTTCCCTGCCGGGTATCGACACCGCTGGAGTGCTGTGGACCCGCGCCCATCCCATGACGGGCAGCCCCTTCTCGGGCAGCTATCAATTCCACGGACAGATTTACAAGTACATAGGGTCCTACCTGGAGATGGGTCCGTCCGCCAAGGCATTTCTCTTCGTCGGGGGTCCCTCAACGAACACCATCGCGGACTGGTTGCGGAACTTCTTTCGGCTGTCCATCATTCCGCTGATCTGCGTCGGCGTGGCCACCGTACTGTTCCTGCTCTGGGGAAGCCAGGTGATCGGCGCCATCCGCTCTCTGCTTGCGGCATCCATCCGGATCGGCCGGGGGGACTACGGTATCCACCTGCCCGTGGAACGTAGTGACGAGTTCGGCGAGCTCTATCGCGGATTCATCCGCATGGCGGAGGAGCTGGAGGAGAACGCCACACGCTTGGAGGAGAGCAAGCGGATGCTCGTTACCAGCGAAAAGATGGCCGCTCTGGGGCGCTTCTCCGCCGGGATAGCGCATGAGATCAACAACCCGCTGGGGATCATCCTCAACCACGTCCAGCTCCTGAGATCGGGGAAACTGGAAGAGGGCGAGCAGCAGAGTTTCCTCGAACGGATGGAGTCCGAGATCAAGCGCGTAAATCGGCTCCTCAGGAACCTACTGCAACACGCCACGGATGAGGAGCTTTCCTTCAGCGACCTCTCCCTGGAAGGGGTGGTCTCGGAGGTGGTCCAGCTGTTTATGCCGAAGCTGCGGCTGAAGGGCGTTCGGGTGGAGATCTCGGCGTTTCCTCCCAGCGCCGTTGTAGAGGGCGATGCCGATGCCATCAAGCAGGTTTTCTTCAACCTCTTGTACAATGCCATCCAGGCCATCCACCACGATCACGGGCTGGTGCGCATCGACGCTCAAGTGGACGGCACGGGCTTCCGCGTCACGGTCAAAGACAACGGAGAGGGCATGGATGAAGACACGCGGGCCTCAATCTTCCGGCCTTTCGTAACGCGCAAGAAGGGCTATGGGACAGGACTCGGCCTCGCGCTCAGCCAGACCATTATGAAGCTACACGGCGGAGCCATCGACGCATCAGGGGAACTTGGAGTGGGGACCACCGTGACCCTGCTTTTCCCGCGAAAGGAAGAGGCATGCTGAGCCGGCGCGGATTCTCGCTTCTCATTGTCGATGACGAGGAGGGGATGCGACTCGGCCTCGAGAAGGCGCTCTCCCTCGAAGGCTACCGCGTGGCAAGCGCCGCCACCGGCGCAGAGGCGCGCAAGCAGGCCAAGACGGAGCGGTTTGACTGCGCGTTCGTCGACTTGAAGCTGCCGGACCTAAGCGGCACCGACCTCCTGTCCGACCTGAAGGCTGCAGGAACCGCGGTCGTGATCATTACCGCATTTGCTTCCGTGGATACCGCCGTGAGGGCCATGAAGCTGGGGGCTGTGGACTATCTGCAGAAGCCTTTTGACAACCACGACATCGTGGCGCTCGCGGATCGCTTGTGCCTCGGGTCCCAAAACGCGGAACCGGCGCCGTTGAACCAAGACGGGCTCATTGCGACGAGCCCGGCTATGAAGCACATCGTGGAGACGCTGCGCAAGATCATGGACTCGGAGATCCCCGTCCTCCTGCAAGGAGAAAGCGGCACGGGCAAGGAGATGCTAGCCCGGTTCGTTCATGAAAAGAGCTCCCGCCGCGGCCGGCCTTTCGTGGCGATAAACTGCGCGGCCATCCCTCCCGAGCTGCTGGAAAGCGAGCTGTTCGGACACGAAAAGGGCGCCTTCACGGACGCCCATTCCGCCGCGATGGGCAAGTTCGAGGCCGCAGGAGCGGGAACCATTTTCCTTGACGAGATCGGGGATATGGGACTCCACCTCCAGACGAAGCTGCTGCGCGCGTTGGAGGAACGGACTTTCGAACCTGTGGGCTCGACGCGCTCGATCCCTCTCTCTGCCAGGATCATCGCCAGCACTAACAGCGATCTGTCAGCCATGATAAGGGAGAAAAAGTTCCGGCTGGACCTTTATTACCGCCTGAAAGGGCTTGCGGTCACGATCCCCCCGCTTCGCGACAGGCGAGAGGACATCGAGCCTCTCCTCTCTCTTTTCCTTGGGCTCTACCGCCGCCGTTACAACAAGCTTAGTGTGGAGATCTCCCGGGAAGCGGTGCGCTTCCTCCGTTCCTACCAGTGGTTTGGCAACGTCCGCGAGCTGAAGAACGCAGTGGAGTCGGCGGTGCTGCTCTCCGACCAGAACCGTCCGCTCCTGCCTCAGGACTTCCTCCTAGAAGGGTCAGGCGATGCCGCCCTTCCTGAACTATGGCAGCAAGAGCGTGATGCGATCATCGAGGTCCTGAAGCGCACGGGGTACAACAGGTCCGTGGCCTCCCGGGAACTGGGAATGAGCAGAAAAACCCTCTACAACAAGATGAAAAGGTACGCCATCCGGTAGGGCTCAACCTGCAGATGAGTCGGCGCCCAAGGGTCGCGCTCATTACCCATTTTTTCCCAAACTGTGAAACAGGAGATCTCAAGACGATTCGTCCGAAGTCATTTTTCGTCATATGTTGATACAGCATAAACAGTTACTTCGTCTAGCAAATCCATCGGGCGTTGGCCCTGTTCTTGCAGCTCCTAAGGATACAACAAACCCATGCGACGCCTCTGGAAGGTTTTTCTCACCTCTCTTTTTACGCTTTTCCTTCTGGCTGCCGGACTGACGTTCGCGAGCGGGACCCATGAAGCACAGTCAACGGCCGGGACTCAGGCGCAGAACGCCCACCAGATGCTTTTCGTCATGGTACCCAAGGGGGTCCACCCCTATTACGAGCCCGTGTACAAGGGTTTCACGGCGGCCGCCCTACGCTATGGCGTTCTCTCTGAAGTGGATGCTCCGCCTCGATTCGACGTGGCTCTTCAAGTGAAAGTGATCGAGGACTTGATTGCCCGAGGGGTGAACGGGATCGCCATTTCCGCCAACGACGACAAGGGACTTGTTTCCGTGATCCACGAGGCCACGCAAGCGGGCATCAAGGTCATCACTTTCGACGCGCCGGCGCCTTCCAGTGAAGCCCTCACCTACATCGGCACTGACAACGAGAGCGCCGGTTATGAGGCGGGAAAGCGCATGGCCGCAGCAATGGCGGACCGCGGCTCTATTGCCGTTCTGCAGGGCGGCCTCGAGGCCACCAACCTTACCCTGAGGACTCGCGGGTTCACGAGGGCGCTCACAGAGGCGGCGCCGGGGATCAAGCTCGTCGGCGTCGTCGACGAGGGTGGAGACTTCTCGGAATCTGTGAACAGGATGGAAACGCTCCTGGCGGAGCACCCCGACCTTGCCGCAGTCTTCAGCGTCTCCGCCGAAGGAGCGCCGGCAGCGGCTGCGGTAGTGAAGCGGGAAGGCAAGACGGGAAAAATTCTCGTGGCCGGATTCGATGACTTGGGGGATACGGTCCAGGGTATCCGAGACGGCTCCATCGTGTTCTGTGTTGTGCAGAACACGTACAAGATGGGGTGGCTTTCCGTGGAGCGTCTCCTCGACGCGGTGGCCAACAGGCCGCTGCCGCGCGTCATCGACACCGGGGTGATCTTCGTGGACCGAAGGAACGTAGACACCTACCGGGGGACTATGGAGGCGGAGAACAGCCGCCAATTATGACAGGTCTCTAGACAGCCCCGTTGGGGCTGAGTGCATATCTCAAAGGGAGGTTTGGCGTATGAAGTCCAAAGTCCTCATTATTGCAGTGGCCGTCTTTGCGCTAGCAGTGGTCGCTATGGCCCCTGCTCAGAACAAGGGGTGGGCCTCGAACGTTCGGATCGTGTTCTTCCCGGGCGGGCCGCAGGGCGGTGTGTTCGCCGTGAACGTATACAACGGCGCGGTCCAGGCGGCTTCTGACCTTGGCTGCAAGGTCAACTATGTGTGGTCGGATTGGGATCCGCAGAAGATGATCCAGCAGTTCCGCGAGGCAATGGCAACAAAGCCCGACGGGATCGCAATCATGGGTCACCCGGGTGATGCCGCCTTTGACACGCTCATCGACCAGGCGGAAAAGCAGGGCATCATCGTCACCAGCCAGAACACCACCCTGGACAAGGCGGAAGGGAAATACGCTCCCAAGGGCTTCGGATATGTGGGAGCGGAGAATTATCCCGCAGGGCACGCGCTGGGAGCGCAGGCTGTGAAGACGTTCGGCCTGAAGAGCGGAGACCGCGCGATGGTGTGGGGCCTGCTCGAACAGCCCGCACGCGGCGAGCGGACCAAGGGCGTCATTGACGCGCTCAAGGAAGCCGGTCTGACCGTGGACTATATTCCCATTGACGCAGCCACTAACGCCGACCCCGTCGCCGGGGTCCCGACCTTTGCTGGCTATGTTTCCTCGCACCCGGACGTCAAGCTGGTCGTGATTGATCACGGCGGCTTGACCGCGACGGCTCAGAAGTACCTCGAGGCCGCCGGAAAGAAACCTGGCCAAATCGACGTTGCAGGCTTCGATCTTTCCCCCGCAACTATCTCGGCAATCAAGGGCGGATGGACCGGCCTGGTCATCGACCAGCAGGAGTGGCTCCAGGGCTACCTGCCCATCCTCCAGATCTGCCTGACGAAGGTGTACGGCTACGCAGGCCTGCACATCAACACCGGCGCAGGTTTTGTCGATAAGAGCAACGTGGACATCGTGGCTCCGCTGGCTGCAAAGAACATTCGCTGATATCCTGAAATCAGAAACGGGGCGGTCGGGGCATGCCCCCGGCCGCCTTTTCCGTAAAGAGGAGAGCTCATGAATCACTTCCTTCAGTTGAAAAACGTCTCCAAGACCTTCGGTGAGGTGGCGGCCCTTCACCATGTGAACTTCGAGGTCGGGACCAATGAGATCGTGGGGCTGCTGGGAGACAACGGGGCAGGGAAATCGACCCTGGTGAAGATCATGACAGGCTACCACCAACCGGACGCTGGGGGTGAGATGTACCTGAAGGGAAAGAAGATCGACAATCTTACGGTTGCACGGGCACGAGATCTGGGAATCGAGGTCGTCTACCAGGAACGGGCTCTGGCAGACAAGCAGTCTCTGTGGCGGAACATCTTCATGGGGCGAGAGCTGTCGGACAGCTGGGGAAGGCTCGACCTGCGAACCATGCGGGAAGAGACACGAAAGCTCATGAACACGCTCATGGGCTTCACCTCATCGGCCATTACCCCGGAGTCGACGGTCAAGACGTTCTCAGGAGGTGAGCGCCAGGGAGTCGCCATTACCCGGGCACTGTACTTCAAGGCTGAGATGATCATCCTGGACGAGCCGACCATGGGACTTTCCCTATCTGAAACGAAGAAGTGCCTGGACTTCGTGGCGGGCATCAAAGCGGCAGGCAAGTCTGCCATCTTCATCGACCACAACATTTTCCACGTGTACCCGGTGGCAGACAGGATCGTCGTCTTGGACAGGGGGACGGTGGCCGGCCAGTTCATGAAGAACGAGCTCTCGCTGCAGGATCTGATCGACCGACTGCAGAAGGTCGCGCAGACGGGACATCTGGACACAAAGCCGAAAAGGCGCCTGACGGCACGAGTGGCCGTACGAGTACCTGTGAAAGCAACGGCAAAAGGAAGGAGAAAGGGATGAGCCAGATACAGGAAGCAGGGAGGCCGTTGTCGCCAACGGCGGGAAGGGGCCGGTTCTCGGCGTATCTGCGCGCCTACCCCCTGCAAATCGGCATCGTCTTTGTGGCCCTGTTTATCTGGGTCCTCTTTCTCATAGGTTCGCCGCAAACGTTTCTGGCCGGCAACATCTACGTGGCCTTCATGTCGAGCACACCGTACTTTGCGCTCATCGCCATTCCCCTGACGCTCGTGGTCATCACCGGTGAGATCGACCTCTCATTCCCGTCGGTCATGGCTTTCGGCATGACCGTCTTCGACCTCGTGTTCACCACGACGCACAGCGTGGCGCTCGGCTTCATTGGCTGCATCCTTGGCGGAATCTTCGCCGGCCTCATCAACGGCCTGATCGTCACCAAGTTCGGGATCCCGTCCCTTGTGGCGACGATCGGCACGCAGTTTTTCTGGCGAGGGGCCGTCATGGTCCTCACCAATGGGCAGGGCATGGGGATGACCGACGTGCAGAACACCATTATCTATCCGGTGCTCGTCGGCAAAATCGGCGGGGTCATCCCCATGCAATTCGTCTGGACCATCATTATCGGTGTGATAGTATGGTTCTTCCTCAATCGGCACCGTTTCGGCGCCCACGTGTACCTGACAGGGGACAACATTGAAAGCGCGCGCCTCATGGGCGTGAACGTCGACCGCACAAAGATCCTCGCCTTCGCTGCTGTCGGAGCGGCTGCGGCATTCTCCGGCTTCGTAGTCAGCGAGGACGTCCTGTTCTTCTGGCCCACTCTCGGTGACGGGTACCTGCTGAATACGCTGGCCTCGGTCTTCCTTGGCGGAACCTCCGTATTCGGCGGCATGGGGACGATATTCGGCACCTTCGTCGCGTCTTACATCATCGGCGCCATCCAGGGCGGGATCGTGGCCGCGGGGCTGACGGGATACTGGACATACGTGATCTACGGCCTCATCATTGTCGTTTCTGTGGCGCTGCAGACGGTGGTGGGAAGGAGACTTCGATAGAAGGACAGCCCACCGACGCAGGCGAAAGCGGACACCAGGAAAGGCAAGAATATGAGAATGACAAGCGTGGCTGCGAAAATCGGCGCAGGGTTCGCTCTCGTGATCGTTATCGCTGCGGCGGTGGGGGCCGTCGAGCTGTGGAACATGTGGGGAGTCCAGGGGGACGCAAGCCGCCTTGACAAGGAGGCGATCCCCCAGGTCGCCGTGGCCAACAACCTGGAGCGCAGCTTGCTCCAGGCCATGTATAGCTTCCGCGGTTACCTCCTCACCATGGACTCGGATTCGCTGGACCAGGCCAAGCAGCACCTTCAGGACGCACAAAAGGCCCTTCAGGATGCGCAAACCCTGGCAGCGAAATACCCCCGGCTCGTCGTTCTCAGGAAGAGCGGGGCGGACGCAAAGAGCAAGCTTGATGACTACGACGCGCTCGTGCAGGAGGCCTCAGACGCCAACTCCAACATCATCACGGCGCGCATGGACGTGTCCGCCGCCGGCTTGACACTGCTGAACGGGCTTTCCAACTACATCGTCAAGAAAATCGCTGATTCCCGGCGCGCTTCCTCCGGGGGCCAGAGAAGCATCCTCCAGGAGATATCGATTGCCAATGAAATGAAGGACGCCGGTGACAGACTGTCGAACGCGACCCTCCAGAGCCAGCTCACCGATGACCCGTCATTCCTGAAGGATGCCATGCAAGCCTTCGCAGACCTCCCGAACAGGTTCGACGCCTGGCGCGCGCTCCCCTCAGTGGGGGCTGATGACCGCCTGCAGCTGGACGGCTTTGTCGCGGCAGATGCTGCCTACCAGAAGGCGTGTCAGACGGTGCTTGACGGCGTCACGAAGATCGCCCAGGTGAACACCTCGCAGATCGCAATTGCCCAGGCGGTGCTGGATGCCGCGCAGCAGATTTCCGACGAAGGACTCAAGAACGCAGGCGCCATCACCAGGCTCACGGTCACCCGTATGATGACGGCTATCTTCATGCTGGTGGCGGGGATTATCGCCGCGGCCGTCTTGGGGATCGTCGTCGCCACGGCAATAACGCGCGCCATAACGGGGCCTCTGACAAAAGACGTGGAGTTCGCCCAGCAGATCGCGGAGGGGGATTTCACACAGTCTTTGGCGATACACCAGCGCGACGAGGTGGGGACCCTGGCCAAAGCTCTCAACGAGATGGCTAGCCGTTTGCGCGACGTGGTGACGACCGTGCAGGAAAGCGCCTCCCAGGTGGCCCACTCGAGCCAGGAGATTTTGACCAGCGCAGGAAGACTCGCAGAAGACGCTCAGAGCCAGGCATCAACTCTGGAGGAAACCAGCGCCTCCATGGAGGAGCTGGCCGCCTCAGTGGACGAGGTGTCGGGCAGTGCGAAGTCGCAGGCCGAAGCTTTGCGGAAAGGCTCCAGCTCGATGGAACAGGTGCGCACGGCCGTCGAGTCGGTGTCCCAGAGCTTCGAGCAGATCTCGGGACTGGCCAAGCGGTCCTCAGAGAACGCCGTGGAAGGAGCCGACGCCGTCCAGTCCGTCGTTGACAGCATCACCCGTATCGCAGAGGGCTCCGAAAAGATTGGCGGGATCGTTGATGTGATCTCCGACATTGCGGACCAGACCAACTTGCTCGCCCTCAACGCCTCTATCGAAGCAGCGCGGGCCGGCGAGCACGGCCGAGGCTTCGCGGTGGTCGCGGAGGAAGTCAGCAAGCTGGCCGAGCGCAGCGCAGCCTCCACGAAGGAGATCTCCACCCTGATCCGTGAAAGCGTGAAAAATGTCGGGGAGGGGGTCAAGACCGCAAAGTCATCCCAGATGGCCATGGAGCAGATCCGCGCCGCCTCTCAGCAGGTCAACGAGACGATCACCGCACTGGCTGAGTCCATGGGGAGACAGGTGTCGGCCATAACGGAACTGTCCCGGGCTTTGACGAACGTCAGCGAGATGAGCCAGGGAATCTCCAGCGCCACGGAGGAGCAGACTGTCAATGCGCGTCAGGTGTCGAAGGCGGTTGAGACGGTGAACGACCTCACGCAATCCGCGGCGGCTTCGGCCGCGCAAATGTCTTCGGCCACCGAGAAGCTCTTCCTTATGGCGCAGGAGCTGAATAATCTTGTGGCTAGATTCAAGATAGGCAGCGGCGAAACGCAAAGTGAAATTTCAGCCCTGGAGGCCAACCAATCCGCCGAGTTGCCCGCGCCTCTGGCGGCCGACAAGGGAGTTTCCTAAGCCGGCGAAGGGGCGTCGGAAGGTTCCCCCCCAAGAGACTTTCTTCACCACGCGGGCTCTATTCTGGGGAAAGCCCACACGGCGAGAACGAGGGCTGCCACGAGAGCGACCGCAATGAGGAAGTAAGGCGTCTTTCCCTTTAGGGTGGAGCCTTCTAATGTGGGCAGGGCACAGAGATAGCTCCAACCCAGGGCAATCGCGCCTTCGCTTCAACCCTTTTTCAACTGTCCTCTGCAACGATGAGCTTCGTCTTGTATCTCTTCAGGTACACCAACGATGAAAGATCCGTCTCTTCATCCGTCACGATGAAGTCAATCGAGTCAAAATCCGCGAGGAATACCTGCCCCATTCGCGTGAACTTCGTGTGATCGGCGAGGATCACGACGCTCTGGGAGCGCTCGATCATCATCCGCTTGGTGTCCACCTCGGCGGCGCTCGAGTCGGCGAGCTTCTGCTGCTCGTTGATGCTCGTACACGACATAAACGCTTTGCTGGGAAAATAGTCCCGAGCAATCCGTTGCGGGATGACCCCGGAGAATGACATGTTGCTTTCCTTGAACTCACCTCCCAGGCAGATGAACTGGAGATTCGGATTCCCGACGCGCACCGCTTCGAGAAGAAGCTTCAGAGAGTTCGTGATGATGCTGACCTTGATCTCGCGGGCAATCGCCCGCAAAAGGTAGAGCGTCGTGGAGCTGTTGTCCATGAACACCGTGTCCCCGTTCTGGATCATAGTTGCCGCCTGGCGGCATATGCGGATCTTTTCCTCCTGGCGCTGAATCTCCCTGACGGCCACGGGAAACTCCGCCTGTGCCCGCGAAGCCCCTTGGTCCAGGACGGCTCCTCCGTGAGTGCGCCTTATGATCCCCTCCCTCTCGAGCTCGCGGAGGTCTCGCCGGATCGTTTCCTTGCAGACATCGAAGCGCTCCGAGAGCGAAGCCACGGCCACTCTGCCCGCGCGTTCGAGGATGGTTGCAATCTCCGCCTTTCTTTCGAAGCCAAACATCATGCAATCCTTTCGGCAGCTATATCATGTTTTTGAATATTCCGCACACGGCGTCGCACTCGATGCGCTCGAGCATGCTGTAGGCCATGAAAATGTCCGGCCCTGAGACCACCACCCCGTGAAGGGGAAGGATGCACCCAATGGGCTTCTTCTCCGCCACCGCCCGGCGCTCCTCGAAGTACCGGTACACGTTTTCGGACAACTCCTTCGTGTACGCCTTGGTATAAGGGATACAGCCGACGTCTCCCCGGCCAAGGGTCGCCTCGGACACGCTGGGGATCGGTTTCCCCTGGACGACATAAACCATACACCAGAAAGGGTG
>Ga0326728_10010342_pt1 | contig 21882 bp, 6 predicted proteins | sample MB3enrmetagenome_FD_207602 | JGI IMG/M metagenome (GOLD analysis project Ga0326728, IMG submission 207602) | Lab enriched peat soil microbial communities from McLean, Ithaca, NY, United States - MB31MN | ecosystem: Environmental > Terrestrial > Soil > Wetlands > Peat | place: USA: New York... | reverse complement strand
TGGCCAAACGACAGCGGCGCGCGCGTGGCATCGGCGCGCCGGGGAATCATTTCCTTGCGCGCGCTGCCGCCAAGCCACTTGGACAGCAGAAGCTTTTTAGCCTGCGAAAGATTCTCCCCGTGAAGGCTTGGCGAATCAGGCGATGAGCTGTTCATGGCTCGCTCCTCTCATTTCTGCTTCTTGGCGAAGCATGCGGCGAAGCACCTTCCCCGCCCGGGAAACGGGAATGCTCTTCGCAAAATCGATCACAACCGGAACCTTGTACGAGGCGATGCGGGCATGGCAAAAAGCGCTAAGATCCTTGGTCGCCACGGCGGATTGCTCCTTAAGGACCACCTGCGCGCGAACCGTTTCGCCCAGCAGTTCATCCCGCACTCCGAAGACACATGCCTCCTGGATCGCCGGATGCTGCTTCAACACCTTTTCCACCTCCGCCGGGTAAACCTTCAGGCCAGAGACGTTGATCATGTCCTTGCAGCGGTCCACGATATAGAGGTTTCCGAATTCGTCGTAAAGGCCGCAGTCGCCGGTGCGCAACCACTCTGTATCGCAGAGTCCCAATACCCCATCATCACGTTCGGGCCATGGACCAGGATTTCGCCAATCTCTCCCAGGCCGGCCTTGGCGCCGGCATCATCCACAATGCGGAGTTGCACCCCGGCAAGCGGCCTGCCAACCGAAGCGGGCCAGCGATCGGGAAAGAAGTTGTAGCAAGTTAGCGGCGAGCACTCGGTGAGTCCGTAGCCCTGGTGAATCGGGACGCCGTAACGGCTCTGCCACTCGCGCGCGACCTGCTCATCGAGCGGCGCCGCGCCGGAGTGGCAATAGCGCAGCGAGCGCATTCTGTGCGGAGCGATCCGAGACTTCAGCAGCAGGGCGTACATGGTGGGCACGCCAAAGAACATCGTGACCTGCTCCCGCTCGACGGCGCTGGCGACGCGCTCCGGATCGAAGCCCTGCACTAAAACCAGCGTTGCCGCCGCCCGCAGTGCGTGGTTCATCACCAGATTCTGGCCGTAACAATGGGAGGCGGGAACCGCCAGCAACAGACGGTCCTCCGCGGTGGTGTTGCAACACCGGGCAATGGTCTCAGTGACAAACGAGACGTTACCGTGCGAGAGCGTGACCCCTTTGGGAAAACCGCTGGTACCCGAGGTATAGAGAATGGCCGTCTCCTCGCTCTCCTGGGGCAGCGCCAACGGCGCCATGGAAGCATCATTCTCCAACCATCTCTGTAAGGAGTAGCCTTGTTCGTCGCCACCGCCGCACACAATCACCTCCAGGCGCTGGCGCATCGGGCTGGAGATCTTGCGCGCGCCTTCCGGGTTGGTAATGACCGCCGAAGCGTTGGTGTCATCGAGGATGAACGCAATCTCCTCGGAGTTCAGCGCGGGGTTCAGCGAGACGGCAATCGCTCCGATGCTGGTCACGCCCAGGTAGCATCCCACATACTCCGGGCAGTTCGGCAACAGCAGGGCGATGCGTTCCCGCCGGCGGATTCCGCATTGGCGCAGTCCCGCGCCCAGCCGCTCAATAAAGCTGCTCAATTCCGCATAGGTGTAGCGGGAGCCCTCGTGCAGAACCGACACGCGATGCGGCGCGGTGCGTGTGGCCTGGGCAATATTTTCCAAGACAGTCACAACCATTCTCCATGGTGCGGGCGTTGCCGGCATCGTCCGCACGGGCGAAAACGATGCGGCCAGTGGAATCTCACGCAAGATGCCGGGCAGGCGGCAGTGATGCAAGGGAAAACCCGGGAGGCCCGGAAAAGCTAGGCATGAGGCAGTGCGGCGAGCATGCGCGCCGCCTCTTCATCCGACATCTGCTCGATCTTCTGCAGCAGCAGCGATTCAATGAGCGCCGCCAGCTTGGATACCGACGGATGATTCACAATGTCATGGAATTCGATACGCACGGGAAAGAGATCGGCAACGCGGCCGAGGATGAGCGTGGCCAGCAAAGAGTGCCCGCCCAGTTCGAAGAAATCGTCGTGAACGCCGATAGGTTTGATACCGAGCAGTTCTTCCCACATGGCAACTAGCAACTCTTCAATGGAACTTTGCGGAGCCTGGTATTCCGTTGCCAGGCTGGGACGGGCATACACCTTGGTTGAGGCCGATGCCTCTTGCGCCGTGGTTGCGGCGCCTTGCGGCCGCGCCCAACGCTCCAGCCGGGATTCGAGATCGGCGGTGGAAACCGCGAGATAGCTTACATCCTTCAGCGCCAGCGCCCGCTCCAACACCGGCCCCACCTCCGCTGGACGAATGGCGAATGGATCCATGGCCTGGCCGTTCTCTTCCTCGGGCGCCCAGCCATCCCAGGCAATGCTGATCCAACGCGCCGCGTTTGCTTCTTGGCCGTGACGCGCGGCCACGCGATCCATAAAGACGGTAGCTGCCGCATAGGCGCCGCAACCGCCGCCGCCCAGCACGCCGAAGAGCGACGATTGCAAAATCACCAGGTCCAGTCCCGGTTCCCCATGAACCAGTTCCTCCAGCACCCGCAGCCCATCGACTTTGGCGCGAAAATGCCGCGCCAGCACCTCGGCCGTTGTTTGCCCCAGGCCGCAGAAAGTGTCGGCTCCGCTGACGCCGGCGGCATGCACCACGCAGTCGATTTGACCAAATCTCTTGCGCGCCGCATCGAAGGCCGCCTTCATGGCATCGCGATCGGATACGTCCGCGGTGGCCAACTCGATTTCCATGCCCGCCCGCAGCATGCGCTGAAGGCGCGCAATCACCTTGCTGACGCGGTCATTGCCCGGATGCTCCCGTAACCAGGCCTCCCACGCCTCCGGGCGAGGTAGCGCGGAGCGGCCCACCAGGCAGAGGCGGGCGGAATATCTTTCCGCAAAATACTCGGCGAAGCGCAGGCCAACCTCTCCCAGGCCGCCTGTAATCAGGACCGCGCCGTTTTGCCGCAACGCCGCCGGCTCGATGGCTCCGTCTTGTGACAACGGCGTATACACCTCGCGGAAGCGCGCCCGCCCCCGATAGGCGATGGCCGAGCGCGCATCGTTCGCCGCCAGTTCCGCGGCAAATTGCGCGGCCGCCAGTTCCACGTTCCATGCCGGGGCAAAATCGATGTTCCTGCATTGCAGTTGCTGGTACTCCTGGGGAATGACCTTGCAGAGGCCCACCAATGTTGCATCTGCCGTCACAATGGATTCAGTGCCGGAGACATCTTGCGCTCCCGCGGTCAAAACCGTCAGCCGGAGGGAGTTCGAGGGAAGGTTGCACGCCGCAATCGCGTGCAAAACCTTGATGAGACGTTCCGCGGCAACGCTTTCCGTTTTGGCATCCGATGCGCCGAGCACTGTTTCGCCACGGCCCATGCTCCAGGCGACCGCCACGTCCGTCAGCGCGCGGCCGCTGGCGGTGGCTTGGGCCATCAGTTCCTGCACATCCCCGCCGCAATCGGGCCGGATGACAAAAGCGCCATCGGCCTCCCGCGCGAACTGCTCGCCCGATCTTGCCCACACCAGATCGAGATCCGGCGCGCTGTTTTGAACGGCTCTCACGAATGCCGCGTCATCGGTCAGCAGCAGGCACGCGCGATTTTTGAAGATGCCCGGAGCCGGCGCGCCAAGCGGCGTGCGCGTCCAGGTGGGCAGATACATCCAGCGGTCCAGCGGCTGGCGCTCCGTGGAACTCGCTTTTACAGCCGCGCCGGCGGTGGCCGCATGCGGCTCCGCCAGATAACGGACTCTCTCGAATGGATAGGTGGGCAACGGAACTCTGCGGACATCGGCGCCGTTGCGAACCTCTTTCCACTCGATCGCGTGCCCCTGCAGCCAGACGCGCCCGACGGCGTTGAGAAAGGCCTGTTCATGGGAGATGTTGGCTCTGGCCGTGCCGATGGAGTTGACCGTCACATGCGTGGCGGCAACAAATTGGCGCTGCCGCGCGAGCAGGTTGGTCAATGTCTGGCCGGGCCCCACCTCAATAAAAGTGCCTCTTCCGGCATCCAGCAGCGTCGCCGCGCCATCGGCAAACAGCACCGATCCGCGCAGATGCCTACGCCAGTAAGCCGGGTCCATGGCCTCTTCATCCACGATCGTCTTTCCCGTGACATTGGAAACGAAGGGAATCAAAGGAGCGCTGCGCTCGACGGCCGCAACCGCCTGCTCAAAACGGTCGAGGATCGCATCCATCATTCCGGAATGAAAGGCATGGGAGGTATGCAGTTTTTGATAGGCATATCCCTGCTCCGCCAACTTGGCGGCTGCCCGGCCGATGGCCTCCGGATCGCCGGATACAGTGCAGAGATCCGGCGCGTTGATGGCGGCGATGGATACAGAATTCTCCACCAGGCTGCGAACCTTCGCGGCCGGCGCCTGGACGGCGATCATATCTCCTGGCGGCAGTTCCTGAATCAAAGCGCCGCGCAGCGTCACGAGCCGGAGAGCGTCCTCGAAGCGGAAGACTCCGGCGAGACAAGCGGCTACATACTCTCCAAGGCTGTGGCCCAGCATCGCCTGGGGCATTACGCCGCAATCCATCCACAGCCTCGCCAGGGCATATTCGATGGCGAAAAGGCACGGCTGGGTAAAGCGGGTCTGGCTTAACCGCGCCTGCGCGGCCTCGCGATCCGCGCTGTTGGGGAAGAGGAGTTCGCGCAGATCCAGGCCCAGAAGATCGCGAACCGAACTGGCGGCCCGATCGATATACCGGCGGAATACCGGGCGAGTTTCATAGAGATCTCTTCCCATGTCCGGAAACTGCGCGCCTTGCCCTGGAAAGAGGAAGTAGATCGAGGAGGAATCAGGCTTGACGCCGCGCGGCAAACGCTTGGGGTCGCGTTTATCGAGAATCTCCGCTGCCTCTTCGGAGGTGCGGGCGACAATAAACCCGCCGCGCGAAAATCTGCCCCGCCCTTCCTGCAAAACATACGCGGCATCGCGCAACGGCAACTCGCCGTGCTGCGCGAAGTGGCTTTGCAATTGGCTTATGCTGGCATCGAGAGCGGCATCGGTTCTTGCCGAAAAGGGCAGGATCTGCCAATGCTGGCGGGCCGGGCGCTCTTCCTCCAGCGGCGCCTCCTCCAGAATGACATGGGCATTGGTGCCGCCAAAGCCGAAGGAACTGACTCCGGCGCGCCGCGGCGTAGAGGTTCGCGGCCAAGGCGTGAGCGTTCTTGCCACCTGCAGTGGAGTCGTGGGAGCTTGCAGTTCCGCATTCAGCTCCCGGACGTTGATGGTGGGCGGAATCTGTTGATGGTGCAAAGACAGGGCCGCCTTGACGACATTGGCGACCCCGGCCGCCTGATCCAAATGCCCGATATTCGGCTTCAGCGCGCCGATTGTGCAAGCGCGCGGAGCCACCCCGCCCGCCGTGAACACGCGCGAGAGCGCAGCCAGTTCGATGGCATCGCCAAACGGCGTGCCCGTGCCATGCGTCTCTACATAGCCAATATCCTTGGGCTCCAGCCGGGCCACTCCCAAAGCCTCGGAGATAACCTGCATCTGGCCGTTCACGGTAGGCGCGGCAAAGCTGGCCTTCTGGGAACCATCGTTGTTGATCGCCGACCCCACGATGCGGGCATAGATATGGTCCCGGTCGCGAACTGCATCCTGATATCTTTTGAGCACGACCACGGCGACGCCATCGCCGCTCAGGGTTCCGGCGGCGTTCTGGTCGAAGGCGCGGCAATGGCCGTCGGGAGAAAAAACACCGCCCTCTTCGTAGAAGTAACCTGCCTGCGGAAAAGTGACCGATACACCCCCCGCCAGCGCCATTTCCGATTCGCCGCTGAGCAGCGACTGGCAGGCCAGATGCACGCAAACCAGCGAAGTGGAGCAAGCGCACTGCACCGAAAGGCTCGGCCCTCTCAAATTGAGTTTGTGCGATACCCGTGTCGCCAGAAAATCCTTTTCCGAGGCGATGCCCAGGGCGTGAACATTGTCCAGCGCAGCCTCGGAGTGAGCCAGGTTGAAAAGCAGATAGGTGTTCATGTTGCATCCGGCAAAGACGCCGGTCGCCGGGGGACAGCGGTGCGGATCGTAGCCCGCGTCCTCCAGCGCCGACCAGGCACATTCCAGCATGATGCGCTGCTGCGGATCGATGGCCTCGGCCTCGCGCGGGCTGTAGGAAAAGAACGCCGCGTCAAACAGATCCACGCCCTCGGTCACGCCTTTTCGGGGCACGTAGTGGGGGTCGTCGAGTAACGATTCCGGCACTCCGGCGCCACGCAGATCCGCGGCGCTGAGCGTGACCACGCTCTCGGCTCCCGACACAAGGTTCTCCCACAAGGCCGGGATATTGCGCGCTCCCGGGAACCGGCCCGACATGCCGATTATGGCAATGTCGTTCGCGGTGTCGCGGTCTTGCATTGTCGTTGTCATCGCCTTTTCCTTTCCCTCTGCCCGGCGGAATCTCCTCCGGGCCGTACGCGGTAACTGCCTGTCCGCCCTTATGCCTGTGGCCGGGCGTTTTTGTACCGTGCCTGGAGGTTGCGCTCCTGTGCCCGTTGCCTTCCCGCCGCCATCACATCGCGATCCGCATTGGCATCTTGCAAATAACCGGCCAGCGCCTCGATCGTCGGATATTGCAACAGATCGGGGATGGAAACCAGAACGCCCATCTGCTCCAGAATGCGGCTCTGAAGGCGCACCAGCAGCAGTGAATGCCCGCCCAACTGATAGAAATGATCCTCGTAACCCACCGCATCGATTTCGAGGAGTTCGCGCCAGATCCGGGCCAGTTGTGTTGCATGGTCGCCGGCCGCCAGATCCGGCTTGTTCTGGGCCGCCGGCTTGATCTCGTGCGGTAGAGGCAGAGCTTTGCGATCCACTTTGCCATTCGCGGTCAAGGGAAAGGCATCGAGGCGCACATAAGTGGCGGGCACCATGTATTCCGGAAGCTCCCTGCCCAGACGCTCCCGCAGTTGTTCGGGAGAGCCAGGCTGCCCTTGATCGCAACCGGTGTAATAGGCGACCAGATAACGATCGCCGTATTTGTCGCGCGGTGCGGCCACCGCCGCCTCGCGGACTCCGGGACACTGCGATAGCCTGGCCTCGATCTCCGGCAGTTCCACGCGATATCCGCGGACCTTGACTTGCAGGTCGCTGCGCCCCAGAAACTCCAGCGCGCCATCCTCGCGCAACCTGCCCATATCCCCGCTCTTGTACATCCTGGTCTGCGGTTCACGGGCAAGCGGATCGAGACTGAAACGCCCGGCGGTCAGCTCCGGCTGGTTCAGATACCCCCGGGCCACGCAAGTTCCGCTGATGTAGATTTCGCCCACGGAGCCGGCTTCCACGGGCTCTCCGGAACTGTCGAGCAGATGGATGCGGGTATTCAGAATGGGCTGCCCGATCGGCGGCGCGCCGCTATCGTTAGCATCGCATTCATGCATAGTGGCGCAGACCGTGGTTTCTGTCGGGCCGTAGGCGTTGATCAATCGCCGTCCCCGCGCCCAGCGCTGCATCAATGCGCCCGGCAGAGCATCGCCCGCCACCAGCAGGGTTTGGATGGAGTTGCTGCGCGAGTCGACGGGCAGCGACGATAGCACCGCCGGAGGCAGCACGGCATGGGTTGGCCGGTCCTTGGCCATCAGATCTAACAGCGCCTCGCCCAACACGATCGGACCTTTGGGCGGCAGGCAAAGCGTTGCGCCCGCGGTCAGCGCCATGGTCAGCTCAAAGACGCTGGCATCGAAGCTGAACGAGGAGAATTGAAGCACCCGGCTCTCGGCGGTTACGCCAAGCAGTTGCGCTTGAGCGAGCGCCAGATTGCACAGGCCGCGATGCTCGTTCATCACGCCCTTGGGCCTGCCCGTGGAACCGGAGGTGTAGATCACATAGGCAAGGTTGTGCGGCTTGAGCCCGAGGCTCGATGGATCGAGCGGCGTGGATGCTTCGGTTGCGCCCTCCGATGCCCGCAAACGGATATCGAAGACCGGCGTTTCCACTCCGCAATTGCGGAATCGATCGGCCATCTCGCCCCAAGTCACCAGAACGGCCGGCGAACTGTCTTCCACCATGTACTGCAGCCGATCCAGCGGGTAGGACGGGTCCAGAGGAAGATAAGCGCCTCCGGCCTTCCATACGGCCAGAATCGCGGTGATCATCTCGATGCCGCGCTCCAGGCAGATCCCCACCAGTTGGTCCGGCCCTACGCCGTCTTCGCGCAGCCGGCGCGCCATGCGCGACGCCTTCTGGTCCAGCTCCGCATAGGTGATGGCTTCCTCGCCTTGCATCACGGCAAGGGCATGGGGAGTCTTCTTGGCCTGCGCCTCAAAAAGCTCTTGAATGCAGCACTCTGGCGGCACGGGTTGCGCAACCGCATCATGGGCATCAACCCCATCCAGCGTTGCGGACGGACCGCCAGAGGGTACCGTCCCATTGTCCTGTTCTCCACCGGCCACGGGATTCATTGCTGGCCGCGAGGCCATCCTGGCCTTCTCCAGCCACGATGCGACATCCATCTGCCAGGAATCGGAAAGAAGACCAAGCAGCGCGGAGGCCGTATTGCTCAGGCGATCCACCGTGCTCTTGCCGATGCAGGTTGCGTCGTAGAAGAAGCGCAGCCGGATCTGCGCGCCCGGTATGGCAATGAGATACAGCGGATAGCCGGCGCTTTCGATGCTCTCCGCCGAAACAATGCGCAGAGGTCCATTGCTGGCATCGCTCTCGATGGGATAGTTTTCCACCACGATGGCGCTTTCCAACAAAGCCGTTCCCGGCTTGATCTGGCTCACCCGCTGGATATCGACCATGCCGCAACTATCGTGCTCCCAGGTGCTCATCATGGATTCCTGCAGCTCCGCGAGCCATTCCGCGACCGTGGTTGCGCCGTTGATTTTGACTCTTTGCGGCAGGGTATTGATCAGCAGCCCCACCATGTTCTCGATGCCTTCGATGTCGAGATTGCGCCCCGAAACCGTGGAACCGAAGACCACGTCCTGCTCTCCCGATTCCATACCCAGCAGCAGCGCCCAAACGCCATGCAGAACCGTGGCCAGGGTCAGCCGCTTGGACTGGAGGCCGCGGGATAGCCGGCTGGCATCCCCGGCTGCCAGCCACCGATCGACCGAGGCCCGGACCGGCGCGGCAGAGTCTGCCCCGGCGTCTTTGGGCAGCGGCGTGGGTGCGTGGAAGCCCTCCAGGTAGCCGCGCCAGAAGGCCAGCGCCTTCTCGCGATCCTGTCCAACGCGGTTGGCAATGTAACTGCGGTAGGCGGGCGCCGGCGCAAATTGCAGTTCCTTGTCCTGCGTCATGTGCCCATAGAGCGAGAAGATCTCCCGCAGCGCGACGCCCATCGACCAGCCGTCGAGAATCAGATGGTGATAGGTCCAGATCAGCCGGTGGCTGTTTTCATTCACCTTCACCACGCGCACGCGCATCAGAGGCGCCGAGCCAAGATCGAACGGAACCGTCCGGTCCTCTTTCAGCAGTTGTTGCAAGGCCGCCTCTTTTGCGGCCGCCGGCCCCTCTCCCAGATCGACGGTCTCCCACGGAATATCTGCGATGCGCTCCACCACCTGGACGGGATGAGCCAGCCCGAAGAAGTGGAAAGAGGTGCGCAGCGCGGGATGCCGGGCCACAACCTGAAGCCAGGCCCGGTGCAGGAGATCCGTATGCAGCGGTCCTTCCAGACTCATGACAAACTGCACCAGGTAATCGTCGGAATGGGGATGCATCAAGGCATGGAAGATCAATCCCTCTTGCAAGGGAGACTGCACATACACATCCTCAATGGCGCTGATCGCCTCCTCGCGGGTGCTGGAACTTCGCTTCTGGATCGCCGCGACCAGCTTGTCCAGACCGCTGCTTCCCAGGCGGGCAAGCGGAAAGGATTCGGGCGCAAAGGCGGTCTTCCCCTTGGCTTTGCAGAATGCCACCAGCCTTTGCAACTTCTCTCCAAACCGCTCCGCCAGACGCTCGATGGTTTCGGGGCGATGCGCCTTGGCGGAGTAGGTCCAATGCACCTTCAGGCGGTTCCTGAGGATCATCGCATCGACCGCCAGCAGATGGGTACGGAACGACTCCGGAGAGCGGGCGACAAACGGATCGTTGCAGGAGAGTCCGAACTCGGCGTTATTGGCAACCTCGTCCTGAATCTCTCCGAGGAAATTGAAGGAGACCTGGGAGCGGGCAATGCCGGGAAGGCGGTCAACGCCATCCGCGCCGTAGCGGAGCGCTCCATAGGTCGGCGCGAGCCGCGTGGCTTCGATCAGCCGGTCGCTGGAGCTTTGTATGAAGCTGGCCAGATCTTGCTGTGGAGATTCCAGGGCCACCGGATAGATCCGCGTAAACCAGCCCATGGTGCGCGCCAGATCCTGCTCGGCTCCCCGCCCCGCCGACTCGACGTCAATCTGCACCGGTGCATTGCCGTTCCATTCGTTGAGCGTATCGGCCAGCGCCATCAGCAGAAAATCGTTGAGGCGGGTCATGTAAGCCCGCTGGCTTTCGCGCAGTTCGGCGGTAGCCTCCTGGCTCAGCGTCCATGCAAACTCCTGGGCCGTGCACTCCCGGTTGGCCTCTCCGGTCATATCGACAGGCAACTGCGCCGCGGCGGGCAGGCCGAGGCCATTCCAGTAGGCAATCCATGACTGCAACTCGCTCTCCTGGGCCGTGCCCGCCAGCGATCTGGACCAGTGCGCGAAGGATTGCGACTTGGCCTGGAACCTGGGAGGAGTGCCGGCAGCCACGGCCTGATAGGCCACGAAAAGATCTTCGACCAACACATGCCATGTCACCTGATCGCAGATCAGATGATGGGCCACGACCATGAGCTGTGTCGTTTCCTCCAGTCCCTCGACCTGCATCACGCTGCACAGCGGCCCATTCTCGATGTGGATGCTTTCGTGCAGGCGATTGGCGGCCTCGGTAAACGCCGCCCTGCGTTCGGCGATCGGCAGGCAGGAAAGATCGAGATACTCAAAGCCGATATCGCCATACGATTCGAGATACTGCTCCCACCCCGTCTCCGTCTTGCGGAAGCGTAGCCGCAAGGCGTCGTGGCGTTCGGCCACCAGCCCGATGGCCGTGGCAATGACATCGGAAGGAGCCTTCTGATCGAGCTTGAAGAACATCCACTGGTTCCAGTGGGATGGATTCTCGATATCGAGCGAGAAGAACCATCTTTGGATCGGCGTGAGCGGGACATCGCCATCCGGTCTCTCTTCAATGGCCGCGTTCTCGGCGTTGATGGGTTCGGCCACCTCCGCCAGTTCGGCCAGCGATTGCCGCGTAAATACATCGTAGGGCGTGAAGCGCAGGCCTAGTTTGGAAGCCCGCGAAACCATTTGCAGCGCCTTGATCGAGTCTCCAAACAGGTCGAAAAAGTTATCGTTGCGTCCGATCTTCTCGACCTTGAGCAGATCCTTCCAAACCAGCGCAAGCTTGAGTTCCACATCGCTTCCCAAAGCATCGTTCTGTTCCGTGGCCTGCATGACCGGCTCGGGAAGCAGCTTGCGATCGATCTTTCCGGTAACCGACATAGGAAATTTATCGAGGATCATGGTGCAGGCCGGAACCATATAGCTGGGAACAATGTCTTTCAAGTAGGCGGTCAGGGTCGCGGCATCGCAATTGGCGCCCGCCTTGAGCACGACGTAAGCCACGAGATGCTTCTCTCCGTTCTCTCCCGTGGGACGGACCAGCACCGCGGCCTGCGATACCGAAGCATGGCGGAGCAGTGCCGATTCGATCTCGCCCAGTTCGATGCGAAAGCCCCTGATTTTGACCAGATCGTCATTGCGCCCGACAAAGACCAGCAATCCGTTGGCAAGCAGACGCACATGGTCACCGGTCCGATACATCTTTGCTCCGGGAACCGCGCGGAAGGGGTCGTCGAGAAATTTCTCCGCCGTAACCTCCGGAGCATTGATATAGCCTTTGCCGACTCCGTCGCCGCCCAGATACAGCTCGCCGGGAATGCCAATGGGAACTGGATTCATCAAAGAGTCGAGGACATAGGCCGTGGTGTTGGCCAGCGGGCCACCGATGGGGGCCGTCGCTTTGCCAAGATCCTCCGCCGTAATGGTGTGGCAGCAGGCAAACGTGGTGGTCTCGGTGGGACCATACGCGTGGATAAGCCGGCAGTGGGGAATGGCCGCCACGAACTTGCGCACATGCGGCATGGAGATCGTCTCTCCGCCCGTGATGAGCTGGCGCAACGGCCGCAGCCCCTCCGGATTCTCGTCCAACATTCCTTGAAAGAGCCGGGTGGTCAAAAAGATGGAGGTGACGCCATGCTTGTGGATCAACTCGCCCAAAATGCCGAAATCGACCAGCCCGGCGGGGGCAATCGCCAACTTTCCACCGTTCAGCAGCGGCGCCCAGATCTCATAGGTCGAGGCATCGAACGACAGGGACGCCAACTGAAGCCCAACCTCATCCGGCCCCATCTCCGCGTAGTTCGCGCCGCGGACCAGGCGGAGAATATTGCGATGCGTAACCACAACGCCTTTGGGCGTGCCCGTGGAGCCGGAGGTATACATGATGTAGGCAGCATCGGTTGCCGCCACTGGCGGCAAATCCACGGCCTCTTCGCCGCAGTTCTCCAGCGCCTGAAGATCGGCCCATAGCACGGTGGCGTCGGCTGGAAAATGCTCCCTGTGGGCTCGGTCGGTAAGAACCGCGCCGGCCTGCGCGGTCGCGATCTGGCTCTCCGTGCGGCTGCTTGGCTGGTTGAGATCGATGGGCAGGTACGCGGCTCCCGCCTTGAGCACGGCAAGAATGGATACGATCGCCTCCAGGGAACGTTCCAGCCCCAGGACAACCACCGATTCCCGGCCAATGCCCGCGGCCTGCAGGCGCGCGCATAGACGCGTGCTCAACAAATCCAATTGCGCATAACTGAGCTGGCGTTCCCCATCCACCACGGCAATGGACTCGGGATGCGCGGCCACCTCCCCGGCAAAGAGGCCGGGAACGGAGGCCTCGCGCGAATACTCCGTGTCCGTTTGATTGAGATCGTCGAGAACCGCCTTCCGCTCCCGGGCGGGAAGAATGTCCAGGGCTCCGATCGCCGTCTCCGGGTTGGCGACCGCGCCGCGCAGTAACATCAGGAACTGTTGGGCCATTCTTTCGATAGTCGGCCGCTCGAAGAGATCCGTACTGAAGTCAAGCCATCCGCTGAAGCCGTTGCTCCCGGTCGTGATCTCCAGCGAAAGATCGTAGCGGGCCACGCCCAGATTCAATTCCTCAAAAGCAATGGCCGCGCCGGCGCCGGCCGCGATGTGATTCATCGGCTCGCGCTCGAAGCTGAAAGATGCTTGGAAGATGGGCGAGAAGCTGCTGTCGCGCGTCGGCTGCATGCGGTTGACTACCATCTCGAAAGGCGTTTCGCTATGCTCGTAAGCGGCCAGCACGGAGGTACGGACGGCCGCGAGCATCTCCGCGAACGTTTGCCTGGGCACGGCGCCGATGCGGATGCCCATGGGGTTGATGAAACAGCCGATGAGCCCTTCCAGATCCTTATGCTCGCGGCCCATGACCGGCACGCCAACCACCAGATCGTCCTGGCCGCTATAGCGGCTCAGCAGCGCGGCGTAGCCGCCCAGCAGCAGCATGAACGGAGTCACGCCGGCGCGCGCGGCCAGCGCGTTCAAAGCGGCGGAGAGTTCCTGGGGAAACTCCAGGTTGACCCGTTCTCCGCTGTAGCTCGGTGAAGACGGACGCGGCTTGTCGACAGGCAGATTGAGGCGCGGCGGAGCGCCTTCCAGATAGCTCTCCCAAAAGGCCAATTGCTTGTTGAGGCTCTCTTCATCCAGGCGCTTGCGCTGCCAGAGCGTGAAATCGGAATACTGAATGGGCAGTTCGGCCAGCCGGGGCGCGATGCCCAGCGACAACTGTTCGTAGACATCCAGTACCTCGCGAATCAGGATCGATGTTGACCAGCCATCGGCCGCGATGTGATCCATGCAGACCATCACCCGGTGTTCCCGATGGGAGAGCTTGATCACCACCACGCGCAGCAACACGCCCTGCGCGAGATCGAAGTTCCGCAGCGCATGATTGGAGATCAAGGCATCGGACTCCGCCCGCCGCCGGCCCGGCTCCAGGCCGCTCACATCGAACTCCATCCATTCCGGCTTCACGCCGTCGCAGACGCGTTGCGCGGGAACGCTATCTTCCATCACAATCGCGGTGCGCAGCGCTTCGTGGCGCTGGAAGACCAGCTCGAAACACTGGCGCAGGCGGTGGGTGTCCAGTTCCCCGTAATGCGTGGTGACACCATAGATATTGTGTACGGGAAGATCGGGAAAGAGCTGCTCCATCAGCCACAGGCGCTCCTGCGAGAAGGACAGCGGAACCGGAGTTGTCGCGGCGTTGCGGGGTATGCCGCGCTCGCCGGTGGTGTTGAGTTGAAGGTGCTTGGCCAGCAACGCGCGTTGCTCCCGGGTAAGCTGATCCAGGCGTGTTTTAAGCTCGGTCGTGGCTTGTGTCATCTCGCGATCCTCATGACTTTCTACAGCGTGATTTGCTCGACTGCCGCCAGGGCCCGCTCCAGGGATTCTTCCGAGGCATTCTCCAGCAGCAGCGCAGCCGAAACATTGAGTTCTTCCGTCAACTGCGCGATGCAATACTGCGTCAGCGCTATGGTGCTGAGTCCCTTGAGAATCTCGACGGCGGAGATTCTCACCTTCAGCAGAGCCTCCAGGCGGTTCTTGATCTCGGTGGCCATCATCGAGTCCAATCCCAACACCGTCAGCGGTTGATCGGGGTCCAGCCTCTCGGGAGGCATGCGGAATACCGTGGCGACCTGCTCGCGCAACTGCGGCAGCAGCATGCTCTCGGCCTCTTGCGGCGTCGCTTCCAGCAGCTTCCACAGGGATTGCTCCCTATCGCCCTCTAGCGGAACCAGCGTGGCCGGCGTCTCTGCCGTGTAGAGATCGCGTAAGATCGGCGGCATCTGCGGATAGCTCTTGACGACGGCCAGCCAGTCGGCATCGGCGACCGCGCACTGCGCGCGCTCGGAGAGAATCATGGCGTCCAGCAGGTTGATGCACGCCTCGGAGTTCATGGCGAACATTCCCCGGCTGGCGTGATACTCGATCAAGTTGCCGCTGGCCATCATGCCCGCTTCCCACGGGCCCCAGTTGACCGATAGCGCCGACGCCGACTGGCCGCGCAGATGATGCGCAAAGGCATCCAGGAAGGCATTGGCCGAGGCGTAGATGCCCTGGCCGCCCACCGGCGACAGCGAAGCCAGCGAAGAGAACAGCACAAAGAAATCCATGCTCGCGCTGCCGAATACCTTCCACAGATTGGAGCTTCCCGCCACCTTGGCGGCAAAAATCTGCTCGACATCCCGCAGTGTGGCCTGCGCCAGTTGCGCGGGACGAAGCACTCCCGCCGCGTGAATGATGCCCCGGATGGCCTGCCGGGATTCGGCGTCGCGCCGCCGCCGGTAGGCCTGCAGGGCATGCAGGTCGCTCACATCCAGCGCTTCGGTGTCGATCTGGCAGCCGCGCGCTTCCATCGACAGAATTTCCTCGATGGCGCTCTTCTGAGGATGGGTTGCGGCGAGACTCGTCCATTGCTCTCTGGGCGGCAGCGGGGTACGCGACAGCAGGATGACCCGGCGCGCGCCCCTGGCCGCGAGCCATTGCGCCGCCTTCAGGCCAATGGCGCCCAATCCGCCGGCCACCAGATAGGCTCCTGCCGGATCGAGGACCAGCCGTTCGCGCCCCTTGTAGGAAGCTGGACGCAGGCGCGGCGTATACAGCTCGCCGCCCCGGACAACCGCTTGATCCTCCTCCCGGAGAGCGTCGAAGACCTTCACCGCGACCGCTGCCTCCTGGGCCGGATCGCCGCGCTCCACATCCAGATCCAGAAGCGCTCCGCGCAACGCAACATGTTCGGATTCGAAGGCCAGCCGCGTCATCCCCCATACCGCCGACTGGCGCGTTCCCTCTTCGGTGACGGGCGATCCGGCCACGGCCTGGCTGCCGCGGGTAACAACAAACAGACGGCAGTCGCTACCGTGCGCCGCGATTCCCTGCAGCAGTGCCAGGCTGGCCACGGTCAAGCCTTGGGGCAACTGGCCGGCGCTGTATTCCCCGCTGACCGGCAGCAGGTTGACAACGCCGATGGTTCCCTGCCAGCCCCCGGCGCGCAGATCGTTCAACACTTGCCGGTAATCTTCCGGCTCCGTGGCGCGAACCGCAAAGTGCCTTCCATTCTTTTGGAAGGCCGGTCCGCCGTCGATCCAGGCAACCCGGTTTCCCCGCTCCTGCCAAACCGCCTGCAGGGCGGGCCGCAGCGATGAACCCGAGCCGACGCAGATCCAGGACTGAATCGCCCTGGGAAGGTTGGCCGCGTCCAGAGTTTCCGATGGCAGTTTCTCCCAGTACGGTTCGTAGAGCCACGAGCCCGGATCTTTGGCTGGCTTCTGCGCCGCCTCGGAGCCACCGACGCGCCGCAGCGCAAGGCCATTGACGCGGACCGCGACCTCGCCACTCTCGTTGAGCAGTTCGATACATGCAGTGAGGGTTTCTTCTCCACCCCGTGGCTGCGCCGTGCGTGCGTACGCCCAAAGCGCCGTCTCCGGCGGGCACAGCACCTCGATCGACGCAACGCCGGCGGGCAGGTAGCTGGCCTCGCCACCGGTTGCGGCCGCCAGCGGCGCAACCAGTTGAAAGAGAGCATCCAGGCAGGCGGGATGCAGACGATAGACCTGCCATTCATTTTGAATCGTCTGGGGAAGGACGATCTTGGCCAGTGCCTCTCCGTTTCCAACCGCCAGCGTGGAGAGCAGCCGGAAGCGGTTGCCATAGCTCAGGCCATGACTCTCCATCCGCGCATAGTGCTCCCCGCTGGCCAGAGACTGCCCGCAGCGCGCCGCGATGGCTTGCAGATCGGACCGCGCCGGCGCCGGCGCCGGCGCGCTCTTGAGCTTGCGGAGATATCCGCTGGCATAAAGACATGCCTCCGCGGTGTTGGTGGCGGCATCCTGCTTGGGCGCCCCATACATCGCAAAGCTGGTCCGGCCGCCCGCCTCGGGCGTCAACACAACCTGAAGGCGGAAATATCCTTCTTCGGGAAGCGCAAGAGCTTTGTGAAAAACGACATCCTCGATTTGTACGGGACTGCCGGAATAAATACTTTGCGCCGCGGCCAGAGCGATCTCTATATAAGCGCTGCCGGGAAAGACCACGCGGTCGAAGACCTTATGGTCGGCCAGATAATGCGGGAAGTCCTTGGCCAGATCGGTCTCCCAGATATAGGACCACGGAGAAGCGCCCAGGCGCAGCGACTCGCCCAGCAGGGGATGCGCATGGCCGCGTTTGCGCTCCGGCGCCGTCTGTTGGGCGTCGATCCAGTAGCGCTCGCGCTGCCAGGGATACTTGGGCAGCGGAACCTTGGGCCTTTTCTGCTCCGCGCCGAAGAAGGGGCGCAATCCGGCAACGAAGAGCTTGCCCGCGGCCTCTGCCAGCGTGCGGCCATCCTGATCGCCACGGAAGAGAGTGGGGATCGCCACGCAGGGCTTGGAGCCCTCCTGGGCCAACTGCTCCACGCACCGGCGCAGCACGGAATGTGGGCCGATTTCGATGACCACGTTCACGCCTTCGGCCAGCAACTGCGCCAGCGCATCGCAAACATTGAAGGGCTGGCGGAGGTTGTTCCGCCAATAGCGGGCATCGAGCCGCTTACCATTCATGTACTGGCCTTCGACCGTGGAAAAATACGGAACCTGCGCGGAGCCTGGCGCGATGTTTGCCAGCGACTGCTCCAGGGCATCGCAAAGCGGATCCATTTGCGACGAATGGAAGGCGACATGGACATTCCTTACAACCTGGGCAAAGACGGCATTACCGGACAATTGCGCCACGGCTTCTTCGATGGCCGCCGTTTCTCCGGCGACGATGGTCGTGGCCGGACCGCTGACACCGGCAATCTCGATCCGGCCCCCCCAGGGCTGGATCGCCTGCTCGGCCGCGGCCCGCGCCAGTCCGAGTTGCGCGGTCATGCCGCGGCCTTCGACGGTAAGCATCAGGCGGCCGCGCTGCTGCACCACACAAAATGCGTCGCGTAGCGAGAGCGCTCCGGATGCGTATGCGGCGGCCACCTCGCCCAGGCTCTGCCCCATCACCACCTGCGGGGTAATGCCCCAGGAACGCAGAAGACCGGCAATCGCCACCTGAACCATGAAGATACTCAACTGCGCAATGTCCGTGCGATTCTGGTCGAGGGCGCTCTCTTCGCGGGTCAGCGAATCCAGCAGAGTGAACCCGGCCAGCTCGCCGCAGAGACGGTCGCACTCCTCGAGCACCGCCGCGGCGGCCGGCCAGCGCATCAGGCACCGTCCCATCGCCCGCCATTGCGTTCCCTGGCCTGAAAAGACAAATGCCACTCGGGCGGGCGCGGCCGGCGCCGTGCCGGTGAGGATGCCCGGCGTTTCGTTGCCGGCGGCAAAATCCATCAACGACTCGATGGCCCCTTCGACCGAGCTGGCCGTGACCGCGAGCCGGTGGTTGAGGGCGCTTCTTTGATTGGCGCAGGCCTCGGCCATCGCGGCCAAACGGGATTCGTCCTGGCGGAGCATCTCCGCGTACCGCCCGGCCAACGCCTGCAAGGCGCCTGCGCTCTGCGCGGAAAACAGCAGCGGCTGCACGCGGAGCTGCTCCGCAGTGTCGCCGTTGCGCGCCTCGCCGCGTGGAGCTTCGGCAAGCACCACATGGCCGTTGGTGCCGCCAAATCCAAATGAACTGACTCCGGCCACAAGCCGCCGCGATGGGTCCGGCCACTCGCCAGAGCCATGGGCCACCTGCAAGGCCAGGCTGTCAAAAGGAATCAGGGGATTCGGCTGGGTGAAATGCAGGCTGCCAGGGAGTTTTTTCTTGTGGATGGCAAGCGCAGTCTTGATGACGCCGGCGATTCCCGCCGCGGCCTCCGTGTGACCGATGTTGGTCTTGACCGAACCGATCAGGCAGCGGCGCTGGCTGGAACGCTCCTTGCCCAGAACGGCGCCCAGCGCCGCCGCCTCGATGGGGTCGCCGATCTGCGTTCCCGTGCCATGCGCCTCGACGTATTGCACGTTCGACGGGGCGATGCGCGCGTTCTCGTAGGCCAGGCGGAGAACCGCTTCCTGCGCCTTTCCGCTGGGCGCCATCAGGCCGTTGGTGCGGCCGTCGTGCGTCATCGCGCTACCGCAGACCACCGCGTAGATGCGATCCCGGCTGGCGATGGCGTCGGCCAGCCGCTTCACCACCACCACGCCAGCGCCCTCGCTGCGCACGAATCCGTCGGCGCGGTGATCGAAGGCCTTGCAACGCCCATCGCGCGCCAGCGCGCCGGCACGGGAGAAAAACAACGTACTATCGGGGCTCAGAAGTACATTGACGCCGCCCACCAGGGCCAGATCGCACTCCCTGCCGCGCAGGCTTTGCCCGGCCAGATGCATGGCGACCAGCGATCCCGAGCAGGCCGTATCGAGCGCGATGCTGGGGCCGCGAAAATCGTAAAAATACGAGACGCGGTTGGCCACGATGCTATGCGCCGTGCCCGTGCCCGAATAGGCCTCGATCTTGCGCTGATCGGAAAAAACCTTCCGCGCGTAGTCGTCGCTGAGCGTGGCAATAAAGACGCCCGTGCGGCTTCCCGCCAGATCGCGCGCCGCGATCTCGGCGTCCTCCAGGGCCTCCCAAGAGGTCTCCAGTATCAGCCGCTGGCGCGGATCGACGTGAATCGCCTCCCGCGGAGAGATGCCGAAAAACGCGGCATCGAAGGCATCCAGCCCCTTCAGAAATCCTCCCCAGCGCGCGTAGGTCTTGCCCGCCGCCCGCGGATCGGGATCGTAGTAGGCATTGACGTCCCAGCGGTCCGGCGGCACTTCGCCGATGGCATCCACGCCATTCCAGCAAAGCGACCAGAAAGACTCCAGATCCGGAGCGCCGGGAAAACGGCAAGACATTCCCACGATGGCCAGTTCGCCCGCTTCGGCGGCCAGCGATTCCCGGTCTGTGCCCTGGGCCTGTTCCTTGCGGACGATCTTCTCCGTCAACTCGGCAACCGTGGGAAACTCCCAGGCCAGAGTGGGCGGCAGCTCGCGGCCCGTCTCCTTCTCCAGCATCCGGACCAGCGCCACCAATTGGATCGACGTGGTGCCGTATTCGCTGAAAGTTACATTGCGCTGAATCGATTCGCCCGGCACGGCAAGGCAATCCGACAGAAATGCCTTGATCTTCGATTCCAATGCAGCCGACTGATTGGCGAGATTCATAAAACCTTCCTTCTTGCAAAGCTATGATCGTTACTCGTAACGGAACTTCCAGATGCCGAAGAGATAGTTGGCCAGCGCGAAGCCGGACAGGACTGCGGCCAGGGGAAGAATGGCGGCCAGGCCGCAACTGTGTACCAGAACTTTTTGAAACCCTTGCAGGGCCCATGAATCCACGTTGGCCCAGGAGAGAACGCGCAGCAGGCGCGGGAAATCGGAGACGGGAATGAAAAGGCCGCCAGTCGCCGCCAGGGTCAGCAGAATGAGCGTGGACAACGGCCCCATCTGCTCCTGCGTTTTGCAGAGGGCGGCAATCGAAAGCCCCAGCGCGTTGGCGGCGGCCGAAACCGCCAGCGTAATCACTGCCAGCGCTGCCAGCGAGCCGCCGACGCGGAGATGAAAGAACAGATGCCCGCAGACGAAGAGAACCGCAACCTGCGCGACATTGATGGCGTAGAAGGGCAGCAGTTTGCCCACCAGCAGGACCGGCCGGGAAAGAGGCGCCGTGCTGAGCCGCTGAAAAGTTCCATTTTCCCGCTCCCGCAGCATGCTGGTGGCAACCACCTGGACGATAAAGAACATGCCGAAGATGGTGTAGGCTGGCACATTGTGCTCGGCCCGCGTCAACGGCCGTTCCGGCTCCGCTTGGCCAACCGGGATCTGCCGGAATTGCAGCGCGGGCAAAGTGCCGGTTTCGCTGCGATCCACGGCCCTCTGGAACTGCCGATAAAGATCCTGGGCGTCATCGTGGCCCTGCCCGGCAACCCGGCTCAGCAGTTGCTCCAATACTGATTGTTCTCTCTGCCGGGTGGCGGCAAGGCTCGCTTCGCTGGCAAGCTGTAGCGTCATCTGCTGCTCGCGCGCTGTCAGATCCTGCTCATCGGCAGAGGGGTTTTCCACGATCCGCAGTTGCACTGGCGCCGAGCTCCGCACCTGCGCGGAAAAATCGGCGGGAAACTCCAGCACCAAAAACGGCGTTGCGTCCTTCTGCAACAGTTTCCGGGCCGATTCGGAGGTAGCAGGCGCTCCATTCACCTGATCGGTGATCGCCAGCGCGCCCTCTTGCTTAAGACGCGCAATCATCTGGCCGGCTAACTCTCCCCGGTCATGGTTGACCACGACAATTTCGGCCCCGGAGCTCTTTCCATGCCCGCCGCCGGCGTTCAACAGCAAGACAAAAGCGAGGGGCATGAGGAATAAAAAGAGGAGAAGACCGCGTTCGCGCAGAACAATCTTCATCTCCTTGATCGCAATGGCACGGATTTGAGTCAGCATATTCTCTTTCTTCCTGTTCTCTTGGTTTTGGTCCGCAGCCTCGGTTGCGAACGCGGAATCGTTGTTGCGCGCAGTTCAAGAGGTTTCCACTCACAGCTCGTCAAACCCTTGCCGGCTGTCGAAATCGTCGTGGATCACAAACCGGCAGCAGCGGGAGCCGCCCTCGCGGACAGCAGTGGATAAGACAAAGTTGTCGCCACAGGCGCGGGACAAAAAGCGCCAGGATGCCGGGGAACACTCGATATCCCGCGAACAGGCGAGATGAAAGTCATCCCCGGCTCCGCGGACAATGCTGAACGAACCAAACGGCGCTCCCAGGCCCAATCCCAGCGCCTTGGTAAAAGCCTCTTTCAGCGTCCAGGCGCGGATGAGATCGCGCCCCCGCCCGCTCTCGGGAGTTTTCGCCAGACGCTCGTACTCCTGCCGGGTCAAG
>Ga0326728_10010340_pt1 | contig 21884 bp, 20 predicted proteins | sample MB3enrmetagenome_FD_207602 | JGI IMG/M metagenome (GOLD analysis project Ga0326728, IMG submission 207602) | Lab enriched peat soil microbial communities from McLean, Ithaca, NY, United States - MB31MN | ecosystem: Environmental > Terrestrial > Soil > Wetlands > Peat | place: USA: New York... | reverse complement strand
CACGACAGTCGATAGGGTGTAGTTCGTGGGGACATGCACGACCCGCAGCGCAAGGAGGCCGTACATCGCCAGCGAAGCCGCCAAGAAAGGCAGCCCCACGCCGGGGTAGAATGCGGTCCGAGAGAATGTCCTGCGCCGTTGCAGATACATGACGACCGCACTGATGACCGGCACCAAAATGATGTGGGTGTAACGCTGATCGTTCATCGACAACGACAACAATTGCCGCAATGGGCCCAAGAACAGCATGACCGACGACAGCCCCAGCATAGAGCTAAACCAGTGCGGCACCGGTCGCCGTGAGGTCAGGGGCGAACTCGGGGCGTCACGAACATCCTTGTGCGGTAGTAATAGTTCTCGAAACATAGTTCTTAGTCGATCGGCTTAAGATATTGGTTGAGCGGCGGACATACCGATGGTTTTTGCTTCCCACCGGTATAACCAGACCGTACGTGAAGCTTCATCATCTGTGAACCCAAACAATTGAACGGTTCGATCTGAGCAACCCATCGGGTACTAAGTCAGTCAGTTTGCTCCCTTCCCTGCAACTACTCGGGGGATCGTGCCCAGAATGATCTTCCAGTCCAAGGCCAAAGACCACTTATCGATGTACTGCATGTCCATCTTCATCCAAGTTTCAAAATCGAGCGCGTCGCGTCCCTCCAATGCCCATAGACAGGTAAGGCCCGGCCTCATTCGAAGCCGTCGCCGCTGCCATCTCTCATAAAGATCAACCTCAGAAGGCACCGCGGGCCGCGGACCCACCAGGGACATGTCCCCTTTGATCACATTCCACAACTGCGGCCACTCATCAATGGAAAACTTTCTCAGAAACCAGCCGATGCTCGTGACTCTTGGGTCATCTGGCACCTTAAATGCCGTCGATTTGCGGTTCAGGTGCATCAGAGAGGCCTTCATCTCCTCGGCGTTGTCGAGCATAGAGCGGAACTTGTACAATGTGAACCGACGCCCGTTCAAGCCGCAGCGTTCCTGCCGAAAAATAACTGGTCCTCGCGAGCTCAGCCGGATTAGCAAAGCGATCACTAGCATAAAAGGCAGGAGCAGGACCAGCGCAACTGCGGCTAGCAGTACATCCGTGATGCGCTTGAGGAGCAAACGGATTTCATCGTCCGGCGCCGCCGAAAAAGTGAGCAGCGGCGTGGTGCCTAGCGCGTCCAGATAAACTTGGCTGTTGACGTGCGGGAAGAAATCCACCGCAACGCGCGTGCGCACGCCCTCTTCGTCGCACAGAAGGAAGAGGTGCTCCATTGCCTTTAACCGCTCGCTATCCACTGCGAAGATTATCTCGTCGATCACATGCCGCCGCAGCAGTTCGGGTAGCATCGACAGAGGAAACTGTTCGTAGGATCGCGACAACTGGACCTCGCCTGGCTCTTCATCGAGAAAGCCCATCAGACGAATGCCATAAGGCGATGATTGCTCCAGGGCCTGCCCGAGATGACGCGCACGCTCGCTCGAGCCCACCACCATCACGAAATGTGCGGCTCCGAACTTTCGCCGGAAGGCCCCGATGACACGCGCCGCATTGATTCGGAAAAGACACAGAAGCACCCAGGAGTAGATGGCAAACAGGAACACGAAAAACCGGCTGAGGTCGAGCCGCAACATGTATTCGGACAAAACCAGGCAAATCGCGCCCAGGAAGCATTGCCGGAACGTGTCACGCAAGACGACACGGGGCGGAGCAGATTCAACCTTTTCATAGATATTGAACCAGTAGCCGATCGTGAGCCAACAGACGAGCGAGACGAGAAGCAACAGTACGGCAACCCGAAAGTCAATGTAGAAGACCCAGTAGAACGGTCTCTCAAAATTGAGTCGCAACCTGGTCTGGTACGCGGCAACGAAAGCGAGGGAAATGAGAACCGGGTCCGTAAAGCCGAAGATGGCTTTTACTTTTCGGTAGTGCCGAGTGAACATCTCAGAGTAAGGATAGCACGTGCAAACGAACGTTCTGGAAGCGAACCTCGGCGCCTGGGTTTCCAGACGTGTTACACAAGTGCTTCCAGATCAGCGATCTGCGAGGCCTCTGAGCACGGTCACAAGGCCGTACAGCATCCGACGGCAAAGCGGCATCCGCTAAGAACGCTCCGAAGCATGGACTGTCGATTCCCGCACAGAAGCCAGCGCTTCCATGGACATCGAACGCCGTGATGGGATGTATTCTTGGCTGGTTCCGCTGCACTGCGTCGCGCACGTCGACTTCTGTACCGGAACAAGCCTCTCCTGGTGGAACTGCACCCAGGAGGTCGGAGATCCGGCAGAAGGGAAAGCGACCTCGGCATCCGTGTCCCACGACGCGTCACGAGTTCGGCTGGATCCTGGCGCAGGAGACGGCGGAGGAGAAGAAGGCACAGAGGAGACGCTGAATGGACTATGCTATGCCGCGGACCTCGTTTTTCTCGGCCTTCCGCGCTTCAGTTTGCCAGCGGGGATATCCCACTTGGGCTGTTTGCAGCGCGGGCAGTGGGCCGGCCTTCCACCGATGCGCTTTACCCAGGTGTGTCCGCAACGTAAACAGTCGCAAATCATGCTCTTGGGTATCGGCATTCGCTGTTCACATCATAACATCATTTTTTTCTTGACATAATTATATAATCATGATAACATAGTTTACGGTAGAATTTCCGGGGCTTGCCGGTCGAGAGATCCGGCGGCATGGGGTCGCAGTACAGGGCTGGCAGCATATTGCGCCGGGCCAATTCTGGGCCCCGTAAGGACCGGAAGCAGTAGGAAAAGAAGGAAAGAGGAATGTTATGGAAGGCGTAAACGAACACGGAGCCGGAATGGGCGCTGCTACGCCCATCCCGGCTGTAACGGTTACGGAAGCTACCGAGGTAGCTCCGCAGCCATCACCGAACAACAACGAGAATCATACCAGACCGAAGCGGACCCGGAAAGAGTCCACGGAATTGGTCCTGCGCCAGGGCGACGACCATCCGGAGCAGTGGCGCTTCATGCCGGTCATGTCCATCGACAAGGCATTGGAGCGACGGCAGACGATTGTCGGTTCTGCGCAGGAATTCGATGGGAGCCGCATTTTAAGCCGCTTTCTTGAAGATCACGAGTTCGGTCCTGGTGGCCGCCATGCGTTGCGCCTTGAGTAGCAGTAGCGGAGATTCTTGTAGCCACGGCCGCGGCGCAGAAGTGACTTGATGTTTCCGTTCACTGCTTCCACCACTCCCAAAGGCACTTTGGTTTGACAGTAGTTCAGGATTCCATCTAGATGGTCCAGCAGCATCTCCGCCAGTTTCTGAAACGGGCGCAATCGCTGCCAGCGAAGCTGGTCGATCCATCTCTGTAGGTAGCTCAACATCGCCCCTTCGTAGCGGTACGTCCAGAGCCGATCCAGGCTCTCTTTGAGCAGGTACGCCTTGAACAGTTTGCGATTGATCGCGAAAAGCTGATTGAGATCCTGCCGCTTTTCGGAGCTCAGGTTCACCCAACGGCTCAGCAGCAGCCAGCGTTTGCCCTTTACCAAGCCCCGCCATCGCCCACCCTTGCGAAAGAACTCGGCTCGGCGCACTTCATCGATGGCTTGGTTGGCATGTTGCAGGACGTGGAACTTGTCATAGACGATGCGACAATTCGGCGCCCACTGTTCGATGCTCAGCCGGTAGGGTTCCCACATGTCCACACAGGCCGCTGCGATCCGCCTCCGCTGTCCAGCACTCAACTCGGTCAGGAAGAACTCATCCAAGGTTTCCTTCTTGCGTTCTCGGCCGAACCATACCGGCTCCCCGTTGTCCAGATTGCTCACCACCGTGATGAACTTTTGCTTCTTTCCTAGATGGATTTCATCGACGCCCATCTGCACGAGCGCCGGTTTCCGCCTGGCTGCCGACCACCGCTCCAAATAGCGCAAGTCGATCGCTCGCACCGTGCTGGCCGCCATGCCGAATCGCCGTGCCACCTGTCGCGCCGCGGCACTCTCGCACGCCTCCCCGACGGCATCCTCGAATCGCTTGCTGAACGGCGCTTTGCTCGGTAATTGCGGCACCTTTTCGATCTTGATCCCGCAATCCGGACAGCACACTCGATATACCTCGACGACCACGGTTGTCCGGAATTCCATGCACGGCAGGTCGCGCACTTCGCGTTCGCTAACCTCGTGCGCCTCCTCCAGCTTGCGTCCGCATCCGGAACAGACCAACTTCCGATTGCCCCGCTTCCGCCGGATCCAAAGCTTCGGGGTCTTCGCCCTCTCATCGATCTCGTGCTGGTAGACCCGGTAGCCCGGCCATCCCAGCAGTTTCGTCAGTTCGCTGTCTCGCAAACTGCTGAGTCTACCGAAATCATCCGACCCGCAAAAGCTACCTCTGCCTGGGGTTCATCGAATTCCTGCGCAGAGCCCGATTGTCCAGGCCACACAGAAGTTGATGCGGGAAGGCGTGGACTACGGCAAGATCCTCGGCGCTGGCGACAAGCCCACGCTGCTGCAACCCGGGGCCGACAAGCTGTGCAACCTCTTCGGCTTGGTCATCAAGTACGAAGTGATCAAGTGCGAGGAGGATTGGACCGGCGAAGCGCACGACGGCATCCCGTTCTTCTTCTACGAACTCAAGGGGCGGGCCTACCGCGGCGATTTTCTGATGGGAGAAGGCCTCGGCTCGTGCAATTCCTGGGAGTCGAAGTACAAGTACCGGCAGGCGGAACGGCTCTGCCCCATGTGCGGGAGGGCGGCGATCCTCAAGAGCCGGGACGGAAGCGGCTGGTTCTGCTGGCGCAAGAGGAACGGCTGTGGAGCCAACTTCGGCGCCGGGGACCCGCGCCTTGAAAGCCAGGGGGTGGTGCGCCGGATCAACCCCGACATGGCCGACGTGGTGAATACGATGCTCAAGATGGCCCAGAAGCGGGCTAAGGTATCGATCACCATCAACGCAATCAGCGCCAGCGAATTCTTCACCCAGGACTTGGAAGACAACCCCGCGACGATGGCCGAGGATCCTGAGCCACACGGCTTCACAGTGGACATCGGCCCAAGCCGCCATGGGGCCAGGGAAGCCCAGGAGTGCGTCTGCGACACGAAACTGGCAGAAGCAGGCCAGATCAACGGGGCACAGAAACCGCCCCTTGCGGCGCCGCGGTTGAGGAGTAAGGGTTCCGAGATCAAGGCGGCGTTTGCCGAGATCCGGGAGCGCCTCGGGGAAGTGCGCTATCTGGAGGAGATGCGGCGCGTGGGTATCGGCAACGTGTTCGAGCTGCGCCAGTTGGACCGCATCCAGGCTCTCTATGACCGGCTGTGGGCCATCGCCCAACAGACGGCGGAAAGGGCGGCGTAATCCCATGGCCGCCCTTCAGGTAGTTCCGATTTCCGGCGGCGCCCCTGCCCCGTCTCCGATTCCGGTAGGGGCCGTGGCGCCGGCCCCTCGCCCGCTGACCCTCTACGCCATCGAGGAGCAGCTCACCGCGCTGGCCGACACCGCCGAGTTGCTTCCCGAGGATCAGGAGCAGGCGTTTCTCGAGGAGTTCCGGGCCGCCTTGACGACCGCGGTTGAAAAACGCGACCGGGTAGGCCAGTTCCTTTCGCACCTAGAGCATCAGGTAGCGTTCGCCAAAGCGGAGATCGCCCGGCTTCAGGAGCGTAAGGTTTTCTTCGAGCGGGCCATCGAGAAGATGAAAGGCTACGTCATCCATGTGATCGAGTCCATCGGCCCGGACGCGAAGGGTAAGTATCCGAAGCTCGAAGGGCGCACGGTGACCTTCTCCATCAAGGACTGTCCGCCCTCCGTCGAAATCAAGGACGAAGCCACAGTCCCCTCGAACTACAAGGCCATCACCATCACCATGCCGGCGCTGAAGTGGGAAGCCCTGCTGGATTCGCTCGACCTGGAGCAGCGGGCCGCCGTGCTGGATTCGGTCGAGAAGCCCAAGGTGGCCGTGAGCAAGACAGCCATCAAGAAGGCCATCGGAGACGGCGCCCAGGTTCCCGGAGCGGATTTGATCGTCGGCCAGAAGACACTGGTGAGGAAGTGACGCCATGCTGACAAACCTCGGCTCCTGGCTCATGTACGAAGTCCACGGCGAACGGTCGCCAACCCGGCGCCGCAAGCCCAGGAGAGGACCAATCCGGCTGCCGCACTACCGCGCCTGGATTCGGCGGCAGGAATGCTGCGTCTGTGGATCGTCGCGCACTGTGGAGCCCGCGCACATCGGCCCCCACGGCTTCTGGCAGAAGGCCGCAGATACCACCTGCGTCCCACTGTGCCGGGAGCACCATGATGAATTGCACGCGATCAGCAGAAAGACGTTCGAGCCAAAGTACGAAATCTGCTTCGAGATGATCATCGAAGGGTTGTTCACGGAGTGGTCGGAGCGCCAGGCGCGGCGCTTCGGCAAGGATATTTCCGCCGTCGAGCGCAGGCCCGTGAATACTGCCACATTGAACGCGGCGTGAAGTCTCCTGGGGAAATCCCCACGTGCGGTAGTTGAGGAACCAGGGTTTGGTGCCGCCGGAGAGCGTGGACAGTTCGGCTGGTTGATCGTCAAGCGATGTGTCTGTAAAGCACCCTGCTGATCATGCATAGCAGGCGGTCCGGCAAGCAAGGGATCACGCTCCCCACAATTCGCCCCACCCATCCTGCGCCACTGCGTCCGAATACATTTGAAGGCGGCGAAGCAGAGAGTCGTACGTAGGTGAGAGTCGAACGAGCGCTACCCAAGCGATCCTTGAATGTGATCAACCCTGCATTGTCGCAATCGGATCGCCCTAAGTCGAATACGCGCAGGCCGTCACGCTTTCCCTCTTGGATCGATCTCCAGAACAATAGCTGGGTGCCCCCCAGGTTATTGAAGCGGGTATCCGAGCAGCCGTACTTGTAAACAAGAGTGTCCTTGTGTCGGAGCGTCAGGATTGAGGCCACGGGTTGCTTATCCTTAAATGCGACTCGGATCTGCAGCGCGTCGCCGAAGCAGTTGACCAGATTGCGAAACCAACTCTTCGGCTGCGGAGAAATCTGGTGCCGCCGCCGCGTAATGAGAAGCAGATTCCAGAATGCGTCGAGAAGCGCTTGGGACTGGCCAGTTTCGCAAATCAGACCCTCCCGCTCTGCTCGCAGGATCTTCCTTTGCGTGGAACTCTTGTGAGAATTGTTGAAGAGTACAGCGAGATCCGCCCGCAGATCAACCTGATGAAGATAATAGCTTTGTGTGGGACTGCAAAGGCCGGCCGCTCCCGCGAGGGGTTGCGTTGGGCGGATTTCGATGTAACGTAACTTTTCCCGATGGAGCGTTTGCTCTAACGCGGATACGAACACTTGCTCATCTGAGGCATTGTTCACCAGTGGTTCGCAGTGATCAGAAAATGGAAGCGAGATCAGGCGCCGTCCGGTGATCCAGCTCGTCACACGGCAGAAGACGAGACCGTCTTCTAAGCTGATGCCCGGCGGAGATGTCGTGTAGGCTATGGGCTGGTATCCATAAGTTCGGTGAAGCGCTTCGAGCCACGCGACCGTGTGAAAAACAGAGGAGCGCGGGTGCCGGTCGACGAACTCGGCCCATCTGGGATCCTGGAGCGGCTGAATCTGATAGACCGTCCTCGGATGCGCCCCAGTACTGCGAACCGATGTGTGCCCTGTGTTTGGAAAGTCGGCCATCACGGCATCACCAACCAAACAAATGGAAGCCGCGCCGGATTCTCGCCCCTGATCGCCGCAGGCGCCGGCCTCGAAAGAGGTGGCCAGAGCCATGTGCCCAGTTAAGTGGCTTTCAACTGTGCTTTCAGCACCTTGCCAGCGCTATTCTTGGGAAGAGCCGCCAGCACCACAATTTCCCTCGGAACCAACTGGGCGGGCATGCATTTCTTGCAGAAAAGGCGTACCCGCTCTTTCAGGTCGCTGGACTCAGACTCAGACCCACGAGGCACTACGAAGGCCTTCACGGCTTCGCCCAGATCATCGTCAGGCATCCCGATCACGGCTGCTTCGAGCAAATCCTCACACTCCAGCAACTGGTCTTCAATATGCCGGCAACTCACACGCGTGCCGCCGCATTTCAAAATGTCTCTGGCGCGGTCTACGATATAAATAAAACCGTCTTCGTCCACTCGGGCCAGATCCCCGGTATGAAGCTTGCCGCCGCGGAATGAGCGTGCCGATTCTTGTGGATCCCGCCAGTAACCCAGAGCGATGTTCTCGCCCTCCGCAACAATCTCGCCCAACTCACCGGGTCGGACCTCTTCCCCCCATTCATTCACCACGCGGAGGGTCACCCCCGGAATCCCCTTGCCGATCGAACCCGGCTTGGTCTTTAACATGTCAGGCTCAAGGTAGGACAGTCGCGCCGTCGCCTCGGTTTGACCGTACATGACGAACACCTGCGTGGTCGGCAGCGCCTTGCGCAATTCACGGACGAAAAACGGTGCCAAGTGTCCCCCCGCTTGCTGCACATACCGCAGGTCGGGAAAACTCTTCTTCCATAAACTGGAATTTCGCAGCAGAATCTGGAAATGGCTCGGCACGCCTGCGAACCCCGTGCATCGCGTCTCTGCCATCCGCCGCAGAACCGTTTCCGGATAGAGGAATCGCGAATCGATCACCAGACTTCCCCCCGCCCGCAGGTGCGTATGCAAGAGCGAGGTGCCGAAACAGTAATGAAACGGCAGGACGGTCATGATCCGATCTTCTTCCGCGAGGTGAAGATACTGGATAATGGACTCCGTGTTCGCCATGATGTTCCCGTGAGTGACCATCACGCCCCGCGGCTTGCCGGTGGACCCCGCGGTAAACATCAAAGCCGCAATATCTCCCGGGTGAACGGAAGGCAGCGCTGCGGGATGATCCGAAGTCACGGCACACACCTCGTCGCGATCTGTCACGACGTCGACACCTCCGAAATGGCTCCTGTGCCTCATCGCCGACCCGCCCTGTACAAACGCGACTCGAGCCTCGGTAGTCTGGAGAATAAGTTCCAGATCCGCCTGCGAAATACTGGTCGGTAGAGGCACACAGATCAGGCCTGCCCGTAAGATCCCGAGGTAAGAAGCCACCCAGAAAAAGGAGTTCTCACTGATCAAGATTATCCGGTCGCCCTTCGCGACAGGCTTCAGCAGAAGATGCGTCGCAATCTGGTGCGACGCACGCTGCAGCTCGCCGTAAGTATGCTCCGCGTGAAGAAGCCGAAGGCACACCCTGTCCGACGCCTTCCCGGCCAGAAGAAAATCCGTGACATTGCCAACCCGAGACGTGACCATGGCTATTATAGTCTAAGCCTTCATCCAGGCGTTTCACGGGCACGCGGTGCGCGGTCGTGCAGCGGAGGCAAATCCATGATTTCAATTATACAGTGGCCTTGGTGCAACGGAACCCCCGGCGCGGCGCAACCTGTAGTTCACTTCGGTAATCGGCGGGTCTTTGTGGCAGAGGACACCTGTCACTTGAAACGGTATCTCGGTTCTTTCTTGGAATCCCCATAGTCAGGACAATTGGACCCTTCAATGAGGCAGGCTGAAGCCATTAACGGTCTGATCCCACTGCTTCAAAAGCCGCGTTTGACGCACAAATACGGAAATAGGGCAAACTCCACAAGGCCGGGGAATGGGTCTTCAAGACTGAGCACGGCCTCGACGTGGAACCGCCCTAGAGATCGCAGGTAGTCGCGCCAGTCTTGACGCCCTCCGACGATTTCCAGTACCGCTGTCGGCACGTCGGTGAGCAATCGAATCCAACTGACGCCGGCTTGCCCTCGGCAGGATCGGACAGGTTTCCCAGCCTGATCGGCGAACAGCAGATAAGGAAAATCGACCCCCGCGGCGCAGCCAAGGCTATGGTAGCCCCAAGTGCGTGCGTTAAAATCCAGGAGCCGGTGCTGGCCGTCGCGCGGATCGAGTTTGAACTCGAGCTCGACCAAGCCGTAATAGTCGATTGCTCGTAGAAACCGCTCGGATAGCTCTTCTAATATTGGCAGGTCAATGGTTTCTACGAAAGTGCTTGCCCGCCCGAATTCCGGCGGATGTTGCCGGCTACGCCGTACCACCATGCTACCAATGGCTCGGCCCGCCTTGAAAAACGCGCAGTAGGCGAACTGCTGACGCCCGTCGCCTGGAATCACGTCCTGAATCATCACTTCACCCGGCCCAACGACCTCCTGTGCCCGGAGAAACAGCGTCCGCAATTCGGCGTGGTTGTTCGCGCGCCATGCCTTAGCTTTCGTAGCGTAAAAAAAGTGCTCTTTGACCGACGGCTTGACGGCGAACGGAGGATCTAGCGTGATCTGTTCGAGGTCCTTGAGACAGCTTGCATACCAAGTGCGCGGCGTAGCGATATCCAACTCACTTGCCAACTGATAGGTGTGCCGCTTGTCCCACGCCCATTTGACCGTTTCCCAGCGGGGTGTCGGTACCCGGAAGAAATCGGTCAGTAGTGACCGGTGATGAGCAAGCGCCGCAACGGTCTCATCTCGGGTTGGGTAGAGTACCCAGCCGTTAAGTCCCAAGCGATGGCCGACGCTCAGAATAGCGTCCACGGACTGCTGTTCTTCCCGAAGGCTCGGCACTGCGATAGCATGCGTGGTGTAGCGCGAGAAGCGGGCAATGGACTTCTCATCGTCGATTACGCAGACGGGTATCTGCCGGCGCCCAAGACTACGGACGATTCCGAGACCTTGATAATCTCCGCCGACCACAACAGCGCCAATAGCATTTTTACATTCCATCCCCAGTCCTAATCCCAACTCTACTTGGGCAAACCCCTGTCGATTTTGGAACCGCCCAATCACAAGATTCCTTTTCCGTCTATAGGCTAAGCTCTTCCGCTGAGTAATCGAGTCAGCGAGCGAGACGCATAGGTCGTTCCGGACACAAATTGCATTAGGGGACCGAAGCTCCAGGCCGCCGGCGCCCCTAGAATATGCAGACCGGGCACTGATGTTTCGAGCCCTTTCTTGAGAATAGGGTAACCGTTGAAACGCTCGATGGACTCCAGCAGTTTATTAGTCAAAAAGTCATACTTCGAAATGTCCACGCGGTATCCAGTGCCCAAAAGGACGTGATCGGTCTTTCGCTCGCTTCCGTCGTCGAACCGGACCCTAACTCGCTCGCCGGCTAGAACCGCGGAAACGACGGAACGTCCGAACCTGATTGGCACATCCTCAAGGCGCTTCACCAGCCATCGCGCCCCAGCCGGTCGTACCGAGCGCTTCCACAGTTTATCTTGAAGCCTCCGGGGGAGGTGCCTGAGCAAGTCGGGACGTGCGATGAGCTGGCTTATGCCAGCGGGTCCGACGTCTGTGGGCGCGTAAAGGAGTTGTCTGGTGAATTTCCCCAAGCCGTGGTGCAGCGTTTTGGAGAGGCGTCCTTGGAGCCAGTGCAGCCGGTGCGACCGCGCAATAATTTCGACGAGGGCGCCAGTTTCATGTAGCAACGCTCCCGATTCGAGCGCGCTCTGCCCGCCCCCGATTACCAGTACGTCCTTCCCGGCAAACCGCCCGAAATCGCGGTGTGCCGACGTATGAGAAGCCAGTGAAGGCGGAAGATTCTGAAACTCCTTCGGACGCCAAGCGAATGAACCTATACCAGCAGCGATAACCACACGACGCGAATGGACAACTTCCCCATCTTCGAGGATAAGCCGGAACCCCTTGGAATCGGAGTCGACTTGTGCAATGTTCCGCCGGTCGAGATCGGGCACAGCCTGACGCTGATACCAAAGCCCGTATTGGATGAAACGAGCGAGTGGTACAGGAACGGACACACGATCTCTACTTTGCGCCTGGTATGCCTCAAGCGTCAGCGATCCGCTGGGACAAGCGATCTGGGTGGCTGTCCAATTTGAGCGCAGGAACATACCGACAGGCATGTTGCGGTCCCAAAAGGACAGAGGCGTGCCAAAAGCACGCACCTCAAGGCCTGTCAAACTCCGCAGGTGTGCCGCAGCCGACAGTCCGTAAGGGCCGGCACCAATAATTGCAACATCGCAGGGGATCACGGCTACTTCACCACCGTAAACCTCGAGAATTCAAGATCAAATGTGCTTCCCAGAGAACGTTGGGGAAACTGAAGTGTGCGCGGCAGGATCGCGTCTTCCAGAAGTGGCTGGGGAGATCACGTACCGAAGCGCGCCATCGTCGTCAATTACGGCATACGCAAGCCTGGCTCAGTCACCACCCCTACCCTCAATACAAAGTGGACCCCATTGTCAAGACCATGTTTTGCCCGCAATAAGCTAATGCCGACGGGGTCAGGGTTTTGAGTTTCGGCGGCAGGTTGAGGCCGCCGGTGGTTTCGGTTCGCTACTCCTTCCCTTCGCTTTCTTCTCAGCAGATTTGCGTGGAAGGTTGGGGTGGTGTCAAGGGCGCGCGGTTTTTGCGCGGCGAAGCGAACCCTTAACACCACCCCAACCTTCCATAGAATGTCTCTGGAAAGCGAAGGGAAGAAGACGCTGAAAAGCTGGGGTGTCCAGCCATCGCGTTTCATGCTTGCCCCAGTAGATCGCCGCCGGCGTCCGGTAATCGAGGCTCTGGTGCAGGCGCTCGTGATTGTAGAACTGGAAGTAGCGCTCGATGCTCGTGCCCGCCTCCGCCACCGATGTGCAATCCTTCAGATACACCTCCTCGTATTTCGGCGAGCGCCACAACCGCTCGACGAAGATGTTGTCCAGGCAACGGTCCCGCCCGTCCATGCTGATCGCGATCTGGCGCCCCGCCAACTCTGCGGTGAACTTCTCGCTGGTGAATTGCGACCCCTGGTCGCTGTTGAAGATCTCCGGCCGACCCCGCCGTAAAGCACGTTTTAACGCCTCGATACAGAAGTCCACCTCCATCGTCAACGACAACGACCAACTCAGAACAAACCGGCTGAACCAGTCCATAACCGCGACCAGGTACCAGAAACCCTGCGCCATCCGGATATACGTGATATCCGTGCTCCACACCTGGTTGACGCGCTCCACCGTGGTCCCTCTCAATAAGTACGGGTAGATCTGATGCCTTTCCCCAGGCTGGCTCAGCTTCGGCTTCGGATAAGCGGCTTCGAGGCCCAGCAGTTCCATCAGCCGCGACACGCGCTTGCGATTCACTGCATGGCCTTCGCTGGCCAGCCACTCGGTCATTTTCCGGCTCCCATAAAACGGCGTCCGGGTGTACTGCTCATCCAGCAGTCGCATCAGCAGCAGGTTTTCCTCGCTCTCGCCCGCCGGCTCGTAATACAAGCCGGCGCGGTTGACGTCCAGCAACTCGCATTGCCGCCGCACACTGATCTCCGGGCGGCCCCGATCCACCAGCGACCGCATCTCTTCAATCGAGCATGCCGACTTTTTTTTGAGCCAGTCCAATTCCACCTTCAGCCGCCCGATCTCTTCATACAGCGCGTCGCTGTCCGCTTCGCTGTTCCGCCCCTTGCGCGTCCGCCCGTCCACGAACAACTCCGGCAGCTGTTCCAGCGCAGACTTCCGCCACTTCGCGATCTGGATGGGGCGCACCTTGAACTGCGACCCCAATTGGCTCAGCGTCTTCTCGCTGCGGATCGCCTCGATTGCTACCCGCGCTTTGAACTTCGGACTGTACTGCTTTCTCGTCGTCGTCATCGACCTCTCCTTGTCAACGACTCCGCCGAAATCTTAGCTTATTGCCTGGTCTGAAATTCTTGGTCCACTATGGTCGCCTGAGCTTTGTTGAAGTATTTCTGTTTACGACTCAAGGCGTGAATCTAAACCTCCGAGACCTCGCCCACCAGTACCGGAGCCGCTCGCAAATACTGCGCTGCCTTGCGCTTCGCCTGAATCGCATCGTAAACTCGCTGAACCTGGTCTGTGTCCAGCCCGACTGCAGGACCTAGGTCTGCCGCGGGTATTCCGTTGTTCTTCCCGTAAAGACAGAAATCCATCTTTTCCAATGGCAGCATGAAGTAAAACTCCTCCTGCGATTGCTCCAGCGGATAGGTATCGGTCGTCGGCGGCCGCCGCCGAATCTCCTCCGGCACACCCAGGTGCGCCGCCAACTGGTAAACCTGCGACTTATACAGGTGGGCAATTGGCTTTACGTCCGCTGCCCCATCGCCGTTCTTCACAAAGAAGCCCAGGTCGTACTCCAGCCGGTTCGGAGTCCCCGCCACCGCGTACTGCAGCCGATCGGCGTGGTAATACTCCATCATCTTGCGGACGCGCTGCTTGAAGTTCGTAGCCGCGACAATGCCCAAGTAGGCCTCTGCATTCAAGCGCACACACTTCGTTTGCCCGTCCGGAGCCTGCACTACAACCGAAAAAAGCGCGTAGCGTTGAGGGTCGTGCACGCCCGGCAGCACTATCTTGCATCTGTCGCCGCCTCCATACTCGGGAACCACCTTTCGCACTGCCTCATCCCGGCGTTCATAGCACTGCGCCGCCTTCAGAATCGGGGTGATGTCTTCCACCGCAGCCCTCACACCCAGTGCTTCCGCCACCATGCGCCCCAGGCGGAGACTATCGGAGGAAGATTCCGTTTCTGGCGTGAACAACGCGAGCACGCGCTCTTTCCTCAGGGCGCGGGCGCACAGAAAGGCCACAACACTGCTGTCGATTCCTCCGGAAACACCGATCACCGCTCCTCTGCGCTTCAATTGCCGGAAGACAACGTTGCGGATGCCAGCCACGATTCGTTCGGTTTCCGTGGCGGCATCGATGCGCAAAACATAGGGCGAAACTGCAAGGCTGGCGCTCATACGCCGCCTCCTGGGTTCCCGGCGCTAGGTTCGCAACCTTGCGGCGTAGCCGCCCCGTTTAGTTTCCGGGTCACGTATTCCACGACGCTGCTAATGGAGTCCAGATTATTAGGGATTACTTCTTCGTTCTCTACCCTAATGCCGTACGTCCGTTCCAGGAATGCGATCAGTTGAAGGACGCCCGTAGAATCGAGGATGCCCTCCTCGAGAAAAGATGCGCTGTCGGCCAGATCGCCATCGTGGCCGAGGAGGTAGTCCGCTGCAATGAAACTTCGCACCTCCTGTGCGATCGCGACGTTATCCATTTCCATTAGTGTCTGAACCTCCGCTATCGTTCGGATAGTCTGGGGCGCCCTACAACTTCGCCATAAGGAAGCAGGCGAATCGGCTCGGTGGCCCACCCTTTACTGGGAAGGTCGCCCCTGCACTACTCCTGCGACGCCGGCATGGCCGTCGAGCTGGAAGGAGTGACCGCCTGTTGGCCGGTTCTCTCCTCGGCGGTGGATGAATCTGTCTACCAGCAACTGCGTCGAAAGAACTCCCACCAGGGCCATGTTGTCCCTCGCGCCTGTGGGGCGGCCGCTCTTGAACTTTTGAACGAGCGACGCCACGGCTTTGCTGTCGAAGATACCGTCTCTACCGACCCTATCCGAGCAGAGCATCTCATCAACGTAGCTCCATGCCTGCCCAAAAAAACTCTTCCCGTCGGGCGCCCGATATGGTTGCTTATGCCGTTTTCGGATCCGTTCCGGAATCAGTCCGATCGCAGCCTGTTTCAAGAGGTGTTTCTGGTCCAGCACCTTCATCTTCAAGCGTGGCGGTAACTTGGCCGCAAACTCCACCACGCGGTGGTCCAGAAACGGATATCGCCCCTCCACTGAGTGTGCCATCGCCATCCGGTCCCCCTGCGAAGAAAGGATGTACCCGGGCAGCAAATACATGGCCTCCAGATACTCGGCCTGGTTGAACGGGTCCCACCCCCCATAGGCGCGCGGCAGTGCCCCTTCCAACTCGGTCAATGCGGAATACCAGCCGGTTGCAGCCCGAACCTCATCCGAGAGGCAGTGCTTCAGCTTCGCCGTGATCTCCCATCGCGGTAAATGTGAGAAGAACGGGCTTGCCAGGTCCTGCGCGCTCACGCGGAAAAACCGTTCCAAATATGCCGCGGGCTGTCGTTGCATATCGTCCATATACGGGTAGAGCCGCTTGAGCAACAGCGGCCGGTACTTGGATCCGGCATTCCGGCCCCAAAACCGGCGGATCTTCGCTTCCTTGAAAATGTCGTACCCGCCCATCATCTCGTCCGCACCCTCGCCGGTCAGCACCACTTTAAAGCCGCTGTTCCGAACCAGGCCGGAGAGCAGGAATAGCGGCGCCGGTGCGGTGCGCAGAATCGGCTGTTCCGCGTGCCAGACCACCTCGGGGAATACCTTGGCTATGTCTTCGGACGAGCAATGCACATCGCTATTCTGTGTGTGCAGGAAAGTGCTCGCCTCTTTCTGGTATGAGCTCTCGTCAAATTCTGCATCGTCAAAAGTCACCGAAAACGTTCGCAGCCTCTCCCCCACGAGCGATCTTGTCAGGGCCGTGATCATCGTGGAATCCAGGCCCCCGCTCAGATAGGCTCCCACAGGCACGTCGGACCGCAGCCGAATCCTCGTGGCATCCAGCAACAAAGCGAGCAATTCCTCCGTGAGCTTCTTTTCGCTATCGTCGCCGCCTTCCGGCGCATATTCCAAGCGCCAGTGGGGCCAGAGCCGAACCTGGCCATTTTCGACGGTCAGCGAATGCCCGGGCGGAACCTGCCGGACGCTCTTGAACGCCGTGCGCGGGGGGAGAACGAACCAGAAAGTGAGAATCTGATCCAGAGCCTCCAAGTCGAGTTCGCGGGCGACTTCCGGGCAGGCGAACAGCGCCTTGATCTCGGAAGCGAACAGGAAACGGCCGCCGGCTTGCGTGTAGAACAACGGCCGGACGCCCAACCGGTCCCGTGAAAGGAACAGCCGCCGGCGCTGCGCGTCCCAGATGGCGAACGCCCACTGTCCGTTCATTCTCTCCACGCACCGCTCGCCCTCTTCTTCGTACAGGTGCAAAATGACCTCGGTGTCGGAATGCGTGGTGAAACTGTGGCCCTTGCCAATCAGTTCGTCGCGGAGTTCCAGGTAGTTGAAGATTTCGCCGTTGAAGGTGATCCACAGCGACCGGGTTGCGTTGTGCATCGGCTGGCGGCCGCCAGAGAGATCGATGATGCTGAGCCGGGCATGCCCCAGCCCGACCTGAGGATCGGTGTACAGGCCGCAGTCATCGGGGCCGCGATGTCGCATTGCACCGATCATGTGCTGCACCAGAACCGAGTCAACGGCACCTTGATTCAAGATGAGAGTTCCGCAAATTCCGCACATGTTCAGACCAGCCGGCGGCGAACGCTCCGAGGTAAGCGATTTACCGCCCACAATGCGAACGGCCGCAACCGGCGCGGCATGGAGCGCCTTACGAGCATGTCAAAAGCGCTCCGGCGGCGGTACTGAATGACCGTGTCCAGAAGGCGGATCTGCTCAGCAGTCAACCGCCAGTCCGAGGCACCGCAGTTCTCCAGAACGTGTTTCTCGGAATTACCTTTTGGAATCACGACCACACCGTCCCTGCAGAGACACCAGTTTAGCGCAATTTGCGCCGCGGACTGGCCGGTGGTTCGTGCCAGCAGGTCCAGAACGCCGTCCGGATCGCAATCTCGTATGCGGCTCAGACTTCGCGCCAGCGGACTGTAAGCAATTACGGTAGTGCCATGGGCCTGGCAGTACTGAAGCAGGCCCTTCTCGATGGTTCGATCAATCAGGTTATATCGAACCTGATTTGACACGATGGAATACTTTGTGAGGGCCTTCTGCGCCTCCTGGAGCTGCGCCACCGAGAAATTGCTGACACCGATGAACCGCACTTTCCCGGCATCGACAAGCTCCTCCAGAGCGCCCATGGTTTCCTCGATCGGCACCGTGGGGTTGGGTTCGTGAAGCTGGAGGAGGTCGATCGTGTTAATTCCCAGGCGCCGCAGGCTGGCGTCGGCCGATCGCTTCAAATCGCCGGCCCGGAAATTGGCGGGCGAGACCTTCGTGGCGAGGAAGACGCGATCGCGCAAGCCCGCAAGGGCCTTGCCAATCACCACATCCGTCCCATAGGATTCGGCGGTGTCTACAAAGGCAGCTCCCAACTCCACGGCTCGACGCAACAGGTCCGGACCGGCGTGATAGTTCCAAGTGCCGATCCCAACCTCCGGGATGAAAATGCCTGTCCGACCGAGTTGCTTAAAGTTCATGTCTGGGCGAGTCCGAGGCGCTGCCGGCGGCAGCAGATGGGCGAGGCGTCCGGAGTCTCACCCCGCGGAGGAATTCGTCATAGGCATGCTCGGAGGTCAAAGGCACGGTCACCACTCCCAATGAATCGGCGGCCGGGGATCCCCAAAAAGTTCGTGGTGGCACGTTCCTGCTGACGACGGTCCCGGCTTTGATAACCGCCCCTTCGCCGATCCGAACATTCGGCAGGATCACACAGTGGGGACCGATAAAGACGTTCTGCTCAATGGTAACCCTCCCATTGGATCTCGGTCGTCGGGGGCCCCAGTAAAAATGGCAGAAGATCGACGTTCTCAGGCCGATGGTGCAGTTGTTGCCGATCGAAATGTCTTCCGGATGCAACTCGTCCAAGTAGACGAACTGGCTGATCCAGACATTCTTGCCCATCTTCACTCCGCGTAAGCGGTGCAGCCAGGGGCGCAGGCTGCCGCCGCCCGGCGCCGCGGAGGCGATCCTGTGAAGGAGTCGACCGAGAAGATTAGGCAACATTTTGAGATACCAGTCCTCTTGAGGCGCTTACGAGGACTCGGGAGCAAGCGCCTCGTATGTGTAGATCAGCCTGTCGCCGTCGAGTTTAGCATAGGCCAGCCGGGCGCGCTCTTTGCCGGGGCCCTCAATCCGCCAGCCGCTGCCGTTCGGAACCAGGTTCATCTTGCGCCGCTGCCTCCACCACTCGTTGACTTGATTCGGCAAGGCGATCCACATCTTGTGCTCGGATGCGATCTCCGCCAAGAAAGCCAGTAGATCCCTATATATGCTTTGAGCGCGATTGTCGAGCAAATAGTCCGGATGAGTGAGAAAGTGCAGCAGGCCGTGCTTTTCCAGGACCAGTCCGGCCTGGGCTTTCCAAAGATCGATTCGGTGCTCGCGCAAAATGTGGAACAGAGAGTAGTCCTGCGTTGTGGTGAGCGGGAGTTCGAGAGTTCCGCCGATGAAATAGGGGAACACCGTGCAGCATCCTCCACGCTGTGCCTCCAAGTGCCCGACATTGGGCACTGACATGTCATATTCAAACTCCAACGCATCGTACCAGTTGAGGTTTCGATACAGGATCGCGGAGCGGAATCCCTTTGCCCTCCAGAGGCGACCGTATCCATTCACCGCTTTCACACGTTCCAGAAACCGTTCCCTGTCGCGAAACAGGGTGCCGTCATGGTTGAGGTCGTGCACGTTGATTTCATGCCCGCGGTCGCGGATCTCCTGAAGGAACGCCGCCACAACCGGATATCGTTTTTCCGGGACGATCTGGAAGGCGGAGTGGAATCCGAAAGATTCATCGATGTCCATCAAGCGGGGGCAGAAGTCCCGCCCGTGCACATTCTCGACATCATGGGTCTGAATCGCCGCGCTGGAAGCGCCGTCAGGCCAGAACCAAATGAAGGGCACGGTGTCGATCCCGCGGGACTTCATGCAAAGCAGCAAAACGGTTTCGAGCAACCTCTCCACGGTCAGATCGACCGGCCAGGCGGGGAAGGTGATCTTTTCCCAGCCGCGAAAGTACATCCTCTGAAGCCGGGTACGGAGCGAAGCAGGGAGGAAAGGACGCACGGAGTAATAGAGTTCGCTCAACAGAGTGCTCGGGACGCCGCCTGGGGAGGTCTCATGCGATTTCGTCAAGTAGCGCTCGTGGGTAAGGTTATCAACTAGTTGGGTGAGGTCAAAAGGAAACTGGACGTCTCGCAGGTCGGTCCGTACCTCGTCGAGCAGGTCGGGAAGGGGATCGTCAGCAGATGCGGCCGGGGTCGCCGAGTAAGGCCGGCCGTAACAGAGAAGATCGCGGCCGAACCGGAAGTAACCGTTCTCAGCCGACAGAGGAGCAGTTAAGGACGTTCTGACAAACTGCTCGGGACAACGGTAACGGTCAGAAATGGCTTTGCACATGGGAAGGGTCCGGCTCAAGCGGGCGAGGGCAGTATCTGTGGAGACGTATATCGATTGGTAACAATTTACAGTTTACAGCTATCGCTGTTTGCCGTTCGGGTGAATGGCTGATGGTAACACTCCACAATTTGCCCGGCCAGCCCCCAAACTTTAAGCTTGCAGGAGAATCGGCGGGCGGGCGCGACGGCAACCATCCATCGCAACGTCCACACAGCAAGCATCCGAAAAAGAACCAGCGGAATTCCGGCGACACACAACTTGGTACAGGGTTGAATCCCGAACGCCCGGATGTCCGCCCGGGCTTTGTCGAACCACCACGCGAGGAAGTACTCCTTCTGAACCCGGCCTTCCGGAACTGCGTGATAGACAACGGCTGACGGTTCGTAGCGTAGCTGCTCGCCCGCGGCCAACAGCCGACATCCGAACTCGCTATCCTCGCTTTTCTGCGGATTCCGACTTCCGGGACACGGCCCCAAGTCAGTTCGAAAGCCACCGTACTTCTCAAACATTTCCTTTCGATAGGCCATGTTGTTGCCGAATGGTGTCTCGGTTAGCTCACACACGTCGTTGCCGAGATCGAACATGGCAAGTGGGGCCAACGCATAACGCCCCTCGAGCGCTAGCCATCGGGGCGGCAAAAAACTCCGCTTTGGCAGAGTCCGCCCTCCCGAGCCCACCCATTCGCCATTGTACAAAGCCGCTGTTAGGTTCTGCAGCCACGTCGGCTCAACGGTCACATCGTCATCTGTGAAGGCCAGGATGTCGCCCCGTGCGTGACGAACCCCGGCGTTGAGCGCGCGCGATTTGCCCTCCTTTGGCTCAAACAGGTGGCGGAAGCGACCGGCGTGCCGGTTGCAAAACTCCTCCACCACCTCGCGCGTCCGATCACTGGAATTGTTGTCCACCACCAGGACTTCCCATTCGACCGAGTTGGGAAGTGTTGAGGCTGCAATACTATCCAGAGCTTTCGCCAAGCTCCGGCATCGATTGTAGGTGCACAAAATGACGCTGATCTTCATGGCGCTTCCTTCCCCGAGATGCTGCTCACCAACGTAGCAGAAAGCTTGCGTCCAAAGGTAGCCCGAATCGTCCATCCGAACACGTATGGCTGATAACTAACAAAAGTGGGTGCCACGCCAGAAAGCGAAGAGCGCAGACTGCCACCAACCGCTTCGACTTACTCCTTGTCGATACGCCTTCATACAGGCCCAAGATTCGCCACACGAGGGCGCTGTACCCGATTCTGGGCCACAGCTCCCTTGCGTCTCGCGGTTTGGCGTGGCTGGACTTGTTCCGCAGAGGTCATTGAAAACGATATAAGGCCGGTGGCGCTTTGCGTCGAACCTCCAGTTATAACCGGTCCTCCGACAGAACTACTAAATGCCGGGGTTAGTTATGCAGATAGAGGACTGCATCTGAAGTAAAACTACCGGGAGGTGTGAAAGATTGAGAAGCAGAGCCACCCGATACACTATAATAGGACCTTCCGTGATCGCCCCATTCACTGGATTCAGCCGCTGTACCGTCACTGTCGTGCCGGATTGGGCGGCAAGGTTTACAGTAAAGGACGATGTTGAGGTCGAATGGACCAGAAACTGAGCACACCAGCCGAGTTTGGCTTCGCGTGGTTACTGCCTTGCGTCTAACATAGCACGAAGGCTGCTGCGGAATTCGAAGGAACTGGATATCTTCCCGGAGATGCTTACCGCCATTCACGCTCAGGAGCAGCAAGGCACCTCGATGTGCCTCTCATGCAAGCCTGGGTGCGTTAATTCGAGGACCCTTCCCGGCGCCGCGCCCTTGACGGCGAGGAAATCTCAGCCGTGGGATCAAGAACTAAGGGCAGAAAACTCAGAGCCTGCGCCGCCCATCCCTCGGCAGGAGTGCTCCCATCCAGTTCTGTCCAAGTAAAGGTGACCGGATTAGTATTGGGACTATAATAATGCGCTCCCGTGGCATCGTTCTCATCCACCGGAGACGGACCTGAGAGAGTTTCGCCGCTA
>Ga0326728_10010337_pt1 | contig 21890 bp, 12 predicted proteins | sample MB3enrmetagenome_FD_207602 | JGI IMG/M metagenome (GOLD analysis project Ga0326728, IMG submission 207602) | Lab enriched peat soil microbial communities from McLean, Ithaca, NY, United States - MB31MN | ecosystem: Environmental > Terrestrial > Soil > Wetlands > Peat | place: USA: New York... | reverse complement strand
TAGGCAATATCTACGTGGCGGACGGAACGGCGCTCGACGTGAACTTCAACAGCGCAAGCGCGGGTCTCAATTTCCCAGCATTAACGGCAGATCCGCCGGCCGCGGGCTCCTCGGAGACGCTCACGGCGACCCTGCTGAACTTTGGCAACGCGCCGTTGAAGGTGACCGGCTTCGACAGCGTGCTCGGCTATTTCCTGCCCACCGACGCAGCGGCCGCCGCAGCCGCGGGAGTCTCCTCCTATACCGCGGCCGACTTTACCGATACGGCGGATACTTGCTCCGGAAGCACGGTTGCCGTCGACTCGACCTGCACAGCAACCATTACCTTCAGCCCCGCTCCCGGCGACGGAGGCAATCTGGCAGAGCAGGTTTTGGTTCAGGGCAACGTGTCCAATGCTCCTGTGGGCGTAGACGCCACCGGCACGGCTCCAACGTTGGCCAGTGTCACGGTGACGGCGCCGACGAGCACTACCGCCACCATCGAGAATGTTCCAGTTTCGGTGACCGTAACGCCCAGCGTTTCCGGCGGTCCCACACCTACGGGATCCGTCACCCTGACGGTGGTCTACGGCAGTAATGTGCCGATCACCTACCCAGCCCTGCCGACCAAGTACCAGCTCACGGTGCAGCTTGATAATAATGGCGTGGCGACGTTCAAACCGGCTATAGCGATAGCACAAGGGATGCCCTTTGGAGGGTTGCCCATCGCAAACTACACATTCACGGCCCGCTACAACGGAGACGCCGCGTATACCTACGCGACTTCGAGCGCGACAGCTCCCGTTTCGATCACCAACGCTGTGTCGACCGTGATCAACGAGCCCAATATACCCCTTTGCACGTCGGCCTCCGAAACCGGCTGCGCCACCGCGCTCAATACGCCTCCCGGCAACCCGCAACAATTGGAGCCTTACACGCTCCCCTGCACGTCGGGCCCTCCGGGCAACTGCACCACCAGCTATAGCTTGGGCCAGCCTGCAAGCAACCCCCCGGGTTACCTTGTTGTTGGGGGCAATTGCTCCGGCTGCACCAACCAATGGGGAACTACCGGGGGGGGGGCGGGCTCGTTCAGCGGTTGGGATTACAAGTATCCTTTGACTGTGGCGTCAGTCAGCGGCGATCTCATGGTTGGCACGGCCGCCTACGAAGGCCAATCGAGTCCTATTGGTGCGAACTTAGGCTCGGTAATCTACGCCGGGGCGAACGGGGGCATCTGCGGCAGCGGAGCAAACAGTGCATCCACTATCGACGTGTACCAAACGAACAGCACAGGCGTGCCCGCGGTTACCATCGACACGGCGCCGTTTGATGTTCAATGCGCCCCGATCGTCGAGCTCAACACAGCGGTGACCCCAGTACTCATGGCCTTTTACCAATTCACCCCGCAGTATTCCGGGGAATTTAGCGATCTGAGCGAAACCAATCCGAACTACAAGACCTCGTCGGCAGCGCCCGTCAACATTTGGGGGGTGGCGCATCCGGTGGTGCAGATCAGTTCCAGCCCGGCAGCGCTCATTGTGGCCCCCGGATCATCGGTATCGGCCGCGCTCACCCTCACTTCGGTCCTGGGATACGGAACTATCAATCGCGTCAACGCACCAGGCCAGGCTACAAATTACGCCCTACCGCTCTCCTTGCAGTGCCAGGGCCTGCCCGCGTACACCTCGTGCTCGTTCACCTATCCGGATCCCAGTCTGCGGGATCCCAGTCAGGCGGACCCGCAGGCCGCCGCCTATCCGGTGGGGTATTTTGAAGCACCCTACAATACTGCCCCCTTTTATCCCTTCCAGGGCTTGTTATGCCAAAACAGCATTCCGCCACAAAGCGCTTGGCCCGCTGCTGGCGTAGTGCCGGGGCCTGTACCAACACCGTCATATTGCGCCATCGATGTCGGCCCTCCCCTGGAATCTCTGGGCAGTGCCACCCCTTGCACCGCGAGCCAAGGCTGCCTGGGTCCCGGCACCGTCATCATGACCATTAACACCAATGTGCCGCTGGGCACCGTCTCGAGCCTCAAGACACGCCAGGGCGGCATCGCTTTCGCAAGCATCTTCGGGCTGGGCTTGCTAGGCCTGGCTTTCCGTAGAAAGGTCACTCGGTTTCGAAACCTTTTGATGCTCGCTTACGCACTGCTCTGGGGCGGCGCTCTTCTTGGGATAACTGCCTGCAGTACTACGACTCTCGGGACACCGACGGCAACGAGCGGGGTTACGCCGGCCGGGAACTACTGGGTTACGGTCACCGCGAATCAGTCGGGGGCTATAGTGATCCCGAAGAACGCCTTTCACCCGGCGACCGCGTTTGTCTACCCTGGGAACGGGGACCAGATGTCTCTGCCGTATACGATCAACGTGACGATCACCAATTAGTCAAAGTGCGGCGGCGGGGGCGCCGTCGAATGTTTGTCAGGAGAAGATGATTATGCGATTTCGTGGGGCTTGGTGGCTCATAGCTTCAGCTTTGGTGGTTGCAGGATGCGGCGGTAGCAATACTTTGACAACGCCCCTAACGGCTCCGGCTGTTATTTCGGTCACACCTGCCTCTGGGAGCACCGGCGTCGCCGTTACTGCGCCCGTCACGGCCAGACTCAACGAGGTGATGGAAGCGTCGACCTTCAACTCCTCGACCTTCACGCTCACGCCGGCGGGCGGGACCGCTGTGACTGGAAGCGTAAGCTATAGCTCAGGCACCTCCACGGCCGTTTTCACGCCGGCATCGCTGCTCGCCTATAACACCGTCTACACCGCCACGATCACGACAGGCGTGCAGAACCCCGCGGGAACCGCGCTTGGGGCGAGCGAAACCTGGTCCTTCACCACGGCGACTGGCCCGGCGCCGACGGTCACCGCAGTCACGCCCGGCGACGGGAGCACAAATGTGGTTGCGGACACAACCGTCACGGCCACCTTCAGCGAGGCGATGAATGCGTCGACCATCACCGCCTCGACCTTTACGCTAACCCCGCAAGGCGGCGCTCCCGTGAGCGCAACGGTCAGCTATGACGCGACCACCCTCACCGCGACGCTCACGCCGAACACACCACTCACCGCTGGCGTGACGTACGCGGCAGCGGTCACCACGGGAGTTGTGGGTGCGACGGGAAGCGCCCTGGCCAATGTCAATTCATGGTCGTTCACTATAGCGCAAGGTCCGGTGCCGACAGTTACTGCGGCGACGCCCACGAGCCCCCCCCTCGTCGCCATCGCTTCCACCGTCACAGCCACCTTCAGCGAGGCGATGGATACGACAACCCTCGTCAACCCCACCATCCCCACATTCACCTTGACCGGGCCCAGCGGCGCCGTGGCGGGGGCTGTCAGCGCGGACACCACCGGCACAATCTTCACCTTTACTCCGTCGGCGCCTCTCGCCTACAGCACAACCTACACGGCGCTCCTGACCACCGGAGTTCAGGCCGTCTCGCCGGCTCCGGAGGTTCCGCTGGCAGCTGACTACACTTGGTCGTTCACCACTGTGCCACCTCCGGCAGCGTCGGTCAGTGCAGTCACGCCCGCCAGCGGGAGCAAGAACATCCCCATCACCGGTCAAACTGTCACGGCCACATTTGCCACGGCGATGACCGCGTCCACGATCAACCCTTCGACATTTTCGCTGACCGGGCCCAGCGGCGCCGTGCCGGGGACTGTCATCTACAATGCGACCACCAATATTGCCACCCTCACTCCGTCTGTCAGTCTCGCCTACGGCGCCACATACACCGCAACCATAGCCGCCAGCGTCACGGACTCACTGGGAGGTCCGCTGGGCATGCCTGAGACGTGGAGCTTCACCACCGTAAATGCCACCGCGCCGACCGTCACCGTAGTCACGCCCCTGAGCGGCGCCACCGGTGTGCTCCCGGCCAATGCAGTTACGGCGACCTTCAGCGAGCCGATGAACGGCGCGACCCTCAATACTTCCACCTTTACACTGACGGCCACGGGCTTCCCCGCCGCTTCAGGAACAGTTACCTACAACACCGGCACGCAAACGGCAATATTCACGCCTTCGCCAGCCTTGGCTCCCAGCACTGCCTACACCGCGACCATCACCACGGGAGCGCAGGGTTCCACGGGCGCCGCATTGGCCTCCAACTACACGTGGACCTTCAATACCGGGGCCAATCCGACCGCGGTGGCAGTGAGTTTCGGAACCACCTATCAGACCATCCGCGGCTTTGGCGGCTCGACGGCATTTCTCGGACAAATGCCCACAAAAGTGGCCACGGCCCTGTTCAGCCCAACAAGCGGCCTCAACCTTAGTATCCTGCGCGTGCGCATCGATTCCACGGGCTCGCCATCGGGCGGCGGCGCCCAGAACCTGCCATATGAAACCAGCCAATGGGACTATGAGGCTAAGAACGGCCAGTTAGCCGTCGCCGCCAACTCGAAAGCCATTGTTTTCGCAAGTCCCTGGAGTCCGCCCAACTCCATGAAGAACACATCTTCATCCCAGCCTTATTTCGACAACGGCGCCGCTGGCTCCTGCAACCCGCTTGATCCATTGCCGATCGGTTACTGTGGCGGCTACCTCGATCCAACAAGCGACGGCAACAAGGGGTATGCCGACTACGCCAACTATCTGGAGGATTTCGTCCACTTTTTCAATACCACCAACACTTTCAATCTTTATGCCATCTCGATGCAGAACGAGCCCGAGGAGAATGTCGACTATGAGTCCTGCCTCTGGACTCCCCAACAGATGGATACATGGGTTGCAGGCTACGCCACCACAATCACCTCGGACCCGTACCACACGAAGCTGATCATGCCGGAGTCGGATACCTTCAACCCTGCTCAGGCCGCGCCGACTCTCAGCGACCCGGCTGCGGAGGGTCTCGTCAGCATCATCGGCGGCCACATCTATGGAACCTCGCCTGCCCCCGTCTCCATTCCTGCAGGGGACAGCTCGAAGGAAATCTGGATGACCGAGTTCGGCCCCTTGAGCACAGCGCAACTAACGTTCGCTCAAGCCTTGAACCCCTACGGCATATCGATCCATGACTCGATGGTCAACGGCCAATACAACGCTTATGTCTGGTGGGGATTGTTCGGCGACTCGACGGGCAGTTGTGGAACCGCCGCCGGCACCTGCGGCCTAGTCGACGCCAGCGGAACTGTGCAGCCGATGGGCGAGATCATGGGCCAGTACTCGAAGTTCGTCCAGCCCGGCTATGTACGCGCGTCGGCGACCGCAAACCCGGTCAGTGGTGTCTATGTTTCGGCCTACACAGGAACCGTGAGCGGCACCCAGCACTACGTGATCGTGGCCATCAACGCCAACACGGCCGCGCAGAACATTAACTTCACGTTAAGCGACGCCCCCAAGGGGATTTCCTCGATGACGCCAACCCAGAGCAATTCCACTGCCGGATTGGTGGCAGAGCCGGCGGTCACCGTGACGGGCGGACAGTTCTACTACGCGCTTCCCGCGGGGAGCATCACCACGTTTGTCCAGTAGGGCGCTGGGGAGCGGCGCGGTTTTATAGGCGGTTTCAGGGTCGCTGTACCCAAGACTTCGTACAGCGATCCTGGCTGCCATCCTGAACGACCGAGTGGACCGAAATGTGCAAACGGGCCGCCGCCCCGATCCCGGAGTCGTCCCCTGCAGCTTAAAGTCCCTCTGTCCGGTTTGGAGAAGATCGTTCTCGCCTCAGAGGTCTCGCTCCTCCTGCTTGTACCAACCTCCCAAGCATAAAACTCGAATCAAATGTGCGAGAAATTTCGTACGTGATCGGGGCGTCGCGGAAGTTCCATGGAATCAACGCAAATGTTCGTTTGAGCGGTACGTTGAGCGGGCCAAATGTTGGCTTAAGTGGCGCCGTTTGTCCCGCAAATGGTCGCTTGGGAGGTTGCGATTCTTTGAGACAAATACCGCGAAATTGCACATTTCGAGGGCAACTCGAACCGGGAGATTAACCTTTTTCGAGCGGAGGTTCGCTCAGAATTTCCCAAAAGCGCATTGGAACCCGCGTTCGATGGCGGAGAAATGCGGGTTTTGACGCGATTTCGGGAGTCAAAGCAGTGATCAGGGAACAGGGATCAGGGAGCAGGGAGCAGGGAACAGGGAGCAGGGGTCAGGGATCAGGGAACAGGGAGCAGGGAACAGGGATCAGGGAGCAGGGAACAGGGATCAGGGAGCAGGGAACAGGGAGCAGGGAGCAGGGAACAGGGTAGGAGGCTGTGGCGGCGCTCGGGCTTCGCTGGTGTTGTACCAGGGCGCGGCTTTCAGCCGCGCCGAAACCTCGCCACATCGGAAGAAAAACGAGGAGCGCGGCAAAGCCGCGTTCCAACCTTGCTTCCTGCCGGGGCCCCCGGCGAGCGGTGTGTGCTCGCTGGGGTGGCTCGCTCCCTTGTCCACGCCCGCCGCAAGCCCGCAAAGCGGGCGACATGCGCTAGCCCCAGTCGCAAGACTGGGGACAACGGAACGGCCACGCGCATCAGCCCGCATCAGCGGGCGTAAGGGCCATTGCCGGAAAAGCGCGAACCTCACCCATCTTGTATCAGGGCATGAGTTCACACATGCCGCAACCCGCCCACGCACTTTTCGAGAAATAAAGTCGGCGGCGAAGCCGCGCCCCGAAACCCAAGCACGCCCGCAATCGCCCACCCCCGCAGCTTCCACCCAAGCAAAGATCGCCACAAAGCCGGCTGGCGACCTATACGCCATAAACCACCAAATAGGGTGATGATGCGCGACGGCTGGGCCGGGCGAACCCGGGACAGAATCTTGCTCATAGACTTTCGTCCGGGGACTCAAGGGAGTACAACAGACGACATCCTGAATGCGGGCCCGCTAGGTGCTCGCTGAACTAGCTGGGTTAGCGGCGCTAGCGGGTCAGAGGTTCAGGGCTGGCGCGGTAGGACGCGCGTGATCTCCTAGTTGGCTTTCGGGGTCGCGTTAGCTCGGTTCGGCTGGCCGATGTCATTTTTGGCGCGTTCTATACGCTGGCGAAGATCCCTCACTAGCTCCCGATTCTTGAGGTCTCGTGGGTTGATTTCGACCGCGCCTAGCGCGTTTTGAAGGCCTTCTTCGTATCGCCCCTCATTCATGAGGAAGCGGGCGTAGGCGAAGTACGCGAACCCATTATTTTCGTCTGCCTCGATTGCGAGGCGGAAATAGTCCTCCGCGTCACCTGTCTGCCCTTGCTTGTCGCATATTCGGGCAAGGTCCACTAAGGTCGGGGAGTGGTTTTGCTTGATCTGTTCAGACAGCTCAAGCAGGTGCTGAGCCTCGGCGATTTGCCCGGCGTTCAGTTTCTGGTGTGCGTACCCCTGATACACCCAGTACGCCCGCGGGTTCAACCTTATCGCCGTTCCGAAGTGGAGCTCTGCGTCGTCCCACCTGCTGCTTCGTGCGTAAATGAGCGCTAGGTGGAAGTGGGCGTCCACGTCGTCGGGGTCCAGCTGTATGAGTAGCGAATAATCTTTAAGGGCTGTCCCATACTCGGCTTTTCGGTAGTGATTCAGCGCCACCGGCTTAATCTCATTCTTGTAAAGGCCAAGCGATTTTGCTTTTGCGCGTTCGCCTGCGGAAAGAAAGTGGTAGACCGCTTCGCCTAGGAACTCGGGGTTCGGGTCCAGCCCAGTGCTCTTGATTCTGGAATACGCATCGAGAAAGTATTGGCCTGCCATTTTGTGATAGGGTTGCACCGCAGCTGTCGGCGCGGAGTTGTAAAAATGTTCACGTATTAGCGGGTGGAGGTTGAACTTATCGCCCTCGCTTTCCAGGAACGACCGGCCGATGAACGAATCCATTAAGAAGTTCGCCTCGTCCTTCTTCCAAAGAAGGAAGACATCTCGGCTCACCGCAAGCCTGAACACGGACGCGAACCGGACGAATTCTTCTTCTCTGGGCGACAAGTTCACCCTGTCCAGGATGTAACCGACCACCGTTTCGCGCAGGCGCTTGAAGATTGAAATATCCGCTTCGCCAAGTGGATTTTCGGCCCACATTTTGGCGGCGATTCGAAGGCCGAGTGGGTGTCCGGCGAGGACGTTGAAGAGGGAATCTGGAAAATCAATTGGTTGGCCGCGGAGGTCTTCACGCTCGAAGTGGAACCAAAAAGACAGCAGGGTCTCCGCATGTTTCTTTTCGAGGCCTTTCAGGAACGTGGTTTCCCGGCTCCCCGGCGGCGTGTCGGGAATTCTGGGTGCGACCGTCGTGATTAGTACCATTTTGTTACGGCTTCGGGCGCATTTGGTGATCGCCTCGCCCATAAACTTTCCGATGCTGGCGTCGGCAAATTCGCCGTTGGGCTCGAGGGCGAACTGAAGGTCGTCGATGACCAAAACAACTCGTGGGGTCTGAGAGAGGTACAGCAGGACATCCTGGCAAGTGGCGAATAGCGCGGCGGGCGAGTCGGTCAAATCGGATGGAGTGCGGATTCCGCAGCGGTAGGCCACATCGGCTAAGAGGCGGGGGTAGCTTGTTCCCTCAGTCAGTTGGACCCACACGTTTTTCCAAGTCGGAGGCAGAACTTTCTTGAATACCTCCCTGGTCATCGATGTCTTCCCAATTCCCCGCATTCCAGCGACCACGAGGCAGTTGCTCGCGGCCGATTCAACGAAACGCCGAACCCCATCGAGCGAAGATTCACGGTTGTAGAACGGGGGCTCGAATGCTGCGACGATGCCGCCGATGGCGGAGGAATCTTCGCGGATTGAGGTTGTCTTCGGCTTCGTCGCGACGCTCGAGGCAACGCGCGTCCCGAGCTCTCTGCGTCTGTTTAGGAGGTATCGGTGGACCGATGTTAGCTGATCGAATTTTTCTGCGTAGCGACCCGAGATGAGTAGGTCGTTTATTAGCTGAATCGCTTCGCCGCAGAGCTCCCAACGCAGCGTGTCGATGGGTGCCGTGGCTCGGATAGATACTGGATTAAGCCAATGTGCCCAGCCGTCTTGCGGTACGACCCCGAGGTTTACGACCTCTGTGAGGTGGCGCAACTTTTCCTGCAGGAGTATTGGGAATAGTCTTTCGTCGAGTATCGTAAAGCGCTCGATTTCGGCGCATATTTCTACGATTGGTTTAGTGGGGGTGGTCTGGAGTCGTTCGAGGATTTCTGTGTACTCCCTTGCTTCTGGGCTCATTTCCGGGAAGAGTAGCGGGCACACTGATGCGTCGCGCGTCGGGAAGTGCTCGGCGGTTGATTTTCGCACTTCGAACTGCGACGCGATGTCCAAGTCCAGCACGACCAGCGCCTCGGAGTGCCTCGGTAATGGCTTCGTCCCGTCTTCTCCGGTCTGCCAGCGGTGTAGATGCTCCGTCCTTGCGAAGGCTCGTGACCCTCCGAATTCGGCGGCATTCACGAAGAGAACGGGCGACCCGCCCGCCAAGAGCAAGCGGGCTTTATCGTAGAACAGTTCGACGCTTGGGGTCAGGCTGGGTATTGCGTGGAGTGCGGCGGTTGTGTGTTTGCCGCCGCGCTTAGTTTCTGCGGGTTGGATCGCATCGATGCAGATGGATACGTGCAAGTTGACGGTGAACCCGCCTAGCTCTACCTCCAGGAATTGAGGGGGCTCGCCGGGTATCAGGGATGATTCCCACTTGGAGCGAGTTAACTTCTCGTACAGGATCGGTTTGCAGTTCGGAACGAAGACCGGACAGACTGCGCGGTTCACCTTTTCTTCGCCCACGTTGAGGTCAATGCGCTTGTAGTCTTTCAGGGAGTTAAGGGTCGCCACGTGGCTGCCAGCTACAATGACGAGGTTGAGGCTGTCGGATAGTTGCTGGCAGGATTCGAGGGCGCCCGAGGCGATTGAGTACTCGGGAAAGACGAGCAAGGAGGCTCGTTGGTTCGCGGCGAAGGTCGCGATCGCCTCGATCTTGGCCAGTATATGCGCTAGATACGCGCTGGCGATTCTTGTGCGGAGTTGTTTGACTTCCTCGATTCCGGCTAGGAGGTGCAGCCCATTCTTCTCTTCGCTTGGGAAGGCGGGCTCTTGGAGGTGGGACGTCCCGGATTCATCCACATAGGCCGGATTGGCTGCGATCTGGGCAAAGGCGATCCGGCAGTACCTTTCCACCATGCCAAGCTCCTGAATTGAATCATACGCATTTTAGCATCGCGGTCTGAATTTCGCCCGGGCGAAGGCTGAGCAGACCGTACTTTGGCAGGTTTCTTGGCCTTGTCCGTTGCGGTGTGGACAAAAAGCGGAGCCGCCATCTGTAGGGTCCAGCCCGTCTGCCGAAGCGACCCGAGGTCCTGCAATAGGGAGTTTCACGAGCTCGGTACCGAGAAACGCCCTAGCCGCCACCAACCCTTCCTCCGACCCGCACGCACCCGAACAGCCCCCGGTCGCCCCGCAAGCCCGTCAAGCCCCACCTTCCCGCAACCCACTGAAAACACTCCGCAAATCCCGCCCGCCGGTTTGCCGAAAATTTCCCCTTACCGGCGCATACTGTCCGTAGAATGATCCACTGCCCCAACCCGGCCCAGCCGTCCTTCACACTTTCGCTCCTTCGCCGTTTCTCTGTCCGCGAATCGCGAACCACGATTTCGAAAATCTCAGGCACGGGTTCCGCAGATACCATACCCTGGTATCCTATAAGCGATGGTTTTACACCCCCCTCCCCCCTCCCCCCCTACTACCCAACGGCTACCCCCCTGACACCTGAAACCTGCCACCACCCCCTCCCCCTGCCTTCTCGGTCCCGAGCTTTCCTGACCCCTGATCCCTGTTCCCTGATCCCTGGCGGCTCCGCCGCCACCCCCCAATAAAACCGCGGAAAATGGACTGTGAAACTGTGTTATTTGAAAGCCATCCGGAATCATTAACCTACAGCCAATTCCGCGCATCGACACAGAAACTGTGAAACTGTGCGACACAGCCCAATCGCAACTTCGCGAGGGGTTTTTGTCCTCAGCAGCCTGTGGCGAAAGTCAAAACTCCGGAAAAGGCATCCCTCAGCGGCTAAAGCCGCGCTGATTGTGCGGGCGTTACGGCACGACTGAAGTCGTGCCCTTTCACGTTTCGTCCAACTTGCAGAGTTTTTCCGCAGCCTGTAAAGCCGCGCTGATTGTGCGGGCGTTACGGCACCCTTCGACAGGCTCAGGGCAGGCTAAAAGTCGTGCCCTTTCAAAGCGGGTGTACTTACGGCACGACTGAAGTCGTGCCCTTTCGCGAGAACTTCAAAATGGCCCACTACCCAGAAATGCGGGCTAGTGGATGAACATCATGGCAATGTGATTGACGGCGAAGGCAGCGCCGTAGGCGAGGGCGAGCATGTAGAGGAACTGCAACGCGGGCCACATCCAACTGTTGGTCTCGCGGCGGACCACGGCCATGGTTGACGTGCACTGCATGGCGAAGGCGAAGAAGATCATGAGGGCAAGCGCGCCGCCGAGCGTCATGTCGTGGTGCAGAGCGGTTTGCAGGTTGAGCGCCTGCGTGCTGGGATCGGCGCCGTAGAGCGTGCCCATGGTGCTGACCATGACCTCGCGCGCCAGGACGCTCGAGAGCAGGCCGATGCCGATCTTCCAATTAAAGCCGAGCGGCGCGATGACCGGCTCGATGAAGTGGCCGAGCCGGCCGATGAGGCTGTCGGCGAGTTGCGGAGCGCTGAGCGCGCCCGCGGCGGTGTGAATGACGGGCAAATGCGCAAGCGCCCAAAGTGCCAGCGTGACGCCGACGATGATGGTTCCGGCAGTCTTCATGAAGATGCGCGCGCGGTCCATGAGCCGCAGCGCGAGCGAGTAGAGCGTGGGCATGCGGTACTGCGGCAGCTCGAGGATGAAGGGCGTATCGCTGGACCGGAGGATGGAGCTCTTGAGCAAACGCGCGGTGGTGAAGGCGGCCACGAAGCCGGCGAGATAGAGGCCCAGCATAACGAGAGTCTGCAGGCCGATGATTCCGTGCAAATAGTAGATGTTGGGAATGAAGGCCGCGATGAGCAGCAGATAGACGGGCAGGCGCGCCGAGCAGGTCATGAAGGGCGTGACGAGGATAGTGGCGAGGCGGTCGCGCTTGTTCTCGATGGTGCGCGTGGCCATGATGGCCGGAATGGCGCAGGCGTAGGCCGAGAGCAGCGGAATGAAGGCCTTGCCGTTGAGGCCGATGGTGCGCATGACGCGGTCGGCGATGAGCGCGGCGCGGGCCAGGTAGCCGGTGTCCTCGAGGATGCCGATGAAGAGAAAGAGCAGGAGGATTTGGGGGAGAAAAACCAGAACCGAGCAAATGCCCTTCCACACGCCGTCGAGCAGGAGCGATTGCACCCAGCCGAAGGGCAGCAACGGGCGAACCAGATCGGCCGCGCGGGCGAGCAGGTCGCCGAAGCCGTCCGAGAGCGGCTGGCCGACGGAGAAGACCACTTCAAATACGCCGAAGACAACCAGGAGAAAGAGCAGCGGTCCCCAGATGCGATGCAGCAGCACGTTGTCGATCTTGTGCGTGTTGGCGGCTGAGAGCGGCACGCGGTAGCCGGTGCGGCGGCTGACCTGCGCGGCCCAGTTGTGCGTGCTGGCCGCGTTGCCGATCACGGGCAGCTCGACGCGCCGAGTCTGGGTGTCGCCGTTCTGCTGGTTGAGAAAGAGCGGGACAGCGTCGAGCCCCGTGCCGTTGACGGCGCTGATCTGCGCCACCGGCGCGCCCAGCTCGCGCGCCAGCTTGAGCGCGTCGATGTGGCCGCCGCGCGACTCCATCAGGTCGCTCATGTTGAGCAGCACCAGCGTGGGCAGGCCCACGGCAAGCACCGGCATGGCCAGCATCAGTTGCCGCGTCAGATGCAGCGAGTCCAAAACCAATAAAACCGCGTCGGGCTTGGGCGTGCCCGGCATGCGCCCGCGCAACACGTCCACGGCCACGCGCGCATCTTCGGAATACGGAGTGAGCGAATAGATACCCGGCAGATCGATGAGCGTGAGATCTTCGCGCCCCACGCCAGCCATCAGTCCCATGCGCTGCTCGACGGTGACGCCGGGGTAGTTGGCGACTTTTTGCCGCAGGCCGGTGAGCTTGTTGAAGAGCGTTGACTTGCCGGAGTTGGGCGGGCCGATGAGAAGCACCGTCTTGAGAGTGCTCTCCGCCGAAGAGGCAACGGGCGGCTTGAATGCCGGCGTCTCGCAGCAGGCATTCATCGCGCAGCCTCGGCCAACTCGGGAGTTTCTTCGTCGGCGGTCGCGGTGGCCATAGCGCCGGTGCAGGGGCGCACATGAATGGCTGCGGCGGTCTCGTGGCGCAGGGCGATCTCCATGCCGTCGACGCAGTAAACCGTAGGGTCGCCGGCCGGGGCGCGGCGCAGCGCATGGACGCACGAGCCGGGCACAAAGCCCATATGCATCAGATGGTTCTGGACAGATTCAGGGAGGTCGAGGGACTGCAGTATCCCGCGTTCGCCCACGTTCAATTCGCTCAGCGCGCTCACCTGCTTCGCTCCCACGTGCCGCCTCCGAAAGGGCAGCAATCTTGAAATGCGACCAGATTGGTCGGATTTCAGTATACGGCGAAGATGCCTTGGGTTGCAATCCTGGTTTTCAGGGATATTCGCACCGAACAGACCCATGAGTTGACCTCCAGAAAGGGGATGGTGAGATTCCCCCAGCCCTCCCTAGCCCCCTGGCGGACCCTCAACTTATCTCATCGGAACGATGGTTCATTTGTATCAGTGGATTTTCATTCTGGAAGTGATATAAATCACACAGGGCCGAGGGAATGAAGGAGCGAAGGAACGAGTAAACGGGCTCGAAGTGACGGGACAGAGTCCGGTTGCACACGGCGGTCCTCAATGGTAAAAGCGAACCATGACAATTGAGGAATTCCGGGCGACGTTGGGCCAGGCCGAGCCGCCGCGCGAGCTTTCGGCTCCGCTCGCCGCGCTCTGGTGGGATTTGAAAGGCGACTGGGCGCGCGCCCACGGCATGGTCGACGACCTTTCCACGCCCGACGCCATGGCCGTGCACGCCTACCTGCACCGCAAAGAGGGGGTGGAGTGGAACGCCGACTACTGGTACAGCCGCGCCGGCCGCAAATTCCACCGCCCCACGCTCGAAGCCGAGTGGCAGGCGCTGGTGGAGGGGCTGCTTTAGGAGCAGCGAGTCAGCGAGTCAGCCAGTCGGCGTGGTATCGAGGTAGCGCAGCGCGTCACTGATTTCGATTGTTCTCATTCAGCCCCTCATCAAGCCCGCGCAGCGGGCGGCAGACGGTAGCCCCAGTCGCAAGACTGGGGAAAACAAGTCCCCGGGGAGCAAAGCCCGCGCACGCGGGCGTAAGAAACGCTCCCGACGCCGTGAGCTTTCCGCATTAGAGCATCGGCCTTTTTCTCATTTCAGCAGCGGCTGTTTCAAGAGTTGTGTGCGCCCTTATCGAAACCGCTTCGCGAGGACTACGCAAGCACTTAGAATGAGAGCCGCGTCAATCTTTCATATTCCCGGGTCCGGTTCGCAGCTTTCGATGGCTCGCGTTGGTGATTTCGTGAAGATATTCAAACGTTGCTTTGTTCTTGTAGCAGTTCTGTATTTCACCGTCTTGGCCGCCTTCTTCTTTGATCAGCGGAGTCTGCTCTATTACCCGACCCATACTTACACTCCGCTTGCCGAGGCGCAAGCCAATCACGCCTTCCAGGAGATCTCCGTGCGAACGGAAGACGGAATCCATCTGAAGGCATGGTACGCGCCCGCTGCCGGAAAGACCTGCACCATCGTCTTCTTCCACGGCAACGGCGACAGCTTGCTGACTGCTGCGCCGGTTGCCGATCCGTACATCGATGCCGGTTATGGATTCCTGCTCGCCGAGTATCGCGGCTACAGCGGATTGCCGGGCACTCCCGACGAGGTCGGCCTATACCGAGACGCTCGCGCCGACCTCAACGACCTGACGGCTCGCGGTGTTCCAGAGCATCACATCGTTTTGTTCGGGCACTCGCTCGGTACCGGCGTGGCCGTCGAAATGGCGACCGAGTTCTATGTCGGCGGGACGATGTTGCTTGCGCCGTATCTGTCGATTCCCAAGGCGGCGCAGGCGCACTATCCTTTTTTGCCCGCTTCGATGCTGGCCCTCGACCGATTCGAGAACGAGAAGAAGATCGGGTCGGTTCACGTGCCGCTTCTCATCGTGAATGGCGCGCAGGATCAGGTGATTCCGCCCTCGCAGGGGCTCAAGCTCTACGCGCTGGCCAATCAGCCCAAGGAGTTCCATTCACTGCCCGAACGTGGCCACAACGATGCGTTCGACGCTTTCACTCCTTTGAGCCTGAATTGGCTCGAACGAGTTTGTCCGGAGAATTAAGAACTTATCCGCAAAACATGGAACCTTACGTCGGCCGCTCGCCGCAGACTGCGCCCTATCTCTTAGCCTTTGAGCTTTGTTGTTGTTTCTGCGTCTCCGCAAACAGTGCCATCATGCGGTCCCAGGTCGGCTGCAGTTGTTGTGGATCGCGGATCATGTTGACAAACAGGAGCCGGCTGTCTCCGGGCAAAGGAATGTTTGCGAATTTGTGATAGTTCTCAGGCAACGGTGGGCCGCCAGGAGTTCCCGCCGCAGGAATCACGCCCGGGAGTTCAAAAGCAACCATGCTGCCGCCTGCCAGGGCCTCATGCGGAAAGCGCAGAAGCCAGACACAGTTGTGACTGTCCTCGATCATGTTGGCGGAGACAATGGCCCACTGGCCGCCATCCTCCGGCGTAGCCTCCTGACAATTCCACAATCGCGCTTCAGGGACATACACCAAGATCTCCGAAAACCCATACGAATCCATCAAAACGTGGCTGAGGCCGTGTTGTCGCACGAATTTCTCGGCGTCGAACAGGCCCTGGTTCCAGTCGAGATTGGAATCGCTCACCAATTCGTAGCCGGGGCGGCCGCCGCTCAATGAGTTCAAGAATGGAAAATAGTAGGGATAGGCGCGCACGGCCGTTACCACGGACGCCAGCGCCAACGCGACCGTCAGCCAGACGCCGGCGCGGGCCGCAGGCCAGCCTGAACTCCGCAGCTGATTCAAAACGCGCGGCAGCGGCGCCAGCAGCAGTATCAGCAGCGCCAGGGAAACCGAGAAGTGGCGGATGCTGAACTGGAACCGGCTGAGGATGCATGCGCCGCTGTAGACCACGAGGAAAACCCACACCGCCCGCCAATGCAACTCCATCCCTTCAGGGATCGCGGCGAGGCCTACCGGACGGAACTTTGCCACCAGGCCAACGGCGAGCGCGAGAACCAGCAAAAGCAAAAAGGCTAACGGCGACTTCAGCAGGAACAAGACCGGAAAGTAGAACCACACGCCACGCGGGTACGAGTGCCCCAGAATGAAAGCCGCCGGCTTCCCGGTAAAGGCGAACAGCGTCAGACCGCGCAGGTAGATCCAGGGTGGCATCAGCAATCTGCGCAGCAGCAGGGCCGCCATGTTGTGTCCCAGAATGCCCAGAGAGTCGGTTGGCTCGTTCCACGAGAGGACAAAGTAGACGGCATAGACCACCAGTGCAGCCAGGATGATGCCCTTCGCGAGACTCCGCAATCGCAAACGGCGCCACGCCCGCAGCTCCGCCTTCTCTCGCGGCTGTTCCGGCGCCGAACGCCAGCGGAGGCTGAGAATGAATGCAGGAAAACAGAAGAACAACAGACCCGCGGAAAACTTCGAAAGCAGCGCCGCGCCAAAGGCGAGGCCGAATCCGAGGATCGTCCCCCGCGATGGCGACCGCCACATATTGGCAAAGGCCCACAACGTCAGGACGAAGAACAATGTGATGGCGATGTCGGTCACGACCAAGGGGCCGAACGCGAGCATGACCGGCATGGTGGCGTAAGCGCAAAGGCAAAGCAGTCCGCCCCACCCGTCACCCAGGCGCGAGCCATAGAGAAAGAGAACAATCCCCAGAGCCAACGTGAGAATCAGCATGGGCAGCCGTGCCCAGAAGACCGTCGCGATCGGGTCATTCCACTGCGCGATCAGCCAGTGGCCGAAGACCCATTCGCCGAGCATCTCCTTAAACATTCCACTGCCGCTGAAGGTCCACGATACACTGGAATAGTCGGCGCGCACGCCGCGAATCACAAGCGGCACCGCGGCCAGCACCTTCGCCAGCGGAGGGTGTTCCTCGTTCATCCGCATGTCCAGTTTCTGGAGAGCGCTCACCCCCGCCCCGATGTGCGCCACTTCATCGATGGTGACGGACTCGCGCCGCGCAGCCCCGCCCGCAAGCAGAGCCATAAGGGCAAGAAGCAAAACCACGCCGGCTAGAACAATTCTTGATGATAGGGTTTTCATTCGTGTCGTCCAGATTACAGAATAATTGCAGAGGCCCAAACTCCAAACCAGCTTGCTGAGCCACAATGCCGCATACGAATTCCTGCGGCTTTTTGTTCCTGCGGCATGACGCAGCCAAGCTTCAAATCCGAATCCGTCCGCTTGGATGCCGGCGGGGCCATGTTGCTCGCGCACTACCAGTCGATTGCGAAGGCCGCGCAGGCTCACTATCCTTTCTTGCAGGCAATCTTTGCCGGAGAATCCCGCATCGTGAATCCTCTATCGTGAAACCATGGCGCGGCCCACCTCACAGCCCCACCGCGCCGTCGGGTGTAGAATTCCCTCTTTGCATCTGGGATGCGAAAGAGGCGGTCCATGCGATATCGCAAGTTTGGAAAGCTGGATTGGAAGGTTTCGGCGCTGGGCTTTGGCTGCATGAGGTTACCGTGTGCAAATGGCGAGCGCGGCAGCGCCAACATCGATGAAGCGGAAGCGATTCGCATGTTGCGCCACGCCATCGACGCGGGCGTGAACTACGTCGACACGGCGTACCCATATCACGAAGGCAAGAGCGAACTCGTGGTGGGCAAGGCGCTCAAGGATGGTTATCGCGATAAGGTTCGGCTGGCCACGAAGCTGCCCACCTGGTTGGTCGAGGGGCCGCAGGACTTCGACCGCTTCCTGAATGAACAGCTCGGCAAGCTCCAAACCGGCCACATCGACTTCTACCTGATCCACTCGTTGAACAAGGGTTTTTGGCGCAACGTCGTCGTGAAGCACAACCTGTTGCGCGAAGCCGAAAGGGCGATGGCCGACGGGCGCATCGGGCATCTCGGTTTTTCGTTCCACGATAACTACGAGAGTTTCGAAGAGATCGTGAACGGGAGCGATCTGTGGAGCTTCTGCCAGATTCAATACAACTACATGGACATCGAGAATCAGGCGGGCACGCGCGGGCTCAAGCTGGCCGCGGAAAAGGGTCTGGCCGTGGTGGTGATGGAGCCGCTGATGGGCGGCCGGCTGGCCGATCCGCCGCCGGCTATCGCCGAGACGTTGGCTCAAGATCCGGCGCGGCGCAGCCCGGCGCAACTGGCCTTCGAGTGGGTGTGGGATCAGCCGGAGGTCTCGGTGGTGCTGAGCGGCATGAGCACGATGGACCAGGTTGTCGAGGACCTGCGCTTTGCCGACGCCGCGCAGGTACGTACGCTCACGGAAGCCGAGCAAGAGATCTTTGCGCGCGTGCGCGTGCAGTACAAAGCAAGGATTGCGATTCCCTGCACGCAGTGCGGCTACTGCATGCCGTGCCCCAACGGCCTGAACATACCGGTCAACTTCGACTTCTTCAACTACGCTCACACCTACGACGACGTGGGCGCGGCGCGCTTCCGCTACAACTTCGTGCTCAAGGAGGAGCAGCGCGCAGGCGCCTGCATCGCTTGCGGCACTTGCGAGGAACTGTGCCCGCAGCACATCCCAATCTCCGAGTGGATGCCGAAGGTGGCGAAGCTGCTGGCTTAATCGCACTGTGACTGCGGGCAGAACTGTGCCGGATGCGATCAGTGTGTCAGGGCGCTGAAGTGGACGCCGATATAGTATGGCCACAAGAAGATGGCCAGAAGCCCTCTCCAGAAATTCAGATGCAGATAGCCGATGGTGAAGAGCCATGCGCCACACCACGCCATTCCCATGAAGGTGTGTTGCTGGATCTGAATCCTCTGCGGATGTTTTGTGCAGTCGTCGCTTGCCACGATGTCCTCCGTCGGTCGATCCTCACTCGCATCGGAAATCCGCGAGCTACTCTGCTGTTGGCATGTGTACATACATGGACTGAATGCCAATTCGTCCGGGTCCGGTGAAGCGGTTCCACACCAGGTTGCCGGCGCTGGCGAACAGTCCCGTCGTCAGCTTTTGGAATTGCGTTTCCATTTGCACCGAAGGGTCCTTGTAAATCCACCCGCCGGGCTCGATGTCGATCTGCTCACCAGCGCCCAGCGTGAGTTCAAAGACATTCCCGTAGCCATGTACCCACACGATACCCTCGGCATCCTGGGCGCGGAAGTGGTCGATAAAGAACCCTGTGCCTCCGAGCAGCATATTCGATACGCCCTTCACGCGCGTAAAGGTGTAGCCAACGCTGCCGGTGGCGGCGAGGAACTGATGCTCGCGCATGTCGATTCCCTCGCCCCGGTTCAGATGGATGGCGAAGATATGGCCTGCGCCATCGCGGCTGAATCCAATCTGTCCCGGACCGCTGGCCTCAGTCAGGAAGACGGGCATCCCGGCCAGAACGCGCTTGAGAGCGCCAGCCAGGGGTCTGATGCCGATCCGGACATGAAGATCCTTCCAGAGCAGAATGTAATGTTCGAAATAGACTGGCGTGCCGCTGAGTTCAAGATGCAGCACCGGTACAAGCTCACCGTCGATGTGATAGGTGACTCCGGCAAAGGTTTCGCTATGGGCGGTGGTTGCTTTCAAGACGGGAACGGGCATTTTTCAAGCTCCTGCTTTCAATGAGAGTTGAATTGACACTTATGATGCACGCCGGGAAGCGATTGCGCAAGGGCGAGGAAGCGACTCGAGCGGATGGTTTCTTTGCCGGTCTGCGGATGGTTCTTTCGCCCGCTGAAGCGGGCTGGCATTTGCGCGTCGCGGCGTTCCCCAGTCTTGCGACTGGGGCTACCATATTCCGCCCGCTCACGCGGGCTGCGATGCGGATACGCACAATGAATAGCTAGTCTTGCGGCTGGGGCTACCGTCTTGCGCTCCCTTTGGGAGCCGATTGGCCGTCTGCGTTGACGGCGGCGGCTGGCCCTGATGATGTTTACTTAGGGAACCTGCACGCCGGGAAAGCGTCTGCCAATCCCACCCTTTTCGCAAAAAGCGCGAAAAGGATGGGGCACGGCGCTTGGTTCTGACTGCGATCCGATCAATCAAGTGACCAGTATTACGGCTGGCACGGCACTCCACCCCATCCACACGGCGTTGCACGCTGTGAATATCGTTTCACCATGCGGGAATTAGGCCCCTCCTTGTGCCTCCCATCACTGCGGCTAACCGCCTCATTGCAGAGACTCAAGATAGCGGCCGATCTTCCCAACAGCCGCACTGTGGAGTGAAGCGAATGAGTGAACAAAAGACTGTGATATTGGACGGGAACGAGGCTGCGGCTTCGGTCGCCTATCGACTCTCGGAAGTCGTTGCCATCTACCCCATTACCCCCTCGTCGCCGATGGCCGAGTGGGCCGATCAATGGCTATCGGAGGGGAAGAAAAACATTTGGGGAGCATTGCCCATCGTGGAAGAGATGCAGAGCGAAGGCGGCGCGGCCGGCGCCTTGCACGGCGCATTGCAGGCCGGGGCCTTTGGCACCACGTTTACGGCCTCGCAGGGCCTGCTGCTGATGATTCCCAACATGTTCAAGATTGCCGGTGAGCTGACCCCGGCTACGATGCACGTGACGGCCCGCACCCTGGCGACCCATGCGCTCTCGATCTTCGGCGACCACTCGGACGTGATGGCCTGCCGCTCGACGGGTTGGGCGATGCTGGCTTCGAACTCCGTGCAGGAAGTTGCGGACCTCGCCACCGTGGCGCAGATCGCCACGCTCGAGTCGCGTATTCCCTTCATCCATTTCTTCGATGGCTTCCGCACCTCGCACGAGGTGGGCAAGATTGAGCCCATCGGCGACGAGACGCTGCGCGGATTGCTGGACGACAAGTACCTGATCGCCTTCCGCCAGAACGCGCTTTCGCCGGATCGCCCGTTCATTCGCGGCACCGCGCAGAATCCCGATGTCTTCTTCCAGGCGCGCGAGGCTTGCACGCCGTTTCATGCGGCCGTTCCCGGCATCGTGCAGTCGGTGATGGACCGCTTTGCCAAGCTTACGGGCCGCAGCTATCGCCTCTTCGACTACTACGGCGCGCAGGACGCGGAGCGCGTGATCGTGCTGATGGGTTCCGGCGCCGAGGCTGCCGAGGAAGCCGTTGACGCGCTCGTGCGCCAGGGCGAAAAGGTGGGCATGGTGAAGGTGCGCTTGTGCCGGCCCTTCGACAGCAAGGCATTCCTGGCCGCGCTGCCCGCGACGGTGAAGTCGATTGCGATTCTCGATCGCTGCAAGGAGCCTGGCGGCGCGGGCGAGCCGCTCTATCAGGACATTATGACGGTGCTGGGCGAGAACGCCGCGAGCCTGCCCTTCGCCGCTGCGCCGGCGGTTATCGGTGGCCGCTACGGGCTCTCATCGAAGGAGTTTACACCGGCCATGGTCAAGGGCGTCTTCGACGAATTGACGAAGCCCGCGCCCAAGAATCACTTCACCGTTGGCATTAATGATGACGTGAGTCACTCGAGCCTCGACTACGATCCGGAGTTCTCGACCGAAGATCCGAAGACGGTGCGCGCACTGTTCTACGGACTGGGTTCCGACGGCACCGTGGGCGCCAACAAGAATTCCATCAAGATCATCGGCAGCGAGACGCCGAACTACGCGCAAGGGTACTTCGTGTACGACTCGAAGAAATCGGGCTCGATGACCACATCGCACCTGCGCTTCGGGCCGAATCCGATCCGGTCGACCTACCTGATCACCAAGGCCAGCTTTGTGGCCTGCCACAACTTCAGCTTCCTTGAAAAGATGAACGTGCTGGAGGCGGCGGTGCCGGGCGCGGTCTTCCTGCTCAACTCGCCCTATTCCGCGGCCGAAGTGTGGGACAAGCTGCCGC
>Ga0326728_10010336_pt1 | contig 21893 bp, 23 predicted proteins | sample MB3enrmetagenome_FD_207602 | JGI IMG/M metagenome (GOLD analysis project Ga0326728, IMG submission 207602) | Lab enriched peat soil microbial communities from McLean, Ithaca, NY, United States - MB31MN | ecosystem: Environmental > Terrestrial > Soil > Wetlands > Peat | place: USA: New York... | reverse complement strand
CATGCACATCATTTGCGTTGTGAAAATGGCGATTTCCCCGGTTTTCCCGGTAACGTCTTTGGTACCTTATTCCGGATCTGCAAAGAGCGAGCATTCATCTCCTCCCGCAATAATAAGGATTCACCGGTGACATTATGACCGGGCAAGGGCAGACAGACATTTTTATCGCGGATGCGACTGACCGTATCGGCGGGCTTCACGCGATCCTTGCGGAGTTCGATCTCTCCGTATTGTCAGGAGCCGGCGTGGCTCTCAAGGCAAATTTCAACAGTGACGACCCGTTTCCTGCTTCGACACATATCGATATGCTGCGGGGGATTGCAGATTCCATCCTGAACGAGGGGCCGGCACATCTTACGCTTGCTGAACGCAGCGGAATGGGAGCGACAAGGACCGTGCTTGAAAACCGTGGCGTATTCTCTCTTGCACAGGAGCTTGGGTTTTCTGTTGTTGTACTGGATGAGATCGAACGGAACGGCTGGCAGGAGATCCAGGCGCCCGGGCTTCACTGGCAACGGGGTTTTTTCATTGCCAATGTCTTTACCCGGGCTGACCGCGTTATACAAACCTGCTGCCTCAAGACCCACCGGTACGGGGGACATTTTACGATGTCGCTAAAAAATTCTGTCGGCATTGTCGCAAAGCGGGTCCCCGGCCTTGATTACGACTTCATGGGCGAACTGCACACCTCGCCCCACCAGCGGACGATGATTGCAGAGATCAACACATTTTATTCCACCGATCTCGTGCTCATGGATGCGAGCGAGGGATTTGCAACCGGCGGGCCGGACAAAGGAAAACTCATTCGCCCCAACGTAATTATCGGCGGGCGGGACCGGGTTGCCATCGATGCAACCGGGGTTGCACTGCTCCGCTCCTTTGGCACGTCCCATGACGTGAGCGAGGGAACAATTTTCTCCCAGGAGCAGATCGCCCGTGCCTCCGAGCTTGGAATAGGTGTCTCATCCGCGGATCAGATCCGTCTTGTTCCGCTCGATGCAGCATCAGAACCTGTTGCAGAAAAGATCCAGGCACAGCTCGATTCCTGGGTGTGACCGGAGGTTTTGCCGATCCCGGCTGCACACCCGGATGGATCTATGAGAACCTATTTTTAGTCGGTTCTGATAAAATGACGGGACTTCGGGACTTTTTGAAATAAGTGATAAGAGAGACATCAAATTATAAAAAAACAAATAATAGAAAGAAGATACACCATACACATATGCGAACCAAAAGGTGTGGTAAACCCACGGTAGCAAATAGAAAGAGTTTCATGGGAATTCCCCAATTTAAAGCAGATTATGTTGTTGGGAAAAACTATGAGCCGGGTATGCTACCTTTTGGGGGATGTGTAGACAGTAGAGGAAAAATAATATCAGCAATTAGTAAGCAAGAGGCACGATATACAACAAGACGGTTTAAATTGCGATAATATGTATAAGATTTTTTTAGACACATGCGCTTTTTTTGATTGTATTGAAAATTCAGAATATGAACGCACTTTAAATCATATTTCTCATTTAGATGATTATCAACTAAAATCATCTATTAGTGTATATGGCGAGTTCATGCAAAAAATTCTTGAAAAAGAAGCACCTCGTGAATTGAACGACCGTTTTATTACTTTAGTCCAATATTGGAACGTGGCTTGTATTTTTCCTGATAACGGTGTTAGAAATATCTGTTATTTGATGGGTCAAGACACAACTGATGGCAGAATGCTGAATCAGGTTACCGATTTAACACATTTGGCATATGCAATGTCAGACAATTGTAATTACTTTATTACCACAGATCGCAACTTACATCGATATAAAATACCCCAAGGAATCCTTTCAAAAAGCTATTTTAAACCAGAAATGGTGTCAATTAAAGAGATTAAAAACAGGTTATTAAACAGAAAATAACTCACCGTACTGCCTGTCCAATCATTATTTCCCACCGGTTCCCGGCCAGATTAATCGGGATTTGCGAGCTGCACCGGGGTCATCCTGCCGGTTCCCGGATGAGGCCGAATGTAATTGTAATAGATCTGTATCCCTGCAGTCCCGGGTCTGGGAGTTGGGGCACTTTAACCCTACCCTGTCGAAAAGACGATCATTGCGGACAACAGTACCGGCGTTTATTATGGATCAGATAAACCTCAAACCAGGTGATAAATTTTAATGAAAGATTGTGGGAGTTAAATTGATTATTGAAATGAAAAAGAAATGATGTTAATTATTCAAGGGTTCTCATTTAGCTGATTGCTCGGACATTGGTTCGGGTTTCTGTTCAGTTTTAGCTCTAAACATTTCGAAAACCTTTCCAATAACTCCAATATATGCCATTTTTTCTTGATTTCTTATTTCTTCCATCTCTTTATCCAGCAAAGCCCTCAATTCTGGCGGGGCTTCCCAAATGAGAACCATCCTTTCCTTATTATCGGGATTAATGTAAACATGCAAAACCGCTATATCGGTCTGCTTCCCAACTCCACCTACACGTTCTGCAACCTTTTTCGCATTGTAAACTCTGACTAATGCCTCACCTAATTGAACATTTGGGTTATACGTAAATTTCGTTATTTCAGGATATGCAAGGTATCCTCCATCGCCAACTGTTGCAAATCCAGTTATATCACATAATTGGATATTCCCATCTTGATGAACAACATAAATATGGGCAGCCGAATCGATGCCAACAACTAAAAATTGAGAGATAAGTCCATATTCAAAGTTGTCTAATTCTACGATAATATCATGAATTAATTTTTCATGTAAATCTTTCGATATTTTCTTGAATTCGGAAAATGTCAAATCAAACCTATCCGTTAGAACTTGCTTCTCTTTTTCAGATTTCATCTTTATTTTGCACTCATTTGATAAAATATCGACAATTTGTGAGACGGAGAGTGTTTTTCCCGCTCCAATCTCTTTGGCAATTGTCTCTTGTGCTTTAACAACAATCAAATCACTCGCTAAAGCATCATTTGATGATATTAATACCCATGCATAAGGAGTCAACGCTTTAATTTTCGGCAAAGCATTTTCAAAATTTACACCAGCGGAAACCAATCTATCGGCTGCAAACACTATTTTTGGAGTTTGAGTGTTTGCTTCGGCGAGTGCAGCAATACAAACAGTCATTGGTTTTTCCTTCAGAGATACCTTTAGTATTTTGCATCTTTTATTTTTCCTTTTGACTTTCTTAAAAGTCCCGCCACTTATCTTTGATCCTGTATATTGTGAAAGTAGTCATATGAGAACCTATTTTTAGTCCCGTGCCAAGAACCGGGTTCATGGCAAAGAAGGCAGCTGCACCCCGTTCCCGTGATCCCGGCCCGTTGAGGACGATCACGCTTGAAGAGCACTATGCAAGCCCGGCATTTCTGAACGGCCCGGGGAAAAAACTCCGCGGACAGCCCGTGTTGCCGGGGAATGTGGGCCGCAGGAATATTGTCGACGACCTGCTGGACCTTGGGGAGGAGCGGATCGCCGGGATGGATGCCGCGGGTATCGACCTGCAGGTATTGTCGCTGACCGATCCCTCGGTGCAACAGCTCGACGCTGCTGCGGCAAAAGACCTGGCGCGTGAAGCAAATAACTATCTTGCGGCAGCGGTGCACCGGCACCCGGACCGGTTTGCCGGGTTTGCAACGCTGCCGACCACCGTGCCGGAGGCTGCCGCTGACGAACTGGAACGCATGGTTAAAGAGCATGGCTTTGTGGGAGGATGGATCAACGGGCATACGCACGGTCGTTATCTCGATGACAAATTCTTCTGGCCGATCCTTGAACGCGCCGAAACGCTCGGGGTCCCGCTCTGCATCCACCCGACACCGCCGCCGGCGCCGGTAACTGAAGCCTATTACGCAGGTTTTTCACCGGAGGTAACCTTCGGCCTGTCCCGGCACGGGTGGGGCTGGCATATCGAGACCGCGGTCCACGTCCTCCGCCTGATCCTTGGCGGGGCGTTCGACCAGTACCCGGATCTCCGGATCGTGATCGGTCACCTCGGCGAGTCCCTCCCGTTCATGATGCCCCGGCTTAACCGGGGATTACCAAAGGAGGTAACAAAGCTGGACAAAAGCGTGGCGGAGTATCTCCAGGAAAATGTGTACTATTCCTTCAGCGGGTTCAACTTTACCCCGACCTTCCTGGATCTCTACCTCCAGGTCGGGGCCGACCGGATCATGTTCTCCGCGGATTATCCCTACGGCTCGATGGCGGAAGCCCGCACCTTCCTGGATCATTTGCCCGTGAGCGACGCGGACAAGCATAAGATAGCGCACGGAAACGCAGAGCGATTATTGAAAGTCTGACAGCGGCAGGCGAACATGTTTGCGCTCCGGAGGGGATGAGCGATAAGGACGGATGCCAAAATCCCCTCTGCTGTTTCCCTTGGGATTGCCTCGAAAATACGCCCGTAAAACCGTCCGATTGGGTTCGCATGGAAAATACCCATTTTAATCACTTTATTTGCCAGAATACGACCAAATTGAACCGCATATAATGCCCATTATCGGCCCATAGAGGCCATTTTTTTGGCACCTTTTTCCGGGATTGACCGAACACCAGTTTGAAGTGAGATCAGGGCAGGAAAGGGCCTTTATGAGCCTCGTTAAAATCGTCCGTTTGCCGAAATACGGCTTATTTGGGCTTAGATTTAAACGGAGCCCGATACGGGCTTTTTTGGATCTGAAAAAGGGTCATCAGAGCTCAATCTGGGCCCGGATTAGGTGTGGTCTTATGGGGAGGTTCCATGAGGTTATGCAGTATCCGTGAGGGGAGGGAGACGGGGGGCTGTACCTGCCATGATCGGTGCATCCTCCCGCTCTTTGTCACATTTGCCGCGGAGAAGGAGGGTGCCTCCGTGAAGTTGATGCTCACAAAAATTCTCCACCACCATTCCGGGGGAATCCTTTTTAGGTCTCGCATCCCCACTATCTTTTCAGGGATTATGGCGCAACCGGATATTTACCAGATGATCCAATTAAAGAAAGAGGAGATTACCCTTCTCGCAGGAAAGTACGGTGCTTCCCATATCCGGATCTTCGGATCAGTTGCGCATCATACTGCCGGTGAAAAGAGCGATGTGGATTTTCTTGTCGAGCTCGCGCCGGGCAGAACGCTTTTTGATCTCGGCGGATTTGCGTACGATCTCGAAAAGTTGCTGGGAAGGCCGGTGGATGTCTGTACCGTGCCCCTGCTGCGGGAATCGATCAGGACGAGGGTTGTAGCAGAAGCGGTTCCCCTATGAGAGACGACCGGTTGCGTTTCCTGGACATGGCAGAATCCATCAGGATGATGATCTATCCGGGGTTCTGATCGCGGGATCCCAGGCGAGGTCGAGCCGGGGATTTCGACCGGCAGATTCTTTTTTTTTCGATTAATTCTGATGTGAAAATCTAATGAGATCGTGGGCTTTAAATTTGCATTAATTATAAATATTATGATATTTCTTAAAGGAGAGTATGACTTACTTGGATGATTATGAAAAGAGTGTAAAAAAGTATAAGAAACGACTGACGTTGAACACAAACAAATTCAAAGGAAAATTAGCCGAAAATACCTTCGAACTGCAAGAACGAGCTAAAGGAAATGATGTACGACGAGTGCCTCATGGACGAGATTACGTCGTCACTCATAGAGATCCTTTCACAAGAAAATACATTAAGACAACTCACGACGAAGTCAAAAGTAGTCCAACCGCTCCATTAAGCGATCTGCAAAAAACGGAGAAAAAGCGATTGGGCAGTCGTTATCGGGTTCATCGATCATGGGGGTAAGTTATAGATGATATTTTCATGTTCAACTTAAATACTTGAATTCCAATGAAAAAACAACAAAACAATTAAGCAATCCTTTCTCAGTTGGCGGGGGCGGTGTTTTTTTTTGAAAATTTCTAACACTTGTTAGTAAATTCCACCGCGCAAAAATTGAATTTTTAGGAACAGTTCCATAAAATAATGAATCCTTAAGTTCCATACTTCCCATCCCTTTCCTAACAGCCCCATAAATTATTTTGCTAATTTTATCTTCGTTCTGTGTCGCAATATTTTTTGTGATCCGGTCGGTCTGGCATCCGGCCCGGATTTTCCGGGATATTAGTTTCGGAAAAAGTTAAAGATTGTTTTCCTTTTACTGGAATAAAGGGAAAATGACGGAAAAAATGACAGGGAATAAAAAAGGGGTATTTTCAGACATAAAAAAAATTTGGGAGGAGAAGAATCCGGAAACCGGATCAGATCGGTGTGATCGTGGGAAGATATCGTGGGGTATCAAACACACCTGCAGGTTCTATTAACTTGGTGAGGGATTGAAATTTGTTAGGCGTTGAAAAATTAATTACTCTATAATAAGTTAACAGAACTCAAGTGAAGGCCGACAGGATTTCCTTATTAGGAAATAGTGGATATGATAAAATTTTTACAAATGGACATACCAGCGGCTGCCCGTAAATTTATTTGAACTCCTTATCCGGAAAACTCCGCGAGCATTTTCGCCACTTCCGGTGTAACGGTGTAGCCCACATTTTTCCCGTCCCATTGGCCTTCGATCATTTTCTCGTCCAGGAACTGCCGCAGGTGCCGGTGAACGGAACTCTTGTCGAGCTGCAGGCGTTCTGCGAGAGTGGCGTTGCTGATGCCGGGTTCGTTGAGGATTGCCAAGAGGATCTCCCGTTTCCGTGGATTCCGGATATACCCGTATTCCTGTTTTCTCTCGGGACTAGCTCCGCCGTTTTTGAAATGGTACATCTTGTTGCCATCGTTTTTCCGGACAATTTTTTGTTCCCGGAGCAGGAGGAAGAGATGGTATTTGACCGTCCCGCGGTTGATATGTGTGTTAAGGGAAATTTCTGCGACAGTACAGCCCGGGTGGCTGCCGATGTAGTCGAGGATGGAGGAGCGGTTTTTATTGTCCAGCAGTTCTTCGACCCTGCCAAGGACCAGAGGGATACATTTGAAAAGGGCGAGAAAAGCGAGTACCGCACCAGTAATACAGCTGATCTGGATCCAGAGAGGCAGCTGGAAGAAGGATACATGTGCATCTGCACCAGATGCGTCATAGGGGCCGGTCGAAAGCGAGTAGGGCGTGACATAGGGTGTAACCGTATATCCTCCGCTCGCAAAGGCAATGATAAAAGAAAAAAGCAAAAAAAAGAGAAGTACCTTTGTTGCATTTTTCATAACAGCGGTACATTACGACTCATAAAGAATAAGTTTGTGTTCCAGAGACGCTGTAGCCGTACACCTTATACGACCATGTTCCTTCTGCAATTCCATTGCTGTTCTGGATGGTAAGATCAATACGGCCATCAGTGATCCCGTCGGAACTATCGTAATACGGGCCGAATACGTATCCGTCAGGGGAATAGATGGTGAGTTGCAAGGAATTGGAAGGATTCTCCCAGTTCAGATTTACATTGAGGGTAGTGATATACGAGGAAACGCTTTTTGATTCCCAGTTTGTCTGCCCCTGTGTAATGGAATTGTACACCGTTAGGGGAATGATCCCGGTGCTATGACCGGGCGTGATTGTATATCCACCATTACCAGGCAGAGACACCGATAATTCTTTTGCCGATACAACTGCTGATGAGGTGCAGAGCAAGAGCACCACCATCACCAATAATCCCAGTCTTTTTGACATGAACCTGACGTTCGAACACGGATAACTTACATTTTCTGTCCAAAGATCCCAACTGGCAGTTGGAAACTATGGACAGAAAATATAAAATGAAAAATCTCTGAATACCGCTCTGTGAATACTTTCGGGTATTCCGCAGGGCCCCTGAGGACAATCCCAGTCTCATGATCTTTCAGGGCCCTGGAACGCTTGATGGCGTAAAAGAATCAGGATTGTGCAGATCCTATGCCAGAAAGCTGAGCGTATTAAAAATAGGGGAAATGACACCATGAAAACACTGAAAATTGGAGTCATCCTGCTTGCATTTCTGCTGGCAGCGATGGTACAAATGGTGAGTGCCATAGAAGAAAGTTATGGAGTTACTCAGCAGAATTGTGCACCTTCATGAATAGTGTTTTTGAAAATGTTGAATTTATTAACAGTTGTCACTAACTCTGAGAAAAGGAAACGGCTCATGATCTTGTTACACGAAGGGCCGCTATTTTGGGATGAAATTAAGATACAACTGAACGTCACCGCTTCTGGAATGCTCCCTCAGATTAAAATTCTCGAAGATAATGGATTAATTGTTAAAAAAGATAGGAAGTATACTCTGACAGATATCGGCCGTCTGATTGCTTATCATCTTAAAACATTTGATAATACACTCAAGGTAATTGAGCAACAGAAGAAATATTGGCAGGAACATAATTGCGAAGTACTTCCTCATGATATTTTCGTTAGGATTGGGGAAATAAAAAATTCTCGTACTCTCGAAAGAGGTTTAGAAGAAACCTTTGTGCCACATAAACAGCTCTTTGAAATGATCCGCCAGTCCAAAAAGGTGGCATGTATATCTCCAATTGTTCATCCTATGTACCAAAAATTCTTCCTTTCCCTTGCAAAAGAGGATCGAGAAGTTCGACTTATCCTTACGAAAAAAGCATACAACAAGATTCGGACGGAGTATTATGATATGCTTCTCGAAGGACTTCAGTACGAAAAAGCCAGTCTTTCGATTTGTGATGAGGATATTAGATTTGCTTCTACTGTAACCGATATTCACTTTTCGATGAACCTTTTCATGAAGAACGGTATTTTTGATTCAACAACGGATATTGTGAGTAATGATCCATCCGCGATCAAATTAGGAGAGGATCTTTTTTCACACTACCAGAAAAGGTCCTCTCCCATCAACAAGGAGGAAATATACTAAATAAAACAGGTATAACTGGCTCACCGTTGATGGCAAGGATCAGAAATTTTCCCTGAATCCACGACGTTTTCAATTCATATGCCGGGTATAGACAATAATTACAAACGAACTCGAAATAGAGAGATCCATGAAAAAATCTCGTGATAAACAAGGATATCCCTCAGCATCGCTACGGCGATCGCATGTTTTCTCAAACTTTCTCAACAATGTCCGGGTAACTTATTAGTACATATGACTAAAAATTTTCAATGTAATTAAAAAATTATAAGGATTGTATGAAATTACTTCTAATTAAAAATATATTTTTCAACGATCAAAGAGCGTTTTGACAGGAATATTCGTTGCATGACAAATTCATGAGACTTCGGATATGATGACTGTCAAAAACAGAGAACGGGTTCACATAATCCTGGAAAATCTAATGAACCCGCTCCTGACCCGTAGGGCATGAATTGATCTACTCACATAATGATGAAGTTAACGATTATGCCCTTGTCCATTTATGAAAAAAAGGAGGAACAGAAAATGCAAATTGTAAGTGGAATGTATACTGGAATTGTACCGTTGAGCACTTGTTATTGTTCATGTCCCTGCTCGTGCCCCTCGGGCGGCTGGAGTATCACTGGCGAGTCGAATTTCGTAACTCTCGGGCTCCAGACCGACGGTTAAGGTTACAACCATATCTTTATTTTTTTGAGGTTAAATTATGGAATTTGAAAGCAAATCCGGCGTTAGGTACTATTTTGATAACCAAATCGGCATCGCGTTTCCTTCCCATCCACTCATTGAAAAAATGATCGAAAATGTTCCTTTGCAAAAAGAGGATATCATTGCAGTTTCAGAAGATGATTATTTATTTTACTCTAATTTTGTAAAGAAACTCGACAAGATACGTCCCAAAAAATCATCCCTCCACCAGTTTCCCATTCAGGCAGAAGAGGTTAAACAACAACTATTACGGGATGGCCTAAATCAGATGACATTAGGAATAACAGAAGACTGCAATCTTAAATGTCGATATTGTGTTTATTCTGATGCTTACACGCTATCACGCAAACCATCAAAGCAGACAATGGATTTCACAACTGCAAAAAAGGCATTGGATTATTATGCCTCATTAATTGAGGAGGGGAGATATTATAATCCCGTTAGAAAGCCTGCGGTAAGTTTTTACGGCGGAGAACCACTACTTCATTTCGATCTGATTAAAGAGTGTATTCACTATCTCAAAACAACCTACCCTCAAATAGATTTCATCTATTCTTTAACCACTAATGGAACCCTCCTCACCAAAGAAAAAGAAGAATTCCTCAAGAAACATGAATTTTTAATTACGGTAAGCATCGACGGTCCAAAAGACGAACATGACAGGAAAAGAATTTACCCGAATGGTGAAGGCACTTTTGAGGATGTAATGAAAAATGTCCGGAGATTTATTGCAGCAGGGTGCGAAAATTGCAGCGCAATTTGTGTTTTTGATTGGAAAAGCAATTTATTCGATTTAGATGCTTTTTTCTCCCGGACTGATGTTCCAAAACTATCAATAATATCTCTCCCCTCGGTATATGGCGGGTGTATTTATTACGACCAGTTTTCAGAGCAAGATCATAAAGAATTTTATATATCTGAGGAAAATGCTTTTCAGTATTACTTGGATCATCTAGCACATGATACCGATAAACATCCTTTTTTTGAACAACTCTATCCTGTCTTCGCGAGTAGATTGATGTACACAATCCCCGTTCTTATTATGCCAGACCAACGTCTCATTCCCTATTCGGGAGCCTGCATTCCAGGAAGGAAGATCTTTGTTGATGTTCACGGCAATTTCCATCCGTGTGAACGTATTAACCAGTTTTTCCCAATTGGTAATGTCCAGACCGGGTTGAACTTCAAAAGGGTTGCTGCTATCATAAACGATTATAATGAACATCTAGATTCTTGTAAAACATGCCCTGTAAGCAAAGCATGTGGATACTGTTACAATCATTTCGCTCAGAAAGGAAATTTTGATTTTGCATCAACAGTATGTAAAAATGAAGAGCGAATAAAAAAAACTGAATTGTCCAGAACGTTTACTCTCGGCGAGAATCAGTCTCATCTGATTGATATTCTCGTAGAGGGCTATTATTCTTGGCTTTCGAAGGCATGCCCGATAGAAGGTGATTAAATTATGTACTTCCGATTAAATCCCGAATGTTATTTTATTAAAGGCAAACAGCATGGTGCAATTTATGATCTTATTGAAGGAGATGTTTACGCACTCGATTCAAAAGAATCCCAAAAGATAGAAGAATGTGAGAATAATGAAATAATTGATTCCGCAGATCCCTTTCTTCTTGAATTGAAAAAACGTGTTGTAGGGAATTTTTATGACAAGAAAGTGTTTATAGAAAAATTAAGGCTGGGCTCTCCCATAGCGGATTACCAGCAAGGGGTTCCTCCCAATCTCGCGAGAGCTTTTTTAGAGATGGGGAATAGTTGTGATCAGTCCTGCGGGTATTGCGGGTATAATGGTGTTTCCAGAAGCATGGGCTGCCTTGGTTGCAACATTTGGGATGAGAATGGTACACCGGTTAGTATGGATCGATGGAAAGAATTGATCGACGAATTGCACCTTCTCCACTGTCAATCGCTTTTTATCAAAGGGGGTAATCTTACCAAGAATTGGGAAAAAACCCGAGAGATTCTTGAATATACAGATAAAAAATTTAAAAATATATTTGTTATAACTCACAAGGCACATTTCTCCGAAGAAGTTCGCGATTCCCTGAAAAATAAGGCGAATTTGATAATTCAGATTGACAGTCTTTCAGATATTGACGCACAGTACGAATATTTACTTATGACAGATTGCCAAAATGCAAACGACATATTTGAAAATCTTCCCAATAATGTTATCGTTGACATTATATCCCGTAATTTTAATTCTCCACAACTAGGATCTCGCGTAAGTCCAAACAGGAACATCAATAAAACAAATCTAGAATGGTTCACCCACAACAATAAACTACATCCCTGTCTCGGCAACAGCATTACAATATCTTGGAGTGGAGAAGTGCTTCCTTGCCCGATGATGCGGAAATATTCGCTTGGGAATATCAAGGAACGAAAATTATGGACTTTTTTGAGGGGAACTCCGGACAGCATTCAGGAATACTGGAACTTAAGTCTGAATAAACTACAAAAATGCAAGAATTGTGAGTTCAGGTACGCTTGTACCGATTGCAGGGCTCTCGAAGTAGCAATGACAGGCGATCTATACAGTAAAACGTTATGCAATTATGACCCCTCACGAGGAACTTGGCAACAGGCGGATTCTTAAGGGTCTCATTCTGTCCCACCCTTACGCAATGCTTGCATTGCTACTCGTGAGTTTACTTGGAACAGTTTTCTCTCTTGCCACTCCTTTAGGATTGGGTCTGTTAATTGATAAGGTTTTGATCGGGAGAAATACGACATTTCTTGTCCCGATCCTTTTCGGGTTATTCGTATTATTTCTGGTTTCGGCGCTATCCAATTATCTCTCCAATAATATTCGGGGCAGATTAAGTCTCGTGCTTTTTAAGGATCTTGCTTACGATCTTTTTGGGGTTATACAGGACGCTTCTTTTAAAGATCTTCAAAAAATCAAGACAGGAGATCTGTTAACAAGGACGATCGTAAATACCAATGTGGCGGTACAAACTATTACATCAATCCTCCCTCAAATTGTGGTTTCCGTTTTGAGTTTAATCCTACCATTTTTAATTATGTTTTCACTTAATCCGACACTTGCTGTAATTTCAATGTCCCCTGTTACACTATTTATTGCCTCATCTTACTACTATGGAAAAAAAGTAAAATCGTTTCAGAGACATTCACTGGATTTAGCAGCTAGTATGAACTCTTTTTTAAAAGAAGCATTTTCCATTGTACCCTTAACAAAAGTGTTTATGCTTGAGCAATGGATGAAAAACAAATTTAACGATGTTATGTCAGAATATTATAACGCTTCATGGGATGTTGTAAAAGTCTCATCGATGAGTACTTCGGTGGGTATCATAATCTATGGTATACCTACCCTTTTAGTTCTCACTTTTGGAAGTATCGACGTTCTTAATGGGTCAATGAGTCTCGGGACGTTTACTGTTTTTGTGGGGTATATCGGTCTTTTTTTTTCACCTGTTCAGATAGTATCGGTTTCATGGGCAAATTATAAAGGATCATTGGCATCATTTGATAGAATAGGCGAAATTTTTTTACTTAAGAAAGAATCGTGGGGTGATAAATCACTCCCTAAAGAGATATCAAAAATCGAATTCGATGAAATCGATTTTTCATATAATGCAAGAGTCATTTTCTCGGGTTTTCATGCAACTTTCATGCTTGGCAGAAATTATCTCATCGGAGATAATGGGTCAGGAAAAACAACACTTATCAAATTGTTATGCGGATTATATCGCCAAGATCGAGGCAAAATACTAATTGATGGTGTAGATCACATATCATTGAGTAGAGAGGCTCTCAGAAAAACAATATCGGTAGTTTTTTCTGATGCATTGATCTTTGACGGTACAATTTATGAAAATATTCTTGTTGGAGATTTATCGGCTTCGCAGAAAGAGATTATGAATGCTGCAAAAAAAGCGGAGCTCCATGATTTTGTAATGACACTCCCTGACCAATATGAAACAGAAGTTGGCGAATCGGGCCTAAACCTTTCCAGCGGGGAAAAACAGAAAATTGCTTTGGCGCGAGTAATTCTGCGGAATTCCCCGATAATAATCTTCGATGAATTCACGAGATCGATAGATGTCGATTCTAAAAAATCTATCTTATCGGTAATAAAGAAAATGGACAACAAAATTGTGATAATGATCACTCATGACAGCAACGAGATTGACAGAAACAGTAATCTTGTAAATATCAATAATGCTCCCTCATAGAGGATTGAGGAAGATTCAATGGTAAATGAAAGTCCCATTTGTTCAAAGATTCGGTGAAAAGAAATTATGCAAATAATTCATTTTTGCATATTTGTTCTGGTTCGCTGTTGCGACTTTTAAATGGAGATTACAATGTTTCTTTGAGTCACGCACCAGAACCACGCGACGGATCACATATCCATGTGTTTTTCAAATATCACGTCTCGCCATCTGACGAAGGTCCATCCTTGTCTTCCTCGTACGCAAACACATTGTCAATCCCGACCCCGAAGACATGGGCGATGCGGTACCCAAGTTTCAGTGATGGACCATACTTATCTTTCTCCATGGAGATGATCGTGTTCCGGGTGACACCGACAAGCTCTGCAAGCTGCTCCTGCGTCATGTTCCGCTCTGCCCGGAGCACTTTAATCCTGTTTTTCATGACTATATGAGTATTTAGTACTTTTGGCGGTAATACAGATAAAAGACGCCATATATGATCAACAGGGATAAGATTCCTGATCCGAATATCATTCCGGCAATACCCCGGTTCTCGTTTTCCTGATAACTCTCACTGATGAATGAGCAGTAAGCCAACGCTTCGGATTCATTCATGGCATTCAGATTTTCAATAGTGATGGACCGGATCAAATTATCAGGAATCGCCGAACTACCAGATTTGTACTCGGAAATAATCATTGAATTCGTCCCATTATCATTGCTAATTATTTTTCCGGTTATTACCGGGAAAAGCGAAACACTCACCACATAAGAATACAAAATAATTGCTACAATTGCCCCACCGATGACGACAGCTTCAATTGTACGGAGCGCGGCTTTGGAACGGATCCTGCTTTCGCGCTCATCTGTTATAACCACGTCAACCTCTCCGCGGCAAGCGAGAACAACGATGATACCCAAGGGGATTGCAATGACGGGGACAAGAAAATTCCCTGCCGCCATGGACCACCCGATCATCGCTGCAACCATACCACTCACCAGAACGGAACAGACAAGATACGTAAGGCGTTTCATGGCACTTCAGCTCTTCAGAGAAAATTTCTGTGTGCAGAAGGTATCTCCGGAGACCGTTGCAGATACCTGTGAGTCGAACGGATCATTGCTGACATTCACAAGGTAATTATGGACACTAGGATCCAACCGGCCCGTCTGGAGTTCAAATGACCATCGGTTTGTACTACCATTCCCTTTCACCACTGACACAGTTCCAACCGCGCTCGTCATCGTCCCATACATAGAATGATCTATCGGGTTTACAGTAATATCATATTCGAGGGGGAGAACTCGTACGAGAAGTTCTTCTCCAGGAGGAAGGTTGGTGGTGCCCGTGAAGTTATAAGTCTGGTTCACCCAAATATCGGGCAAGGTATCGATTGTAATAAACCGAGAGGAGTTTATGCATAATTCTGATTGTGGAGTAAGTGCGGGGGAGGTATTCTGCAGAGGTACTTCGGCTGTGCTGTTGATATAACCGGAAGGTATCGTATTTTGTGAAAAAATTTCCCAGATCATTGATTCTTCGCTCGTACTCTTTCCTGGTAGGGAATTGGTGATTCCCTGGTTCAGGAAGGATAAGCAACCGGAGAAGAATATGACAATGAACATAATGATGAGAATACCAGCAGACACCATACCGGCATAAGGGAGATATTTCTTTTTCATGAAACCGCTCAAGTAATATATTGTGTGCATCAAGTCAAAATTTTTTGTCTTTTGTTTCCTATTGCCATCCCATACATACTATGTCAAATTGAATGTTGAATTTCCGTAGATATCTTTTTCAGTAAAATCTTCATTTACGGTGGAAACATGGACAATCATTTCTGTATTTTCTTCGAAAAGTGCCATATCAGCTGGAAAAGACCAGTTGTTGGTATCTCCTGTACCCTTCACAACTGTTGTAGGGTACCCAATCATATTGTATTGACCGTTACATGGATCAAGAGAATGGGTTGACAGTTTTTTTGATGTGTCTTCAAAATATACCGGCCATACGGTACAGTACAACATGGTGCCTTCGACTAGGTTCGTAGTGCCTGAAACAAGGAAGATGTCACCTTTTTGCCGGTCCCCAATGGGGTTGACATTAATATATGGAGTACCAGTACCACGGACGGTTGCTTCCTTGGAATCCTGATAGTACAAGGTGCTATCTGGTCCAAGGAATTGGCCGTTAAGCATGAATTGCACTGAGCTATTTACATCCCCAGATGTAGTTGACACCTTATACCGGTAACCTCCTGGTCTCATCGAATCCGTTGAATCAAGCGCAAATGACCAGTGGTTTATCCCGCTTGTGTCTGGACAGGCAATGGTATTTGCAATTATTGTGTCCTCCCCGGTGCTATCATTAATATCCTTCAGATAAATCGGTGTCCGGGAGGGCAGATTTGTTGTGCCGGAGATGATGATCAGATCGCCCGTGTTCTTGTCACTAATAGGATTTATACTGATGAATGGTTCATCAGTAACCATCGGTGGCGTTTGCATTGTTTCATTTTCCGATGTTGTGATTCCGGGGTTTGTTCCTGACGTAACGTTCATTGTTTCCGTAATATTCTCACCGTTTTTCGTCACTTCAGTCTTCTGTTGGTTTAAAGGAATACCCGTCAATAAACTAGAGCCAACGGTTATAACAATAGCCACAAAGAGGCCGAGACAGAGAAGACCGATAACAAGATTCTGATTGAATTTCATGGTTTATCTCGGTGTTATGCTTCATGTCACAGTGATTACCCACTGAAATACATGATTTATCCAATTCCCCGATGGAAAATCTATTCTTCTTTTATACAATCCTGCATTTCCATTTCCCTTCTGCATTTTAAAAAGAAAAATGGTAAAGTTTTGTACGAGTAGATAGGCGCAGAGTTAGTTCACGATGAATTCTGCTGCACCGACAGGATTGCCGGTGGTGAAGTCACCCATTTGCTCATCGCTTTTGAACAATGATGCATTCACGAGATATTCACCAGAAGAAAATCCCGTGGCGTCAAGATCCATAGACCAGATGTTAATATTTCCTGTACCAGCGGTGACATTTACGATGCCGACAACGCCATTGAATTCTCCGCTCCCCGCGCCGGTTTTGGGATCAGTTGTCGTCCCGAAACCGGATTCATAGGAAGCCGGGTAGACTTCAACAAGGATCTCAGATCCCACCGGAAGGCTGGTCGTTCCGGTTATGGTAAACTGGTCACCTACGTTCTTATCGCCTATCGGATCGATGTGGATAAACGATCCGTTGACTAATTCTGAGGATGGGGTAGGGATAATGGCGAATTGTGCTGAGCCGGAGGTATCCCCTTTTGTGATATTTCCTTTTGAAGCATCACTAATAAGCTGAGTTGCAGTTACAGTATATTCCTGTGAATTGAAGATGTTAGTATCAAGAGGAAATGACCAGGCATTCACATTTCCGGTACCGTTAGCCACAGTTATAGTCCCGGTTGTCCCAGTGAATTCACCGTTTATCGCGCCGGTTTTGGGATCAGTTGTCGTCCCAAAACCGGATTCATAGGAAGCCGGGTAGACTTCAACAAGGATCTTAGATCCCACCGGAAGGTTGGTCGTCCCGGTTATGGTGAATTGATCACCTATATTCTTATCGCTCATCGGGCCAACAGAGATGAATGGTTTCGCAACCGAAAATCCGTTGACCATACCGACGCATAATACGACGGCAACTATACCGACAGCAAGGATGCTGCCCATTTTAAGGGTCTGGTGTTTCATAAGACCTCATGCAATGTATATTTGGCATAATGTATAAACTTTTTGGCATTATGCACAGTTGTTTTGGCCAAGCAAAAAATAGAATCTTGTTCATTAACGTGAATTAAAGAAAATGATCTCGTCGTAATTGCTATCGTGGTTCTGATAGGTTCACAGGATTTCGTAGGAAAATCAGGGTTCTGGTGCGTTGTCGTGACTTAAAGAAAATGACTCCGTTGATATCAACACCCATCCAGTATTTATAGAGTCTCGAAGATGCACCAGAACCAAAAAATTGCAGATTAATCCGCCCAGCCGCCCCGTTACGTGAAGCAGCATCCGCGGCAACTTACCTTCCGCGTAACTCCGTCCATTTCGGGGGATCGAATTGCAGGCAGATCGCTCCTGCACCGATCAGGAGAATGCCGAAAATAAAAAACATGAAATTCAGCCAGGACAGGACGATCGCCACGATAAATCCGGTAATCGCGAGAAGGATTCCTGTTCGTCCGATCTTTTCCATCATGTCTATTCTCGCAACACATCTGATAAGGATTCTGGCAGGGTGACGGGACCGGCCAGCCGGTTTTACCCCCTTTTCCCCCCACCCCCCATAAATTCACGTCGGAGAAACTGCCAAAATTAACTTTCGCAATAGCCGCATTCTGTTGGCCGATCCAGGCCCGGATGGGAAAAACTACGTGGCAAAAAGATCCTCGATTCTAGGGCCTTTGGTGGTCAAAATCTGACATCGAAAGCGGGCGAATTTCGGCAAACGGAGCTCATTTAAGGCTTCTTTTCCACGCGAACCCAATCGGAGCATTTTACGGGCTTTTCCGGGAGGGGGCCGGATCGAAAATGGGAAATCCGGGCCGTATTCGGGCGTATTTTTCCATGGGGGATCGTACCTCCCGGGTCCCCGGTTGACAGGTTGAGGTGTGCGACCCTGAATCTGGCGTACCTTTTTCCGGGCCCGAAATGAGCCCGGATTGCCCTGTGTATCCGGCCGGGAGGCAATAATTCCCCAAAAAGAGGTAATAATTCGGGGTCCGGAAGGCATTTTTACGTCGTAAAGAGTGAGGTAATATTTAGCAGCATTTGGAGGGTCGATCTCTTTCCTGCACGGGCTCCGGCACACGGGAATGAAAAAAGGCCTGTTTTCGGGGATCGGGCATTCGCTGGATCAAATGAGCATTCAATACATTGAATGATCATTCCCTGTATCGAATGAGAGAAGAGCTCCGGAAATGCGCGAGGAAACCGGGCACTGCTCTTCTCACGCGGATTCTTGAACACAGTCACACCTGCCTTGTAACCGCAATAAGCCATCTCTTCAGCGATGACCGGGAGATCCTGGAATTCTCAAGCAACGTTGGGTAAACTCCGGCTCTCCCGCGGCACCCCATATTTAATAATAGTTCAACACTGAATCAATAACCAGCATGAGCAAAGGCAACGCAATCGCGCTCATCAGCCGGATCCGGGAGAAGGCAAACCGGTTCATCGTCCGCGAGCTCGAAGAGCACGGGATCACCGGGATCGTGCCCTCGCACGGGGACATCCTGCATATCCTTCTCTGTGAAGAGCGGTGCACGATGACAGACCTGGCCCAAAAGATCCACCGGACAAAAGCGAATGTGACCGTCCTTATCGACAAGCTGGTGGAATGCGGCTATGTGAACAAAGAGAAAAGCACACAGGATAATCGAGTCACCTACATCACGCTGACCGAAAAGGGCGAGAGCCTACGGCCGGTCTTCTTCTATATTTCCAAAAAACTCAACAAGGTCGCGTACGGCGGCCTCTCGGATGCGGAAGCCGGGTCCCTAGAGACGATGCTCCAGAAGATCCATGACAGTTTTCCGCCGGAAGACTGATCCTTTTCGTTTGGTTTTTCCCGCAAATGCGGTCTTTGCGCCCAATTATTAAATAGTTAAATGTTTAACCATTATCCGGTCAGGAACTTCCGGAGCCACTCCCACAGGGCCTGAACTGAAGAATACAAGAGGTAAAAAATGACAGAAACTGAGTTAAAAGAAGTAATCGAATTCTACACGAAAAATCCCGTGGGAAGCCTTGCCACAACCGAGGCCGGCAAACCCCGCGTGCGGCCATTCCAGTTCATGTACGCCGCGGATGGCAAATTCTGGTTCTGCACCGCAAACACCAAGGATGTGTATCATCAGCTCGTGGCAAGCCCGTTTGTGGAGTTTGTCGCCGTTTCACCGGAATACAAATTCCTGCGCCTGAGTGGCGAAGTAACGTTCAGCAAGGATCCGAAGGTAAAGAAACACATTATAGATACAAACGATCTCGTCCGCTCCGTGTACAAGACGCCGGACAGCCCGATATTCGAGGTTTTTAGTATCGATCACGGCTCCGTGAAGATTGCCGATCTCTCCGGCCAGCCGGCATGGTTCGTGAAGTTCTAAACCCCTCTTTTTTGCACGGCGTAATCACCGGTCCGGATATCTGGAGTGATCCGTTGCCCCTGTCCGACCGGATGTGCATCCCGCTCCGTACCGGGGTGAAAATTTTCCCCACACGAAGCAGCCCGTCATTCCCCGGTCAGCCGGGCCAGCTCCTTCCCGGCCGCCTCATCACGCTCAAGCGTGATCGCTTTACTGTCGCACATCTCGTGGCAGCAATAGCAGCGGATGCAGTTTGTATAATCGATCACCGGCTTGTTGTCCACGAGCGCGATCGTTTTTACCGGGCAGCTCCGGACACATTTGAGGCACACAACACAGATATCCCCGTGGATAACCGGGCGGAGCGTATACTCTTTTGCAAGCGCGATGATCTGTGCAAACGGGCTTTTTGGGTCGCGGCGGATGGCAAGGCCCCCCTTATACGTAGCCGGCCGTTTGAAGTCCTTTACGATCAGGTCGTTCAGGTTGTCGCCGGTCAGGGAGACATCGCTTAAATCCTCCCGCAGGAGCCCCCACCCGATAGCAGCAGCGATGGTTGGTGATTGCCGGGGATCGACCGCGATCAGCCGGCAGACCGCAACATCGATCGCGCTGTAGTCGCCCGACGCAAGTATCGCACCGATCTTCCGGGGTTCGCCGGCAAACGGGCCGTCGCCTTCCATGCCATAGACCGCGTCCATAATCTGGAGTTTTGGTCTGACAACCGCATTGAGGTCAAGGAGCATCTCGGCAAAACTGCCGGGATCCTGGAGCCGGGCGTGATAGGTGGGCTTTTCCAGTCCCGGGATGACCCCGAAGAGGTTCTTTGTTGCAGCCGAGATGAAAAGGGATGCGTGGGTCTTTACCTTGGACACCACGACCACGGCATCACAGTCCAGAGCGGGGTTGATAACCGGGAACTGTTTCATGGCCTTACCCTCCGGCGCCGGCACATCCCGGTACCCGGTATCGTAGTTGAGGGGAACGCCAAGTTCCTGTGCGATCCGTTCAAAACCGGATTCGGCGTACGCTTTTTGCAGGTTGGCCTTGGTGTAGGGTATCCCGGACCCCGGGCTGTCGCCCAAAAGCACATCGCAGCCGTGTTCCTTAAGCACCTTTGCCACTGCGTACACGACTTCTGGGTGCGTGGTCACGCACTTTTCGGGGGCCGCGCCCTGGAGCAGGTTGAACTTCACGAAAACCTTCTGGCCGGCGGAGACAAATGCCCCAATGCCCCCCAGGAGGTCTATTGACCGCCGTACGGATCGTTCCACGCGTGTGCGCTCGTAATACCCGCACGTTACCACCGAGACTTTCTTTGTATCCTTTTTCCTGTTCACCCGATCACCCGGCCTGATTAGGGTACAGTCGGTTTTGGGGAATTTACTCTTATTGCCCAAAAGATCCGCCGAAAGAAAGCGAACCTAACGGTCCTTGTCTGCAATCTGGCGGAATGCGACGTGCTCAGGAAAAAAGCACGGGGAACAACCGCGTCACCTGCATCACGCTAAAACTCTCCCGCAGGGACACGGCAGCATGCAAATTTCAGGAGATCACAGAACAATAGCCCGGCAGGCACGCTGCCGATGTTTTTAATTCCGGCAGGGCAGTATCCAAATCCGATCCAAAAAAAACACAGGGCAGATCGGTTACCGCCGACGTCCTGTCTGTCGGCAGGAAAAGGGTATTACGCAGGATAAAGAAGGTTATGCCACCTGGCACATCTTCCACGGGATACGGATCTCAAACCGGGCGCCTTTCCCCTCTTCCCCGGTCTCTTCGACGGACATCCCGTACAGGTTCAGGCATTCCCTGACAAAGAACAGGTGGAACTTGCCGGGACCGCCTACGATCCGCTCGAAGATATGCGGTTTATGCACGGCCGCAATGCCGATCCCGTTATCCTCAAACCGGAGCACCGCACCGCCATCGGTTTCCTCCACGGATACGCTGATATGTTTCGTGGTTTTGCCGTGCTTGATGGCATTGCTCATGAGGTTGAAAAATACGC
>Ga0326728_10010335_pt1 | contig 21896 bp, 18 predicted proteins | sample MB3enrmetagenome_FD_207602 | JGI IMG/M metagenome (GOLD analysis project Ga0326728, IMG submission 207602) | Lab enriched peat soil microbial communities from McLean, Ithaca, NY, United States - MB31MN | ecosystem: Environmental > Terrestrial > Soil > Wetlands > Peat | place: USA: New York... | reverse complement strand
TCCATCACGTAGGTGTGCGGCAGGCGGTGCAGTTTGCGCTTGAGATAGTCTATCGCGCCCATCTCCTCGGCATTGCGCACCTGCATGAAATATTCCTTGTATTCCGAGGTAAGCGTGGTCTTCTCCGGCGTAAGTATGCGGCGCTGCTTGAGTTCGGCCAGTATCTGTTCGTCCGTCATCACATGCGGTTCGCAACGGCGCTGGCCTTCGCGCGCTGCGGTGTTGTTGGGCTCCAGAGAAAGGCCGCGCGCGTAATAGTCATAGGCCGCTTTCCAGTCCCCGGAAAGTTCGCTGCAACGCCCCAGTCCGACAACCGAATTCGTGTCGTCGGGATCTATCGCTACCGCCGCGGAATAATATTTTGCGGCCTCGTCGTAGCTTGAATTTTTTACCGCTATATCGCCCAGACGGGAATTGCAGTATGCCGCCATGGAGGATTTCTGGTCCACCAGCCCCAAACCGATGCGAAAATCCATGCGCGCCTCCACCAGCTTGCTTTCGACCATCAGTATGCCGGCAAGGCTTATTATGGAGTTGTCGTCGGCCGGTTGTATGGAAAGGCAGGAGCGGAACTGCGCCTCCGCGTCCGCCACGCGGCCTTCGTTGAACGCTTCCTGCCCGGTGTTTATGCAGGCGGAGAGCGCGGCCTTCTGAGTGTCGTCGAGCGTCTTGCGCTCCGGCAATACCACGTTGTCGCCGGACCGGGCCAATTGCCGGGCCAGCTCGCGCTCGTGTTCGCGGTCCAGAGCGGCTATCTCGCGCAGCACGGCCGCGCCGTCGCTGGAGGGCAACGCCGCGCGGCGCATTTTGGCGAGAGGCGCTATATCGCCGACGGAATCGTTCTCGGCGGCCTCGGCATAGCGGTCGCGCGCCTCGGTGAAATGCCCGGTTTTGGCCAGCGCCCCGGCCAGCGCAAACTGTATTTTTGCTATGTCGCGGTTGGGGCCGACGCCGAGCTTGTGCTGCGCGTTGACCTCGGCCTTGCGCAAAGTGGGCATGGCCAATGCGTATTTGCCCGCTTCGGCCTGTCCCATGCCGAGGTAATAGTAGTTTATGTAGTCGTCGGGATTTATGTGCGACGCGGTTTCCCAGGCTTCCAGCGCAGAGGAAGTGTCGCCTTTGGACTGGTATGCGAGGCCTATTTCCCTGTATGCCTCGGTGTTCGTGGCGTCCAGCGTCATGGCCAGCTTGCATTGTTCCACGGCCTGCCCCACGTCGCCCATCTGGCGGTACGCGCGGCAGAGCGCTATGCGGTATTCCATAACGGCAGGCTCCCGCTCCGTCGCAGCATAGAGCAGCCGTACCGCCTGTTCCGCGCGCTGCGGCCCGAGACTGGAAAGCGCGACGCCAAGCAGCGCAGAAGCCTTCGCGTTCGTTCTGTCGGCCTGCAATACATTCTCAAGCACCGGCACGGCCTGGAACGGACGCCCTTCTTCGAGAAGCCTTCCCGCGTAGTCGACATCCTGCTTTGCTCCGCAGAATGCGGGCGCGGCACAAAGCATAAGAGCGCAGACGGAAAGATACGGGAAGGGCTTCATAACCCTAGTTTCTTGGCCCGCCGGCCAGTATGCGCGGCAGCGTGACGCCGCGCTGCGACTGATATTTGCCCTTGCGGTCCTTGTAGGAGGTGGCGCAGACTTCGTCGGATTCCAGGAAAAGCAGCTGCGCTATGCCCTCGTTCGAGTAAATCTTGGCGGGCAGCGGGGTGGTGTTTGAAATTTCTATAGTCAGATGCCCTTCCCACTCGGCCTCAAGCGGGGTTATGTTCACCACTATGCCGCAGCGGGCGTAGGTGCTTTTGCCAAGGCAGATGCCCAGCACGTTGCGCGGTATGCGGAAATATTCTATGGAACGCGCAAGCGCAAAAGAGTTGGGCGGCACCACGCAGTAATCGCCCTTGAAATCGACGAAAGCCTTGGGATCGAAATTCTTCGGATCGACTATAGTGGTGTAGATATTGGTGAAAATCTTGAATTCGTCCGCCACGCGTATATCGTAACCGTACGAGGACGGACCGAAAGAAACCTTGCCCTCGCATACGAGGCCGTCGCAGAACGGCTCTATCATTTTGTGTTCCAGCGACATCCTCTTTATCCACTTGTCCGATTTGATCATTTGTATTTCCCTCCGGTCGTTGTCGGCCGGGCCACGAAAAGCGCGGCCAGCGCCTTAAAGATACATGAAATTTTCCCCGTTGCCGAAAGTCCGGCTTTACCGCCGCAGGCGGCAAACCCGCTGTCGGCCATGCGTTCGAGCATCCCTTCGTAAAGCGCGGACATTACGCCCGCCGGGAACATCGCAAACCTGTCGCCCGGATTCAAGGCCAGACGAGCTTCGGCATAATGCTTTTTCGCGCGTTCAGCCTCGAAACGCAAAAGACCTGCGACATCCGGCGTCCGGGTACAAGAAAGAATATCATTTTCTGACAGCGAAAATCTCTGCAAATCCTCAAGCGGCAGGTAGATGCGTCCAATGGCGGCATCGGCATCCAGATCGCGTATTATATTGGTAAGCTGCATGGCAAAACCGAGGCTGCGCGCATACTCTTCGGTTTGTACGGCGTGCCCGGAACAGAAAATAGCCGAGCAAAGCATACCCGGCGCGGCCGCGACGCGGTACATGTACCACTCCAGCTCCGCCATGGTGCGATAGCGCACCGGACCGGTATCTTTTTCCAGCCCTTCAAAAAGCAGCAGGAAATGCTCTTTGCGCAATCCGAACGCGCGCACTGGTTCCAGCAGATTTCCGCCTGTTTCACTGCAAGGATTGCCGCCGTAAATCCTGTCCAGTTCGGCGCGCCAGAACAGCAGATTTTCACGGGGATCGGATGAGCCGGGCTCATCAACGGAATCGTCCGCCGCGCGGCAAAAAGCGTATACTGCGCGCAGCGCGGCGCGTTTTTTGGGAGACAAAAATAAGAATGCAGGTGCAAAAGTGGATTGCCGCAAACCGGAGACCATATCAGCGCGCTGCGACGGCGGCAAGTTGCGCGGCGAGCGTTTTGCGCGCCGTTCCAAGACGTTTTATCTCGCCGGGAGACAGGAATTCGTGCCAGGGCTTGTCCGGCACGCGGTTGGAAACGTAAAAAGCGGCCGCGCTGCGTATCCCGGCGGAAGCTGCCGCCGCAAAAACCGAGGCCGCTTCCATATCCAGACAGTTAACGCCAAGGCTATCAAATAAGGCGAGCCTTTCAGTCTCCAGCGCCAGCGATGAAACCGACGCGCAACATCCGGCCTTTGCTCCGGGACAGTTTTGCAGGAGTGTTTTTGTCAATTCGCCGTCCGGGGAAAATTTTTCCTGCCGGGACGAAACCGCTAGCATGGCCGGAAAACTGCCGAAATCCAGAGCGCTGCCCGCTATCATTTTGTCCCCGATATCCACGCCGATCCCCCCGCAACAGCCGAAAAGGAAAACCTCCCGGCATCGCGTGGCGGCAAGCGCAAGCACGCAATCTCCGACAAGCAAACTGTAATGTGTGCCGATAACCGTGAATCCTTCCGCCTGCGCGACACGGAAATAATCGCCGTGCGCGCGCGACGCAGTACCCGGAGCGAAAAGCTGGTATTCGTTGAGCGGGGTTATGATAACGGATTTTTGCAGCGCATTTGCGTCGATGCCGAACAGCTTTTTAAAGGGGAAAGTGGTCATGGGTTATGCGGACAAGAGACCGGGAATCACCGCCGGAGACGGCCTTCCCTTCAGGTAGTTTCCTTGATAGGCACGGTTTCTTCCGGCGTGGTCTGGACAAGCTGCAACTGTCCGCCTTTCAGGCTTACCTTCCAGTGGCCGCCCAGCGCGAGACGTTTTGAATCCACCGCGCCCTGCACCAGCGAATAAAAAAGCTCGTCATAGCGCACGCGCAGGTTGTTGAGCCCGAAAGCCTTGGAATATCCCTTGTCCATAAGGAAGCGTTCCACATCCCGGCCGATATGCAGCTCCGCGCCGCTTTTTTCCTTGACCATTTTGCGTGCGCGTTCCAGCCAGGTAAGCAATATGCGCATCGCCACGGCTTCGGTAAGCGGCTTGAACACCAGCGCCTCGCTTATCGCGGCGGTCACATGCTTGGGCAGATATTCGCGGAAACGCTTCAACACCTCTTTCTCGGCCGTATCGGCTGTTTTCTTGGGATCCAGCTGCGCCTGCGAAAACAGCGAGGAAGTGATTATGAAAATCGGCGAGGACAGGTCCACCGGCCGCCCCGTTTCGCCCTTTATATCGGTGCGTTTGAGGAAAGCGCAAAGCTGCTCGTAAAACAAAGGCAGCGTCTTGTCCGTGTTTTCAAACATCACTACGCTGAACGGTTTCACCGACAGATGCTCCACGACCCGGCCGGCGGAGTATTCGTTGCCGAAAAGTTTTTTGATGCCCTCTTCGCGGCTGTACTGGGACATGTCGAAACTTGTCATTTCGCCGGGACCGCCGAACAGCCCCGCCGCGATATGGCGCGCCACCTCGTCCTTCCCTACGCCGTCGGGCCCCAGAAAAGCGAAAAGCACGGGGGTTTTTGGAGCCGCAGCGTCATGGGCGGGCGCGGCCAGCGACATCAGGCGCTTGAAGATTTTGTCCGCCACCTCGTTTTGCCCGACAACGCCGTCCTTGAGTATTTTCTCCAGCCCCGCTATGCGCGACTGCACTGCGATATCCAGCTGGCCCACCACCGTTTCCAGCGTGGTGTTTAGCGCCTCGGCCACCGCGTCGGCGACATAAATTTCATCGACTTCCGAACCCAGCGGCAGCGAAAATTTGGCGGCAACCCGCTTCAGTTCCACGGCGACCTGTCCCTCCGGTTCGCGCGCGGCGAGCGAAAAGCGCACGCAGGCGCGGTCCAGAAGACTTATGGCTTTTTTTGGATATACGCCGGGAATATTGAACTTTACAGAGAGATCCAGCGCCGAGGCCAGCGCCTTCTCGCCGACCCGCACGCCGTGCACAACCTCGATTTTGGATTTCCAGTCGCGCAGTATCTCCAGAGTTTCCGGACCGGTGGGTTCTGGAACGTCTATGCGGTCAAGCCTGGCCGCCAGTCCCGCGTCGGCGGCAAGCGCCGAAAACTCCTCCGGCGTCGTGGCCGCGATCGCTTTAACGGCGCCCTCCCGAAGCGCGGCCAGCAGCGGCCCCGGAGCGGCGGCAGAGACGGAAGCCTCCGCAGCCAGAAGCCCGGCGAGATTGTCAATGAACAGTATGACCTCTTTATGCGCGCGCGCGGAGGCAACCATTGCCTCCAGAATCGCCTTGAAACGTGTTTTGTCGCCGGAATCGCGCAGAATGGCGGCGCAGTCCATCTCTATAACCGTAGTCCCGGCCAGATGCCCGGGGGCCTTGTCCTCCCAGACGCGCAGCGCCAGCGTCTCGACCAGCACGCCCTTGCCCACCCCTTTGGGACCGCACAGCATGGGTATTTTGTTGGCGCCCATCCAGAGCGTGGCCAGCATCCTCCCCATCTCGCGCGTGCGCCCTATGCAGGGGGAAAGCTGCTTCTGGCTTGCCAGTTGCAGCAGGTCTTTGCCGTATTTCAGCAGCGGCTCTATACCCTGGGGCGACGCATATTGCTTGGCCTTCGGCGGTTCGGGCGGGGCGGCGGGAGACATATGCTCCCGTATCGCATGCGCTATCTTTTCCGGATCGGCCCCCTGCTCGCGCACCGCATCCATTATCGGCCTGGTGGGCGACTCCATAAGCGCGCGCAGCAGGTCCAAAGCCGTTATCTGGCGCATGCCGGCTATCAGCCGGGCGCGCTCGAAAACTTCGCGGCTGGACTGGCTGCGGTGTATGTCCCCCCGCTTCCCGGCATAACTGCCTTCCCCCAGTTTTGCGCGCACGGCACGGCGCAGCTTGGTGATGTCCATGGAAAATCCGGAGAATATGGCTTCCAGTTGCGCGAATTCGGCCTCCGCGCTGGCAATCTGCGCGGGGGAAAAATTAAGTTTCGGCGCGGTGAGCGGCAGAAGCTTCTTGGCTTCCGTCATGCTTATCAAAAGATGTTCCCTTTCTATGAACTCGAAATTCGCGCTCAGCGCCTCCGCGCCCGCTATATTCCACGACAGCACCACTATCTCGGAAAGGCCTTTCATTTTTTGGTCCTGTAAGTTATGCTAGAATACTTTCACCGTTGCTGCTTCTTCCGTTTATAACTAATATCATTTTTAGGATGACAAATGAAAGCATCCATCCCCGCTACAAACGATATTTTAAAGCGCGTCTCGCGCTCGCTCTATCTCAGCATACGCGCACTGCCCGGCTCCATGCGCCCGGTATTTTCCACAGCCTACCTGCTGTGCCGTGCGGCGGACTCGATAACCGACGGCTCGCGCCTGCCAAGGCATCGCCGCATCTACTGGATAGAAAAATTCCCCGCGCTCCTGATAAACCGCCGTCTGCGCGGCGCGGAACTGGATACGCTGGTCCCGGAATCCGCCGCCGCTGCCGAAACAAAGGGCGAAAAGGAACTGCTTGCGGCATTGCCGGAGATATTCGCCTGCGCCGATTCTCTGCCGCAGGAAGAACTCCGGCTGGTATACGAGGTTCTCTCCGAAGTATGCGGCGCGATGACGGAGGATTTGTCCGTTTTCGGACAGGACACGGCGACGCTGCGCGCCTTTCAAACCCCGGCACAGCTTGAAAAATACTGCCGCCGCATAGGCGGCGGCCCCGGCATATTCTGGACCCGCGCCGCGATGCTGCACGCGGATATCAAAAGCTGCGGCGACACCCTTGCCGAGCAGGGCAGGCAGATAGGCGAAGCGCTCCAGCTCGTCAATATACTGCGCGACACGCCGCGCGACCTGCGCCGCGGCCGCTGCTACTGGCCGCAAAACGAACTGGAAGAGGCCGGTCTGCAACCGCAGGACCTGCTTTCCGTCGCGGCGCAGCCGAGGCTGCGAAAGATTCTGCGCAAATGGACGCTGGAGACAATAAGGAAAATCACCTGCGCGGAAGAATATGTGTCCTGCCTCCCCAGGACCCAGTTCAGGCTGCGCTCCGCCGTGATATGGCCGATATACTGGGGACTGGACACCCTTCAGGAAATATGGAAGGCGGAGAATTTCCTGGATCCTCAGTTCATCGCCAAAATGCCGCGCGCGCGCATTTATTTCACCGTGGCAAAAACTTCGGCCACGCTGGCAAGCGACGTGGCTTTCATAAAGGGATTCCGGCTGAGACGCGAAACCCTGCTTTCCACCATGTCCTCTAAAATCGATTAAAAAGCATTCCGTTTCAAACAAAAAGCCGCCACTTGAGTGGCGGCTTTTTCATTTGCGATATCTATTTTTTTCTGCGCCGGGTATGCGTTATTTTGTACGGCAGCTTTTTGTGTTTGCGCTTGAATTCCTCGTGCGCATCCCATTCGAATTCGCGGCCCGCTATGCGCACGGTCTCGCCGTCCATGACGCCGTGTTTTAGCAGCGCCTTGTCGAGGCCGATGCGGTGCAGCAGATTGCGCAGCCTTATCACGGCCTCCGGCTGGCTGAAATTAGTCATTTCCACCAGTCTGGTGACTTCCCTGCCGCCCACCTCGAATATCCCGTCGTCGCCTCGCCGGAGATTGAACACCGGCTCCACCGAGTGATAGGCTATCTGCGGCGCCTCTTCCTTCTCCTGCACGACAGGGGTGACGTTGAGCACGCGCACCACTTCGTCCATCAGCTCGCTTACGCCGTGGCCGGTGGCGGCGCTTATCAGGAAAATTTTGTGCGCCCGGTATTTTTTGCGCAGCTTTTCGTAGACTTCGGCGGCCTGCGGCAGATCGCTTTTGTTGACCACAAGTATGCGCGGGGTCCTGGCCAGCTTTGGATTGAAATTCTTGAGTTCTCCGGCGATAACCACCACGGATTCCACCGCGGTCGTGTTCTCAAATCCCTGCGGGTCCACAAGATGCACCAGCACGCGGGTGCGCTCTATGTGGCGCAAAAACGCAATGCCGAGCCCCTTTCCCTCGTGCGCGCCTTCAATGATTCCGGGGATGTCCGCCATCGCAAAGCTTTTGCGCTTGTGATACACCATGCCCAGATTTGGGTTCAGCGTGGTGAACGGGTAGTTGGCTATTTTAGGCCGCGCGCTGGACACGGATGCAAGCAGCGTTGACTTGCCTGCGTTCGGGAACCCCACCAGCCCCACGTCGGCCAGCACCTTCAGTTCCAGCTCCAGCTCCACTTCCTCGCCCTTCTCGCCGAGCTCGGCGATTTTCGGCGCCGTATTGGCATGGGTCTTGAAAGCCAGATTGCCGCGCCCGCCGCGCCCGCCGCGCGCTATCATCACAATCTGTCCGTCCACCGTCATATCGCAGAAGGGACGCCCGTCTTTCTTGACCAAGGTGCCGCACGGCACACTCACGGTTATATCCTCTCCGGCGCAGCCTTCCTTGTTGTAGCTGCCGCCGTTGCTGCCCATCGTTCCTTTTATATGGGGATGATACGAGACTTCCAGCAGCGTGGTCAGGTTGCGGTCGGCCTGCAAATAAACATCGCCGCCCTTGCCTCCGTCGGCGCCGTTGGGCCCGCCGTAAGGCACGAATTTCTCCCGGCGGAAGGAAAGACAGCCGTTGCCGCCGTCGCCGGCCTTTACGTAAATGCGTACCCTGTCTATAAAACCGTGATGACGGCTTTTTTCAGTATTCATCGTTTCCTTCCGCGTTGCCCTGCCGCGCTAGCGCATAAAATGGAGACTTTAAACAAATCCTTAGAGCCTGTTTAAAGACTCCAAGGCGGCATCTCGCGATGCCGCCTAGGATTTGAAAATTCCACCGCCCAGTTTGTAGGCTTTAATCAGGCCTTTTTTGCCTGGGGAACTATGGAGATCTTCTGTTTGCCGCGATGCGCCCATTGAAACTTCACGACGCCTGCGGCGGTTGCGAAGAGGGTATCGTCGGAACCCCTGCCCACGTTGAGACCGGGCAGAAATTTGGTTCCGCGCTGGCGCACGAGCACTTCTCCGGCTTTTACCTGCTGCATGCCGTAGCGCTTTACGCCGAGCCTTTGCGCGTTACTGTCTCTTCCGTTTACTGACGAACCTTGTGATTTTGTGCCTGCCATATTTATACCTTGTTTACGCCGTCACACGGCGACTTGGAAAAAACCAGTTGTTCAGGAGAGCTGAATCTCTTTTATCTCCAGCTCGGTAAGGTCCTGGCGGTGGCCATGCATTCTTTCGTAGGCTTTCTTGGGACGCTTCCTGAAGACAAGTATTTTCGGGCTTTTGAGATGCCGGAGCACGCGGGCTATAACGGTGGCCTTGGGAAGCTTTGCGGCTTCAACCTTGGCTCCTTCAGAGGAGGCGGACCAGAGGGCTTCGATTTTCAGTTCTTCGCCCTTGCTGGCTTCCACTTTCTCGACCGTAACTTTTTCGCCCGGCGTTACCCAGTATTGTTTTCCACCGGTTTGGATGATTGCGTACATAGTAGAGTTATCGTATCAAATTCGACGCCTGCATGGCAAATGTGTTTGGATTTTCAGACGTAGATGCATGACCGCCGCATCACCCTTCGGCGCCGCGGCAACCATATTTTCTGAAACATTCCGCCATCGACCGCCGGTTAAAGCGGCCTTGATTATTCTAGCATTTCGCGGCAAGAGATAGGTATATTTTTTCAAGGCCCGCCGTTATGTTTTCAATTCCGTTGTTGCGTTCCACAAACTGTCTGGCGGCGGCGGAGAGAACGCCGCGCTCTTCATCCGGCAACAGCGCGGCGCGCGAAAGCGCCCGGGCAAGCGGTCCCGGGTCATCGGCATTGGGCACAACAAAACCGTTCTGCCCGTCCGCTATAAGTTCGCTGCCGCTCACGTCCGTGGTGAGCGGCGGCAGGCCGCAGGCCATGGCTTCCAGCATCGCGTTGGACAACCCCTCGCCGCGCGAGGGCAGCACGAAATAGTCCGCGGCGCGCAAATAGTCAGGGACATTATTCCGCCCCCCCTCGAAACGCACGCTGCCTTCCAGCCCCGGCGCGCGCGACTGCGCGGCAAGTTTTCCCCGCAGCGCGCCGTCGCCTACAATGATAAGTTGCGCGCCCGTCCCGGCCAGCGCACCGAGCGCCCAGGCGGACAAAAGCCTGTCCAGTCCCTTCTGCTCCTCCAGCCTTCCCACGAAAACGAATGTCCGGCCGCATAATCCCAGCCTGTCGCGCAATATCTTTTTTTCCCCGGCCGCCGGAGGGCAAAAAACCTCAAGCTCGACGGGATTGCCCAGCAGATGCAGCCTGCCGGGCGCTATTCCCGCAGTCTCGAATTCGTGCCGCGACATCCGCGACGGCAGCACGAAATGTGCGCCGCCGCGCGCTATGTGCCTCCATTTCAGCGAAGCGAACGAGCCGAAACCGGTCCGGTCTGCAATGCCGCCGTAAACGCCGGTTCCGCCCACGGAAACCAGCAGCGGCTTGCCGGCAAAGCCGGCCGCAAGCGAACAGACATTGGTAAGGGAGGAAAGGAGGAAATTGTGAATGACATCATAGCCGGAACGCCGCTGCCACAAAATTTTCGCAAAAGCGGCCAGATCCGCGCGCACAGCCCCCGGCTCGCCCACGCGCAGTATTTCCGCTCCGCCGCAAGACTCGCGTTCCGGCGTGTTATCCAGACGCTTTGTAATCACCGTTATTTTGTGACCGTGCGCGGCAAGCGCACGGGCGAGGCGCGCCGCTTTTTTTTCCGCGCCGCCCACGGCCGGAGGATAAAACGCCGTTACGAAAACTATATTCATATATTGTATTCCGCCGCCCACAGCTCCAGCATCATAAGCGACCACAGCAGCCTGCCGTTATCGGCTTGGCCGGACAAATGGGCTTCCTGAAGCGATTTCACATAACCGGCATCGAACCAGCCGCGCCTGCGCGCGCCGTCCGAAAGTACCGTGGCCGTCCAGAAATCCTTAAGCTCGCCGCGCAGCCATGAATCAAGCGGCAAGGCAAAACCCGTCTTGGGCCTTGCCAGCACACTGTCCGGCACTATGCCGCGCAGCGCGTCTTTTAATATCCGTTTGCCTGTGCCGCCGCCTGTTTTATATTCCGCAGGCAGCGCGAAAGCCAGTTCCACCAGCTCGTGGTCCAGAAACGGAGAGCGCGCCTCCAGCGACGCGGCCATGGACGCGATGTCCATTTTCGCGAGCAGGCAGTGCGGCAGATATGAATTGTAATCGCAATAAGACATCTGCGCGAGCGCTCCCGCGCAGGCGGCCCGCGTAAACAGCGCGCCGATATAATCCTCCGCGCCGCGCATATTCCCGTCCAGCAGGGCAGCCGTTTCTTTTGAATACAGCCGCCGTTTCTCCGCCGCGCCGAAATAACTTATGGCATTGAAATGCAATTCGGAAAGCGTTCTGTCCAGACTCAGGCCGAAACGTTTCGCCTTGCCCTGCGGCAGACACGCGGCGACGGAGGCTACGGACTTTCGCAGCATGGCCGGCAGAGCAAGCAATCCGGCGCGCGCGGAAAGCGTGGCGTAACGGGGATAGCCGCAAAAAGCCTCGTCGCCGCCGTCGCCGTTCAGGGCCACCTTGACGTGTTTTGCCGTCTCGCGCGCGACATAATAGGAGGGTACCGCGCTGGAATCGGCGAAAGGCTCGCCGTAATGACGAGCAAGCATCGGCAGCACAGAAAGCATGTCGGGCCGCACGGTTATTTCGGTATGCTCGGTGGAATAGCGTTTTGCCGTCTCGCGCGCGAACGGAAGTTCGCTTGCGGTTTCGCCCTCGAATCCTATGGAAAAAGTTTTGACCGGAGCGGAGGAATTGCGCGCCATGAAGGCAACCACGGCGGAGGAGTCCACCCCGCCCGACAGAAAAGCGCCGAGCGGCACATCCGCCTCAAGCCGCTGTTTCACGCTTTCCTCCAGCTTTGAGCGCACCAGGTCGACGGCATCGTCGTAACCGCCGGATAAACTATTCCCCGCAGGCCGGAGTTCCCAGTATTTTTTTATTTCGCAGGAACCCGCCTGCGCCGATATAAAACACCCCGGCTCCAGCTTGCGCACATCCTTGAAAATGGACAGCGGCGCGGGAATATATTGCAACCCCAGATAAAGATCCAGCGCGGTGAAATCGACTTCGCGGGAGGCGACCCCGGATTCCAGCAACGCCTCCATCTCCGACGCAAAGGCCAGCCTGCCGTTTTTAAACGAGTAACAGAGCGGCTTTTTGCCAAGCCTGTCCCGGGCGACCAGCATTCTTTTTCTGCGCGAATCCCACAGCGCGAAAGCGAACATCCCGCGCAGCCGGGAAAACATGTCCTCGCCGTATTCCTCATAGAGATGCACCAGCGTCTCGGTATCGCAAGCCGTGGAAAAAACATGTCTCTTCGCCTTCAGTCCGGCGGCCAGCGCGCGATGGTTGTATATCTCTCCGTTGAAAACCACGGCCAGCGTTTTATCCTCGTTGAAAACAGGCTGGCCGCCGCCGGGCAGATCTATTATCGAAAGCCTGCGCATCGCCAGCCCCACGGGACCGTCGAGCAGATATCCCTCGCCGTCCGGGCCGCGATGAAACAGCTTGCCGTTCATCGCGCGCAACGCGCGCTCGTCGGCCCCGCCATGCCCGGCAGTGTCAAATAATCCGCATATTCCGCACATCGCCATGTTCTCCCGTACGATAATAAAAACTATAGTTGAAATTCCGGCGCAAAAAGGCGTAGCCCCTGGATTGCATGTAACCGGCCAGCCAGGGCGGAGTCTCCATGTGCGCAAGTATAAGCGCCGGCGGCTTTGCATCCATGTCCGCCATTATCTCGCCGCGCTGGCGTTCGCCGAAAACGAAAATGGTGTTGAAATATCTGGTCGGGGAAAGCCTGCCGGTATAAAGCTGCGCCTGGCTGGCCCTGTCCTCGCAGATATAAACATAATCCGACGGGCGCGTCATCTCCCGCGCCAGTTCGCCGGCGTACATGCCGAGATTGGGCTGGGTCTCGGTCGCATAAGCGACATAAAGCGATTTGGAGGCCAGCACCAGCCCGACCACGGCAAAAAGCAGCGCGGCATACTCCATTTCCACGGACGAAAAACGCTTGCGTATCTCCTCCGCATTTACAACCACCGCGCCGGTAAGCAGCGCAAGGGACGGCGCTATCTGCTTGAATTGATGGCGGAAATATTCGCCGGACAGATTGACGCCCGCAAAATCCGCGACAAGCCATATCGTTACAAGCAACAGGTATTCTCTCTTTATTTTCCAACCGTCGCTCCGGCGAAAAAAAACCAGAACCGGCAATACGAAAAGCACGAAATCCGACCAGGTGCGCACCGCTTTTTCAATGCGCAGCGACGGTGTCGCCGCAGCGGCGCCGGGCACATGCAACAGACGGACAAGAGAAAGCCACGCACCCTCGAAATAGTCGGCCGGCCGGGTCCCGCACTTCACAAGCAGCAGCAGCGACAGCGCGTTTACGGCAAACACTCCCGCGACGACAAGGAACGCTTCGCCTGTTTTCCGCCCGCGGCTCTTTTCCCGGCACAAAAACGGCCATGCGGCCAGCGCGACCGTTGTTGTGAGCGCAACCTGTTTAAACAGCACGGCAGCGCCCATTGCAAATCCGGCGAGAAGCGCCGTGCCCGAACCGCCGCCGTTTTCCCTGCCGCGCATATATATATAAAATGCCAGCACCGAAAAGGCCGTCATGAACGCCTCGGTATGCGCAATGTATTTGGGACCGGTCGGATAAGTAAGCAGCAAGGCGGCGTAAACCGTGGCCGTCCACAGCGCCGCATTGCGTCCGGACACCGAATCGGCGATTTTCCATACAAGCACGCCCGATGCGGCCACAGCAGCGGCGCCCAGCAGGCGCGCGGCCAGCAGCGGTCTGGCAAAAAATAAATCGCAAAATGCAAATACGAAAAATATCCCGGGCGTCTTGTTCTCCAGCGCGCCTGTATACGGCGCAAGACCGTGGCGCGTCCATGCCCTGGCGATATAAAGCCACACGCCCTCGTCTATAAGCGGCATATGCACAAAACAGGCGTATGCCGCCAAAGCCAGGGAAAACAGCACAAGAACCGCCACGGAAAACCATGCGGCCCTCTTGCGATCAACTGGCGAAAATTCAGCGTTTTCGGTAGAAGTCGTAGTCATACTTTTCAAACGCGGGCTCGTAATTATTTATTGCCAGGTATCCCGAGAGCCATGTTGGCGCTTCCCCGTGCACAAGCACAAGGGCCGGAGGTCTGGCCGACAAATCAGCCAGCAGCCGCGAGCGCTCCCGTGAGCCGAAAACAAAAAGGGTGTTGAAATATCTGCTGGGGGAAAGTCTTCCGCTGTAGTTTTGAGCCTGGCTTGAGCGGCTTTCGCAGATATAAACATAATCCCCGGGCGCGGTCATGTCCGCAGCCATAAGTCCGGCGAATTCCGCGCCGGGCGCATTGTCCGCGCCGCCATGCGCTTCAAGTTTGCGCACCGTCAGAGCGCAGGCCCACACAACAAGAAACATTGCCGCCAGCGCATGCTGCCTGCCCGTAAGTTTAATCCTTAAATCCTCCGCGCGGGCGATAACCATGCCGCATATCAGGGCAAGCGCAGGCACCAGTTGCCGGAACTGATGCCTGTAATAATCGCCGGAAAGATTAACTCCCGCGAAATCAGCCGCCAGCCACAGTAAAATGAAAATGCCGTTCTCTCTCCGCCGCGGAATACTCAGCGCAAAAAGCGCGACCGGCACCGCAAACACCAGCCACAACCCCCATAATCTCAATCCCTGACCGAACCACAAATGCCAGGATGAACGCGCGCCGGAACCGGCATTATGCAAAAGCCCGAGCAACGACAGAAAAGTCCCGTCCATATAATCGCCGAATTTTGTACCGCAGCACATAAGCAGCGCCGCTGCCGCAGCATTTGCCGCCAGGATGCCGGTCAAAAACAGCGCTGCGCGGCGTGCTTTGTGTCCTGAAGCGGTCCGGCAGGTAATCCATAATAAAAGCGCAAAACCGCTGAGCGCGGCAACCTGCTTGAAAAGTATCGCGGTACCGGCCAGAAGACCTGCGGACAAAAGCCGCAATCCCGCCCCGTCCGCCTCAGCGCCTGCATATACGAAAAAAGCGGCTGCCGTGAAAAATATCATGAAGGACTCGGTGTAGCCGATGCAAATGAATTCGGTCCTGTCGGTCAGAATCAAGAGAGCGTAAAACGCGAGGCTCCACAGACCGGCAGCCTCGCTCTCCAGCACCGAGGCAAGCCGCCAGACCAGATATCCGCCGCAAGTCAGCGCCGCAGCGCCCAGCATTCGCGCAAACAACCAGCCGCCGCCTGAAATATTGGATAGCGCATATACAAAAAATATGCCGGGCGTCTTGTTTTCAAACGCGCCGGTGTATGGCGGCACGCCGTGGCGAACCCACGCCCATCCGATATAATTCCACAACGCCTCATCCTGAAGGAAAAAATGGATTGAAACAGCCGCTACCGAGAGCGTGGCAAAGAGCAGCGCCAGCATAACCGCGACAGGGGCACTATTGCTTTTTTGCAAAGCCGTCTCGTTCATGCCCGTCGCTCCGGAGCAAAAGGCATTTTCCCGGCAAGCAGGTCAGAAAGCATCCCGTCGGCGTCCTCATTAAGCCGCAGCATGCGATTGGCGGACAGGATGACCGCGACATAACATGTGAATCCGGCAAGCAGTGTCAAAACAGGCGGGACGCCAGGCATGCATAATTTGACAAGCAAAGCCGGCAGCGCGGCCAAAAGCATGAAAACCGCAGTTCTTGAAAACCAGACAAGCGCGGCACCGTAATCTATCCCCGGGAATACCGCCCTTACGTAAAAATACAGTCCGGCGACATTGACAACCCCGAAAACCGCAAACCCCAGCGCATACCCGTAAGCGCCAAAGCACGGGATGCAAAACGCAAAGATAACGGCGGCCACGGCATTAGAGGCCGCCTGATACCACATCCCCGCACGCAATTTGTCAAAAGCCATATTAAGTCTGGCGGAAAGCGTGTTGAATGCGGTAAAAGGTATTGTAACCGCAAAGAGCATCAGGAATATTCTACCCGACGAAAGGGACTGCGAGTCGAATTTCCCGCGCAGATACAGCACGCTCATTATCTCGCGCGAGAACAGCGCGAAAAAAATCGCCGCAGGAACCAGCGTAAAAAGCAAAATACGGATGCTGCGGATGAAAACCGGATTCAGCTCCGCAGGGCCCAGTGTACCGGCATGCTCGTTGAATTTTATGCCCGCTACCGAGGAAAACTGGTTGGTGAAGGCGAGATGCGGCATATCGGCCACCTGCCGGGCGTAATTCATCGCGCTGACCACTCCGGCGCCGCAACCGCTCAGCAGATAAAGCGGCACGTAGAACGCAACCATGCCCGTCAGATTTCCCGCCTGACTGTAGACTATGTTTTTAAGCGTGCCGCGCCCCAAGGAAAACCGCACCGCCGTAAAATCCCAGCCGCCGTAACGGGCCAGCAGCCCCAGCAGAAATACAAGCTGGAGCATGTTGCCCAGCAACAGCCCGCCCATCGCCGCGCTTATCCCGCCGCCGCGCGCAAAAAGCAGCATGCATGTTATCGCACAGACGTTGAGCAGCATGTTTGACAGCATCGGCATGGTGAAAAATTTCCCGGCCACCGCGATATCGGTCAGATACAGATTCACCAGATTGAGCGACAGGACGGCAACCGCCAGACGCAGCATGCCGGTCTGAGCGGCAAGAGCGGAGACATCGAATTTCGACACGGCGTTAAAAAGCGCGCAGGGAGCCGTCAGCCCCAGACAGGCGAGGACGGCGCAGAATCCGTAAATGTATAAAAAACAGTTTCCGTATTCCATCGCGGCGCGGCTGTTGCCCGCGGCGCGCAGGCGCATCATTTCCGGCACAAGCACCATGCTGTTGAGCGCAATAGCAAAGCCTGTTACAAGGGTTATCGCGTTGAGGGCGTAAAAATAAATATCGGCGCCCGACGAGGTGCCGAAATAAAAACCGATGACAAGACTGGTGGCAAAACCGGTAAGCCTCGCCGCGATATTAAAAACCAGCGAGAGGAAAATTCCCCCGGAATATGATTCGCTTTTTAGAAAACCCTTTGGCATTCAACTCCTGTACGACGCAAAATGTATTGTACAATATATAAATATAAGCCCGACGACGGCATCCGATGACTGCAAAACACGTTTTCACGGTATTCACCCCCACCTACAACCGCGCGCACACGCTGGCGCGAGTGTGGGAAAGCCTGCGCGTCCAGACTTTCCGCGATTTCGAGTGGCTGGTCATAGACGACAGTTCCACGGACGATACTGCTGCGCTTGTGGAAGGCTGGCGCAAACAATCGGATTTTCCCGTGCGCTTTTACACGCAGCGGGAAAAAGGCATGCATATCGGATTCAATATGGGCGTGCGGCTTGCGCACGGCGAACTTTTCCTGCCGCTGGACTCCGACGACGCCTGCGTTCCAGGGGCGCTTGAGCGGCTGCTTTGGAACTGGAACCAAATCCCCGCCGATAAACGGGACGGGTTTTCCGCCGTAACATGCCTTTGCCGAGACCAGCACGGCAATCCGATAGGCGACAAATTCCCAGAGGACATACTAGATTCCGATTCCATAGAAATAAAATACCGCTGGGACATAAAAGGCGAAAAGTGGGGATTCCACCGCACCGCCGCATTGAAGGAATTCCCGTTCCCCGAAATATCCGGCGTGCGCGCGATACCGCAGGGCGTGGTATGGTCCATGATGGCAGCCAAATACCGCACGCGTTTTATAAATGAATACCTGCGAATTTACTGGACCGATCCCCCGGTACAGCAGGGCGAACAGCTTTGTTTCGGCTACCCCGCGTCCAAACTCGGCCCCAGCCATGCGCTGTGGCACAAGACCATACTCAACGGTGAGCTGGGATGGTTTGGGCATGCACCGCTTGCCTTCGCGATGTCCGCCGCGAATTTTGCGCGCTTTTCGTTTCACACCGGCGAAGGATTATGCAAGCAGTGGGCGCAGCTTCGTCCCGCGGCACGGATGTTGTGGATTACATGTCTTCCTGCGGGAGTGGCCGCCTACTGGCGCGACTTGTCGCGCGAACGCCGGACCGGAAAGGTTTCCTGACAAGAATGAAACAAAAAAACCGCGCCCGAAAGCGCGGTTTTTGTTTTTTGAGAATAATTATTTTCAGCGCGACACGTATTCATCCGCCGCATATATCAACTTGGCGCCTTCGTTGTCGAACTTGAATTTCATCTCGGTGTGGTCGGAGAAAGCGGCGCGCAATTTGGGCTGATTTTCCGGTTCGCAGTAAAACAACATAAATCCCCCGCCTCCAGCGCCCAGCAACTTGCCGCCTTCCGCGCCGTTGGCAAGACCTTTTGAATACATGTCGTCTATGCCGGTGTTTGTTATGCCGGAAGCCAGCTGGCGTTTGAGCAGCCAGTTTTCATGCAGTATCCTGCCGAACGGACGCAGATCGTCCTTATAAAGCGACTCGCGCAGCTTGTCCACCAGCGCCACCATGCGCCCGAGTATTTCCACCTTGTCCGCAGCGGATGTATTTTTCTTCTGCTCGGCCAGTATAGCCGACGCGCTGCGCTGGTCGCCGGTGTAAAACATCAGCAGATTGCTTTGCAGCGTCTTGTAAACGGATTTTTTAAGGTGAATCGGTTCCACGGTAACTTCGCCGGAAGTGCGAAAGCGTATTATATTCAGGCTGCCGTATGCGCAGGCGTACTGGTCCTGCTTGCCTATCGGCTCGCCAAGACGGTTTATTTCTATGTCGCAGGCCTCGTCCGCCAGACGCTCCTTGGTGGCCAGCTTTCCGTCGCGGGCGTATAAATTGTGCAACAATCCTACCGTAAACGCGGACGAAGAACCCAGCCCCGTTCCGGCGGGGACGTCGGCGTTGGAGCTTATCTCCAGCGCGCCGGATATGTTGAACTTGCGCAACGCCTCGCGCACTATCGGATGCTTGAGTTCCGATATCTTGTCCACCGTCTCGGTGCGGCTGTATTTGACGCGTATTTTGTCCCTGTCAAAAAACGTATGGGACGAGATATACATATATTTGTTTATCGCGACGCTGAGCACCGCGCCCTCGCGGCGGGAATAAAACTCCTCCATATCGGAGCCGCCGCCCACGAAACTTATCCTTAATGGCGTCCTTGTTATTATCATTTCATTCTCTCAGGAAACGTGTATGTTCTTGCCGACAAACACCATCCGTCCGCTTATTATTATACCCTCGAACACGCGCGCCAGCGGGGAATCGGAATGCGGCCGGATAGAAACATTGCCGTTGGTCCACACCACATAGGCGATATCTTCGTTATGCAGCCATTCGAAGCGCTGATGTTCCCCTTCACCCGTCACCCATACCACGGCATCCTGCCAGGGCACCGCGGCGACGTCCTGCGACGTTTTCACTTCGGTGAATTTCTCATACAGCGATTGCATGGCATTCCTCCCGAAAAATAAGAGCGGCCTGTACCCCGAATTCTGTCCGGCCGGCACTGCCGGCCTGGAGGGCCATTAGTCTAAGCGACCTACTTAGCGCTGCCGGCCTTTCGGCCGGCGGGCGGGCAGCCCATGCGCACCTTTGGTCTTGCTCCGGACGGGGTTTGCACTGCCGGACGCGTCGCCGCGTCCGCGGTGCGCTCTTGCCGCACCTTTTCACCCTTACCGCCGATGCTCCGGCGGCGGTATGTTTTCTGTTGCACTTTCCATCCCGCGGGGTTATGGCCCCGAAGGCCTCGCCTTTCGACGAGCGTCCTGCCCTTTGGAGTTCGGAAGTTCCTCCCCGGCTTAAAACGCCGGAGCGGCCCTCCGGCCGCTCAAAACAATGTAAGCTGTTCGCCCGTGTCGCCGCCTGCGTCCGCAAGGGGAGCCGGCTTTGCAAATTGCGCGGCCCGGCCCTTTTGCGCGGCATCCAGCGTCTTGTTGACCGCCGCGTCGGCAAGCTTGTTTTTCTCGCGCGGGACATGCGTCAGCGTTACTTTCGAAATTTTCGCGCCCAGGGATTTTATCTCGCCCATCATTTTAAAAAGCCCGGCGTCTTTTATCTTGAACTTGCCGTTGAACTGATTTACAAGCAAAAGCGAATCTGAACGTATTTCAATCGCGCAAACGCCGCGCCTTATGCCCGCTTCCAGCGCGAGATGCAGCGCGTAATACTCTGCGCGGTTGTTGGTGGCCTCTCCGAGATAAACGCCCTTTTCCTCTATTATATTGCCCTTCTCGTCCGCGAGGACATAGGCCGACGCGGCCGGGCCCGGATTGCCGCGCGAGCCGCCGTCTATGTTAGCCAATATTTTCACCGGCGGCCTCCCCGATGGTTTCTTTGGTGTAAAGTATGCGCTGGCAGCTGTCGCACTGCACCACTTCGCCGCGTTTCCTGAGATCCATGCTTATGTGCGGCGGCAGGCGCATGTTGCAGGCGAGGCAAATAGCTCCAGTGGGAGCCTGTTTTATGCCGCAAACCGCCAGCCCCTCGCGATTGGCGCGCAGATATTCGTACTTCGCAAGCAATTCGTCGGCGCAAACGCCGGCCAGCAGATTGGCCCGCTCATGCAGGGCGGAGGCGATACGCGCGTCCAGCCCGGCGGCTTTTTCTTTAAGCGCATCAAGTTTCTGCGCCGCGATTTTCTCGTCCCGGGCGAACCCGGCAGACAATTGTTTCTCTTTCTCCGCAGAAGCTTCGGCCTCTTCCATGTTGGACAGTATGGCGGTTTCGGCTTCGTCCGCCCGGGCTTTCAGCGCGTTTATCTCGGTTTGCAGCGCGCGGTAGGCGTCGTTTGTCTTTACGTTATTCAATTCGCCCTGATGCTTCTTTATCTCCGCCTCTTTTTCCTGAAGCTCGCGCTCCAGTTCCTTGCGGCGCAGCAGGAGTTTTTTATGGGCGTCGCGATGCGCGGTCAGCCCCGACTGCCTCGAGAGCAGTTCGCTTTTCGCCTGTTCCGTCTCGGGCTCCAGCGCCCGCCGCTCGGCCCTGAGCGCATCCAGCGCCAGATCGCGCTGCTGGAGTTCTATGAAAATTTTAAGCACTTTAGTGTCGACAGCCATCAAACCCCCGATAACCTCTGAAATTATTTTCCTTTTTCCGCCAGCACCGCTTCCACTGCCCCCGCTATCATGGCAACCAGCCTCGGATCGGGCTGCGCGGCGGGAACGCCTGCCGGGACCGCGTTGTTTTTTTGGATCAGCGCCGAGCGCAAGACGGCAAGCTTGCGCAGATTGTCCGCGCTTATTTCGCTTTTGCGCCCCAGCACTTCCGTCACAAGATGGATCTCGGCGATATGCTCAAGCGTTTCCATCCTGAAGAGCGCCTGCTCGACATTGCCGCCGACCGTGACCGCGCCGTGATTTGCCATCAGTATGGCGTCGCAGTCCTTTACGAACGGAACCATACCGTCGGTAACCTCCGTGGATCCCGGAGTGCCGTAAGGCGCGAGGGCTATTTTACCGAGCGTCATTATCCCTTCGGCCACTATGGGCCGGTCCGGCACCATGCCCGCGGACGCATAGCCTGTAACAATAGGAGGATGCGCGTGAACAATACCCGCCGCCTCCGGACGCGCGGCATAAACCAGAAGATGCATTTTCAACTCGCTGGAAGGCGAACCGCCGCCGGATACCGGGCGGCCGGACATATCGGTAACGACCATATCGCCGGGAGACATGAAGCCCTTGCTTACGCCGGTCGGCGTAACAAGCAAAAGTCCTTCGCCAAGACGGGCGCTGATATTGCCGTCCGCGCCCGCTATATAGCCCTTGGCGTACAGCCTGCGCCCGGCCTCCACTATCTCTTCCCTGAGTTTAGTTTCCCTGTTCATCACGCTTGAACTATATGATAGCTTTTGCGCGGCATTTGGGCCACTGTTTTCACCCACCCTGATTTTCGGATAAGGAAGGCGGATCCTGCCTATAATATATAAAATAGCCTCACGGTCCCGACGAAGGACTATCCGCCTTTGGGCGGACGTGAAAAGCGGTAACTTTTCACCC
>Ga0326728_10010334_pt1 | contig 21897 bp, 22 predicted proteins | sample MB3enrmetagenome_FD_207602 | JGI IMG/M metagenome (GOLD analysis project Ga0326728, IMG submission 207602) | Lab enriched peat soil microbial communities from McLean, Ithaca, NY, United States - MB31MN | ecosystem: Environmental > Terrestrial > Soil > Wetlands > Peat | place: USA: New York... | reverse complement strand
ACGCACATCTCGTGAAACTGGAGAGTGCCGCCGGCGTGGGGACGTGAAAACCGTCAGAAGATTCGGTCCAAAAACACTTATGGCTGCCCCCCAGGGATTCGAACCCCGATATGCTGATCCAGAGTCAGCTGTCCTGCCGTTGAACGAGGGGGCAGCGCGCGAGGTCGCCCAACGATGCCGCCAGGCACACAACCTCGCTTGCAATCTTATCTGCGATGCGGAGCTTGGTCAACATTACCGTTTCCCCATCATCCGTTTCCCGTTTCCCGTCTTCCCTCCGACCTGCGTTACCCATTTTTCGGTCGTGCGTTATCTGTTCCAACGGAAAACGGGAAACTGGAAACGAAACTCCTCTGTGCCTCTGTGTCTCTGTGGTAGGTGTTGTGTGGCGGGTAACGGGCAACGGGTAACGGGCAACGGTTTCCAGCGGTACAATGATGGCGCGGTTGAGATCACAACTTAGGCGAGGAATCCAGATGGCAACTGGAAACAGTGTGGTGGCGGAAACCGACTACGCGGCAATTGTACGGCGGCCGCTGGAAGCGGCGCGCTGCGCCTTGGTGGTAGTGGACATTCAGGAAAAGCTCGTGCGGCACATATATGAGAAAGAGCGGCTGTTGCGCAACGCCCAGTTGCTGGCCCGCGCGGTGAAGCTGCTGGAAGTGCCGGCATTGACCACCACGCAGAACGCGCGCGGCCTGGGTCCGGTGGTGCCGGAACTGGCCGAGTTGCTGCCGAATCAGAACTTCATGGATAAAACCTCGTTCGATTCTTTTGCCTACGAGCCCTTTGCCGCGGCGGTGAAAGCCCTGCCCGGGAAACGCAACACCTTGCTGGTCTGCGGCATGGAGACTCATAGCTGCGTCCTGCAGACGGTTCTCACGGCGCTGGAAAAGGGATACCTGGTCCATGTCCCGGTGGATGCCGTCGGCTCCCGGACAGAGTTGAACTGGAAAGTAGGACTCGAGCGTATGCGCGCCGCCGGTGCGGTGCTCTCCTCTACGGAAACGATTATTTTCGAGCTGGTGCGCGGCTTCAAGACGCCGGCGTTTAAAGAATTATTGCCGTACCTGAAGTAAACACCTACCACAGAGACACAGAGGCACAGAGACAGCTTTTGGATCTGGAAATCCGAGTTTAAGATTTTGCAACCTAACTCGCATCCTAGTGCGCACAATCTATTTGTCAGGGTTGCATAACCCAAATCAGAAATCAAAAGTACTCTGTGTCTCTGTGGTAGGTTTTGTCCTCGCGATCAGCCCTCTTTTTTGACGGCGGCTTCCGCGGCCTGGAAGCCCAGCTTGGAATGATTGCCGTCGCAAAAGGGCTTGGTCACCGAGCCTCCGCAGCGGCAAAGGGAAAAGGCGGTCTTGCCGCGCAAGTCGTATTCGTTGCCGTCGCCATCAACCAGTTTCACGGCGCCTTCGGGCGCTTCCACACGATAGGGCCCGTTCTTCCTGACCATAATCGTTACCGCCATGCCAACCTCCTTGGACTTGGTAATTGAGTAATTTGGTAATTGGGTAATTGAAAAGCCAACTTTCATTGTTGAGAAAGAATCGGCCAGTTTTTCAATTACCAAATTACAAAATTACCAAATTACTCAATAATCTGGTTCTTGCCGGGGACGCGCCAGTTCTTCCAGTTGCCGCCGCCAATCCAGCGACTCGACGATATCGCGCCGTTCCCGCCATCCCGGCTCCACCTTGACAAACAGCTCGAGGAAGACCCTGGCGCCGAGCATGCGCTCGATCTGTAAGCGCGCCGCGGTGCCTATGCGCTTCAGTGTCTGCCCGCCCTTGCCGATGATAATTCCCTTCTGCCCCTCGCGCTCGCAGTAGATGACGGCGGCGATATGGGTCAGCTTGGGAGTCTCTTCGAACTGCTCGATGAGCACCGCCGCGGCATAGGGCACTTCCCCGTAGGTGGCCAGCAGCAGTTCCTCGCGGATGATCTCGGCGGCCAGAAAGCGTTCCGGCTGATCGGTAATCTGATCTTCGGGAAAATACGGCGCGCCTTCGGGAAGGAGGCGCACCATCTCATCGAGCAACAGCTCGAGGCCGTCGGCCTGCTTGGCGGAGATGGGAATTATCTCGCGAAAATCGTGGACGTGTTGCCACTGTTCGATAACCGGCAGCAGGCGCGGTTTCTCCATGCGATCGATTTTGTTCAGTAACAGGAAAACCGGCGCCTCGGCTTTTTGCACCAGCGAGCGAACGTATTCCTCCTCCGCACCGCGCGGGCGAGTCACATCCACCACCCAGAGCGTCAGATTGCATCCTTGGAGAGCTTCCCGGATTTCCTGCGCCATCTTGCGGTCCAGAGAACTTTCGGAGCGATGCACGCCGGGCGTGTCGACCAAAACGATCTGCGCGGCCGGGCGCCGTTCCGTGGCCGGCAAGTTGAGGATGCCTAGCGTCCGGGTCCGCGTGGTCTGCGGTTTAGGCGTGACAATGGCAAGTTTTTGCCCCAGCAACGCGTTCAGCAGCGTCGACTTTCCGACGTTTGGGCGGCCAAGCAGGCAAACGAATCCGCAGCGCATGGGGGAGTTCTCAGTTCTCAGTTCTCAGTGGCCGGCGGCTATTGCGCGAAGTGTGGAAAAAGCTCTTCACCGCAGAGGACGCAGCGGGAAGCTATATCCATTGTTTGCATCGTCCTCGTTCCTCTGTGTACCTCCGCCTCCTTTGCGCCCTCTGCGGTGAGAGGTTTTTTCTTTACTACGCCGACTGCTTACTGCTGAACGGCTGCACGGAGCTGATACGGAGGCGTTCCACCAGGCGATCGGTGGATTCCAGCACCTCGAAGCGTAAGCCGCCGGCTTCCACGGTTTCCCCGGCCTTGGGAATGTGGCCCAGGACTTCCGTGACCAGCCCGGCCACGGTGGTAGCCTCATGTCCTTCCGGGCGCACCCCGAACAGTTCTTCCAGTTTATCTACGTCCATGCTGCCGGGCACGAGGTAGGAGCCTGCGCTTTCGCGGACAAACTCCACCTTGCTCTCGTGCTCGTCGCGAATATCGCCCACGATCTCCTCGACCAGGTCTTCGATGGTAACGATGCCGGCGACCCCGCCGTATTCGTCAATGACGATGGCTATGTGATTATTGGCCGCCTGCATTTCCCGCAACTGGTCGGTCACGCGCTTACTTTCCGGCACGAATTGCACGCCCGGACGCATCAGGTCTTTTACCGTGCGCGTGCGCGCCTCCGAGTCGGGCACCTGGAGCACATCGTGCGCCAGGATGATGCCGATAATGTTGTCCAGCGAATCGGAGTAGACGGGCACGCGCGAGTAGGGGCGGCTGCGCAGCAGTTCGGTAAAGCGCTCGATCGTGGTGTCGGCCGGAACCGCCACGATGTCCGGCCGCGGCGTCATGACCTCGCGCACCGTCTTGTCGCCGAACTCCACCACCGACTGGATCAGTTCGCGGTCGCTTTCCTCCAGGATGCCTTCTTCCTGTCCGGCTTCAATCAGCGCATCGACGGCTTCGGAAGGCCGCTCCGGCTCGGGCTCGGCAGAATCCTTGCTGAGGGCAGCCACCGAAAGGCAGAAACCAAGCACCAGGGTAATGGGAATGACGAGGCAAATCAGCCCGCGCAAAATCGGCGCCAGCGCTGCCGGCCACTGTCCGCGCGTGCGCGAGAAAAAGATAAAGGGCAGCAAATGCTGGCAAACGATGATGATTAACACCAGACTGATCACCAATTGAACAATCTGGTTCCAATTCCCTACCCCATCGCGCAGAAGGGCATAGGTAATCAACACCGTAATCGCCGCCATTGTGGTATGTTTCAACACCGACACGGACAGCGCCGCCCGTTCGCGGCTGACCTTTAGCCGGGGCTCCACATGTTCGGCAAAATACTCGATGTTCTCCTCGAATTCGCGCGACAGGAACTTGCCCATCTCGGTGTAGACCTGATCCACGTAGGAAACCAGGGTCAACACGGCCAGCAGGAAAGGCAGCGCGATCACTAACTCGGTCATGTAAGCCTCCGCCGGCCGTTCCGAGCGGCGGGGAATCGGGAGGAGGTACACGGGCCGGATTGCCCGGCGCGCTGAATCAAGCTGTCAGGCAGCCGGAGCGTACGCCGCAGACGCGCTTCCAGGCGCGACATTTGGCCGCTGTCGGCCTCGTGGTCATAACCGGCCAAATGCAGGACGCCATGCAGGATCAAAATCTTCAGTTCCTCGGCGATGCTGTGCTCCAGGCGAGCGGCGGTGGCGGCGGCCATCTCGGCCGATAAGGCGATGTCTCCCCGCAAGCCGTCCGGCGCCTCTGCCGCCGCGGAAAACGACAAGACGTCGGTGGGCCGGTTCTGGCCGCGAAAGCGGCGATTCAGCGCTTGCAGCTCCCGATTGCCGGTCACCAGGACAACCACCCGGCCGCCCAGGCCGACTACCCGCTGAACCCGCGACAAAAAACGGGCCATCGCCCGCTCGCTGGTACCCACAACCGGTTTGCGAAAAATTACCACGGGTCAGCGATTTGGGATTGCAGATTTCGGATTTCGCATTTGGCCAGATTTAGGATTTCGGATTTACGATTTCGGATTGTCCACCGCTGAGACAAATCGGTATACCCTCGGTGTGCTGCGCGGCTTCTAAATCCTAAATCCCGGATTCCGAAATCCCAAATGTTCCCTAAATCCCGAATCCCAAATTCCTTGCTCCTTGTCCAAACCAACGCACAGAAAAGGCAAAAGGGAGGGCATCTTTCTACCCTCCCCAGGGCCAATTTCCATTCTACTCTTTCCCGGGCATATCTTGTGCCGATGGATTGGCCGCCGCCGTGGCGCCGTTGGCGCTAAGGCCTTGGTTTTGTCCATTGCTGCTTTTGCCATTTATCCCGTTTTTACCATTCATCGCGGCGCCCGCCGCCGCCCCTCGGGACGAGTCGATCAACTCTAACTGGGCCTCGGCCAGGCGCGATTTGTAGTCGTCGTAGGCGCGCACGATACGCTGCACCAGATGGTGTCGCACCACATCCGTTTCGTCGAAGTAAATGAAGGAGATACCCGCGACCTTGTCGAGCACTTCGACGGCCTCCAACAGCCCGCTGCGGCGGGCGTTGGGCAAATCGATCTGGGTGATGTCGCCGGTAATCACCGCCTTGGAGTTGAATCCCATGCGGGTGACGAACATCTTCATTTGCTCCGAGGTGGTGTTCTGGGCCTCGTCCAGAATGATGAAAGAATCGTTCAGCGTCCGGCCGCGCATGAAAGCGATAGGCGCGATCTCGATAATGCTCTTCTCCAGGCAGCGGTCGATCTTCTCCGGCTCCATCATGTCGTAGAGCGCGTCGTAAAGCGGGCGCAGGTAGGGATCGATTTTCTCCTGCAAGGTGCCGGGCAGGAAACCCAGCCGTTCGCCCGCCTCCACCGCCGGCCGGGCCAGAATGATGCGGTTCACCCGCTTGGCCAGCAAGGCAGAGATGGCCATGGCCACTGCCAGGTAAGTCTTGCCCGTGCCCGCCGGACCGATGCCAAACACCATATCGTGCTTTTCGATGGCGTCCAGATAGCGGCGCTGGTTCATGCTCTTCGGCTGCACCATGCGCTTGCCGAACGAGCGCTGGCGTCCCGCTTCGGCCAGACCGCGGAGGGTCGCCGAAGGATCGGTGACCAGGATGCGCAACATCGAACCCAGATCACCGTTGTTGAACTGATAAGCGGTACGCTGCAGGTGTTGATAGTCGAGGAATATTTGTTCGGCGCGCGTCACATCGCGCGGCGCTCCCTCAATTTCCACGCCGTCGGCGCGCAGATCAATTGCCACATTGAGGCCACTCTCCAGGAGATGTAAATTTTCGTCCCTGGTTCCGAACAGGGTCTCGATATTCTGGGTGATCTCGATGCTTTTTTTCATTAGGGCCTTGGCGTTACCCTCCCAACGCGCGTTGCCGGACTTCCCTCACAAAGGCCGTAGGGTGACCGGGCGCAGCTGCGTCCTCGACGGCAAGACGGATGCAACCCACGGCCCGGCACAGGCGAACCGGCGCGAACCCGCTGTGCTGCCAGGGTGCAAAAATTGTGGACATGAGTTGTCGCGATAAGAATAAACGCCGGGATGCGCGCCACAAGGCGGCTCTCATTAACACGAAGAGTACTCCGCCTGGCTTTCTGAGTCAATGCCGGATACTGCCGGGACAACCCTCTCAGGAATTCCCCCCACGCCGGTTAGATGATCGCCCGAAGAAAAGGGAGCGCCCGTTTCTTCCTCCGCGGGAAATACTTAACGATCTTGTTTTCAGTGGCTTTCCTGTAAAGTAAGTTTGACGGAAACCGAGCTACGGCCTAGAATAAAGGTTTTGGTCGTACTTGCGGCCTCTCGCCGGCAGGCGGCTCCGCCCGAGGCGGAGCTATTTCATCACTCGATAAAGGATAGAGAAGGTCTATGGCAAATCATTTTTCGGCCCTGAAGCGTGCCCGCCAAACGGAGAATCGCACGGCGCGCAATCGCAACAACCGGTCGCGTCTGCGGACAGCGTTACGCCATCTCCGGGAAAAACTGGCTCAGGGCGACAAGGACGCCGCCGGCGTAGCCTATCGCGAGACGGTCGCCATGCTGGACAAGTCCGTGCAAAAGGGCGTTATCCATTCCAACACCGCCTCTCGCTATAAATCCCGGCTGGCCGCCCGCCTGAACGCGATACCCGCAAAAAGCGCGTGATAGGCGCACTGCGGAGGCAAATACCCAACGCAGAACCGCAGAAAGGAACAACCTTCGAGGAAAGAACGACCCTCGAGTGGTTCTCCTCTGCGATTCTGCGTTTCTGTGTTGGGTTTTGTCTTGAATTAAATTCTTCTCTGCGTCTCTGTGTCTCTGTGTTGGGTTTTTCTTAATCCAGCACCACCCCGAAGCGCTCTCGCAAGATGGCGTAGTACTCGGTTTCCGATTGCAATAGCTGTTCGGCGCGGCGGCCCTGCTGGTTTTCGATCAACCGCATGTCCGCCAAGGTTATGCGTCCGTCGGCGCTGGCCCGTGAGCAAATGTTCCGGGCGGTGAAGTGCGAGGCCGGCGAAGTCTGATGATAACGGCACATAGGCACGAAGTCCGCCAGTTCGCGAGGCGTCTGGGAGAAGTCGTACAAAACGTTCCAGTTGGCGTTGTCCCGGCGTTCCACCACCAGGCGGCCCTCGGCGCAAACCAGGCGGTAGGTGGCTCCGCTCTGCGGTTGTTCCAGACCTTCGATCAGCCGCAGGGGCTCCAGAAAGCAATCCCCAAAGCCTACGTCGGCGAGCCAGAGTCCATCGGCTTCCACCTGCAGCGTGAGGTGGTCAAATTCGAGCCGGCGATGGCCGTCGGAATCCGGCACCCGGGCGGAAAGCAAGGCTACCGGGAAGCCCAGGTTCCGCAATAAAGCCGCGAATAACCCGTTCAACTCGTAACAGAACCCCCCACGCCCGTGGACCACAATCTTTTGAAAAAAGACGTCCTCGTCCAGCACAATTTCGCGTCCTCGCACAATATCGAGGTTTTCGAAAGGAACGGCCAGCAGGTGAGCACGGTGCAAACGCCGCAAGGTCTCGGCGCTGGGAACCGTGGGGCCGTCATAGGCGATGCGCCGCAGATAGGCAGAAATATCCACGAGAGCAGTACGCTACTCGTTCGACCTATTAAGCTATCAGGTACTGAACGCCACCGCAGTGATGCGGAACACGCTAAACCGGTAATCGTTGCTGCTCGAAAACCGGCCCCTGCGGCCGGTTTTCGGCAGTAAGGTCCAGGATAAGTTTTTCCAGCACCAGGCGCTTGCTGGGCGGGTTGGAGCGCAGGTCGAGATCGGCGCGCGCGATCAGGCGCAAAGCGCGGGTGAAATCGCGGCGCGACTTATACCGCCGCGCCTGATGGAGCAGGTCTTCGGCGGCAAATGGCGGGACGCGGAAGCCCGGCCACAGCGCCTGCCACAGGGCGCGCGTATCCCGCACGTTCTTTTCCGCCACCACCAGCATCTGGCGAAACGTCTTGGCCAGCAGGTACAAGTGACCGATGGCGGCTTCCTCACCGGCCCCCGTGGCCAGCATGGCCTGCAAGATCTCCAGCGCGCGGGCCCGATCGCGCGCGGAAATGGCGTCCGTCAGCTCAAAAACCGAGCGTTGCTTGGCGGCCAGCACCATAGTCTCGACATCGGCCAGGGTGACGCGCTTTTGCTCCCCGGCGTAAAGGAGCAATTTCTCCAGCTCGTTGGCAATCAGCATCAGGTCGCCGCCAAGGGCATCGACCAGCTCCCGGGCGGCATCCACCCCGAACTTGACCCCTTGCGCAGTGGCAGAGGCCACCACCCAACGCACCGCGTCGTTCTCTTCGACCCGGGCCAACTCCACCACGGGGCAGTACTGGCCCAGCGTTTCCCGGATTCGTTCATAGCGTTCGCGGTCGGTTAGCTCCATGCGGCGGGTATCGGCGGGAATGCTGATATGGTCGGCGACAAAAATGATGACCGCATCGGGATTGGGATGCTCCACGTAATCGCGAATGGCGTCGAACTCCGCCTCGTGCGAGCCGCGGCCGTACAGGTTTTTCACTCCGCGCACGAAGAACACTTGAAACTGCGCCATGAGCGAGAGGGTCCGGGCGCGATCGAGTACTTCGATCAATTCGGTCTCGCTCAAGTCGAAGTCGTAAACGCTGAACTGGCGCAGCTCGGGCGGAACCAGGTGATCGAGAATAGCCTGGCGGCATTGTCGGCGGAAGAAAGCTTCGTCTCCGGCCAAAACATAGGCCGGTTTCAGCTTGCGCGCCCGCACCTCGGAGACGAAACGCTCCGCCGGCCCGAAGCCTGCCCGCAGCGAAGGAGCCGGGGCCATCAGTACGCCTCCAGAATGTTGCTCACCAGAGTGCGGGCAAAGTCGCGCGCCAGGCGTTCCATGGCCGGAGTGGATTCCTGGAAAAAGGCGGCCGGCTCATTGGAGATTTCGTATTGCTCGCGAAACACATAGTTCGTGTTTTCGTAGAGTGTCTTGCCGCCGCGATCCACCAGGGAAACCCTCGCGACCACCGTGATCAGCGCGGTGGTGGCCCGCCCCGTGGTCGTGTCGAAGGTCACGGGGTTCATCACGGCGGTGGTTACGGCGCCGCGCAACGCGGCATCGGCGCTGCCGTCATCCTTATAAACGATGCGGTACTGGGTACGGGCCAGGAATTCGCGTACCACCGCCTCCGTAAGCACCTGTTCGACGTGGTATACCCGGGTACGGTTGGCAAACGTGGGAATGGCAATGCTATGCACGCTGGCGGGAAGTTGGGCCGACTTGCTGCCGACGGTATGGTACCCACAACCCGCAAGCGCAACTACGGCGGCCAACAGAATGAACCCTGCGGTTTTGAATCCGGCTCGCCCCCCGCTACTCATTGCACTTTGCCTTTCGGGCGCGCCGCCACTACCCTCTCGGCGCACTCGGTGGCGTTCAAGGTAATCAGGCGCAAATTATCGGCCGTGGCCCACAGCCAAAAACCACGCGGGTTTGCCGCATCCTGCCGTACCGCCAGCAGGACTTCGTCCCGTCCGGCGGCATTCACGTTGCTCGGGGCATCTTCCGTCCGTTCCGCCAGCATGATGTGCTCCCCGCCCAAGGTGTTGACGAAAGTCTCCAGAGTCGTTGCCGGCTCGGTTTCCACGTAGACGGCGAAGGCATGGGCGTGGAAGCTTGATCCCTGCAGAAGCAGCAGCGCGGGGGCCGGAACCAGTCCCGCCGTGATCTGTTCGAAATGCTGGAGGATGCGCCGCTCCACAGCCTGCAGCGAGCCTTGCGCCTTCTCCCCGTAACGCGCAATCAGGTTAAACGCGACTTGCGAATCAAACACGCGCTTGGGCAGTTCCCGGAAGGAAAGGAGATTCACGGTCTGTTCGTGGAGCTCATCCATCCCCCGGCGGCCGCGTTCGGAAGCGGGTTCGACCACGGTAGCCACGGCCAGGCGCAAGCGCCCGGCTTTCTGGGCGCGCAAGAGCAACAAGGCAAGCACCACGGCGGCGGGATGGGCGACCACGGCCGGCGCGGGCTGCAAATCGGGAACCACAGAACGCCCCAATTCCCGTTCGATCCAAGGGGCGCGCATCTCGGCGCCGCCTTGGCCCTCCAGCCCATAGGAAAGATCGACTATCGCCGCTCCGGCAGCCCGCGCCAGCGGCCACTGGCGGCGCGTAAAAGCCTCGTCCGAGGCGAAGAACACCACGTCCACGCCCGCCAGTTCCCCGGGCGTAACGCTTTGTATGAAAGTCACCTCGTCACCCATGGATTCGAGCTGGCCGATGGATTCGTCGTCGTCGAGCAAGCGGATGTCCCGCGCGGGAAAATTCCGCTCATGGAGCACATCGGCCAGTTCTTTGCCCTTTAGGGTGGCCCCGCCGATAATGGCTATACGCATGTTCCCGGAGCTCATGGCAGCTCCGACGCTTCCTGGTAAGGAGGCGGAGGCGGCGGGCTCTTCCGCCGCAAGGAATACACCACGCGCGCCAGCACCCCGGAAAACGTGTACGCCAAAGCGAGCGCGAACAGCACGTATTCCGAGAAGAACCACCCCAGCGCCAGCAACCCGCCGAAGGGAATGATCAAACGGAAGGAATGCCGGGAGCGCAAGTTGATGTCTTTGAAGCTGTAGAATCGCCAGGTACTGACCATCAGAAACGAGGCGGCGAGCACCAAAGCTATCCACAAAGCCGCACTCCACCAGGAGGCCAGCGGCGCCCCATTGGTCAAGTGCACCACCGCACAGACCACCCCGGCGGCGGCCGGGATGGGCATGCCCACAAAGTACTTTCGGCCCGGCCTGCCCGGGTTCGAGGGCTGCGGGTTGTGCTGAATGTTGAACCGCGCCAGCCGGGCCGCGCCGGCCACCAGAAACAGGAAAGTGGCAATCGCCCCAATCTGAATCAACTTCGTCCGCAGGTCGAAGTCCATAGCCGCCGGGAGCTGGCGAAAGCCCCACTCCCAGGCCAGCAGAGCGGGCGCGACCCCGAAGGTGATGACATCGGCTAGTGAATCCAGCTCGCGTCCGAAATCGCTGGCCGTATTGGTCAGGCGGGCGATGCGGCCATCCAGTCCATCGGCTACAATCGCCACGCCGATAGCCTTGGCGGCATTATCGAAACGCCATGGCTCCGCGACCGAGCCGGACAGTACCTGGGCAATCGCGAAATAACCGGCAGCGATGTTGAGCGAGGTAAATACGGAAGGGAGGATGTAAAGGCCTTTGCGAACCCGCCGGGGTTTGCCCAGCCGGTCATGCTCGCGCCGCGTTGGAGAAGGCAAGGACACGTACCTATCTCGACTTGCTGGCCGGTTCCGCTTCCGCGGCAGTCTCTGCCGGAACCGCTACCGGGAGCCGGGCCAAAATACTGCTGCCACCATGTACTGAATCGCCGATCTTAACCTGAATAGTAGCTTCCGCGGGAAGAATAACATCGGTGCGGGAACCAAATTTTATAAGCCCGACGCGTTCTCCGCACTCCAGTCGATCCCCGACTTTCTTATGGAAAACCACGCGCCGCGCCAGCAGTCCCGCGATCTGTTTAAAGATCACGGTGTATTCGTTGCCGCGCACGGTGACAATGTTTTGTTCATTCTCCTCTGCCGAACGGGCGCTTAGGGCATTCCCGAACTTGCCCCGGCGGTACTCGAGAGCCGTGATGACACCGGCAATAGGAGAGCGGTTTACATGCACGCTGAAAATGCTCAGGAAGATGCTGATCCGGCTGCGAAGCTTACCCTCGACCTCGATTGGCCCCACGTCGGTGACCTTGCCGTCGGCCGGCGACACCACCACCCCGGGAAACTGGGGAATAGTGCGCTCCGGATCGCGGAAAAACCACACGAAGAAAGCGGCCAACACCAGGGGCGTAACCGCCCAAGGCCAGCCCCCAAGCCACCAAGCCACTAAGGCCACCAAGGCCAGACCAGCGCCGTAATAGTAACCGTCACGAACCATCGCCTAAGGTTGATTATACGGGAGCCACCTAGCACGAGTTCTCGGTTCTCAGTTCTCAGTTTCCAGTTTCCAGTTTCCGGTCTCCAGTAGCCCCCGTTTTTCACTGAGAACCGAGTTGGCCGGTGACCGGCGAGCGAAAAATAAATAAAAAAGTTCCTCAGTGGCGGGCTATCGCGGGCTATGGCGGGTTGTCGCGGGTTAGGATCCCAGCAACAAGCAACAAGCCGCAAGCAGCAAGCTAAGAGCAAAAAAGGGGCGCATCTATCGGTGCGCCGGCTGCTCGTCTCTTCCGCCCCATCCCGCAAAGCGGGACAAAACCGGGCTTGCCGGGGACTCCGGGGTTTCGTTCCCATCCCGCAAGGCGGGACCACCATGGCGAGCCTCATGCTGCACAGAGTAACCGCTTTCCCGCTACACCTGTGTACGGTTTGGTCGAGTTGGACGGTTTTTTTCAAGCCGGTACTCAGCAGGGGGAGAAGGGATCGAACCCTTTTCGTTCCCTGCATTTGGCAGCCATCGGGAGCGTCCTGTCGCAGCAGAGTAGCCGGTTTCCCGCCGCCCCTGTGTACGGTTTGGTCGGTTTGGACGGTTTGTTTAGAAGGGCAGCAGCAAGCCGCAAGCAACAAGCCCCAAGCTAAAAGCAAAGAGGAGGCCGAATGATCAAAAATTCGGGATGTTCTTCAGGTGATCAGTCGATCGCAACAGCCAGAGGTGTTTTTCCAATCACCCGATCACGCGATCATCCGATGCAGGGATCGCCCGATGAAAGGAGGTGAGGTCGGTGGCGACTAGCGATAGATACACCATCCCCCCTTCGGCTAAAAGCCTGCAAGTTGGGAGCGGCGGCTAGGCGATCTGCTGATTATTCCGGAACTGCCGCTCGATGGACTCCATCTGATCCTTCAAACGCAACTTGAGTTTCTTCAGCCGTACCTCTTCCACTTTTTCTTCGTCGGAAAGGTAGCGTTTCTCGCAAAGCGATTCGAGGCGCTTTGAATACTGCTGGTGCTCCACGGCCAGTTTGCGGAATTCTTCGTTGCTGGCCAGCAAAAGGTCTCGCACCTGAGTTGCCATCCCGGACAACCTCCTGACCGAAAACCTGGGCTTGAAACTATCACACGTCTTTCACTGCTTCAATCACTTCATGTCGCCTGGAATCAACGATTTCCCCGCCCGTTCATGTCTTCGCGAGGGAGAAGCGGTACAAAATCGCGTCTTCCGGCGGATTGGAGTAATAGGCCGGCCTGCGGCCGGCTTCTACAAACCCCTTTTTTTCGTACAGCTTGCGAGCCGCCCGGTTCGACTCGCGCACTTCCAGAAAGATCGCTTCCGCCCCGCCCGCCCGCGCGCGGGCCAACAATTCACCCATCAACTTGTCGCCCAACCCGCGTCGGCGCGCGTCGTCCTTAACGGCGATGCTCTCAATCTCCCACTCGGAACCACAACATAAAGCGATGATAAACCCCGTAACCTGCGTTGCCTCTTCCAGCACCAGAAGCAGGCGGGGCAAGGCCCCTGCCCGGAATAGCCCGTGGTAGGTCTCCGTTTCCCAGTGGACTGCGCCCGGAGCATGCGCCGTCAACCCTCTCATGGCAGGTATATCTGCCGCGGTGGCGCAGCGGAGAATCATGGCAGGCCGAGACAAAGTTGGGCTCATTTCAGACGGCCAGAAAAGAAAAACCCTTCGCAGAGACGCAGAGACACCCGAGCATAACCGGGAAACGCCACGCTTTGGGTTTCCTCTGCGATTCTGCTTCTCTGCGTTGGATGTTTCTGAATTCTTCTCATTTCAACGATCTTTGGGCGGCGCCGAGAAGATTTCGGCGTCCGAGCGCCGGATATAGTTCGCCTCCAGAACATCTGGCGCGACGGTTCGTCCAGCGCGAATCTTGTCGAATCCGAGGCGGGCAATTTTACCGGCGTCCGGCCAGTCAATTTGCCGGACATACAGGTGCGCCGCCGCTATTGCCGCGACCGATGGATCGGGGGTGATCAGCTCCGCTCCGGGAGTGCCATTGAGCAAGGTGGCAAATTGCTCATAGCTCATCAGGAATTCGCGCAGCAAGGCCGGTCCCTCCCGGCAGAATTCATATTCCCCGACGTAAACTTCTCCGCGTCCGGCGTCCAATGCTGCCGTAACCCGGCCATCATGAGCGGCTTGCGCGGCAATGGCCTCCAGCATAGATACGGCTGCGATCGGCCGGGCCGCCACCTCTGCCAGGGCTTTGACCGCCGCAAGCCCTACCCTTAAACCGGTAAACGAGCCCGGTCCGGCAACCACCGCGAAAGCGTCCAGCTCATGCTTTCCCACGCTATGCCGCGCCAGCAGCGCCGACAGCTCCGGGATAAAGCGCGCCGAATAGCTCCGGCCGGCCAGCGGCACAATTTCCATTACCGTCAACGAATCCGTCACCGAGTTGGCCAGCGCAATCGATCCCTGACGGCCGGATGTGTCGACGGAGAGTATCAGCATCCTGCGCACCCACTATTCCCGGGTTTCCCACCGGCTCACGATCTCCTCGACCAGCGAATAGGGATCGCGGCTGCGGGCGACGATTTCGGCAGCGTATTTGCCCACCGCGCCATCTCCAATATGCTCGCGCAGCAGCCGCTGCAACACCGCATCGCGCAGCATTTCCAGCAGCCGTTCCCGCCAGTTCTCCGTCTTCTTCTGCACCAGCAAGTTCTCTTGGACTAGGTACTGTTCGTAGCCGGCGATGGCCGCCACCAGTTCCGCGATGCCCTTGCCCGCGCTGGCGACGGTTTTCACAATGGGCGGGACCCATTGATCGCTGCGGGCAGCCACCGACTGCATGGCGCGAATCTCACTTTCCACCCGCTCCGCACCTTCCCGGTCGCACTTGTTGACGACGAAAACGTCAGCCACCTCCATGATACCGGCCTTGATGGTTTGCACATCGTCTCCCATGCCGGGCACCAGCACCACCACCGTGGTGTCGGCCAGGCGCACGATGTCCACCTCGTCCTGGCCTACCCCTACGGTTTCGATCAGGACCAGGTCGCGCCCGCTGGCATCCAGAACCGTGGCTACATCCGCCGTGGTGCGCGCCAGGCCGCCGAGGGCGCCGCGCGTCGCCATGCTGCGGATATAGATCCCGGGATCGGCATAGTGAGATTGCATGCGAATGCGATCGCCCAGGATAGCGCCGCCGGAGTAGGGGCTGGTGGGATCCACCGCGATAATGCCGACCGAACGATTCTGTTTGCGATATTCGCGCGCCAATTGATCGACCAGCGTACTCTTGCCGGTACCGGGCGCACCCGTCAAGCCGACGATGCTCGCTTTGCCAGTAAGGGGGAAGAGGGCTTTCAACAGCGGCAACGCCTCGGGCGTGCGGTTCTCGACCGCCGTAATCGCGCGCGCCAGCCCACGCGTATCGCCCCCCCGAAGCCGCTCTACCCACTCCTGGAAATCGAACATAGCAATTTTAATTTCCGAATTTTGATTTCTTCCGCAACGAAGGTGAGCAAAATTCGCAACCCTTTTCGCCGCGAACGCCGCAAACGACGCTGAGGTACAGAGGACAGGAGTTAAGTTCTCTCTGCCTACCTCTGCGCCCTCCGCGGCAGAAGGGGCTTCCTTTCTCCCCCTCCATGCGGCAAGAGACAACCGTACACAAAATCATTCAAAAATTCAAAATTCGGAAATAGCATCCGTCCAGCCAAACAGCGGTCCCTCCGCGGGGCTTGTTTTGCCGGGGATCGAGGAATTTGCAGTTTCCCTAGGTACGCACGAGAACAAACTGCAGATCCCTCTCCCGCCTTCGCGGGATCGGGATAACAAGTCACAAAAAGCTGCGCTCGGGATGACAATGCTGACGAGGCAGTTCGAGATTGCGCTGGGAATGACAATCTCCCGGTGCGCATGCGCCCGGGCCGCACTGCGTCGCCTCGCCAGCCCGGCTCAAGCGCAGTCTTTCAGCAGTTGACGCGCAATCACCAGCCGTTGAATTTCGCTGGTGCCTTCGCCAATGGTGCACAGCTTTACGTCGCGGTAGAACTTCTCGGCAGGATAGTCCTTGATAAAGCCATAACCGCCGTGAATCTGCACGCATTCGTTGGCGGCGCGTACCGCCAGTTCGGCGGCATAGAGTTTGGCATACGAGGATTCCAGGGTGCTCTTCCGGTTATTGTCTTTCATCCAGCAGGCCCGCCAGATCAACATGCGGGCGGCTTCGATTTCCATGGCCATGTCGGCCAGCTTCCACTGGATCGCCTGAAAATCACTGATCGGGTGGCCAAATTGGCGCCGCTGTTTGGAGTACTTCAGGGCGGCTTCGTAGGCGCCTTGCGCCATGCCCAGGGCCAGGGCGGCAATGGAGATGCGGCCGCCATCGAGTACGCGCATCGCGTCGATGAAGCCGTCGCCTTCGTGCCCCAGCAGGTTGCCGGCCGGGACCGCACAGTCTTCAAAGATGAGTTCCGAGGTGTCGCTGGCGCGCAGCCCCAGTTTGTTCTCCTTCTTGCCGGAGCGAAAACCCGGGGTGCCCTTTTCCACCACAAAGGCGGACAGGCCATGGGTTCGTGCCGCTCGGTCGGTAACCGCAAGTACTACTACGGCGTCGGCGTAGTGGCCGTTGGTGCAGAAGGTCTTGGTTCCGTTCAGCACCCAGCAATTGCCTTTGCGTGCAGCAGACATGCGCGCGCTGGCGGCATCCGAGCCCGCACCCGGCTCCGTCAACGCCCAAGCGCCGATGAACTCTCCGCTTGCCAGTTTCGGAATATAGCGCTTTTTCTGTTCCTCATTGCCGGCCAGAAAAATGTGATTGGAACAAAGGGAGGTATGCGCCGCTACGATAATACCGACGGAGCCATCGACGCGGGATAATTCCTCCACCGCCGTGGCATATTCGACATAGCCCATGCCGGCGCCGCCGTATTGCGCCGGAAAAATCACTCCCATCAGGCCCAGGCGGCCGAGTTCTTTCACCGTTTCCAGGGGAAAGCGGGCGGCCTCGTCCCACTCCATGACGTGGGGCAGGATCTCACGTTCCGCATATCGCCGCACGTTGCGGCGCAGCTGCTCTTGTTCGTCGCTAAGCTGAAAATCCAACCGGCGCCTCCGATGATTGCTGGGAAAAGCCGAGGCTTCCCGCAACCTGCTCCTTGGGACTAACTGCGTTCCTTGCTGAACGGGATTGCCGCCCCCAAAGCTTTCTGTGACCAGTTTTGATGCAGAAGGCCTGGAGAGCGCCTTCGCGTCGTCCCTACGGGACTCAACGTGCCACTCTTGCCTCCCCAGCGTTGAAACGCTGGGCTAACATACATCGCCGCTGCGCGGCCTTTGACCTGTAGCTCCCACTTTGCAGGTATGACCTGGGGTTCTCACATACGCGCTTGAGCCCGTCCCTGCCTGCGGCCGAAACACGAATCCGCAGGTTAGCCCATCCAGAGTAGAAGGTGGATCGGAGGATTTTGGTTGCAAACACCAGCAGAGTTTCCGGTTTCCAGTTTCCAGTGGTCCGGAATAATTCAGTTCCAAGGCGTCTGGAAACTGAAAACTCGAAACTGCTTACAAGCTTCCAAGCTACGCGTGAGCTGTATTGCGAGCACAGATGGTTTGGACCGCTTGCAGCGCACGCTCACAGGCGGAGCGGTCCACGTCCATGTGGGTGACAAAGCGCATGGTTTCTGCATTCACCCCGTTGGCCAGCACCTGGCGTTGCGCCAATCGGCGGCTGAATTCTGCCGCGTCCAGGCCAGTGCCGCTGATGTCGCAAACCAGGATGTTGGTTGGGGCCTTGGCCGGATCGATCTGGATGCCGGAAACCTGGGCCAACCCTTCCGCCAGGAACCGCGCATTGGCATGATCTTCGTGCAGGCGCGCCGGATGCCGTTCCAGGGCGATTAAGCCAGCGGCGGCCAGCACTCCCGCCTGGCGCATGCCTCCGCCCAGCGCCTTCCGCACTTTACGCGCTTCATCGATGAATTTGCGGCTGCCGGCCAGCAGCGAACCGACCGGCGCGCCCAGCCCTTTAGAGAGGCAAAACATCACGGAATCGAACTTGGCAGTGACTTCCGCCACCGGTTTGCGCAGCACCACCGCCGCGTTAAAGACGCGCGCTCCATCCAAGTGAACCGGCAGACCCGCTTCGTGAGCGCGATCGCAGATCTCGTCCGCAATTTCCTGGGGATAGACAACGCCCCCCCACATGTTGCTGGTATTTTCCAAAGAGACCAAGCCGGTTTGCGCCAGATAGTAAATCTTTCCGGCAACTTTGCGCCGAACCTGTTCCCAGCGCAGCAAGCCGTCGGCGGTGGCAATGGGCCGCGGCACGCAGCCACTGAACCACGACAGCATGGCCATCTCGTAGTTGAAGATGTGCGATCGTTCCTCGCAGATGATCTCCTGCCCGGGCCGCGTATGCACCTTGATGGCGATCTGGTTGCCCATAGTACCGGTGGGGACAAAAATCGCGGCCTCGCGCCCGAAGATTTCGGCCGCCCGCTCTTCCAAGCGGTTAAGCGTGGGATCTTCGCCATAAACATCGTCGCCCACTTCGGCGTTGGCCATGGCTCGCCGCATCTCGGGAGTAGGTTTGGTTACGGTGTCACTACGGAGATCGACAATTCCATCATGGTTGGGCATGGCAGATTTCCATTGCGATTCGGCTAAATTCGTAGTGTAAAGCGCAGCAGTGGTCAGTGGCCAGTGGCCAGTAAAACAAGTACTGGTTGCACGGGAAATCAACAGCTTAGACGGATTGCTACCGAGAGTGACGAACTGCGCTGAAGTGCGTGTTTTCAGCGGGTTGGAACAAGTGCTGTCACACTCGGTGACTCCCGGTAGGGTTTGGTGGTGGGCACAAAATTGGGCACATTGGGCACAGGGTGATTCGTGTCTGCTCTGGTGTTTTGGGGTCCACCACTCGCCCACAAGCCCTTTAGAAGACTCTGTGCCTCACTCGGACACGGCCTAACAAGTGCTGGGAAAAGAGGGGAGGAAGCGGATACGTAGCCAGATGCCCAGTCATGGAGGATCCTCAGCCACCAAACTTGTCATCGACTCAAACCCGCTTCCTGACGTGCCTAATAATAGGACGGAACGTCCGCTTTGCCGGTTGAATATGATGGTCAGCGCCTGCTTTGCTATTTACTGCTTTGCTATTTACTGATCTGGGGAATGCCCACAAGCTGCTATTGCAAGGCCAAAGCTGCATCAGCATTTGGGCCTGCCGCAAGTCTTCGACACAACAGCTTTGTGCATGTTCTGATCCCTTTGGAGAAGAGGGGCACTGGGGCATTTTCTGAGGTCTCCCCGACCCAAAACGCCAAGCCACCCCCCTTGAGCCTCAACGCGAAGCCGGTTTGTGCAGGCGCAAGTGCTCACACAGGGCAGTGATCAATTCACTTTCTAAGCGGCTTACAGGAACAGTAAGTCTGTAGAACGCTGTGTGTCCCTTCACACTGAGACCGGCATCAAACTGCATATGAGGATCAATGCGCTACGGAAATATCGTGGCAGAAATCCCAACGGCTATTTTCGTGACCTGCCCCTACGAGCGCAGATGCGTGCCCGGCAGTGGCTCTCATACCTGCTCTGGCGGCGCAGGAAACAGGGCAAACACACCCGGTTGTGGACATTTGCCCTGCTCGTGGGCCAAGCCAAACGCCTCACCCTGAATCCGCCAACCTCAGAATGGGGCCGCTCCATGCGCGCCAAGAAAGGCGGCTATGCAGTGCAGCGAAAATATCAGATTGAGGGAAAGCATCCCACTGCTGCTGCCACCCGAGCGCGGCTAATGAAGCACCAACTGGCCAAGAAGAAGGCGGCAGCCAAAGAGAAGCGCTGGGAGCACGGGGTATTTTTTGACTTGCCGATTGTGTTTTAAAGTTCGCACATGGGTACCCCGATTGCTGCCAAACGGCCATTCCGAAACCCTTCCGAAAATGATCGTTTCATGCAACGGCCATGCACCACCCCTGTAAGTTCCTGATTCTCGACGGCAACCGGGTGAATGGTGGTTCTGCCAACCAAGGATTGCGTTCGGGCTAGCAGACGGTATCAGGCAGGAATGTGTGGTTCGTCGTGGCAAAGATTAGGCAAGCAGAAAATAGCAGGGATCAAAACCCCTGCCAATGCGGGAATGCTATCTCGAATCGTTAAAAATTGGGGGGCAAAGTTGACACGAGTCAGCCTGCTTCACGAATGAACTGAAGTCTCTCTAAAGATTTCAATTCTCTCCATCCTTGGCAGGAATAGCGCTTTCCAAATAATGAACTAATGACTTCACACCCCACTGATCGCCAAAGAGCAAAACCGGCCTGCAACCATAGTGTTCCTCAAATTTAGTCGAGTGCGGTTCGAAAGAGCACAGCTAATACAAGAATTGGAGCCCATAGATGCGGCCGCCATTCGAACTGTGGCATGGTTCACTCCAGCGAACATTCGCAAGCACGGGTATGGGCACCGACAGCGCGGGCACAAAAATCTCGCATAGTACTGCCCTCACTCCGTTCATGGGCTCGTCCGCAAGGACACACAGACCGCCCCGGCTAAGATTCTGGAGCCTGCCGTGCACGGTTTGGACTGGCTCGCGCGGAGACGAAACCAGAGCGATTTTCTGCATATCAATATCGAGAATGAACGGAAAGCGGGGATACTGCCTACATTCCTGAGAAACGCCACGCATCCTGTAGAAGGTGCCACACTGGGATCATGAATGTCTATTCATTAAAGGGATTACACGGAACAGCTACGCGCCTGTGGATGCACCATGCGAATCTAACTTACACCTACCTAACTACCCCTGAAGCCTAACAAATGTCCCATACCTCAACCAACTTTACTCCAGGGTTATTCTACGAGCATCCGAAAAGCCAAGAATAATAGAAATCAAAAAAAAGAATCGACGTTTATATGGATTTACTAGTAGCAACACCGTTTGGTTTACAAGTCAATTGCCGGACACGACACTTTTAACAATGGCAGCTATACGGCAGGGGTGACCGAATATTACTATACGGAAAACATTTATGCTGGCTTAGCAGCTTTCCCACACGCTCCGGGCAAGGAGCTTGAATTCGGGTGCCGAACTCAATTCCGCCGCTACCGGGAAGCCCTCAACGTAACCGTCCTTATGCCGACTTGTGCCGCTCGACGTAATCGGCGGCATGGCGTCTCATCCAGAGCAATTCTTTCCTGCGCTCTCGGGCCAAATACCGCCGCACCAGAACAAAGCACAGCAACGAAAACAGCACCACAAGCAGGATAAACATCGGAGACCCTAAACCGGAATTCCCGTTTAACACTTCAGCCCGCGCCTTACTTAGTTTGTGACCGTTCCACAGAGAAGTGCAGCGTATTCGCACACTCAAATCGCACCGAGCGGAAGACCATGCTAAGTTTCCAAATCACGCAGGCAACTTGGCTGCTAAAGTAGCCGCCTCGTAAAGTGACCGCCTCGTGAGTATGACCAAAGCGGAAGATCGTGCAAGTGTCCAGATCGCGTAGGCAAGTAGACTAAATAGTGAAAAGCCTACGAGCCTTTTACCCGGATCCCGATGCTGAAGAGGGTCACTTTCCCCGGCGGAACCGCCCAAGCTCAGTAGACCCATTGCTCATGTTGCAGCGGAAAATCAGTTTGTCAAGATCATCAACCCTGGCCTTTACTCTCCACAGCGGTTCGCTGCGAACTTACTCTTAAATTTATGGAATCCGCGTACCTTCCGTCCCAGCACGTGATCACGCTGATTCCGACGACTTCCAGTGGAGCGGTGCTTGTTTACGCTTTTCGCTGTCTTGGTTGTTCTCACCCATTGAACTACTTAAGAAGTGTAACTATATAACCTGCGTAAGTTGGAGCAGTCGAACTATTGAGAACTGCATAATATAGTGACATTGTTGGCATATCGTGCTACTCTGCCTGCATGGGGAACCCAGCCGGAGTTGGTCGAGATTTTGAAGGCCTGGAGCAACGCCGCCGCACGGCAGCGGAGCTGTTGCGCC
>Ga0326728_10010333_pt1 | contig 21898 bp, 21 predicted proteins | sample MB3enrmetagenome_FD_207602 | JGI IMG/M metagenome (GOLD analysis project Ga0326728, IMG submission 207602) | Lab enriched peat soil microbial communities from McLean, Ithaca, NY, United States - MB31MN | ecosystem: Environmental > Terrestrial > Soil > Wetlands > Peat | place: USA: New York... | reverse complement strand
CAGCGAGTCTTGTTCCGAGGCCGCCACAAAGCTGAAGAGTTTCTCCCCGATCAGATAATCGAGGGCACTTTCCAATCCAAAGCGCTCGCGGATGTCTTCCGTTGCTGCGCACTGTTCGACCCAGATCTTGTGGTATTCCGTAGAGGGCTTCGTCATCATCCCCACCTTTCTTTCAGAATGCGGCGCACGGAGGTACGCCCGATCCGCAACCGGCGGGCGATTTCGGATTTACTCGTGCCCGCGCGGTAGAGCTTCCGGAGCTTATCAGCGTGGAGACCGGCCGTAGCGGGTTGCCCCAGACGTTGGCCGTTCTGGCGGGCGTGGGCCAGGCCGGCCCGAACTCGTTCCCGCAGAATCTCCCGTTCGAACTCCGCGAACACGGCTAAAAGGCCGGCCATGGCGCGACCGGCCGGGGTCGTCAGGTCCAGCGCTTCCGTTAACGACACAAAGCCGACGCCCAGATGTTCCAGTTCCTGCAGGGTCGCCAGCAGGTCGGTCACTGATCTGCCCCAACGGTCCAGCCGCCAGACTAACACGACATCGATCTCACGGCGACGCGCCGCTTCCAGCAGTTGCTCTCGCCGCTCCCGCTGAGAAGCGCCCGAGCCGATCTCTTTGACCTGCCGGGCGATCGTCCAACCTCGGTGAGTGGCGTATTCCCGCAGGGCCCGGGTATGCAGCGGGATGGTCTGCTGATCCTGGGTAGAAACGCGGGCGTAGAGGCCTGCCCGGAACGCTGTTTTGGCCCGGTGAGGGGCGTGGCCAAAAACCCTCCGCGATTTCGCCTCTTTCAAGGCCCGTTTTACACCCATTTTCGGGTGATGCTTCCGCCTGGCCGCAGAGGATCGTTTTCGGCCAGGCGAGAGATTCTACTCCACGTAGGGCCTATGCGGATTCCTTGCTCGTACCAATTTGCGGAAGGGTCTGGGGGTAGTTCCACGGCATCCAGGCCGCCGGGTTCTTCGCCAATTCCGGGGCGTGTTTCTGCAATTCGATCAGGTAGTAAAAGGATTGGCGCCGTTCAATTCCGAGGTATGGATCAGGCTCATGAACAGGTCGCCCACCTCGGCCCCGTTCTCAGTCTTATAAAAGAGGGAGTTTTTGCGATGCAAAATGCATTTCTTTAGGGCCCGCTCGACGATATTCGAGTCGAGCGGCGCACCCGCTTCGCGGAGGAACAGCGTCAGCTGCGGCCCATGGTTCAGGCAGTAGGTGATCGCTGTGCCCAGCCCCGAATTCGGCTCGACTTTCTTTTCCGCGAACTGGGCAAGGAACCAGGCGTGGAGCTTGTCCATGACCGACTGGCTGTGCTCCTGGTGAAAACGCAACCGCTCCTGGGGCGAAAGACCCCGCTGCTCCGCCTCGGCATCATAGCGATAGACCTCGCGAAAGCTTTCGAGCACGAACCGGCACTCCTCGGGGAAGTTCGGCGTCACTTCGACGAAGCGACGCCGGGCGTGGGCATTGCAGTTTCCCCAGAGAATCTCCAACTTCTCCTTGAGCTTCGGCACGTTGCGCGACAAAGCATCCGACATTTGAATCGGCCGAGGCAGTCCCGAGGCCCGCTCGGCGAGCACGCGGGCGAGGTTCTCCCCGGCATGCTTCCGCCCGGTGAAGTAAAGCGCGATGCGCCGTCCCTCGCGGGTGGACACGATCCCGCTGGTGAACAATCCCGTCCGCTCCTTCGCGCCCGACGCTTCCTCCTTCTCCGCCGGCGGAGGGTGCGCTCTCGCCAGCGCCAGGATCTTCATGCCGGTATCGTCGTTGTAAAAGACTTCGCCTTGCGCCGCTTGCCGGATCAGTTCGTCGCCCGCGGGCCGAATGACTTCTGCCATCTCCTCGACGATCTCCCACTGGGTCGAGGCCGGCAGCGGAATTCCCAGACTTGCTTCCAGCCTCTCTAGCCGATCCCAGGGAAAGCCGCTCCCGTATATATGCGCCATTAGTAGCATCATGGACGAAATGGGATTAACCAATATGGTATTGCCGCGCGAAATTCAGGCAATCTTCCCCTGCCGTACACTGGCGGGGTGGGCTTTGACGATAGTTGGCGAGCCCACAACCAGTTTGGATCCCAAGGTGATTTTTGTTCCCTTTCTGAGGATGCTCGGGGAGATTAAGTTGGGTGACGTCCTGGTATCACTGCCGAACGATGACATTGCGGCGCATTTAGCGAACTTTCCAGCGAACCAGCGCAATATCGCGGCGCGCGTGGTGCTGTGATCGATGGCGGGGTTCGGGATACTGAACGTATCCAAAAAATCGACTTTCCCGTATTCGCCCGATACAAGACTCCGCAGGACATTGTGGGCCGGTGGAGGCTAGCAGAATTTAACGTTCCCATAACCATTGGGCGTGTCCAGATCCAGCCCGGAGAATATGTGGTCGGTGATAGGGACCGTGTATTAATCGTTCCCGAATCTGTTGCCGAGGAGGTGGTCACCAAGGCAGAAGCGGTCGTTGGAAATGAAAACCTTGTGCGCAGGGATATACTCCGAGGTAACCACCCCGTTGATGCGTTCGAGAGGCACGGACGCTTTTGAGGCAATGGGACGGCAAATTCACGGCCCTTGACCATTTGGGCTAGTGGTAGTTTACCTGCAGAGCGGTTCCGCGGCGTGAGCCTGATGCTCAAGAAAGGGCTCGGAGCGTCTTTTTATTGCGGAGGACATCGGGCAACATCCAAAATGATTTTCGGGCCAGACCGGCAGAATCCTGGCTGCTCCTATTTAAAAGCTGGAAAACTTCAGCCACGCGTCCCTGATATTATTACCCCTGAAGACCCAGGTTCGGTCGTTTAGCTGCTCCACACCTTCCTGACGGGGAAAGGTCTTGGTACCTACGGGAGTATACTCAACCTTTACCTCGACGGGTCCAGCGATGACATATGGCTTGATCGATGACAAGTGCTCCATAGCGTCGCGAGCCTTCTCGCGAATCAACGCGCATGCAGATGGATGGGAGAGCATTAACGCCGCCGTTCGGCTCACGCCTTTCTTCACTTCCGCGCACCGCGCTTCCCGAACCAGCTCATGGAGTTCCTGGCAGGCGGCCGTGTCTCCGGAAAGCATGATCACCGGAATGTCGAAGGTTCCGGCCAGCATAACCTCCGCACATATTTCTCCCGTAGGTCTACCATTCACCAAGATATTCTGAATACCCTCGGGAGCATTAGAGTGGCTGAGCACGCCCTTTTTTGCTCCAGCCATGGAGTGCTGGCCAATAAAAATAAATGCCGCAAACGAGGAATCGAGTTCAAGTGTCGGCGGCACGCCCGCACCTGTCAGCAACTTCACCTTAGGATGGATATCCAGTACTGAGAGGTTGCCCCCATTCCAAATGGCCATCCCACACTACAACTTCCGTGGCTCCGCCATCGAATAAACCGTCTGCTGCCGCGTTTATTTCCTCGGTTAGCAGCTTGCGAGACTCCTCCCAACGCGGGCTCTTGTTCGGGGCACACTGAAGATCTTCGTCGAAAACACCATCCACACCCTCCATGTCAGTCGCCATGAAGACCTTTTTGGTCCCGGATGTCTGGGCTGGTGCCCAAACTCCAATAGCGAGAAACGCCATCAGGGCAAAAATCCGTACCAGTTCTCTCAACGCGGCCGACTGCATGCACTCCTCCGTCTCAATCAGTTGCGCAACAGGGTTCTTGGTCTGTTCTTCGTAAATGATTCAGACTTCGGCCAGCCACCTCGACCGCGCAGGAATCACTTCCTAGAAGATGTACTTGAGGGCAAGTTGCATAATACGGGGAGCCCAGGCGCTGCTGACATCTCCATTGCCAAGGTTGTTCGAGTTTCCACTACAAGGCTGACCAAATGGGGTATTCCCTCCGCAGCCAATATTTATGCTTTTCCACTGCGGATGGTTGAAGCTGTTGAAGGTCTCCAGACGAAATTGCAGGGTGGAGTGTTCACTCCCGAACCAGGGCAACTCGAAGTCCTTGAGCAACGCGATGTCCCAGTTGTTACGGCCGGGTCCGGTCAAGGGGTCGCGCCCCATGTAACCAAACATACCGGATTGATTGTTGGCCGAGAATTGGGACAGAAGCGGTTGGCCAATCATCGCGGGGTTAAACCAAGTCGGAGTAGGCCCGAACTGTGGGTTGTTGTCCACTCCCTTATTGATTTTGAGAGGGCCGAGTGAGTTACAACGTACGCCGCCCCCAATGCCGCTGCTAAACCCTGTGGCGCCGCAGAGGAAATCCACAGGTTCTCCTGTAAAGAAGCTGGTGATGCCGCTGACTTTCCATCCACCAAGGGCCTCAGTTAAAGCGTTATGGGCGTTGTTCTTAAGAAACGGTAGGTCGTAAACATAGTCCATCACCAAAACTTGCGAGCGGTTCATGGCTGATGTTGCACGCCACCGGCTCATGTCGTAGTCATCAACGTCGGAACTGACGCTCCCCCCGGTCCCGGATGCATTGTCGATGTTGTGGGACCAAGTATAAACGCCCTGATAGCTGAGCCCGTGACCGAAGGTGTGGCGATAGGTTGCCTGAAGAGAGTTGTACTCAAAAACCCCCGCGGGCTCTTCCAAATTAATAGTCGTATATCCCCGGTATGGGGCGAAGAAGATTGTGGGCTCGATGTTGTTGATCAAGAGGTCTTGCACGTTGCAGTTCCCCGCCACGTCACATCCGGTCGTCCCCGCCAGAGCCGGAACATTCATCGTGCCCGCACCGGGGGCGACCTCGTTGAGATTTCTCGCCCGCACCAAATGACGTCCCAGGGAACCTACGTAGTTGACACTTAGCAGGTTATTGCCAGGGAATTCGTGCTGAATACCGAGACTGTACTGGTGCACCTGGGTGTATTTGGCGCTATAAGGAATTGCATTGAGGCTTGTCGGGGAAATGGCACCGGGGACGATATCGGAATACCCGACGATGTTAAAGCCGGAAGGAGCGAGAGAAACCGGAGCGTTGCCCCGATTGCCCTCCACGCTCCCGAAGGAGTTGTCTATTTCGTAGTAGACGCCGTAGCCGCCGCGAATGGAAGTTTTGCCAGTGCCGGTGGGGTCGTAAGCAAACCCGAAGCGGGGGCCCAGAGTGTGGTAATAAGGTGTCTGGCAACCCTTCACAATCGACCCCACTCCACACTCCTCCAGTCCATTCCCAAATGTCGTGAAGTCGTGAACGTGGCCGCTGGAGGGATCTGGAACCAAGTTGCCGCTAGCATTAAGTAAGGCCTCATCCGCCGGGTTGTATAAAGAAGGGACAAACGTTGAATCCACCGTCGGCCGGTCCACACTGTGTTCAGGTACACGAAGGTAGTAGCGAGCCCCCAGGTTCAAGGTCAATTTACGCGTTACTTTCCAGTCGTCCTGAATGTAAGGCTCTAAGCCCGTCATGCGCCAATGGCCTTTACCATACCCGCCCACGGGAACCCCATTGACCGTCAACGTGCCTTCGGTATACTGCTGAATGCGGCCCTGGAAAAAGTCTGCCAAGGCGTTCCCAGTAGTCACGGAACCTCCCGCGTTGAAAGACAGAATCCCTTGCGTCTCCGTGCCAAACGATTCATTCTCCTCATATTTCTGCAAGAAGAAACCGAACTTCATAGTGTGCTTGCCCGCCGTATAGGCCACGTCGGTTTTCCAATTTTTGACTGGGTTCGAATTGAACCAGGGAAGAGGATCTGCGTCTTCGTTCACACAAAACGGCGTTCCACCACATATCGTTACCGTGGGAAGCAGCGGGTTGCTGGCATTGGCCGGAAACAGGTTGTTGGCTGTCCAGGTTGAAGGCTTATCGATTGAGTGAGCGGGGGAAGAGGGACCCGCTTGTGCGTACCAGCGATGTGGATCGTCCGCGTAACCCATCAGGAACTCGGCCATCAGATTGGGCTTAAAGCTGTGGGTAAGATGCACGACTACGCTTTTGGCGGGAACATAGAACGGTGTCTCAACCGTGTCGTAACTCGCTGCCGACCACAGGGAAGGCACAGTTGTCTCACCCCACGTGTCCTGCGTGAAGCGAAAGAACACAGAAGTCTTGTCGCTGACGTTTTGATCGACCCGAATCTGTTCCTGCCGATAGTTCTGGGGTTGAGTGGGGGTTGACAAGTAACCTACCACTCCGTTGTTCGGAAGCGGGATAAAGCCGTTGAGTATCGCTGCGGCGTTGGGATCGATGGGCACAATATCGACTTGGTTGCCCGTTGCCGGATTGACGGGCAGGGTGCAGTTGGAGGCGGCAATTGCGTTGTAATTGGGCGAGGCGGGATCACATTCACTAAAGTCTCCCTGACGCATTCGGAGCGAGGGGGCGCCAGTATTAATAACCACACCTTCCCGGTACCTGGCCCAGTTCTCAGACCAGTAAAAGAATGTTTTCGACTTATCCGTATTATAGTGACCGGGGATATAAACCGGTCCCCCAAAGGTGTACCCAAAAAGGTTCCACTTCAGGGGCTGTTTGGGAGCGTTTCCTCCGGTCGGTGCAATTTGCCGGTTGAGGAACCAATTGTTGGCATCAAAGTCGTCGTTGCGAATGAATTCGTGCAGCGTACCGTGGAAGTCCTTCGTCCCTGATTTCGTCGCCACCTCGACGATGGCCCCCGGGTGTTTTCCCTTGTCCGCGCTGTAATTGGAAGTCGTTATGCGGAACTCGGCGATCGAGTCGAGGTTCGGGGTCACGTCGACTGCATCGCCGCCACACGACTCGTCCATGTTATTTCCTCCGTCGATCTCAATGTTGCTCTGCTCAAAGTGATTTCCGTTGAATGAGATCAGCGGGGTGCCCATATGGCCCAGATGAGAGGCATCCATACCGTTGTCCTGCACTGCTCCCGCAACCAAGGTCATAAGGCCGACGAAGTTACGGCCATTCAAATTGAGGTTCTCAATTTGAGAACCTGTCACCACGTCGGAGATGGTCGCCGTCTCTGTCTCCACCTTGGCGATGTTACCGCTGACAGTGACTTCCTGAGTCGTCTGTCCCAACTTTAGTTGCAGATCGACCCGCAGGGTTTGACCGATGGTGAGCGAGATGCCCGTCCGCACCAGTTTTTCAAAACCCTGCGCTTCTGCCGTGATGACATAATCGCCGATCGGTACTGCGGATGCCGAATATTCTCCCGCCGAGTTGGTTACGAGCTCCCGTCGATAACCCTTGTCGGGATTCGAGACTGTCACCTTAGCCCCCGGGACGATGGCCCCCGAAGCATCAGTTACCGAACCGAGGATCATTGATGTGGTCTGCGCCCAGCTCGTTAGAGTAAAGCCGAAAAGGAGCAATAGCAGGGCGAACGTGTAGGTTGTAAGGGTGAGGTATGTCCCGCAGCGATCGTGCTTTGATTTAGTCCCACTCATTGGCGGCATCCAATTCGTCCTTTCGAGGGATCAGCGAGCAGTGAGCCCTCGGGCACCTTTGTCAATAGTTTCTAAACCTTGGGATATTCTTCCGAAACGTTAAGCCCTGCGCTAACCGAGACCTAGACTCGTCGCTAGTTTCCCCTTTGGGAAACTAGTTAGAATTTGCGCATCTTTAACATGACAAAATCGCCATGTCAAGGACAAAATGCCCAGGACAAAATGCCCAAATGTCACCATACTTAGCCCATCAGTGTCAAATCGGACCATCGCCACGCCATTGCGATTCACACAGTAAGAAACCAGGCTGGGTCGACGGCCTGCACTCGGGCTGTCAACGGGTCTATCCGAGTTGCGTGCGCGGCCCTTGCCGGCCTTGTCGCGGCCTGGTTCTCCACCTTCGGTTTTGGTTCGCCCCCTGAATGTGCAGGCAGAGCATCAAAATTTTTGGCTTCTCGCCTCGATTAGGCCAGCCGCCAGTGAGGGTTCCATTCGGTCTGCTTTGGGACTACGACAGTCTCATTATGTCAGACATTACCCTTCGTGAGTTCCTGAAATGCCCGGTCTACAATTTGAAGACGCGTTGCGGCAGGCCTTCCTGTCACTGTGCTTCATGGCGGGGGCCACCCCACTCGACCAGCATGCTGAGTTGGAGCCATGCCAGCCGAACCCCGCTCCGCTCGGTCTGCCTCAAGAAGCGTAGCCGCCGGGGCCGCAAATTCTCCCAGGTCCTCAACCATGGGCTGTTTGTCCCGCTGGCTTATACGCTGTTCCCTGGGCATCTCTTCTTGCTCCAGCGCCAAATTCCCGTCCTTCGCTACTCCCCCTCCTGGCGGCCTCGCGCCTTGCCCCCACTGCCGGAACCGCAGAAATAGATAGTGGGCCTTGAACCAATGGGACGAGCGGTGTATCATTCCGCGGAGCCGCAAAATTGAAATCGAAAGTTCCGGCGACCCTGTGAGCAGCCGGAGGTTAGAACGTGTCTCAGTCCCGTGGAAGACGAAATTTTTGTAAGACCGTATTGCTCGGCAGTGTTCCCTTTCTTTGGCCTTTGGACTTTGCGGCGTTCCAGCACGAGGCTATCGCATCGAAATATACGCGTCCAGGGCCCTCCTCGACCCTGCCTAAACGCACTACAGATCTGAGCCAGTGGATTACGCCGGCCGGCCATTTCTTTGTTCGCGACCATCTCGAGGCGCCACTAATTTCTGGCAGCGATTGGAGACTGGTGATCGAGGGTCAAGTCGAACGCCGTCTTGACTTAACCTACCAGGATCTGCTTCGTCTCCCTCAATTGCATAAGATGGTAACCTTTGAATGCGCAGGAAATCTGCCCGGCGGCGGGATGGTAGGGAACGCCGAATGGACAGGAATCAGCCTCGCAGCGTTGCTGAAAAAATCAGGAATCAAGCCTGGGGCGATGGAGGTGATTCTGGAAGGGGGGGATTATGGTTTGGACGAAGGCGAGTATATCCCCACCTCCTATAATCGTAGCATCCCCATTGAGAAGGCGCTCGCACCCGAGACTCTTTTGGCCTTTGCAATGAACGGAAAGCCACTGGATGTTGCGCATGGATTTCCGCTCCGAGCCATTATTCCGGGGTGGTACGGCATGACAAACGTTAAGTGGCTACGGCGTATTAAGGTGACGGATCGTCCCTACACGGGCTTTTACATGTTAAGGCGTTACGTCACCGGCAAACGAGATTCCATTACAGGCGAAATCGTTGTCTCTCCAGTTCGGGAAATGGGCGTCAAATCCGAGATATTCAGGCCCAGGTCCGAAGAGGTCTTGAAGTGTCAACCTTTCACAATTAAGGGGGCTGCCTGGGGTGGCCGCGGACGTGTGGAAAAGGTCGAGGTTAGCGTTGATGGGGGAAACACATGGCGTCAAGCAGTCTTGGATAAAGAACAAGTTCCCTACACATGGGTTTTTTGGAATTATCTATGGCAGGCGCCATCCGCAGGGAAACAGACGATTGCAGTGAGAGCCTTCGATAGTCAAGGCCAAACCCAACCCGACACAGAGGACCACGAGCAAATCCACCGTTATGTGAACCGGTGGATTCAGCGTGTTGAGGTGACTGTTTCCGGTTGAGAGCAAGGTTCTCAGTTAGAAAAGTAGATGGGAAAAACATGCTTCTACGGGTAGGTTCGGGTTCGTGCCCCTCGAAGGAGGGTAGTGAGTGAAGAATTGCGGTTTTGTCCTGTTCACAATCCTTCTGTTTGTCAGTCTCTCGGTGAGGGCGCAGGCCCTCACCGAACCCGTCATGCAGAATACGGATGAAGATCATCTGTTAGAACAACTTCGAACTTATCTACGGGACAACGATTACGATGACGCCCTGACCGTAATTAATGAGCTGTTGCAGCTAGACTCGCCAAGCTTCCCGCTTTATAAACTCTATAACCTCCGTGGCATTGTGAAGGAGAAGATGGGGTCGTACTCGGAAGCGACCGAGTCGTATCACAAGGCACTTGAGCTCCAGCCAGATTCCGCAACAGTTCGGCTCAATGTTGCGCTGAATGATTTGCGTCTGGAGAAATACGGTGATGCTGCCCACGAGTTCGCCACGCTGATCGCTCAGGATAAATCGACAACGGGATCTCCGCTCAACCCGTTTCAGCAGGCGCCGGTTTCCGCCGAAGCGATAGAGAGATTTGCACGGTCAATCAACCCGGGGGAGAACCTGTTTTTCTCTTTAGGCAGGCTCTTTCTGAGGCATCACCTCCCCCAAGGTGCGGTAAGCATATTCTCGGTGGGAACTCAGGTACTACCACAATCCGCGCAGCTTCATTATGGTTTGGGATGGACCCTTTGGAGGATGGGCAAGTTTAAAGACGCTGAAAACTCATTTCGAAAGGCCCTCGACCTAAAGCCCGATTTTTATAGCTGTTGTGTGCACCTGGGGGATGCGTACTTATCCTCGGGTGACTTCGACAAGGCCGCAGAGACCTTCCGTGCGTGTATACAGATGGACCCCAGGAACTATTCCGGTCATTACTACCTGGGGACTGCGTTGATGAAAGCAAGACCCCCTCACGTGGATGAAGCAATCGCTGAACTTCAACAGGCTTTGGAATTGAACCCATATTCCCTGAATTCACGTCTTGAGCTGGGCAAGGCGTTCGCGGCAAAAAGCTTACATCCGCAAGCCTTCCAGGAGTTCAGCGCCGTGGCCCGAGTGGACCCCCAGAGTGCGGAAGCACAGTACGGACTCGGAATGGCTGAAAAGGCGTTAGGAAAGAGCGCTGAGGCTCGTCAATACCTCAAACGGTTTGAAACACTCAAGGCCCGAGAGGTCGCTCGCATGGTGAATCCGATCGTCACCGAACCGCTGGGCTCCTTTGAGTCCGAACAAGAGAAAATCGCGGGGGCTGTCGTGGCCTTCTACGACAATTTCAAACAGGCCCTCGTCCAAGGAAACGCTGAAGTCATCTGGACAATGTTGACCGAAGGGTCGAAGGCTCTATATGAAGATGATCCCCAGTCCTTCCGCGAGACTCTTTTCCATCTTGACCCTGCGCTCATCGACCGGATCAACCGAAGTTCCGTTTCCGGAGGGAAACTCTTTGCTGGCCGAATTATTTGCGAGTTTAACCCGGTGGACGGCGTCCCCCTGCCTCCGCTCGTATTGATTCAAGAAGACGACGGACTTCGGATTGACTACGCCTCCGATCTCAACTTCGCAGAACTGGGATATCTGGAGACTGAACCTGATCGTTAGTTCGCATCTACAATCCATTATCAAGGTTCAAAATCAAAGTGTCCGCTCTTTCCTCCAGGATCGAAGAACACCAGATGACACACATTCACTTGAGGCGCGAGCGTTGTTAGATTTTTCAACCCGCGCCAATTGCCTTTTATCAGCCCAGGAAAGGTGGATTCAGGACCCACATACTCGATAGTCATCCCACAATCGCGCTGCCCGCGATTCGTTTAAGATAATTACTTCCAATAGTGCCGTCTTCCTGCACTCTGTTCTGGTGCCCTGCCAACATTGTGAGACTCTGCATTACGCTTATTTCTTCCATCGCGATGGCCCTCCATCGGGCTGACACGGATTAATTCAAAAATGTTGGAACGGCTCGAGCCCGGTCAGAATGAAAGCTGCAGCAAAGATGATTCTGTAACCTCTCCTCATCCTCAAACCGCTGAAGTTGTTAAGTGGTGGTATAATACTATTGGGTTTTCCCATGCTGCGCTACGGAGCGTAGAGGGAAGCAGAAGATGTTTTCATACAAGGCGCGCGACGCGCCTCGTCCACCATGAACTCTCATCGCCGCCGTTTTTTAGCTTCTTCCACAGTCCTACTGGGATCAAAACTGCTCGAGATTCTCACCACTCCGGTCCATCGCTGGGGTGGCACACCGGGGCTCCAGGCTGGCACGCTTCCCCACCTAGCGGACTCCTCGCCCGTTACTTTTGTGGATGTCGCCGAGCAGGCTGGCCTGCATGTGCCGAATGTCTGGGGCGGAGTCAGCAGCAAGAAGTACCTCATCGAGACGAAGGGTTGTGGGCTGGCTTTCTTCGACTATGACCACGACGGCTGGCTGGACATTTACCTCACGAACGGGGTTCGGCTTGAGGAGACCTACAAGCCTGGAAAAGCTCCCATCCAGCATTTGTACAAAAACAATCGCGACGGGACGTTCACCGACGTGACAGAGAACTCCGGCCTGGGGCGCACTGGGTGGGGTACCGGCGTGTGCGTGGGCGATTACGACAACGACGGCTATGACGACTTATTCTGCACCTATTGGGGCCACAATATTCTATGGCACAACAATGGCGACGGGACTTTTACGGACGTAACAAAGAAGGCGGGCTTGTGGGAAGAGCGCGTCCGCTGGGGTACAGGATGCACGTGGATTGATTACGACCGGGACACATTCTTGGACTTGTTCGTGTGCAACTACGTCGAACTCGATCTCAAGAAGGTGCCGGGGCCAGGCCAGACGAGATATTGCCAGTATAAAGGGATTCCCGTGGTGTGCGGGCCACGCGGCCTGCCCGGGGGGATGAATATCCTTTACCACAACAACGGCGACGGGACTTTCTCGGACGTCTCGGAGAAGGCGGGGATTCTGAAGCCCGGGCCGCGCTACTCCCTTACGGCTGTTTCCTACGATTTTGACAACGACGGCTGGCCGGATATCTACGTGGCCGTGGATTCTGAGCCCAGCATGCTTTTCCACAACAATCACACCGGAACATTCGAGGACATCGCGGTGGCGGCAGGGTGTGCCTATAGCGGAGGTGGCGAAGAGCAGGCCGGAATGGGAGTGGGGGTCGGGGACTACGATTGTGACGGTTGGCTCGATATCTTCAAGACGAACTTTGCCAACGACAGCCAAGACCTCTATCGCAATAATGGTGATGGAACATTTACGGACGTGACGCTTATGGCCGGCCTTGGTGACGATATTCAGTATGTCAGTTGGGGTGCGGGATTTATGGACTACGACAACGATGGCTGGACCGATATCTTTCACGTGACCGGGCATGTCTACCCCGAGGTCGTGAACCACATCGACGCCCAGTTCAAGACACCTCGAATCGTTCACAAAAACCTTGGCAACGGCAAGTTCCAAAACGTGTCTGCGAAGCTTGGGCCGGGGATTAGTCAGTGCTACTCGAGCCGCGGTTGTGCTTTCGGCGACTTTGACAACGACGGCGACATCGACGTGCTGGTGCTCAACATGAACGACCTTCCCTCGCTCCTGCGCAATGACGGCGGCAACAAAAACAACTGGATCAAGATTAAATTGCAGGGAACGAAGTGTAACCGCACGGCAATAGGTACGCGGGTGCGCATTGTCGTAGGGAAGAACTCGCAAATCGACGAAGTGCACAGCGGAACCAGCGTCATGTCCCAAAGTGACTTGCGCCTTCACTTCGGTGTGGGAGAGGCCAAACAGATTGATGTCATTGAAGTAGCATGGCCGACCACCGAGAAGGTCGAACGGTTTACCAACATCGAGGCCAATCAGATTCTTACAATTATGGAAGGGTCGGGGATTATCAAACGGGAAAAACGGGCATGACCTCTTGTGGTTTCATCGAATCACGCGGGCTGAATTCTCCTCTCCCACTCCACCAAACGTGTCCGCTACTACAGACTGCCGCTGGAAGAGAGAGCGCCATCTGACTTGGCAGCGGTCCGGACAAACAATGTTGCAGATGGCGGCTTTGCCAAGGCCGGTGGGGTATAGAGACAGGCTGTAGCAACCGAGAAATTGATCCCGGCCGAGCCCCACCACTCAGCGGTGTCCGAAAAACCCGAGTGAAGAAGTGGGGGGGCTTTTCGAGTCTCTGGATCGGCCGCTGGGATCTGCTTGGCCCCACTCGTTAAAACCGTGGTTAGAGGGTTCGGCTCGCAACTAATAGGGGTATACTGTTGACCGCCGGAAGGTCAGAAAACTAATTCCAGGTGATAGGCTAGCGATGTCGTTTCTGGGACGCTGATCCAGACCACAAGGAATCCTTTTGTTTCCTTGACGCATGGCGACGACGAGCATCAAGGGCAGCTACAATTCGCAACATGAGCAGTTTAAGGAATGCGGCAGCTTGCATGTTAGGGGCACTGTACAGGAGTCGGGAATTCAAGCAATCAGTATTCATGTTGTCCTCCTTTGTCTTGGGTGCATCCCAGTTCCTCGCAGGCCCACGAATGACCCTGGACAGGATTCGCCTCTTGGCGTTGTTAGCGAGTGGAACAAGCAGCGTACGCCTAGCTAGGCTTGTCGATCAGCGAGGGATCAGCTTTCGGCTTACAGACGATTACCTTGGGTTGTTGCGTGAGGTCGGAGCTGAGGCAGCACTTGTCCAAGTTCTTCGTTCAACGCAACGGATTACCCTCTCGTCTGGGGATTCGAGAAATCAAGCAAATGACGCGCTGATAGAAAAATACTTAGCACGCGGTGCAAGGCTGCTACGAACGAACCGCTATGCGCAGGCAGAACAAGAGTTCAGCAAAGCTCTCCAACTAGATCTGCAGGATGGGACTTTGCATTCTGCATTAGGTTATTCTATCGCCAAACAAGGTGACTGGGAAAATGCTGTCAAGGAGTATCGCGCGGCAGTAAGACTCGAGCCGGATATTGCTGATTTACATAACAGCCTTGGCGTTGGACTTGCGAATTTGGAAGATTTTCGCGGTGCCATGGAAGAACTGCGGACCGCGTTGAACCTCGACACGGAGTATGCAGACGCGCACAATAACTTGGGAATGATTCTCAATTCCATGCGCGACCTCGACGGAGCCATTGCCGAATATCGTGCCGCACTCGCCCTTGAGCCGGACAATGCGAAAGTGCACAACAATCTTGGCGTTGTTCTCGCTCGTGAACACGACTTTAATGGCAGCATTCAAGAGTTTAAGGAGGCCATCCGCCTGTCCCCTGTAAACGCATCTGCACACAACAATCTGGGCAATGCGCTGGAACAAAAGGGTAAACTCGAAGAGGCGATTTCAGAATTTCGAGAAGCGCTTAAGCTGCGGCCGGACTTCCTTGAGGCCTACAACAACCTTGGAGTAGCGCTCGCTGCCAAGGATGATGTTGAGGGAGCCCTTAAGGAATTTCGGGAGGTCGTGCGCCTCAATCCACGGGATCCCGAGGGACACCACAATCTTGGGCTCACGCTCCTAATGAAAGGAGATCGCCAAGGGGCCCTCGAAGAATACCGGACGGCGTTCTCACTTTCCCCCAAGACAACTACATTCAAGGACGATTACCTAAGGCTACTCCATGAATTGCAGCCTTAATCTACAATTAGGGCCCACCTGTTCATCTAAGGTTGGTCACTAGAAAACCTTGGGGGTGGTGTTCGAGAAGAAGGGCATGAGCAAACGCTGCCGACCCTATAAGCCTGAGCAAGGATTGTTGTTGCCGCCGAGATTGCGAGACTGGCTGCCGGAGAATCACGTGGCCTATTTCGTCAGTGATTTGGTAGAGGATTTAGACCGGTCCGCAATCTACGCCATGAATGAAGGGGACCTGCAGGGGCAGCCAAGCAAGAGCAAATGACCCAAAGTTCAAGTACCTCCAGAATCGCATTCAAACGGCTTCTTCCAATTGCTGGATGCGTGTGGGCTTTACTGTCATGCGTCGCGGCATGGGAATACCTAGGGGCCACGCCCGCTGGGGATCCTCCGATATCAGTCCCGTTCCGCTTCACCGACGTCCGTGAAGCCGCCGGCATCCACTTCCAGCACGACAACACGTTTAGCAAAGACAAGAATTATCTCGAAACCCTGGGCAGCGGACTCGGATGGATCGATTACGACCAGGACGGTTTATTGGATCTCTACCTTGTCCAGTCGGCCGAGACCGAGTGGTATAAGCCGCCACATCCCTTACGCTCCGCGCTTTATCGCAACAACGGCGATGGAACTTTTACTGATGTCGCCGAGAAGGCGGGCGTAGGCGCCGCGGGACTTTACGCCCAGGGGGTAGCAGTTGGCGACTACGACAACGATGGGTATCCCGACCTTTATGTTACTGGCTACGGGCGGGCCATTCTTTACCACAACAACGGCAACGGGACCTTTACCGACGTGACCGCCAAAGCCGGCGTCGGCGACGAAGGGCAATGGCCGACCAGTGCCGGCTGGTTCGACTACGACAAAGACGGTTACCTGGACCTGCTGGTCTGCAACTACATTGACTGGACGCCGAAAAACAACCTTTATTGCGGTGAGCACCGGCCGGGCTACCGCGCCTATTGCCATCCGGACAATTACAAGGGGCTGCGACTCAAGCTCTACCATAACAATCGCGACGGCACGTTCAGCGATGTCAGCCAGAAATCCGGTATCGGCGTCCCCGAGGTCAAGGGCCTGGGCCTGGTACTCGCCGACCTCAACAACGACGGCTGGACGGATGTCTTCGTTGCCAACGACACCTGGCCGAATTCCCTCTTCCTCAACAAGAAGGATGGAACCTTTGAGGATGTCTCCTTTATTTCCGGTGTGGCGGCAAGCGAGGATGGGAAATACGAGGCGGGCATGGGTGCCGACGCGGCGGACGTTGATGGAGACGGCTGGTTCGACCTTTACGTGACTCACCTAGATTTCGAGTTGAACCGCCTCTATCACAACAACCACGACGGAACCTTTGACGATGCCACTTACGCCTCCGGAATGGCCAATAAAGCGGTCCTCATGAGTGGCGTCAGCGCTAAGTTCCTGGACTATGACAATGATGGATGGGTGGACGTCGTTCAGGCAAACGGCGCGATGCTGGATAACATTGATCTTTTTCATCAGGACGTTAAGTTCCAGGAGCCCTTGCTGATGTTCCGGAATCTGGGAAAGGGAAGATTCGAAATGGTGTCCGAATTGTTGGGTCCGGACTTCCTCAAACCCATTGTCGGCCGCGGCCTGGCTGTCGCCGATTTCGATAACGACGGCGACGAGGATCTTGCAGTTTCGGTCAGTGGAAGCTATCCCGAACTTTTGCGCAATGACGGTGGCAACGCCAACAACTGGCTGGAAGTCATGCTCGTGGGAGTCAGGTCCAACCGCGATGGCGTGGGTGCGGCATTGAAGCTGGTTTCCGAGGGATTCACGCAATACGGGCAGAGAAAAGGGGGCATGAGTTACATGTCCGCCCAGGACCCCCGCATCCATTTCGGTCTGGGTCAGCGCAAGAGCATCGGCTCCCTCGAGATTACCTGGCCGAGCGGAACAGTGGATAACCTCACTCACGTTCCCATCAACCAAATCATTACCGTGAAGGAGGGAGTTGGCGTCATCCCACGCTCGTTCCCACTCGTTCCCAGCAAGTAGAAGGCAACGCGGTTAGAGGGTCGAGCCCGACTGCAAAATTGTGCTTGCGAAGGAGCCGGCTGGTTGTATATTGCTGCGGTGGGGACCCAAGATGGCCAGTCCCATCGGCGCTCGGAGGCCTCTAACCGCTCGTTTCGCAGGCTCGAAAGGAGCGACCTGCCCTACTGGAACTTACGGCCCCACGCCGTAGGCTTAGCTCTTTCGCCTTCCGGACTTCGGGGAAGGGATTTCGGGCCGCCTGAGCTACGTTGATTCTCTACTGGAGATTTCTGGTTTAGGCCAAGTTAGGGGCGAAGGACATGTTCAAATTTCTCGCGGTTCTCATCTTCCTGGCTGGCGTTGCACCTGCCTCTGGCCAGCAGGGGGCCACTCTACTCACAACCGATGATCTCGTCACAGATTGGAAGATCTCCAAGCAATACACTCTGGCCGTTGCGGAGAGGATGCCTGCCGGCCTTTACGACTTCAAGCCGAACCCAACGGAGATGACATTCGGCGAACAACTCGTGCATATCGCCGCGGTCAATTACTATTGGTTGTCCCGGCTCACAGAGACCAAGAATCAGTTTACGAGGCCGAAACAAGCCGACAAGGATTCGATCATCCCACTGCTGGATAAGTCTTTCGATTACGTGATCGATCTGCTGCCAAAGATCAGCCAGCAGCAACTGGACAAGATTGTGACGAGCGTAGGCTGGGCAAGCAGAGACGAGGTCAACGGACGCGGAATACTCCTGAACCTGCTGGTCCATACAGCTCATCATCGTGCGCAGTGCGAGGTGTATATGCGTGCGAAGAACATCGCACCTCCCAGATACAGGTTTTAGAACGGAGTTGCGAAAATTTCCGTCTGCGACTCCACCATGGGAAGGAGTGCCAGGAACATCAGGCTCACGATGTGGCGATTTTAGTGACGGGTTGGGGCTCGATCATGCGATCTTGTATCCAACTCGACAGGGGAAATCCTAATGAAGCGATTTCTGGCTCTGGCTACGATCTGCACCTTGTGGATACCGGGCGTGGCGCTGGCGAAAACGAACCAAGTTGCCCCGCTTACCGGAAGGTGGGAATGCGTCGCCCATGGTTTTCCTCAGGGCGACGTGAATTTCACCCTCTACCTCACGCAGAATCCGGATAACAGCGTCACCGGATGGGTAGCGGCTCCGATGGGTTCCACCGACCTCACATCCGTGGTATTCAAGAACAAGAATCTCGAGATCCACATCGACACCCCGCAAGGTAACTACCACATCAACGGCAAGTACGAGAAGAACCAAGTCAGCGGTATTTGGTCCAAGGATTCGACCCTAAAAGGCAGGTGGGAAGGCAAAAAGTTGTCCGCCAGCCCTGATCCGAAACAGATCGGCTCTGTTGACATCCTCAAGGAAGGGTAGCGATGCTTCAGGTGATAAAGATTGAAGCTCAGTCCGAGCAGGAGGGCTTGGCGTTGCTGCATAAGCAGCCACCGGCCGGGCGCGCGGGCCGAGAATTTGCGCTTCACCGACGAGAAGACGCTCTCGATCAGAGCACGGCGCCGATAGAGGCGGCGTGGAAATGCCCGCCGCATTTCGGCTCGCACCCTGCGCAGGCGCCAGGTTTTCTTCCCACGCTTCGCCGGGATTACCCTCTGCGCGCGGAGTCGCTGCCGGATGTAGGTGTGGTTCCTCGCGCTGTCGAATTCGGCATCGGCCAACACCAACCCCATGCGCGCCTGCTGGGAAGCCGTCTCGACGACCGCCGGCAAACTCGCGCAGTCGTTCCAGGGGCCCCGCCGAGCCATCTGCGCCAACACGCACTGTCGGTCCAAGTCGACTGCCGCGACCCACTTCGACCAGTACCTCCCTCCGCCATGGCGCTTGCGGCCTCCTGGCAAACGGACCCTTGCGAAGGGCTGGCGCACTTGAATTCTCCAATGTTGGAACAAGGATGTCAACAGAGGCGAATAGCTTCTAGGGAGAGTGTCCCTACTTGAAGTGGAAAGAACTGCCGCAGGGAGCGGCCTGTGATTGACTGAAAGATCGATAACAATTATCGTCGAAGGTTGTTTTGGCAACCTGCGATGATAGTTTGGATGCGGCACCGCTCCGTGATCGGGCCAGTTCCTGATGCGATAACATTTATGTTTACGAGATAAGTGCTCGCAAATTAACATCCGCAGAGGTTCCCATGCAGACGACCTTTTTGGGAATGTGTGATCGCGATTATGATTGGATTCTGAATCGGACATCGGCCGAAAATCAGCCAAGGTGGACTGGGTTCCGCTGCGTGCTAGGCTTTGCCTTGTTCGTCACGCTGCTTGGCGGGGTGGGGTGTTCGCAGGGTCGCAGCGGGCAAAAGAAGCATCTGACCATCACCGTCGGACGCGCGGATGCTGATATCATTGGCGACGACAATCGCGCCATCCAGCAAGCGGTCGACCGCGTGGCCGCTTCCGGCGGGGGAACAGTTCTGATTAAGGCCGGAACTTTCATGCTTGCCAACTCGGTCCGCCTGGCAAGCCATGTGACGCTCGAGGGGGAGGGGAAAGACAAAACAATTCTGAAGAAAGGGCCGGCATTAAGGAGCCGGCTGACCATCGACGCGGAGAGCACCCAGTCTCAGGCAACCATCGAAGACGCGCAGGGTTTTCGACGGGGTCTGGGTGTCACGGTGGCTGACAAGGCCAACCGAGTAGGCTGGTGTGCAGTCGTGAAAACGATCGAGCGCGTCGAAGGCTCCACTCTCTTCTTCGATCAGATCCTCGACGTGGACTACATGTTGCAAAACTCCCCCGAGGTTTCAACGGCCTTCCCGCTGATTAGCGGGTCCGGTGTGGAAGACTTCAGTGTCAGCGACCTCACCGCGGAGGGAAACCGCCAAGAGACGGGATGGAACGCAGGTTGTGGCAACGCCGCCGTGTACATTTTCCATTCCCAGAAATTCAGCATTCGGAATATCGTGGCGCGCAACTTCGGATCAGATGGAATCAGCACGCAATTCGTGGAAGATCCCATTATCGAGGATTGCGAGACCTACGGGAACGACGGACTGGGAATCCACCTGGGAACGGTGGCATTGCGGGCCACCGTCCAGCGGAACAAGATTCACGACAACGGCGGGGATGGCTTGTATCTTTGCTGGCATGTGCAGCACGGAGTTTTTGAAGAAAACGAGTCTTGGTCGAACAATCAGGACGGCATTTCAATTGGATTTAGAGATACCGACAACAGCTTTGCGAAGAACGTGGTGCGTCTTAATGGCAGGGCCGGCGTCTGTTTCCGCAACGAAAACGAAAATAACCCCGGGAGCCGGAATACGTTTCTCGAAAACACTATCGAAGACAACGGGAGTCCCGGCAAGACCGGCTATGGAGTCCAAATTTTAGGCACCACGCAACACATCACTCTCGACTCAAATACCATCCGCGAAACTCGCGCGAAGGAGCGCGCTGCTGAGCGGGTGGGGATCTACATTGGGCCGGGCACAGACTACATCACTTGCGAGCGTAATACCTTCCAGGGAAATTTCAGCCGAGTGATTCTCAACGAGTCCAAAGGCGGAAATAACGTTTTGGACCAGGCGCAAGTCGGCCGTGATGCTTCGGCAGACTTGCATCAGCGATAGCGTCCGTTCCTGGGACGGCGCCACTGCTTCCGACCGTTCCATGACCAGCGGCCGGAGGCTTAAACACCTGTCCATGGCGAATTGCTAGTTTACGGCACAATTCCTGGGGTTAGCCGTTCTTGCTAAGATGCTGAGATGCGCAATCTCGTCATCCTTTTCGTCCATGTCATGGCTACTCTTGCCCGACTCTGGGGTCCAGGCGGCATCCGTTCTGTGGTCGCCGAGTCGGTTCTTGTCAAGCAACAACTCCTGATCCTCAATCGTTCGCGGCAGTGGTCCCCCCATCTACTCACTTCAGATCGCCTCGTCGCCGGTTTGTGTGCTCTGTGGTTCGCCACAATCTTTCGGTGGTGAAATATTTCCTTCTTGATTCCCTTCGGTGCTCGATCTCGACCGCGAATGAAAGCTGTTGTTGTGGTCTTCTCGACGGAAAGATGGATCGATTGGTTCTCCTGCCAAATTTTCCGAAGGAGGGTAGCTGCTGGACTAAGCTGCGAGATGCCGGCCGAGCAGGATGGAATACCTATGCCACTCGCCGCTCGTATCGATGATGGGTGAGCTTTCGGTAGGCCTGCGTAGATTGGTGGGGTTGGGTGGCGAATCAGAAGCAGTAGCCCTGGGCCACCCAATAATGCCAGTCGGCGATGGCCTCGGCAGTTGATTTGTCTACATCTATTCCGATCAGTTGGGAGAGGGGCACGGCCAATTTGCGGCCGTGCCAGTGGATCTGTACGAGCATGTCAGCGGTGCAGGCGTCTTCCGGTGCCAAGCGCCGGACTTCGACCCGTTCACCCTTGAGGAGGGGCGAAACCGCCTTGGTCCGGTGACATTCGGCTTGGAACGGGAAGCGGATTTTGTTTTGCAGGTAGTAATACCAGCCGAGAGCCTGCTCTTCCGGCCCATAAGCGTCCACGATCGCTTCGTTGTGGATTCGGTCCTCCCGCGCTGGGTCCCTTTTGAGTTTGGGCATCGATGAAGTCCTCCGCGCCGCCTCAATCCTGGAGAAGTTGCCGCACACGGGAATACCGCAGCAGTTCCTGTGCACCGACCACCGGATGGGCTGGCCACGGTTTTTCCTCGTCTTCCTCATCCAGATCATCCCTGTCTAAGTCGGGCTCGGGCGGTGCGAGGAACTTGGTCCGCTCCAGGTGGCCAAGATAGGCGCGAATCTCGGCGGG
>Ga0326728_10010330_pt1 | contig 21910 bp, 19 predicted proteins | sample MB3enrmetagenome_FD_207602 | JGI IMG/M metagenome (GOLD analysis project Ga0326728, IMG submission 207602) | Lab enriched peat soil microbial communities from McLean, Ithaca, NY, United States - MB31MN | ecosystem: Environmental > Terrestrial > Soil > Wetlands > Peat | place: USA: New York... | reverse complement strand
TCGGCGGCGACGGCTTCGACATGTGGGTTGGTCGTTTTTACGTTGGGTTGTGGGGATGGATCTGCATGGCCGCGGTGCTTGCCGCGCTGTCGGCGGTGCTGCTCTCGGCCCACGGGAACGGCGACTTTCGTTCGTGGCAGTCAGGCGATTACGACCTTCTTCGTGGAGCGGTGAACACGCCGCCCCGGCAGTACGGCCTGGGCGTCGCGCCGTTTTATCAGGGCGGTGCCTGGCAGCTGACGGTGATCTTCGCGACGATCGCCTTCAGCACGTGGGCGCTGCGCGAGGTGGACATCTGCCGCAAGCTGGAGATGGGCTACCACATTCCGGTCATGTTCGCGACCGCGATCTCGGCCTGGGCCTCGGTACAGATCGTCCGTCCGTTTTTGATGGGCTGCTGGTGCGAGGGGATGGATCTGGGATTCACGGCGCACTTGACGTGGACGTCCAACTACGGTTGGCGGTTTTTCAATTGGTACATGAATCCGTGGCACGATCTAGCGCTGACGGGTTTCTTCCTCGGGGCGATGTTCCTGATGATGCACGGGAGTGCGATTTTGGGGACGTTCAACACGGACAAGAACCCGAAAGTGGAGATGCTGCGGGAGGACAATTTCTGGCGTGATTACGTGGGTTACTCGATCGGCGAGTACGGGATCCACCGGTTGTTGTACTACTGGGGTATTTTCACGCTGATCAACTGCGACTTCATGGACATCACGGCGGGCCCGTTCGTCAAGGACTACATCGCGTTGTGGCAGTGGCACTGGCCCTGGATCCACAATCTTCCGTGGTTGCAATAGGTCCGAAGGGTTAGCATATGGCAACTTATATCGATCCCTACGGCATCCGAGTCGGCGGTCCGCAGCCTCTGCCGCCCAAGCCTCTTGAGTATGCTGAGCCCAACCCGATCGACGGCAGCGACCCGCTGGGCGTTCGGATCGGCAAACCGTTCCGCATCCCGTTTTTGCAAGACAATCTGCTGATCGATGCGCAGTTCGGGACGTTTTGGCTCGGGACGTTCGGCGTACTGTCGATAGGGTTTTTCTTCGCCGGGCTCATCATGTGGGCCGGCGCGTGCCTGGAGCAGGTCCACGGTCACCTGGAGTTGTTCTTCCAGTATTTTGCCAACGTGCAGATCCTGCCGCCCGACGGCGGTTTAGGGTATGCGCCGACGCTGGAGAGCGGCGGCTGGTGGCAGTGGTGCGTGGGATTGTTTGCCTTGTCGGTGCTGTGCTGGCTGGGTCGTTGCTTCGAGCACTGCCGGCGTCACAAGTGGCGTCCGTGGCTGCCCTTCGGGTTCATCGTTCCGATCATGTGGATGGGTGCGGTGTACTTCTTCCATCCGGTGCTGATGGGGACGTGGGCGGAAGCTCCGCAGCTGGGGTGGTACGGCGACTTGGACTGGGCGAACAACTTCAGCATTCGCTGGGGGAACTTCTACTACAATCCGTTCCATCAATGGGCGATCGCGAGTCTGTTCGGGAGTTCGCTGCTGATCGGTGCGCACGCTGGGACGATTCTGGCGACGGCGGCGGAAGGCAGCCATCACGAAGTGGCCGAGATCAAAGAGCTGCATTCGGGTTCGATCAAGGCGATGTTGTTCTGGAAGTGGACGATGGGGTTCAACGCGACTCCGAAGTCGATCCACGTGTGGCTGTGGGCGTTTCCTGCGGCGCTCGGGACGGCGTGCTTCTGCGGCATCATGGCCAACGGGATTTTCACTGACAACTGGTATGTTTGGGGCGTCGATCACGGCACCGTCAAGCAGTACGGCCCGATTTCACGCGACGCGATCTTGCATCGTCCGCTCGCTGTGCCGATCGAGGTCGATCAACCTGGCCTGCCTCGTCCATAGCGGTAGAACTTAGGGGATATCATGAGTCTTCGTCGGCTATTGGGTCCGCTGGTCATCGTCGCGGTGCTGGTCTTCGCCGGCGCGCTGCAGCCGCTGCTGGATAAAGCGCGAGCCGACACGATCAACATCAGCGGCGGCCAGGACCCCGGACCAACTGCGATCCAGACGCGGGTTCAGACCGTCATCGGTCAGGGCAAGCGGACCTGGGTGCCCAACCAGCAGAGCGTCACGGCGTTGACGCCGTTCCTCGGGACGCCGTACGGCGGGCCGATTCCACCCGATCAAGCCAAGGGCGTTGGCCCGGTCGATCAGAATGCGGCGCTGGATTTCAGCACGCAGCCGAAGTCGGTTCCGCACAGCTACGCTCCTGGTCGCGTGTACAACGTTCAGGTGCTCAAGAAGTACGACTACGCCGGGCTGGTGGGTCAGATGGCGTACTTCACGCAAGCGCTGGGCGTGCAGTGCACGTACTGCCACAACGTGAAGAACTACGCCTACGACACGCCGACCAAGCTGCTGGCTCGCAACATGCTGCAGGCGACGGTGGCGATCAACGACTCGTGGGTGACGCCGGACAAGTCGGTGGTTCCGACGCAGGCGGTGACGGGCGCAGTTGGCTGCGCGACGTGCCATCGGGGCAGTCCGCGGATCGACGTGCACTTCAACATCGTGCCGGTGCAGTACGTTCAGTACCATTACAAGACGACCAAGCAGCTGGGATACGTGTACAACGCGATGTACGGCGTAGCCCGTTCGCTGGGCGTGAACTGCCTGTTCTGCCACAACACGGCCGACTTCATCACGCTGCGCTACTATCCGACGAACAAGCTGGCGCTGCGGATGTTCTACATGGTGGATCAGATCAATCACCACTACTTCCCGCCGTCGGTGAAGGCGGTCACGTGCTACACGTGCCACCAGGGCGAGAAGTGGCCTTCGGCGCTGGTGAAGGCCGGCGACGATCAGACTCCGGTGCAGTCGTTCGCTCTGCAGCCCGACAAGCACTACAATCCTGGCGATCCGGTGGCGATGAACGGGAACGCGCGCAACCACGAGCCGCTCAACGGCTGGGATACGCTCTACCCCGATCGGTTCTGGGGCTCGCCGGGCGTTCCGTAAACGCTCGAGGACGTAGGACGTCCTGACCTCCCTCGCTCGACAAGGACCGGTCCCCCGCGGATCCGGTCCTTGCTACGTCCCTCACCCTGAGCCTGTCGAAGGGCGACAGCTTGGAGAACAGCGTGCCGCGTAACAAGCAACTGGTCATCTTTGCGATCGTCACGGTGGTGGCGGTGGTCGCCGGCCTCTTCACCGGGGTCATCACGGTCTATCTGCGGGCGGCGCTCAAGCACGCCGGCTTTTCGGTCTAGGGCCTCCGCCTGGGGCGATGAGGGATATTGAAGCCGAGGCTACAAAACTTGGGCCGGTGCTCCGGTAGAATCGAAAGGGAGCATCGGGTTTGGGGCCGTCTTCCAGCGGGGGAAGGTGCGCCTCGTGCCGCTCGTTGACTGTTTGTAAGGAGAATCCATGGCCGCAGTTTTCGCCTCGCTCACGATCCCGATCTTAGCGGTCCCTCAACCCGAAACACGCTGGCTGGCCGTGGTGAAGCAGATCGCCGAGGACACCGCGGGCTCGGCCGAGGTCTCGCTCGAGAACAAGGAACTCAAGCTCAAGCTGATCTTCCCTGGGAACCTGACGTCTTTGGTTGCCAAGCTGGCCGACCGCAACGTGCAGGTGGGCAACGTGCGGGTGGTGATCTCGGACCTGACGTACCTGGGCGGCGACGTCGACCCGGCCAGCGTCATCGCGGAATTCAACGGCTATCCGGGGATCTACGACGTCGCCTTCGACGGCCAGGTTCTGGAAGCGACCGTCGCTCCGACGACCGGGAAGCTGCACGCGATCTACCGCCTGCTCATCGAGAACGGGATCATCGTCAAGACCCCCGTCAAGGAGCCCACCGTCGTCTATCGCGCCTAGGAGCCGCTGAGCCCCACGGGGGCGAGCGTGCAGGCGATGAAGAGAGCGACCTTGCTGCGCAGCGAGTCCGCTCTCTTTTTTTAGGTCGCCCCGCTTCTGCGCGGCCGGGCCGCTCTGCTAGCCGAAGACTCCCTCGAGGCGGTCCTCGATGTCGGCGTACATCGAGCGCAGCTGCTCGAGGGTTTCTTCGTCGGTCTGCCAGAGCCCGCGGCCGTTAGCTTCGAGCAGGCGGGCGGTCATGTTGCGCACCGCCTGCGGGTTGAGTTTCGCCAGGCGCTCTCGCATCGCCGGATCGAGGACGAACGTCTTGGCGGCCTCCGAGTAGACCCAGTTGTCGACTCCGCCGCCGACCGCGCTCCAGCCGAGCATGTAGGTGAAGCGGTTGGAAATCTCGGCGGCGCCCGAATGGCCGTGCTCGAGCATTCCCTCGTACCAGCGCGGGTTGAGGAGCTTGGTGCGGTACTCCATGCGCAGCACCTCGCTCACGTCGCGCACCTGCGTCTCGGCGGTGAACGATTCGACGTAGTCGAGCGAGATCGAGCGCTTCTCGCCGACCGCGCGCCGGGCGGCGAGCATCAAGCCGCCCGACGAGCCGAAATAGTGGTCGATGTCGGTCACGCCGAACTCGACCGAGTCGATCTCCTGCGAGACGCGGCTGACCGTGCCGAGCAGTCCGCGCAGCACCTCGCCGGTCGCGGCGCCGTTGCGATCGCCGCCGTAGGCGAAGGCGTTGCGCCGCAGGAACATGTCGGCGAGATCGTCTTGCGTCTTCCACGACGAGTCGTCGACCATGTCGTCGACGTAGGTGCCGTAGTCGCCGGGCTTCTGCGTGAAGAGCCGGGCCGTCGCGCGCGCGAACGTCTCGCCCGCCGCGACCGCCTCGTCGACGTGCTTGCGGATGTAGTTCATCTCGTGGGGTTCGTCGGCTGCGGCCGCGCGCCGCACGAGATCGTCGAGCAGGTCCATCACGATCCCGAAGGTGTCGCGGAAGACCGGGCTGAGGTTCATGATGACGTCGATGCGCGGCCGGCCGAGCACGTCGAGCGGGATCAGCTCGTAGTGGCTGACCTTCCCCTGCCCGTCGTGCGCGGGCTCGGCGCCGATCATGCGCAGGACCGTGCCGATCGATTCGCCCTTGGTCTTGATCGCGTCGAGCCCCCAGATCACTTGCGCGATCGTCTCCGGATAGGCGCCGCCGTTCTGTTCGCGATGGCGCTCGATGATCGACTCGGCGATCTGGCCGCCGCGCTTGAAGGCAAACTCCGAGGGGACGCGCCAGGGATCCATCGCGTGGATGTTGCGTCCGGTCGGCAGCGCCCGCATCCCGTCGCGGATGATGTCCCCGCCGGGTCCCGGCGTGATGTAGTGGCCGGAGAGTCCGCGCACCACGGCCTCGATCTCGCCGCGGTTGTCGCCGAGCGCGGCGACCAGAGCGCGCCCGTCGCGAACCAGCGCTTCGGCCCAGCGTTCGATCTCCGGCGCCGGCGCGGCGCCGCCCGCCTGTGAGGGAAGCCCGGCCGCGAGCGGCTTGCGCTCGAAGACGCAGGCGCGCACGAACGCTACGCACGCTTCGTCGATGCGCTGGCGCGCTTCGAAGGCGTCGGCCTCGCCGGCGCGGGCGCGCCGGCCGAGCTGGGCGTAGTCCGCACCGCCGGCGACGAGCTTGGACATCAAGCCCGTGAGGCTCGAGGCAGGCTCGCGCCCCTTGAGCGTCTCGACGACGATCGTCAATTGCGTTTCGGTCGGCTGCGCGGTGCCGAGCACGTGGAGCGAGCCCGTGATCAGGCGCTCCTCGATATCGCGCAGGCAGGCGTAGAGCCGGCTGACGTACCGGGGAAACGGTTCGCCGGCGAGCCGCGGACAGTCGCTGGAGAGGTTCGTCGTCTCGACCTTGTGCAGGATCAGCTCTTCGGCGCCGACGAGCGAAGCGATCGCGACCGGATCGTTCGGATTGGCGCGCTCGCGATACTCGGTCAAGAGATCCTTGAGCCTGGCGAGCTCGGCGTAGACGCCGGCGCGCGAGAGCGGAGGGACCGCGTGCGAGATCATCGTCGCGTAGCCGCGGCGCTTCGCCAAGTTCGATTCGCTGGGGTTGTTGGCGGCGTAGAGGTAGAGGTGCGGGACCTCGCCCAAAAGCGCGTCGGGCCAGCATTCGCTGCGAATGCCCAACTGCAGACCCGGCATCCACTCGACCGAGCCGTGCATCCCGACGTGGATCATCGCGTCGGCTTTGAAGACGCGGCTGATGTAGCGATAGAAGGCGAGATACTGGTGATGCGGCGTGTTGGCCTTATCGAAGAGCAGGCGCATCGGATCGCCGCCCAGCACGAAGCGCGGCTGCACGCCGAGGTAGACCTTGCCGAAGTGCACGCCGCCGACGAAGACGGCCTCGCGGCCGACCGGCGCGACTTCGCCGGGGAAGTTGCCCCAGCGCTCTTCGAGACGGATGCGCTCGGAGTCGCTGGTGATCGCGCGGTAGGAATCGCGCGAAACGCTGATCCCGCCGCCGTTGGGATCGAGCGAGGCCTCGAGCCGTTCGAGCAGCGCGCGAGGCGATTCGGGCAGCTCGCCGACGTCGTAGCCTTCGGCTTTGAGCCGCTGCAGCATCGCGAACACGCTGGAGGGAACGTCGAGCAAGGCCGCGGTCGCGAGTTTGCCCGCTCCCGGCGGAAAATCGTAGACGACGATCGCGACCTTCTTCTCCGCGTTGCGCTTCTGCCGCAGCTCGATCCAACGCCTGCCCAGCCCCGTCAGCCGCTGGAGGCGGTCCGGGACGGTCTTGAAGCGCCCCTCGTCGACGGCGCCGATCACCGTCGGCACGGTCGCGCCGTCCATCTCCGGTAGCGCGAAGAGCACCGCCGACTGCATCGGCGCGACGCCGTGTTCCTTCCAATCCGCTTCGTCTTGGGTGTAGAGCGGTTGCGCGACGATGTAGGGCGCGTCGATGTGCGAGAGCATCTCGATGGCGACTTCGACCGCGTGCCCCGGCTTGGTCGAACCGGCCGGTCCGCCGACGAGCGCGAAGCCGATCATGTTGATCAGCAAGTCGATGCGCTCTTTGGCGAGCCACTCGCGAACCACGACGTGACCTTCGATCCCCAGCACGAAGACCGGGATCGGCTCGAGGCCTTCGGCTTCGAGCGCGCGGATCGAGTCGTCGATATACGACGGCTCCTGCAAGAGATGCTTGCGGAAGAAGACGATGCCGACGCGCCCTTTCGGCGCGGGCGCGTTGCGTTTGGCCGTTTTCTTGCGCCAATGCGTGTAAGACGCGACGTCCTTGAAGAGGCCCGGCGCATCGGGGTGGTAGACGCCCATGTTGGGGATCTCCACGACCGGATCGGGCTCGATCTTGCCCGCGAACAAGTCGCGCAGGATCAAGCGGAACATGCTCGTCAGATTTTTCTCCGACGGCTGGTTCCAATACATGTTGACCTGCATCCAGGTCTTGAAATCGTGCTGGCTCTTGGGCATGACGCGCGTGAACACGCGCATGAATCCCATCAGCTTGATGAAGCCGTAGAGCGTGTCTTCCTCGCGGCCGCCGACCAGCAGGCGCGCGATCTTCTTCATCGGCTCAGGCATGCCGCTCTTGCCGGCCAGCGAGTAACTGCCGACCCGCGTGAGCTGCATCAATTCCGGCATCGACTCGAAGACGAAGACGGCCTTCGCTTTCGAGGCGCTGACGTGCTCGCGCAAGAACACGGCTTCATTGTGGAAGTTGAGCATCGTGAGGAACACGACGTCGGCCTCGCGGAGCGCTTGGGCGGTGCCCGATTCCGCTTTTAGGTCGTATTCCGTCAGGGCGAGGATTTCGGCTTCGCGGGCGAGCTTGGCCGAGACATCGTCCCAAATACGGCGGTTGAAATGCTCCAGGCCGCAAACGCAAACGATCTTGGGACGCGTGCTCATATGTTCCTCACGATTTGGTCGGCGGTGGCGTTGGGCAGCGAGAGATAGCGCGCTCCGAGATGGCCCGCCAGTTCGCTCGCTTCTCCGCGGGAGAGGTGGTTGCTTTGCGTGTCGATGACCAGCGAGTCGACGCCGTCGGCGCGCAGCAGCTGGGCGAGCCGCATCTGCTCCTGATCGAGCGCCTCACGCAGCTCCGTGGCGCTGCGGGCGACGACCTCGCCCTCGAGGTTCACGTTGCCGCGGCCGTCGCCCATCAGCACGAGCATGACGTTCTTGACGCCGCGCGCGCGCACGCGGCGCGCGATGCGGAACACTTCGAGCAGCGCCGAGGAGAGCGGCGTCGTCCCGCCGGTCGGAAGCACGTCGAGCTCGCGCTTCGCGCGGTCGACGCTCTGGCACGGTTCGAGCAGCACTTTCGCGGACGTTCCGCGGAAGGAGATGAGGCCGACTTGATCCCGATGCACGTAGGCGCTGGCGAGCAGCGAGGAGATCGCGCCTTTGGCTTCCCGCATGCGGTTGACGGCCATCGAGCCCGAAGCGTCGACCGCGAAGATGAACGCGGTCCCGGCCTTGTCGCGGAAGCGCTTGACGCGCACGTCGTCGGGCTCGATGGCGACGGGCGTGCCGGCGTTGCGGCCGGGAACGCGCAGCGCCTGCCAGGGCGCGGCGGCGAAGAGCGTCTGCGCGAGCGCCAGGCGGCCCTCGCGGATCGAGCCGGGCTTCGAGCCGACGAAGCGGCCGCGCCGCGAGTTTTCCTGCACGCCGCGGCTCCCGCCGCGCGATTTCGCGCGCGCCGTGCGGAAGGCGGGATCGAGCAGCTCGGGCGGCAGTTCGCAGGCGACCGCTGCGAGCACGGTCTCGTCGAACGAGCCCGACCCGTCGCCGGGGTCTTCCGGGGTCGCCTCGCCTTCGTTCTCAGCTGGAGCCTCGGCTCGGGACTCGTCGCCGCCGTCGTCGCCATCGGGCGGCGCCTGAGGTTGCGCCTCCTCCGGTTCCTCCGGGAGCTGCGGGGCGCGCGTCGCGCGGGGGAGCAGCACGAGACGCGCCGCTTCGAGGACGTCGTCGCGCATCACGCTGTCGCGGCCGCCGAGCGCCGCCGCGGCCAGCGCCGCCTTGACGGCAAAGACGTCGGCCCGGTTCCCTTCGACCCCGAGCTCGAGCGCGGTCCGGCTGAGCGTCTCCATCGCGTCGTCGTCGATCGTGACGCCGGGGAGCCGCTCGCGCGCGTCTTCGACCAGCCCGCGGTACATCGCGATCTCCAGCGGGTCGCCGGCCTGGCCTGCGGCGCGCATCACTTCGGCCCGCGGTCCGGCCTCGGCGCAGCTCGGACAGGCGACGGCGAACGCAACCCGGTCGAGGAGCGTGCCCGGGGCCTCGCCGTCGCTCGGGTCGTAGGTTCCGAGCAGCGTGAAGCGGGCCTCGTGGCGAGCGCTCGCGCCCTCGCGCTCGAGGCGGACGCTTCCGGTCGAGAGGGCCTCCGCCAGGATCGTGATGACGTGCCGGTCCTGCAGGTTGAGCCCGTCGACGTAGACGACGCCGCCGTCGGCGCGGGCCAAGAGGCCGCGCTCGATGCGGCGCACTCCGGCCGCGAGTGCGGCTTCCAGATCGAGGCCGCCGATGAGGCGGTCGTCGGTGATGCCGACCGGCAGGTCGACGAAGGGGGCGCCGTCGGGCAAGAGCGCGGCGAAGGCACGCGCGAGCGTCGTCTTGCCGCAGCCGGGTCCGCCCGAGAAGATCGCGCCGCCGAGCGTGGGATCGACCGCCAGAAGCAGCAGGGCGCGCTTCGCCGGCGCCATGCCGACGATCGAGGCGAAGTCCTGGGCTGAGTGGGGTCGTGTCGCTATCGGAATGCCGTGACCTCGGGTCTCGGGCGGCGTGGCGCGGATTTCCTTGAGAAATCCTACCAGCTCGCACGAGCCGACGTTGTGACTTGAATCCTTACGCCAGGTTCAGCGTTTGGACGCCCGCCTGCGCTCCTCGGCGCCGTGCCGCACGCGCCGCATGTGAGCCAGTTCGCCTTCGAACGTGGCTCTGTTCTCGGGCGTTTCGCGCCGCCGCAGCTCTCGCCACGCCGCGGCAGTCCCTCGGCTGAGGCCGGCGAACCAGTCGGCGATTTTCCGAAGTGGTGGAACCATCGCTCTACTCGACCAAGGCTTCGCTGGGGAGCAACGCAAACCTATCCCGACGATGCCCGCCTCCGTCCCGAGTCCGTAACCGATGTCTTTGGCCCTAGCGGCGATGTTGCGCCGCAGCGAGCGGGCGTACCGCGAGCTGGCGATCACGAGTTCGCTCGGCCGTCGCGTGACGCCGCGGCCCGAGGTTCTGGCCCGTTCGCTGGCGACGTGGTACGCGCTGATCGAAGCGGTGGAGACCTCCAACGACCGGATGCTGACCGAGATCGCGAGCGAAGTCGGGCGCTTCCAATCGGGGCAGCACATCCCCTACTCCGATGCGGTGAGCCGGGCCCTCGACGCGACGAATCAAATCGAGCTGGCGGTGGTGCAATCGCTCGAAGGGCGGGTCTCGCCCGAGCTGATGGCGGAGCTGGGCGACCTGCGCACCCGGGTCCTCACGGCGATCATCGACGGCTACTTCAGCGGACCCCCGGCCAACGGCGTGCCGTCGTCGGCGCCCGACGACGGTCTGGCGGGTTCGGTCGCCGGCTCGGGCGTGCGCTACGACGAGCTCAATCTGGCGCGCGGGGAGCCGGTCCCGGCCGAAGGGGCGGTCCAATGCGTCTACTTCATCGTGGCGGGGATGATCCGGCTCTTCTCGGGGACGGCCTCGGGCCGCTCGATCACGGTCTCGCTCCTGGGCGCCGGCGAAGCCTTTCTGCTCGATTCCGCGCGGCGGGTCGGCGTGCGGGCCGATGCGCTGAGGCCGGCGCGGCTGGTGCGGGTCCCGGTTTCGGAGATCCCGACGATGCTCAAGGGTGCGCCGATCGCCGGGACGGCGATGCTCACCCACCTTGCCAAGCGCCTGGAAGACTCGCAGGCCGTGATCGCCGGGCTGCTGTACGACGCCGCCGACTTGCGGGTCGCCCGCTCGCTGCTCACGCTGGCCCGCGGCTGCGGGGTGCGGCTGGCGCCCCAGGGCGGCGAGCGCGGCCCGATCGAGGTCGAGATCTCGCACCGCGAACTGGCCGATCTGGCGGGCGTCAACCGCGTCACGGTGACCCGCAAGATGCGCGAATTGGCCAACCTCGGGATTCTGCGGCTGGTTCGGCAGTACCGCAAGGTCGTGATCCTCGACGAAGAGCGTCTGCAGCGGCTGGCGGGCGAGTGAAGTGAGCGCGGATTTTGGTAAGCGCCGCTACCTTGGGCCGGGTGAGGCGGCCGATACGATCGCTTCAGGATGACCCAACCAGCTCCCGAGGGGTATTTAGCGCGCCGCCAAGCCAGCGTGTGGACCAGGATCCACCCGTTTTTCGCGTTCGGGCAGCTGCTGACGTTCCTGGTGAGCGTCGGGCTGCTGGTCGCGTACCTGTTCGGGAAGGTCTCGTTCTCGATCGTTGCCATCTCGGTCTTGATCAAGATCGGGCTGATGGCGGGCGCGATGCTCACCGGCGCGTTTTGGGAGCAGGACGTCTTCGGTCAGTTCTGGTTTGCGCCGGAGTTCTTCGTCGAAGACGTGATCACGGTCATCGTCTTCGCTTTGCACCTGGCGTACCTTTATGCAGTGTATGCAGCTCCTTTCGGCGGAAAACTGGCTTTGCCGACCTTGGCCATCGCGTATACCGCGTACGCGATCAACGTCGGGCAATACGTGATCCGGCACAACAAGGTACGTCAGGACGAGCGCGAGCTGTCCGCCTCGAAGCGCTTGAGGAAATCCGCGTGAGCGCGCCGACGAAGCTCAACGGCCGGGCCGCGGCCGAGGCCGCGAAGAACGGCTCGCCGCTGGACGCATCGAAGGCGGGCGCCCCTCCGGCGAGCTATCCCTTCACCGCGATCGTCGGTCAGGACGAGATGAAGCAGAGCCTTCTGCTCTGCGTGGTCGACCCGCGCATCAGCGGGGTGATGGTGATGGGCCACCGCGGCACGGGGAAGAGCACGACGGTCCGGGCGCTGGCCGACGTGCTGCCCGAGATCACGGTCGTCGAGAACGATCCGTACAACCGGAGCAAGGACGAACTGGACGATCCAAGCGCCAAAGTACGCTCGCATCGGATCCCCGTTCCCGTCGTCGACCTTCCGCTCGGCGCGACCGAGGACCGGGTCTGCGGCACGATCGATCTGGAAGCGGCGCTGCGTCACGGTCAGAAGCGCTTCGAGCCCGGCCTGATCGCCCGTGCCAACCGCGGCTTTCTCTATATCGACGAAGTCAATCTGCTCGACGACCATCTGGTCGACGTGCTGCTCGACGTGGCCGCCAGCGGCTCCAACGTGGTGGAGCGGGAAGGGATCAGCGTCCGCCATCCCGCGCGGTTCGTGCTGGTCGGCTCGGGGAATCCGGAAGAAGGGGACCTGCGGCCGCAATTGCTGGACCGCTTCGGTCTCTCCGTGCGGATCAGGACGATCGTGGAAGTGCCGCAGCGGATCGAGATCGTCAAGCGGCGGCGCGCCTTCGACCTCGATCCGGTCGCCTTCGCGGCGCAGTGGGAGCCGCAGCAGAAAGCCCTGCGGGCCCGCGTCGCGCGCGCCCGCAGGCTCCTTCCGCGCGTGGAGCTCCCCGATCCGGTGCTGGAGCGGATCGCCGTGCTGTGCGCGAGCTTGCAGATCGACGGTCACCGCGGGGAACTGACGCTCGCCCGCGCCGCCTGCGCCGCCGCGGCCCTCGCCGGACGCAAAGCCGCGACGCTCGACGACGTGCGCGCGGTCGCGCTGATGTCGCTGCGCCATCGCCAACGCCGCGATCCGCTGGCGACGGTCGATTCCGACGAGCGGGTCGAACGCGAGCTCGCGACGCTCTGAGCGCCGCGGCCGCTAGGGTGCGACCGTCGCGATCGCTTTGCGCTCGTAGTCGAGCAGCTGCTGGTTGTAGTCGACGGTGTCCTGATGCCGCTGCGCCTCGCGCAGCCAGTCTTCCTGGCAGTTCTGGACCGCCTGGGCCGTGTTGATCCCGCGGTAGCCGGCGGCGGTCCCGAGCTCGCAGAGCGGGACCTGGGCTTTCGCTCCGGCGGTCTGGGCCTTGCCGAGCGCGATGCGCTTGGCATACGCCGAAGGCAGGAGCAGGTACTGCGGCAGCGGCTCGTAGACCGGATAGCCCTGGGCTTGCCGGCGCGCGACGGCCCAATCGACGAGCTGATTGAGATGTTTGAGGTACGGCCCGGGCTCGCCGCCCGTCGGATACTGCGGGTAGACCTGATCGCTGTCCTTGACGGCGTGGGCATATACGAGATCGGCCTGCGCCGCTTTGATCGCCGAACGGTCGACGGCGATCAGCCAGCGCTGATCTTCCGTGTAGCCGTTCGGACCGCGCTGTGCTCGAATCCGCTCGATGTCGGCCTCGGCGCGATCGATCTGCCGCTGCGCCGTCACCGTGCGCGGCGCGCCCAGCGCGAAGATCCCCGATTGGTAGAGCGGCTCGGCGATCAGGGAGGCGAGGAAGAAATACACGAGCGCGCCGTACAGCAGCCGCGTCCAAGCCTTGGCGTGCCCCGCGTCCATTTTTCGGGAGGAGCGTATCGTCAGCAGCGCCGCGATCGCGCCTCCGGCGACGAGCAGGACGGTCCCGATCGTGCCGAGCGTCCCTCCCGGCCCGTGCCGAAAGATCGTCAGCTCGAAAGCCGCCGCCGCTCCGGCGATCGCGACCGCGACGGCGACGACCGCGACTTGCAGCGGGAAGGAGTCGCCCGGATCCTTCGCTGTGCTCATTGCATCCTCACCATACACCAACCGAAGCGAGTACGCGGGACGTTTCGCCGATTCCTCGAACCTCGCGTCTCTTGGAATCCGTTGAGTTGCTCCCTTCGGGCGGCGCCCTGCATATCCACGACCCTGGTACTTCGCCGCACCCGCCGTTGCTGTTCCTGCACGGCGTCGGTGGAGCGGCGTGGTCGTGGGGCCCGCAGGTCCGCGCGCTGCGCGGAGAGTTCGCGTGCTTCGTTTGGGAAGGGCGCGGCCACGGCTCCGCCAAGGCGACGACCGACGCGGGCCTCGGCGACTTCTACGTCGACGCGAGGGAGGCACTCGCTTACGTTTTCGAGTCGACCCGTCAACCTGCCGTCGTCGTCGGTCACTCGATGGGCGGTCTGATCGCGCTCGCGCTCACTTGCGAAGCACCAGCCGAAGTGTGCGCGACGTTTCTGGTCGATCCGGTCTACTCCGACGGAAACGGGGATCGCCACGTGACCATCCCCAAGCCGCTGCTTTCGCTCGTGCGACTGGCGCTCACCCCCATCGTGCGCTCGTATCAGCGCGACGGAGCGCTTTCCCGCGCGATCTCGCGCCGCATCTTCAAGTTGGCCTTCGAGGACAGCGCAGCGATGGAACGCGCCTGGACGCTGCAGCGCACGCAAATTCCCGTCGAGTATCCGCAGATGATTTACGAGGCCTTCGAAGGCGTGGCCAACTTCCCGTTCCGGCCCTTCGCCGACGAAGTCGGCGTGCCGACGTATCTGATCGAAGTCTCGTCCAAGAGCTGGGCGAAGAAGCAGCGCTTCAGCCAGCTGGCCGCGCGGCTGCGCAAGCGGCTGGGAGAAAAGGTCACCTACGATATCGTCGAGGGCGGGCACTACTTGCAGCTCGATCGGCCGCAAGAGGTCACCGCGCGGCTAACCGCTTTCGCGCGGCGGCTCGCTCGCACGTAGAGCCGCCGCTTTGGCAGCCTCGTGCGCGAGGATCTTCTGTTCGAGATCGCTCTCGAAGAGGGCGCGCTCGTAGGCACGTTTGCGTTCGCGAGCCCGCTCCCACGACATCACCACGAAGATCAAGGGGATCAGGCCCAGCACCCACACCACCGGCACGACCAGTCCGCCGAGGATCGTGAGGCCCAAGCCGAGCACCCAGAGCCACTGCTTGCGAACCGCCTCGCGCCATTCCGAACGGATGTCCTCGACGGTCTTGTAGACGTCGTTGAAGACCTCGTTCCGGTCGGCCTCGCGCCGGCGCTCGAACCGGGCCCGAGCGGCCTCGGCCTGGGCGGCACTCCGCTCGAGGGCAGCGGTCGCGGGATCGCTCGCCTCGCTATCAACGGGCCGGTCGTCGTCGCTCATAGGGGCTCCTTTCCCGGCACCGGGCAGTTCGTTCCCGCGGCGACGGTCCCCGGCGTACGGCGCTCCAGGAGAGAATCCACGCCCGGCGCGAACACCGGCCCATGGACGACAGCCCGGGAGCGATCGCCGCACGGCGCGCGGCGACGATCTGGACGAAGATTCATCCGCCGTTCGCCTTCGCGCAACTGGCGGCGTGGATCGTCAGCCTCATCCTGCTGGGCTTCTTCTTTGCGGGGCGCGTGCCGTTCGGCGTCGTTCAGATCTCCGTGCTGGTCAAGATCGCGCTGATGGCGGGCGCGGTCGTGACGGGCTCGTTCTGGGAGCGCGCGGTCTACGGATACTGGTGGTTCGCCCCCCAATTCTTCTTCGAAGACCTCTTCACGTACACGGTCGCGCTCTTCCAGATCGGATACCTGATCGTCTACTACAGCGCGCCCGACAATCTCTCGGCCAACGTCGCCGTGCTGCTGGTCACGTATTTTGCCTACGGCGTGAACGTGACGCAGTACATCATCAAAGCGGCCAACAGGCGCAACGTCCTGGTTCCCGTCCCCGAGGAAGCGCGCCGCAACGACGGCCGCTCGTCCCACCGCTGACGTTCAGACCGCGCTCGGCGCGGCCGCTTCGCTCAAGAGCCGCGCGTAGTGCGAGAAGGTGCGAGCGAGGACGGTGTCGCGGTCGAACTCTGCGGCGACTTCCGCCCGCTGCGCCGCCGCTCCGCGCCAAGCTTCGTCGACTCGCTGCCACAGATCTTTGATGCCGGCCGCAAGCCCGCTCGAATCGGGCTCGGCCAGCCAGCCCGTCTCGCGTTCGCCGACGATGTCGGCCAGCGCCCCGCGATTGGCCGCGACCACGGGCACGCCGGCGGCGAGCGCGTCGAGCAGCGCGACCGGCAAAGGATCGCGCGCGAGGGGCACGAGCAGCATGTCGATCTGGCCGAACAGCTCGCGCACGTCGACGTCGCCGATCAAGTGCACGTCGTCGCGAACCTTGAGCTCTTCGGCTCGGGCACGCACGCGAGAGACCAGCGTCCCGCCGCCGGCGATCCAAAGCTGCGTGTGCGGAAGGTCGACGCGGGCCTTCGCGAGCGCGCGCAGAGCGATCTCCCAGGCGTTGTCGGGACCGAGTTGCCCCCAAAAGCCGACGCGGGGCCCGACGCGTCCCGGCACGCGCACGATCTGCGCCATGCGCGCGGGCGGCAAGCCGGGCGGGATCGTGTCCATGCGCGCCTGCTCGACGCCGAACTGGGTGAGAAGGCTCTCGGCCAGCGAGCGGTACGCGCAGATGAAAAACCCCGCGTGCGCCAGCAGCGAAGGCATGCGCTTCTCGACGAACTTCTTGGGGATCGTCCCGCCGCCTTCGGGGATCGGATCGTGCAGGCTGACCAGCGTTCTCGCGGCCATCATCCGCGAGACGGAGCCCAGGGCCGCGATCGTGGCGGGGAACCCGAACGCGTGGATCAGATCCGGATCGAAGCGCTTGACCTCTTTGCGCAACGTGTCGACGGCGCGCAGCATGAAATAGGCGCCGGCCGGCTTCCAGGATCGCATCGGCGCGCCGAGCGGCCGCGCGGCCTTCTCTTCACGGTCCCCGGCGAGGATCTCGATCTCGTAGTGCTCGCCCGCGGCGGCGACGACTTGCAGCGCGCTGTGCCGCATCGAGTCGCTGCAAGACGACAAGAGCATCAATACGCGGGCGCGGGCCATCAGGGATTGTGAACTTCCAAACTCGGGTTGAGCTTGACGGCTTCGTAGTAATCGGACTTCGCGCCGTCCTTGTCGCCCGTGATGTGACGCGTGACGGCGCGATTGTAATACGCTCGCGCGTACGTCGGCTTCAATTGAATCGCCCGGCTGAAGTCGCTGATCGCCTGAGCTTCGTTGGCTTTGCGATGGTAGGCCGTGCCGCGATTGTTATACGCTTCTGCGTAATCGGGCCGCAGCGCGATCGCCTTGCTGAAATCGGCGATCGCACGATCGTAATCGCCTTCGTCGTCGTAGGCGATGCCCCGGTCGTTGTAGAGCGGCGCCAGATCCGGCTTCAGTTTGATCGCGTGGTCGTAGTCCTCGATCGCGCGGGCGGGGTGCCCCGCGTCGTCGTAGGTGTTGCCGCGGCGGTCGTAGGCGATCACGAGGTTTTCCCTCGAGAGCTGGTCGGAGCCGATCGCCAAGTCGAAGAGTTTGAGCGCTTGATCGAGAGCCCCGCGTTCTGAAGCGGAGGTCGCCGACTGCAGATTCTCGAGCGCCGTCGGAGGCCTTTCGTCGTGGGCGCATCCCGCGATCACCAGTATCAGCACGACGGGCAGGAACCTGCGGATCACGATCTCCCTCTCCGACAAACGCCGGTCTTCCGGCTCGGCGCGAACCTTTGGGGGTTCTCGCCGAGCGTGAGGGCTCCTTGTCTCTTTGCGGCGCGCTCAGGTCGATTCAAGGGCAGCCGCAATCTCGGGCGCTCCCTTCGCCGCTTCGCGCGGACGCAGGTACAAGAAGACCGAACCGATGACGACGTTGATGACCGTCAAAGCGCAGAGCTGTGGAAGCGAGATCGTTTGCAGGTAAAACGTGCCGTAGAATCCGATCGCGATGCCGATCGCCTGCTCGGCGACGGCGACCCAGACGAAGACGCGGTAGCGCACCGGGTCGCTCGCGACCAGCAGATACACGAACCCCAGCAAGAACATCCCCATGCCGTACTGCGCGCTCATCGCAAAGATGTCCGAGCTCCAGCCGAACTTCGGATTCCAGCCGACCATGCTCGCGCCCCATTGGGGCAGGAACGTCGCCAAGATCGCGTTGAGCAGCTCCCACACTCCCCAGAGGATCAGTGCGGCGCGCAGCAGCCGGGTCGACCGCATCAGTATCTCACCCCCGAGGAAGACGGCTCCGCCCCCGGCGCGACGCCTCGCCGCCGGGTCTTGCGGACGGAACGGAGTAGGCGCTGCTTTCTCGCAGGTTCGGCGATTGCCCCGTCGTGACTGCCGAGCCCGTCGAGGCCGCTCCGCTCCCTGATGCCGGCTTCGATGCGTTCGACCATCGATGCGATCGCCCGCATCTGCGGTCCGCTCTTGCGAGCGTAAGCCCGGCCGGTATAGCCCCACCAGTCCCAGCACCCCGCCGGATTCTCGAGGTTCATCGCTGCGTTGGGATACAGGACGATGATGCCGTTCGTGTCGGCCCACTGGTCGAGGCCTGCCTCGCGAGCGAAGGTGGTGCCGATGAGACTCTGGTTTTGCAGGCAGCCGTGCAGGGCCACGACCAGGGCGCACGTCTTGCCGTCCGCGCAGTCCGCAGGGACGAAGATCCAGCCGCGGCGATCCATCGAAGCTGCGGCCGAAGTGAACTCGCTTTGGTCGAAAGGGACGAGCCGGCCGCGTAAGGTCCCCGCGTTCTTCGGACGGAGCGGCCCGAGGAACCGCTCGAGCCAGGTCCGCTCGGAATCGTAGGTATCGCAATCGAGTACGAAGGGGATGCGCGTCGACCCGCACGCCGCTTCGCCGTAGGGAGACTCCCAGCCGTGTCCGGCGGGGAACGACCTCTCGTAGGCCGTCGCGACCCCGTAGTGCCGGTAAAACGACTGCAGCTGGTTCATGACCCGCTGCTCGACCATGCGGTCGCGACTGCCCGACCAGAGGTACGCCGACTCCCCCTTGAGGTTGCTCACGGGGTCGATCGCGGCCTCGGCGGACCAGCGGTCCGTCGTCGCTTCGAGCTGCGCGAGGTTCGCGCCCCGGACCGCGCACGCCATCGCCCCGTCGAACGTGCCGCGCGCGCAGTCGAACGGGCCGCCCGCATAGACGGCGGCGGCGTGGAACGTCTTCGAATAGGCGACGTGGAGTTGGACCGCCATGAAAGCGCCCGACGACACTCCCGCGACGACCGTCTTGGCGGGATCGACGTTGTAGCTGCCGAGCCGCTCGTCGTGCGGCCCGCAGGCGCACAGGACTAGGCACGCCGCGGCCAGCACGGCGCCTCGCAGGTCCCTGACCCGCCTTCCCTTGCGCCGTCGCTCGCTGTGGGCGCCCGGCGGACGGATCGGCGTCGATGATCTCGGCAAGATCCTGCTTCTCGTTCCACGATCGCGGCGTCCGAACACTTGGACTTTTTCTTCGCTCCTCACCTCTGCCTCCGTCGGTTGCGGCCGGCGGAAGTCCGCTAGAAGGAAGTGGTCCAGTACAGCAGCGGCGATATGCCGTCGGCGTCGGCCTCAGCTTGCCAAAGGGCTTCGGCGCAGGCCTGGGCGTGTTGTTTGAGGCCGGCGCGCTGGCACTGGATCTCGGTGGCGATCCGCCGCAGCGAGGCCGCGCCGCCCAGCAGAAGCTTCTGGTTCTGGGCTCGCTCGCGCAGATGGGCCGCCCGCAGTTCGCGCACGAGCTCGGCGTCGAGTCCCATTCTGGGATTGAGCCGGATCCTGCGTTCGATCGTCATGCGCCAGGCCAGCAGGTAGTATTTCGCGGGACGCCAGAGCCCGGGGAAACCCTCGAGCCGTTCAAACGACAGGTCGGCCGCGGTTTCGACCCCCGCGTTGCGCAGCATCTCCTGGATCTGCCAAGTGATCTCCGGAATGTTGCAAGCCGCGATGCGGTGACGGCGCAAGATCGCGTCGCGCTCCTTGCGCTCGCGATTCGCGCGCAGCCCGGCCAGCTCGGACTCGTAGCGCGAGCGCTGGTCCAGGAGCGCTCTCCGCGCGCGGGCCAAGCGCTCGCGCTCTTCGAAGAAGGGGGTGGCCTTGGCTGCCCGAGCCCAGGATTGCTCGGCCGCGCGGAACGCTCGTCGGGCGTTGCTGTGGCGCTGCCAGCGCTGCGTCGCGACCGCGCGCGCGTCGGGCCGGAAGACGACGCCGAGAACCAGCGCCGCCAAAGCTGCGTACACCGCGATCGCCGGCATGTTGAAATGCGCCAGCGCGGCGACCGCGGCGACGGTCGCGACGGCGCCGGCGACGTACGCGCCCTTGCGCCGCTTCGACCAGAGCGAGAGCCGCGCCGGCCGGCAGCGGCGCGCCGGCGCGATGACCGGATCGAGCGCAGGCGGCGGCTTGACGGCGTCGATCTCGGACCAGGTCCGCTCCACGTCGGCGTTGCTGAAACTCTGCCAGATCGATTCGTCGATCCCGCTGACCGAGCCCAGCCCGCTGAAGTAATAGAGGCCCCCGCGCTCGAGGGCGCACCACGGACAGGCGGCGTTGCGCAGGTAGTGATGGAGCGGGTTCGCGCGGCAGACGACCGTCTTGCTCTTGAGATCGGCGAGCGCGCCGCGCCAGGCCGCAGCGCTCGGCCGAGACGACGTGTCGCCGAGGAAGGCGTTGCGGAAGAGCGTCGAGAGTTGCGGGGTGATCGCCGTCAGGGTCAGACTCCCCGGCGGCGGCCGCAGCCCCTGACGCCGCCCTTCTTGCCCGTAGAAGAAGCGTCTGGCGGCGACGTTGGCGCCGATCGGCGCGGCCCCGCCGGTTTCCGCCGGCAGCACGCCGGCGAAGGGATGCTTCCCCACGAACAGGAGCTGGAAGATCATGACGGCGAGTCCGAACAGATCGTGCTGCGGGAGCCGCTCGATGCGCGAGAAATCGCGGCCTTGCAGTTCCGGCGGCTGGTATTCGGCCACGCCGACGTTGCAGCGGAAAAGCTTACCCTTGCCTTGGATTTGGAAGCTGTCGCAGTCGATCAAGCGCGCGGTCGAGTCGGGATAGACCACGACGTTGTTGGAATTGACGTCGCCGACGACGATGTTGCGGTCGTGCAAGACTTCGAACGCGCGCGAGAGATTGATCCCGGTGTGGACGAGGAAGCTCCAGTGCGCGTTGGGGAACAGCGCTTGACGCCGCTTGGGGCCGAAGAGATCGTGCAGCGGATGCTGCGAGGTGAGCATCGGCATGGTGAAGCCGACGGCCCTGGCGTCTTTGTAGAGCATCGACGTGGGCCAGGCGGCGACCGATCCGAGCGTGTCGTCGGCGGCGTGGACCATCTCTTCGAGCTTGGCGATCTGGATTTTCGAAAGCGGGTGCGAATAGATCTTGGCGACGACGTCCTTTTTTTCGTTGGTGGTAAAGACGACGCCCTCGCCGCCCTCTCCGAGCTTCTTCGCGATGGTGAGCGTCGCGCCGGAGGAGTCGCGGAATTTCACGGCGCGCCCGCCATGCGGCAGCCGATGATCAAGGCCTTGTCGTCGTCGGTGCGGCAGTTGATCGCCTCGGAGTTGAGGTAGGCGATGAGCTCGTCACGGAATTCACGCGGGGCGCGGCCGTTGGCGCGCACCGTGTTGACGAGCGGCTCGAAGAAGGGGCCGAAAGCGCTGCGCGTGGCCCGTTCGAGCGCGAGGTTCTGCAAGCCGTCGGAGAAGGCGATGAGATCGTAGGCGCCGTCGTAGCGGCGAATGGTCAGATGCTCGGCGGCCGTCTCGTCGGTGATGAAGAACGTTTGGTTGACGTATTCGCCGCTCTCCGGCCAGACGGCGATCTCGAAGGGCGCGTCCGGCGAGCGGCGCAGCACGATCGCGCCGTCTCCGATCTGCGCGCACAGCGCCTGACGTTCGCTGACGACGGCGAGGAGGGCGGTGGCGGCATACTCGCGGACGTCGACCTGGCTTTGCGCGGCGATGGCTCGCAGCGTTTCGCGCACGTCGAGAAACCACGAGACGACGCGCTCCTCGGAGATTTCCTCGAGGTTCTCGCAGGCGCCGACCTCGGCGGCGACGCGTTCGATCAACGCCGAGCAGACCTCTTGGGCACCCCGTTCGGAGTGGGTGGCGCTGCCCGCTCCGTCGGAGATGACCGAGATGAGGATCTCGCTGCCGTCGCGACTGCGAGAGAGCGTGGAGGCGCAGCGATCCTGACAGGGCATGCACCGGTCGATGTGCGATGTGCCGACGGCGAATCCGTCAACGTACCGCCAGCTCATGTCTGGGTCGTGATCCAGCCCGGCGCGTCGAGGGTGACGTTTTGCCCGATGGTCGAACGCGAGACGGTGCGCATCGACTTGGAGAGCCAGACGAAGAGGTCGCGGAAGCGCAGGCCGT
>Ga0326728_10010329_pt1 | contig 21911 bp, 19 predicted proteins | sample MB3enrmetagenome_FD_207602 | JGI IMG/M metagenome (GOLD analysis project Ga0326728, IMG submission 207602) | Lab enriched peat soil microbial communities from McLean, Ithaca, NY, United States - MB31MN | ecosystem: Environmental > Terrestrial > Soil > Wetlands > Peat | place: USA: New York... | reverse complement strand
ATACCGGCCATCATAATCGCCGCCGACCGGCCTCCCTAATCGTCGCGCTACACCGCGTTATCTCGACGATTACAAGAAGCTCGGCACCTCGCCCGGCGCTTGCCACCACTGCCATACGGGGCTGTGCCCTGTGGGCGTGGCGACGCAAACGCCTGGGCTGACCGTGCGCATGGACGTGGCCGCTGGGGCCGAGCGCGTGGCGCGCTACCTGACCGCCATGACCATGGAGGTGACGGCTTTGGCCAAGGCGTGCGGCAAATCGAATGTCCATAATCTGGACATGGAGGATCTGCGGGCGCTGTCGTTCGAGGCTTCGGCGTTCACGGGCGTGAAGATGGCCGGCATCGACCGCGCCTATGGCTGGTAGGAGGAGGAGTTCGCATGGACAGCAGCACCTACGACACATCTGCCGCCACCGCCTTCAGCCTGCCGCCGGGCACGCATACCGTGGCGTTGGGCATCGGCGATCTCAACGGTATCATGCGCGGCAAGCGCATACCGGCGAGTCATTGGAACACCGTCTGCAAGGGCGGCAACGCCGTGTCCATCGCCATGCTGGCGATGGACATGACCTGCGACGTCTGGGACACGCCCTACGTCAATTTCAGCAACGGCTTTCCGGACATGCACCTCTTCCCGCTCATGGCACCCGTGCTGGTGCCCTGGGAGCCGGGGGTGGCGTTCTGCCTTGGCCGTGCCGAGGGAATGGACCATAAGCCGGTGCCCATCGACCCGCGTACGGCGCTGCTGAAGCAGATCGAGCGCGCGGCAGCCATGGGGCTGGAGATCATGTGCGGGACGGAGCTGGAATTCTATCTGCTCGACCCCAAGACGAAGCAGCCGGTGGAGCAGGGCATCCAGGTCTATTCGCTGGCCCGGGCGGCGCAGAATGAATATGTACTGGGACCCATCCGCCAAATGATCAATGAGATGGGTATTCCTATCGAGCAGTCGAACCCCGAATACGCGGCGGGGCAGGCGGAGGTGAATATCCGCTATGGTGAGGCGCTGGCTTCGGCCGATCGCGTCATCATGTTCCGCAACCTGGTGAAGGAGCTGGCGCAAACCAAGGGGCTGATGGCGACGTTCATGGCCAAGCCGTTCATCGACCAGTCGGGTAACGGGTTCCACACCCATTACTCGGTATGGAAGGACGAGAAGAACCTGTTCGCCGACCATGGCCGCCTGAGCCACATGGGCCTCGCCTTCCTCGCTGGGTTGCAGAAGCGCATGGCCGAGATCACGCTCGCCGGTTCCACCACGCCGAATGCGATGCGCCGGCGCCGGCCCTATACCTTCTGCCCCACCGCCGCGAATTGGGGCTACGATATCCGCCGCCAGTTCCTCAATGGACACGCCGGCCTTCACCCGCCGAACATTCGCCTGGCTCAACACCAGCCGGTCAAACGGGATATCGCGCGAGGCGCTGAGCGTGATTTTCTGAACAGTTTTGGCCATAGGAAAAAACTCCATGACGGGCGGCCGGAGACACTCTCTCGGCCTCCATCCCGTCACGAATTTTCGATCCGCCCTCTGACTCTTGGTGCTCCCACGCAAAGAAAGCCGTGAAGCCGCAAAGGCGCCTCCACGGCTTTGAATATTCCCAGAGAATAGATCAGCTCACCCGTTCCAGCAGAATTTTTGCCTTACCTTCCAGTTCCAGCCGGGCATCCTGATGCGGCCGGCTGCGCGCAAGGGCCGTGATGCCCTGCACGAAGTCGAACACGCTTTCTGGCGGATGGCCTTCCTCGCTCAGAACCGCATTGATGACTTTCGCAGTCTCTGATTTGCTGAACCCGCGCTGGCGCAGGAAGGCCTCGCGGTCCTCATCCTTGCGCGCAACGATCTGTTCGCGCGCCGCCTTCACGCCGGCAATGAACGGTGCGGGGGAAGAATTGGCGAAATTTGCCAGCGCCGGTGCAGCCTCATGGGCAAAACGCTGCGCGGCAAACTTGCTATGCCGGATGCTGATCTCCTGAAAATCCTCGACGCCCCAGAGATTGCGATTCATGCAGACGGCACGGAGATAGAAGGATGCAATGCCGAGTGTCTTTGAACCAACTTCGCTGTTCCAGCAATAGAAACCCCGGAAATAGAGATCGGGATCACCATTCGGCGAGCGACCGGCCTCGATCGGATGGGTGTCATCGACCAGGAACAAGAACACGTCGCGGTCGCTGGCGTAGAGCGTGGTCGTGTCCTTGGTCACGTCCACGAACGGGTTATGGGTCATCGTCGCCCAGTCGAGCACGCCGGGCACCTTCCAGCGCGTGTCGCCTGTTCCATTGCCGGCGATTTTCATCACCGCCCCGACCAGTTCATGATCCCAGATGCGGCCATAGTCTGGGCCGGTGACGGCGCGGAGCTCGACCCGTCCATCCTCGGCCTCCAGCGTCTTCACCAACTCGCCGCGGTGGGACAGCAGGCCATGCTGCAGGTTGATCCCCGCCAGCGGCGCCGGCAAATCACGCAAATAGCCGGCGGGCGCGCCAACCAGGCTGCACAATTGGCCAAAACTCCAATGGGTCGGCGTGACCGGGCGATCCCGCCCGGGCACGATCAGCGCCAGTTGCTCGGCATCGTCGCGCCTCGCTTCGACGCGGACGGCCCGACTCTCCACCGTCCGTGCCGTCGCCCGCTCCGTCCGGGCGCATACGGAGGCGTACAGGTCCGACAGAGACAAATACCGCTCGTCATCCGGGCGCGAGAACCACTCGGAAGACACGCGGCCGATGCGCTCGCCGCGGGATATGTCGACCTTGAAGCCCGCCGGGCGCGGCGTACCTGACGCGGAACCGGCAGCAACCGGAATACGGGAAGTAACAGTGTTCATTGGGAAATCTCCACGACGGGCACCGCAAGCCTCTCTCGCGATCATGAACCGTCATGGAACTTCCGTCCGCCCTCTAACTCTCTGGGGCATCGCCCGCGCCGTCTACCGCAGCCGCAAAGATTATCGCGCATCTGAAATGCGCGATAATTCTTGCGGCTACCCAGGAATTGCCCTTTGGAAACGGCGGCATCCGGCGCGGTAACGCTGCTGGCGGCCGAGGCAGCGCATTGGCGGTTCTTCGCCCGGCCCGGCGCGAGGCTGGAGAGTGTGGAGACGACAATCTGGTGGCTCGACGGCGCGGAGGGGCAGGCCGCTTCGCCCTGGCGCATCGCGGAGCAACGGTGGATGGCGCGTGGACTGGTGCCGGACGGGGTGTTGGCACCAGCTCGCGCCCGAGCGGGGTTGCGCCGTGCGGTCGCCCTCACGGCGGGTCGGCTGGTTGTTGTCTCCCCGCGTGGGGCGGTGGAGGATGACGTTGCATAAGACCGCGACCATATTCGGCGTCTGTATCGCCCTGGATATTCTAGTCAAAATAGGGGGGCTGGGTGCGAACCCCATGGTGCACGGACCAAGCTGCCGCGTTGTCTAAAAGCCCCTTCACGATTGCCGATTCGTGGTGATACCTAAGGGCGGCTTCTTTCCACTTATACGCGAGGGTACCAGCATTTCGCCCTCGGCTATCAATCACCCATCAACTATGAAAGACTGCAGCATGCGTTGAACGAAAGAACCCGAGGCACAAACCATCCATTAAAACGGGAGAATTTCACGCCCGCGGGAGCACCGTATTTGTCCACTTCTACCTTGTCCCGACTCGCATTGGTCGTGCTGACAACATGGGGGCTGTCGATGGTCCTGCCCTCGCTCTATCGACTGGTCTGGCCGCTCGCATCATTCGGGCTCACCGTGGACAACAACGGCGTTGTGATCGATGTGGCCGGCCCGTTCAACCACGGCCTAGACCACTCACCAGCGGCAGCGGCGGGGCTTACCATCGGGGACCGGCTCGACCTGCAGCAGATGAACTGCCGTGCTCCCCGCAGCCGCGTCTGCGCGGCGCTCATTACCGTGCTCGGCGGATCGGGAGGATTGCAAGAGACGCTCCCCGGGCGGACAATCGACCTCGCCATACGCCCCGCAACAGGCGGATCGAGCCGGACCGTGCAGTTGCGCGCGGAACTCGCGCCGCTTGACCTGCTTGGCCGGCTCGTTCTGCTCGCGGATACCATCGTCAGCATTCTATCGATACTTGCCGCGGCCTGGCTCGTCTGGATTCGACCCGGGTGGATGACCTGGGGCTTCTTTCTTTATTTTTTCTGGTTCAATCCAGGACAAACTTACACATACTACGCCATTCTCCAGTCCCAGCCGTCGCTTCTGCTGATCGAGCAATGCCTGGACGGGTTGGCTGCGGGAGCTGCTTTGGGCGGGTTGCTCATCTTCGCGCTGCGTTTCCCGGAGTCCAAGCCCGATCCGCGCTGGCACCGATGGGCGCCGCTGGTGCCCTGGCTCGGCGCTGTCATGGCCGCGTTACAGTTGCTCGCCGGCGCCAACCTCTTTGGTGTGCCGACCGAGGGAATTGCGGCTGCCAGTTACATCTACAGTTATGGCCTCAATGCAGTCGCCCTGGCCTTGCTGCTGGCGCGCCGCCGCACGCTGCATCCCCGCAACGAGCAACGCATGCGCTGGGTGATTGCAGGCTGTGCGATCGGATTGCCCACCTTCATCTTTGCTGAAATCTGCCAGACGACCGGGCTGCTGCAAAATGCGTGGGGCATGGCCCCCTCGCAGACAGCGCTCGGGTCGCTGTATCTCGTCCAGGGCGTGCTGGCCTATTTTGTATGGACCGCCGTGCGACGGCAGCGCGTGATCAGCGTCGTGATTCCACTCCGGCACGGCACCCTCACGACCGCGCTGACGCTTGCGCTGGCCATCCCCGTCGTTTTTCTACACGAGCGCATTGGCGAGGTTCGCGAAGCGCTGCATTTACCTGGATGGTTTTGGCCGCTGGTGGTCGCGCCGGTCGCGCTGATTGCGCTGCAACGGCTGCACGAGGTCGCGGTAGAACTGGCCGATCATGCATTCAACCATGCGTATCATCAGGCCCGTCGTGGGCTTGAACAGGCGGGGCACACGATGCTTGAAGCTGACAACTTCGCCACGATCGATCGATGGCTCGTCGAGGCGCCGGTTCGCCACCTCCGGCTGACATCGGCAGCCGTGTTCCGCGATGTCGACGGCTCGCTGCACCGCACGATGCCGGCGATCGGCTGGGCCGCCGCGTCGCTGCGCCAGCTACACCCGGACCTCGACGCCACGGTGATCGAGTGCCTCACGTGCCGCAAGCCGATGCGGCTGCTTCCCCAGCAATGGCGCCATGACGGCCCGTCTTCAGAAGAGCAGGCGCCCTGCCTTGCGGTGCCGATCTTCGGCTGGGCGGGACAGGCCATCGGCCTGGTGCTGTTCGGCCCCCATGAAACTGGTAGTGACATCACGCCAGATGAACGCGACATGTTGCATGCGCTCGCAGTTCAGGCCGGCCACGGATACGATCGCGTCGAAAAGGAGACGTTGCGGCATGAAGTGCGCGACCTTCGGGCACGACTCGCCGTTCGCGCAGAGGCGCCGCCCCCTCCCTCGTCCATTGAAGGATGATCCGGCGGTCAGGTCTCGCGGCATTCATTTTTGGGCGATCTCCGTGGGCGAACGCCTGCTTGTTACCGTTGCGCGCTGCGAAGCGACTATTCCGCTCACGGCCCAACACGGCTGCCAGGGGGATGCCCCCTGGCAGCCGTGCGCCCCATCGGTCCTAGACCGGTCCCAACAGTCTTCCCGAAACCGGATATTCGCCGGATTAGGGTCACTCAGGACAAGGTGAGGCGGCTACCCCTCGGCGAATTTCGCCACAACGTGCCGTGTCATGACGATGAAGGCTCTCGCGGCGCCTCCGCCGCTTTGGCTTCCTCTAGAATCCAGCGCGCAAACGCCTGTACTGGCCCCTCACCCGGCCCGATCGGCTCCGGCAGAACGAGACAAAAGTTCTTGGCGATGGTTTTGCCGTCCGGCCACGGTGCTGCCAGCCGGCCTTGCTCCAGTTCGGCCTCGACATAAAGACGCGGCACCAGCGCCACGCCCAGGCCCGAGAGCGCCGCCTCGATCAGCATGGCGTGGAGGTCGTAGCGGGCGCCAACCGCCGGATTGGTCAGCGTGATGCCGGTTTCCTGCGCATAGAGCTGCCATGCCTCCGGATTCTGGCGCCGGTGAAGGCGCGGCAAGGTCTCCAGCAGCGTCTCCGGTGTGAGAAGCCCCGGATGGCAGACTGGCACCAGCACCTCCTGCAACAGCCGGTAGGTGCGCATCCCGCCCCAGGCTGGATGCTCAAAATGGATGGCAGCGTCAAAGCCACTGCCCGCAAGAATGAAAGGCTCCATGCGCTCGGCAAGATGCACGGTGATATGCGGGTGCTTCTCCTGAAACCGCTTCAGCCGCGGGATAAGCCAGCGCGTGGCGAAGGTCGGGAGTGTGGCGATATCGATGCTCGCACCGCCAACGGGCTGCCCCATCAGGTACTGGCTGTCCCGCTCCAGGCGGTCCAGAACCTCGCGCACCTGGCCGGCGTAGCGTGCCCCATTTGGCGCCAGCCGCACGCGGTTGCCAACGCGCTCAAACAGCGCCACGCCCAAAAAAGCCTCCAGGCGGGCAATCTGGCGGCTGATGGCGCCTTCGGTCAGAGCCAGCTCATCGGCGGCGCGGGCGAAGCTGCCGTGCCGTGAAGCGGCCTCGAACGCCAAGAGCGCTGAGTTGCTGGGAATTTTGCGTCGCATGGGTGCCTCCGGCGCCAGCTTGAGCAAACATCACTGAAGCCTGACTTTATATCGCTATATTCCGGATAATTGTCCCTCTACCATTACCCTGCGTCAATATCGTAGGGACCACATGATCTACACCGTGGAATGCAGCTTCACCAATCCCGGCAGTGAAGCCGAGTGGAATGATTTCTATAGCCTGGACAAACTGCCCGCCCTCATCTCGGTCAGTGGCTTTCACACCTCGCAACGTTTCAAGGCGCTGGGCGGCGGTTGCCCGACCTATCTGGCCATCCACACCATTGACGGGCTGGATGTGCTGACCAGCGAGGAATACCGCCAGAAAGGCGGCGGCAATTTTGCGCGGTGGCAGCAGCACATCACCGATTGGCACCGCAACCTCTATCGCAGCACCGGTCCGGCTCCGGCGGTGGGAAAGAACGAACTCCTGGCGCTTTGTGCAAGCGGCCCCGAACCGCTGATCAGGATGGGCCTCGCGCCCTCGGCTCTGCATGCCGTGGCGCTGGAGAAATTTCCGGAGCACCGCTGGTTTGCCAAGCTGGACCGGCACAGCTCGGCGCTGTCCAGCGCTGTCCAGCTTTATGCGTCGATGACGGAACAATTGACCCGCGCGCCGAATTTTGCGGCTGAATAAGATCAGGAGCTTCACAATGCCGAACGTCACGATTTATATCCCGCTGGAGCAGATGCCGTCTGACGAGACGCTTGCAGACCTCACCGGCCAGTGCACGGAATTTTGCACGGGCATTCTGCACGCCGCGCTGAACAACGTGCACGTCATCTATGTTGGCGTCCAGCACGGACGGGGGCATCCGGCCTTTGCGGAAATCCAGTACCGCCTGGAACCGTTCCGCTCACCGGAGGTGATGGCGCAGTTCATGGAAGCTCTGGAAGACGCCATACGGCACGGCACTGGCCTCACGGCGCGCATCCGTTGTTTTGGTTACGCCGCATCAAGCATTTTTGCGCGCAACTGAAAGAAAACCAATGTCCCCCTATGCCTTTCCGACCCGGCAGGTTGGCGATTTCACGGTCACCGCGATCAGCGATGGATACCTTACGGCCAGTCTGGAGTTTCTCTCGAACATCGACCCGGCTGATGCGTGCAAAATGCAGGATGACGCGGGGGTGAAAGAGCCGTCCTCAGTGAATATCAACGGGTACGTGGTGCGCGGTGGCGGCCGCACCACCCTCATCGACGGCGGTGCTGGCGGGTTCAAGCAATGGGGCGGCCATTTGAAGGCCCGCTTGCCGCTGGCCGCGGTAAACCCGTCTGAAATCGACACGATCCTGTTGACGCACGCGCATCCCGATCACGTTGGTGGCCTGCTCGACGCCGCCGGAGAGGCTGTGTTCCCCCATGCCGCACTTGTCGTTCATCGGCGAGAAGCTGCGTTTTGGCAGGACGACGGAAATCTGAGCCGGGCGAGCGCGCGGGCCCAGGGCAATTTTCTGCTCGCCCGTCAGGTGTTGGACGGTTACCGGGCGAGGCTGTGCCTGTTCAACGACGGCGAAGTGCTGCCCGGTATCCACGCCATGCCGCTCCCTGGACATACGGCAGGACACACCGGATACCGCATCGACTCCAGCAGCCAGAGCCTGCTCGTCTGGGGAGATATCGTGCATTTTCCTCACATCCAGATTGCCCGCCCCGACGTCACGATCGCCTTCGATCAGGACCCCATCGCCGCTGCCGTTGCGCGATCAAAGTTGCTGGACATGGTCAGTTCAGAGAGACTTTTGATCGCCGGCATGCATCTGGGGGAGCGTGGCTTCGCACATATTAAGCGAATGAACGGGAGCTACGGGATTCTCTACGAGGGGTAGAGCGTCTCTCCAACCTCACAAAAGTTCTGAAAATTAAGAACCTTTAGTTAACTGCTCGGGCCGTAAACGGAATGGCCGGTTTAGGGTCTGTTGAGATTCGGGATTCCCATCCTTGTTTGGCTATGATTCAAGCTTTGGATGGACCGATTCGTATTGACTGAGGCCCAATGGGCGAAGATGGAACCGCATTGTTTGGGCAAACCGAGCGACCCTGGACGCAGTGGCGGCAATAATAGGCTGTTTCTTGAAGCTGTTCTGTGGATTACGCGCACCGGCAGCCCCTGGCGTGATTTGCCGGCACAGTTTGGCAACTGGAATACGGTCTTCAAGCGCTACCGGGATTGGGTAAAAGCTGATGTTTTTCAGAGGCTTTTTGAGGCGGTGTCGGATGAGCCCGACATGGAATACGCCATGGTTGACGCCACCATTGTCAAAGTCCATCGCCATGGACAAGGCGCAAAAGGGGGACTTCGAGCCAGGCCATAGGCCGCTCGAAAGGCGGAATGACGACCAAAATACTGGCGCTGGCAGATTCGCTCGGCTGCCTCGTGCGCTTCATTCTGCTGCCTGGCCAGAGGTTCGATAGCATTGGTGTCCCGCCGCTCATCGATGGTATCGATTTCGATGGTTTGATCGCGGACAAAGCTTTCGACAGCAACAGCATCATTGCCGAGTTGAATGAGCGTGGCGCGGAAATCGTCATTTCTCAGCTTCCAAGGCGTACCAAGCCGCTCCCTATCGACACTGAAATCTACAAATGGCGCCACCTCATCGAGAATTTCTTCGCCAAACTCAAAGAGTTCAAGCGCATCGCAATGAGGGCCGACAAGACAGACAAAAGCTTCACGGCTTTGATCTATCTTGCCGCAGCAGTAATCAATTCACGATGAATCTCAACAGACCCTAAAGCGGTCTTGAAGCAATTCTGCCATCTCGGCGCCAAGCCTGACGAATCAGCCCGCCAGCAACTCAGAGTGCAAAGTGCCTGAAATCATCTGACGACCGCCACTTGGTTGAAATGAATGTAGACCGGGGCGTGAAAGGAAGAGAATGTCTGCACCGACGTCACACTTTGGAAGCTTCGCACCGCCGCCTTCCCAAAAGGTGCGTTCGCTTTCACATGGCCCGCGGTGACCAGGCGAGGCGGACTTAAACCGCCCAGCCGGCCCTCAACCCCTCATACACGGCCTCCTCGGCCGTACGAGCGGCCAGACAGTCGCCTACCATATGGAAATCGGCAACCAGTGGGCGCAAGTCCGCATGCAACTCATGCACCGGGCTGTGACCTTGGCAGAGTACGACGGTATCTACATCCTCAATGATGATCGGCTCCTGGCTGGCGGTATGCTGAAGCACCGCCGCCCCATCGCTGCAGCCATAAAACCGAGCATAGGTGAGGACCGGCACCTGCGCGCGGTGCAGCATGGCAACAAGGTCATCGCGCACGTAAAACGGCAGGGCGCTCCCCAGATGCGTGCCATTCACGGCCAGCTGCACCTCGGCGCCCCCGGCGCGCAGGCGTTCGGCCAAGCCTGGACCAATCCAGTCGCTCCGCCAGTCGGTTACCACCACACGCTGGCCAGTGGTCACCTCACCGCGGAGGACCTGCCAGGCATCCACCACCTGAACCGAGCCGTCATCAACGAAATCAGGCCGGAAGGGACGCGCGCCGGTGGCGAGAATCAGGGCATCGGGCGCATCGGCGCGCACCAGCGCGGCGTCGGCACGCCGGCTGAGCACCACGCGCACACCGGAGCGGTTCAGCTCCCAGGCAAGGTTGGTGACGATTCCGCCAAACTCGGCGCGCCGGGGCAATAGCTGCGCCAGCAGCGCCTGACCGCCAAGCTGACTGCTTGCCTCGTAGAGCGTGACCTCATGGCCGCGCGCGGCGGCCACTGCGGCGGCCTTCATGCCCGCCGGACCGCCGCCAATCACCATCACCCTGCGCGGCTTCCCGGCGGGAGAGACGGTGTTATAAACCAGCTCCCGCCCGGTTTCAGGATGCTGAATGCAGGAAACCGGATAGCCCCGATGGAAATGGCCGATACAGGCTTGGTTGCAGGCGATACAGGCGCGGATGCCGTCGGCGTCCCCAGCTTCGGCCTTGGCGGGCATTTCCGGGTCGCAGATCAGCGCGCGCGTCATGCCGCAGACATCGGCCTGGCCTTTGGCCAACACGGCCTCGGCTTCCTGCGGCTGGTTGATGCGCCCAGCCACAAACACTGGAATCCGCAGCGCGCGCTTGAAGGGCGCGGCATCGGCCGCGACATAGGTGGTTGCGTAGGCCATCGGCGCTGCAATATGGATTGCTGCCCCCGGCGAGGCCGAGGTCCCGGCGGTCAGGTTTACATAATCAAGCTGATCCTCCAGTGCCAAGGCGGCTTGCAAGGCTTCGGCCTCGGTCAATCCCTCCTCGTCGCGCTCACCGGCGCTCAGCCGCATGCCGATGACGAAGGTCTCCGGCGTCACCGCCCGCATCGCCGCCAGCACCTGACGCGAGAAGCTCAGCCGGTTTTCAAGATTGCCGCCATACTCATCCGCGCGAGTATTCACCCGTGGATTCATGAACTGGGCAGGTAAGTAGCCGTGGCTGGCCACAAACTCCACGCCATCCAACCCGGCCTCAAAAATCCGCCGCGCCGCCTGCGCATAGCCTTGCGTGATCTCCTCGATCAGCGCCGTGTCCAGCGCGCGCGGCATGACGTGGAACCGCTCGCTGGGACTGGCCGATGGCGCATAAGCCACGGCAAGCAGGCCGTCGGCGGTTTCCATGATCTCACGGCCAGGGTGGAAGAGCTGCGCGAACACCGTGCAGCCATGCACGTGCAACCGTTCGGCCAGCGCCTTGTAGCCGGGGATGCAACTGTCTTCGGTGGCCATCAGCAGATGCGAGGTGTAGCGCGCCGTCTCGTGTACACCGGCCACCTGCACCACAATCAGCCCGGCTCCCCCGCGCGCCCGCGCCTCGTGATAAGCAATCAGCGCCTCATTCACCAAACCGTCGGCGGGCAGGCCGGTATCGTGCCCGGTGGACATGATGCGGTTCTTTAGGCGCGCGCCGCGAATCTGCAGAGGTGAGAACAGGTGGGGAAAGCTCGTCATCTTCAACCTTCCTCAATATCGGGTTCAGTAGATGGGCGGCGTGATCACCCAGAGCACGCGCGTCACCTCGGTCGAGGCGCTTTCGAACGCATGCAGGACTTGGGGTGCGAAACGGAAACTGTCGCCAGGCTCAAGCACGAAATCATGCTCTTCGATGCGCAGCCGCAAGGCGCCCGACAGTACATGGCCACAGGCTTCGCTGGCATGGCTGTAGAGGTCGTCGCCCGAGCGTCCGCCCGGGGCAATCTCCACCATCATCATCTCCAGCGCTCCGGTGAGATCGGGCGTGAGCAGCCATTTGGAGACACCTGTCTGCGTGAGGCGCAACTGCGGCCCCTGTCCCTGGCGCACGATGATGCCGCGCTCCTCGGGCGGCGGTACGGCATCACCATGAAAGAAAATCGCAGGCGGCACATTCAGCGCTTCGCTGAGCTGGCGCAGGGTCCGTACGGAAGGAGAGGTCAGGCCGCGCTCGATCTGGCTGATCAGCCCCACCGAGAGCCGCGCCCGGTCGGCCACCTGCTGAAGGGTAAGCCCCGCGCCATGGCGTAGCGCCTTCACCTGCCGACCCAGCCAGAGATCGTCGGCCTCAACCATTCACTTCATCACTCCGTTCACGGGTAGTCGCGTCATCTGGCCAGCATATGAACCAATTGAAAACTACGTCAATATTTTTTATATACTGAAAAACACCGCAGGCGCCGATTGGCGACACCAGCGCGCCATACCCCAAAAATATAATATATTTCAATGTATTTTTCTTGAATTCCGCCAAAAACAACATCGCTAAAAAAATTGCCGCCAGTGAAAAATCGACATTGAATATTTCAATTAGCTGAATTAGCCTGCCTATGGAAACATTAGTCAGGCGGCATTGGCGATCCAGGAGGTCAAAAATGCGCAGCTCTGCAAAGCACAATGGTCGAGGCGTGCCAGAACGGCGCGCGAAGTTTAGCCGGCTCGTCCGAGGGCTGCCCGCATGATGGCACTGCTGGAAGCGCAGGCGCTGGAGGGGCGGACGATTCGTCCGCCCCGGGCCATGATCGAGATTTCGGCCGTCGAAAAAATATACGCTGGCGGGGAGGTAAAGGCGCTTACCGGGATCAACCTGATGATCCGGGAACACGAATTCTTCACCCTGCTGGGGCCATCCGGCTGCGGCAAAACGACGCTTTTGCGCATGATCGCCGGGTTTGAATACCCCACGGCGGGCGGCATCACCATCGGTGGATGCGACGTGGTGGACCTGCCGCCGCGTCAGCGCTCCGTGAACATGGTCTTCCAGAATTACGCGCTGTTCCCGCATCTCACCGTGGCCCGCAACATCGCCTTTGGGCTTGAGATGTTGAACTGGAAACGCGCCGAGATCGCCGCCCGGGTGGCCGAGGTGCTCGCGCTGGTGCGTCTGCAGACCTTCGCCGACCGCAAGCCCGCGCAGCTCTCCGGCGGGCAGCAGCAGCGCGTGGCATTGGCCCGGGCGCTGGCGCCGCGCCCGCAGGTGCTGCTGCTCGACGAGCCGCTTTCCGCGCTCGACATGAAGCTGCGCAAGGAGATGCAGTTCGAGCTCAAGCAGCTGCAGCGCCAGACCGGCGTCACATTCGTGCTCGTCACTCACGACCAGGAGGAGGCGCTGGCGATGTCAGACCGCATTGCCGTGATGAGCGCCGGGCGCATCCAGCAGGTGGGTGCGCCGCAGGACATTTATGACCGTCCGGCCAACCGCTTTGTCGCCGATTTCATTGGCGAGGCCAATCTCATACCCGGCCCCCTGTTGGGGTTGGGCGAGGGGGTTGTGGTCAGCGTGCGCCCCGAGCGCGTTGGTCTGGCCGAAGCTGGCGCGCCAGACCGGCTTAAAGCCGAGTTGCGCGCCGTTACCTTCCTGGGGGCGGATACGCTCGTCGAATGCCAGGCCGGAGAGGTGCCGTTGCGGGCGCGCATCCGCGGCGCCGTGCATGCGATGCCCGGCGCTGTCGTGGGACTGATCTGGCCCGGCGAGGCGCAATGGCTGTTGCGGGAGTGAGCTGATGCTGAAGCTCAGATCCACCCTGCTCCTGCTGCTGCCCGCGGTCGGCGTCATCGGCGTGTTCATGGCCATCCCGATGCTGATCACGCTGGTGTTCTCCTTCATGACCGCCAACACCTATGGCGGCGTGACGATGCCGCTCTGCGTCGACGCCTATGTGCAGATGCTGTTCGATCAGAATTTCGATGGCACATTGTCCTTTGTTCCGGACTACGTGATCATCATGGTGCGCTCCGTATATCTGGCGCTGGCCACCACCGTGCTCACCCTGCTGCTGGGTTTCCCCATTGCCTGGTATATCTTCTGCCAGAGTCCGGCGCGGCGCATGCTGCTGCTCACCCTGGTAACCATCCCGTTCTGGATCAACACGCTGATCCGCACCTATTGCTGGATCCTGCTACTGCGCGACCAGGGGCTGGTGAACGATGTGCTCGAATATCTGCGCGTCATCGACCACCCGTTGCCGCTTCTCTACAATCAGAGCGCCATTCTGCTGGGGCTGGTCTACACTTTCCTGCCCTTCATGGTGCTGCCAATTTACGCCACCCTGGAGCGACTGGACACACGAATCATCGAGGCGGCCTACGACCTCTATGTCACCCGATGGCGTCTGTTCCGGAGGGTGATCTGGCCGCTCAGCCGACCCGGCGTGGGAGCTGGCGCGGTGCTGGTGTTTGCGCCCGCGCTCGGCGCCTTCCTGCAACCCGACATGCTGGGCGGCGGCAAGCAACTGCTCATCGGCAGCCTCATCGAGATGCAGTTCACCGCCTCGCGTGACTGGCCGTTCGGCTCGGCACTGGCCATCGTCGTCACTCTGGCCGTGGTGATCGCCCTGATCCTTCAGGGCCGCCGCTCCAACTCCGGAGTAAAGGCATGAGCAAGCCTACAGAGGGCGGATTTAACTGGCGGCACGCGCCTGAGTTCGGCTTTTTCACGACACTGATGGTGTTGTTCCTTTACGCGCCGCTGGCGGTACTGGTCGTGTACTCCTTCAACGCCAACCGGCTGGTCACCATCTGGGGCGGCTTCAGCCTGCGCTGGTTCGCCAAGGTGGTGCAGAATGGCGACATCCAGGCCGCCGCCGTCACCAGCCTCATCGTGGCCGCCGCCGCCACGCTATGCTCGGTGACCATCGCCGTGGCCGCGGCGCTCGCATTAGCGCGTGGGCGGCTGTTCGTCGGCCGCGGCGCGGCCACCGGGCTCATCATGATGCCGCTGGTCGTGCCCGAGATCGTCGTGGCCACCACCACGCTGATTTTTTTCTCCACGCTGGGCATGACGATCGGTCTTCTCAACCTCATCATCGCCCATACCGTGTTCTGCATTCCCTTCGCGATGCTGCCCATCCAGGCACGGTTGCAGGCCATGGGGGCGACAAACGAGGATGCCGCGCGCGACCTCTACGGTTCGGAATGGCGCATCTTCCGGCGCATCACGCTGCCTCTGCTGATGCCCGGGATCGTGGCCGGCGGCATCCTGGCCTTTGTCTCCTCGCTCGATGACTTCCTCATCAGCTTCATGGTCTCGGGCGCGGGCAACACCACTCTTCCCGTCTACGTCTACGGAATGATGCGCATGGGCGTGACCCCGGAGGTGAACGCCATCTCCACCATCCTGCTCGTCATCTCCACCCTGCTCGCCTTCTGCGTGTTCATCTTCAGCCGCCCCACCGCCGTCTCCGGCGCGCCAGCCGCTAAGCGTCCCAGCCTCTCCCTCTCAACCCAGGAGATCACATGAAGATCAAACCCCGCCTTCTTGCCACTGCCTCGGCCCTGCTGCTGGGCTTGGCCGCCAGCCTTGGTGCCGCACCCGCCAGGGCGCAGTCCGCAGGTGTGCTGCACATTTACAACTGGACCGACTACACGTCCCCCGACGTCATTGCCGAATTCACCAAGGAAACGGGCATCAAGGTCACCCTCGATACCTACGATTCCAATGAAACACTGCTCGCCAAACTCAAAGCTGGCGGCTCGGGTTATGACCTGGTCGTCGTTTCTGACGATTTCGTGCCCATCTTCATTTCGCAGCACCTTATCCAGCCGATCAACGCCGCGCAGATGCCCAACTTCAAAAATCTGGCGCCGCAATGGCAGACCCGCGCCTGGGACCCCAAGGCCGCGTACACCGTGCCCTGGCAGTGGGGCACCACCTCCTTCATGTACGATTCCGCCATCGACAAGGATCCGGTGAACAGCCTAGGCACCCTGTTCAACCCGCCGCCGTCGTTGCAGGGCAATGTCGGCATGTTCGGCTCGCAGAGCGAGGTTGTGGACCTGGCGCTCATCTACATGGGCAAGCCGCTATGTGACGCCAACCCATCCGACATGGAAGCGCTGGTCAAGCTCCTCAAGGGCCAGAAGCCCTTCGTGAAGATGTATGACTCCGATGGCGTCAGCGACCGGCTGGCGGCGGGCGAGGTGGCGATGTCGCAGGTCTGGTCGGGAGATGCCGTGCGCGCGCGCCTGCAGAAGCCGACCCTGCGCTATGTCTATGCGAAGGAAGGCGCTACCGGCTGGATGGACAACATGGCTGTGCCGGTGGGAGCGCCCGACTATCAGAACGCGCTCAAGTTCATCAACTTCATGATGGACCCGAAGAACATCGCCACGGAAACTAACTTCGCGGGCTACCAGAACGCGGTGCCCGCCTCGGCAAAGTATATTACACCTTCCATCGCCACATCGCCTGAGTTCAACCCGCCCAAGGACCTCAAGGTGGTGTTCACCATGGCCTGCCCGGCCCAGGCGACCAAGGACTATGACCGCGTATGGACGCTGCTGCGCCAGTAACCGCCACAGCAATTCCGGGCGCCTCCTTCCCCGGCCGGGCGGGAGGCGTCCTTTCCTTTTGTTCCACCGCGAAAGAGACCAGTGCGATGAGTCGCCCTCTCCCGCCCAGCCTGTATGCCGATACCGCGCCACCGGCACCGCCCTGTCTCCCTCTTGCCGGTGCCGCTACGGCCGATGTGGCGGTCATCGGCGGCGGTTTCACGGGATTGTCCTGCGCGCTGCATCTGGCGGAGGCCGGTGTGCAGGTGGTGTTACTAGAGGCCAATGAGATCGGCTGGGGTGCCTCGGGACGCAATGGCGGTCAGGTCAATCCGGGCCTCAAGCTCGCCCCCGCTGAACTTGAGGCGGCGTTTGGCGCCAAAGATGGCCAGCGGTTGCTGGAGCTGGGCGCCGCCGGTCCCGATCTTGTGTTTGACCTCATCGCCCGCCACGGCATCACCTGCGCGGCACGGCGCGGCGGCACGCTGAGGGCCGTGAAGTCGCCTCGCCAGATTGGCATTGCCCGCAAGCTGGCCGACGACTATGCGGCGCGCGGTACACCTGTGCGCTACCTCGAAGCCGGTGAAGTCACGCAGATGACCGGCACCACCCGCTACCACGGTGCCGTGTTCGACCCGCGCGGCGGTGCCGTGAATCCGCTGGCCTATGCACGCGGCTTGGCCCGAGCAGCCCAGTCGGCGGGCGCGGTAATCCATACCGGCAGCTCGGTAACGGCGCTCATCGCCGTGCCTGCCGGTTGGCGGCTGACCACGCCGGGTGGCTCCCTGACAGCGCGCCACGTGGCGCTTTGCGCCAACGCTTACCAGGGCGGGCTCATCCCGGGCCTCGCCGCCTCACAAGTGCCCGTCTACAGCATGATCACAGCCACCGCGCCGCTGCCCGAGCCTTTGCGTTCCCAGGTTATGCCGTCGGACAGCGTGCTGTACGAGCAGGCCGATATCACGGTCTATTACCGCCTCGATGAGGAGGGGCGCTTGCTGATGGGCGGGCGCAGCCCCTCGCGTGAATTGCAGGCTGGCGATACCGCGTTCCTGCGCCGCTATGCCGAGAGGCTTTGGCCTGATTTGCGTGGCGTGGCCTGGACCCATGACTGGAACGGTCAGCTGGCGATGACACTCGATCACCTGCCGCATGTGCATGAGCCTGCCCGGGGGCTAATGGCGGTGCTGGGCTGCAATGGCCGCGGCGTCGCACTGATGACGGTGTTGGGCGAGCGCTTGGCTGCGCGGATTCGCACGGGTGACCCTGCGCAGCTCCCCTTTCCGTCAAGGCCGGTGTATCCGATCCCGTTACACCCGTTCTGGCGGCTGGGCGTATGGGCCCGGCTGCGTTGGGGTGAGGTCGCCGAAGCACTGTGGCCATAATGGATGAGCTTGGTCGATGGGGGCACCGATACGCCGCATTATGGCAGCGCAGAGGTTCTGCGCGTGTGGGTCAACTGAGTTAAAACAACGTCGGGATTTCACCGGGAAGATGGCTATGCGGAAGTGTGCGCGCTGCCATTGCTGCCGGAAGGCGGTTTTGTAGGGCTGGAGACGTCGACACCAGACATGCCGCAGCCATCGCCCCTGATGCGCGACCGCGCGGTATCTCCTCTGAGGCATCCGGGTGGCATTTTCCAAAATCATCTGATGACAGACAATTCCGGCCTTGTCCAAATTCGGCCTGAACGGGCCGAAAGGAGACCGGCCGGTTTGGAACGTCCAGCAGCAGCGAGCGGACATTCGTTCATGAGGCTAAAATTTCTGGCTCATCGTAACGACGAGGGAGAGCAGATGAGCCAGAAATCCTCCCTTATTCAATCACATCAACCCGTCTATCGGGCCCTGACGGGGGACACTCTCCGCCTATCCCGGGGCGCCCCCCATTGCTGCATCTAAACCGACCCTATCCCCGTGCCGATTCACAGCCGCAACGAACTCGCCCGTCCGCGAAGCTCTTATCCGCCGCCGTCACCGCCGCGGCATAGGTGTTCCAGTCGTCGTTTTCGCCGGCCGTGATGTTCAGTTCGTCTTTCAGCGCCGCCAGTCGGTCCGCGATCGAGACCGCCGGCCCACCCCAACGGCAGGGCCCTGGTTTTTCACCCCAGCCGCCCCCCATCATACCACCATCCATCATGCCAGGGCCGTAGCCCGCCGGTTCGGCCGGTTGGGCCGTGGGGGGATGCAGCGGTGCCTGATTCCTCCTGCGCCAGAGCGGCCGGCGCCATGCCAGCAAAAGCCAAACCAGCCGCGACGAACGCAGCCAAGCCGCGTGATGTCCTGCCCATGGAACTGTCTCCTGAGATTACCGGCATGGCGCTGCATGGGCAAACTCGGGCAGCCTCATGCCGGGCCGGAACAGAACACAATCGGAATGATACGTCCTTGATTCCGATCAACCAGGCTTCCGGCGGCCGGGAGCAAGAGGCCTTTAGCCTACCGTGTCCCGTGCCCGTTGAGCCGGCGCGGTCTGCCCCCCAGGAAAGGCAACCAGCCAGAGGAAGACGAAGGGGCTGATGCCGGGAAGGTTGCCGTGAACATCACGCGGCTGCGCGTCGAGCGCGGCACATCACCCATGGCCACCAAGGCAAAGAAAATCCACGCGCTGATCCACGCCGCGGCGGCAGCCTCCGCCGCCGCCGGCGGGGGACTCGCCCAAGTCCCGGGCTCCGACGCCGCAGTCATCACGCCGATCCAGGTGGCGATGATCGTCGCCATAGGCGCCGAGCACGGCACGCCGATCGGCAAAAGCGCGGCGGCCGGGCTGATCCTGTCGTTGTCCGCCGCAGCCGTCGGCCGGGGGCTGAGCCAATGCCTGCTCGGCTGGGTGCCGGGGCTCGGCAACGCCGTCAACGCCATCACCGCCGCCGCCCTGACGGAGGCGATCGGCTGGGCGGCCGATGCCTATTTCGCCGAGGGAAACGCCGCCCTCGATCGGCCATCACAATCCAAAACGGAGCAGTGCTGGCCCTGGGCCGGCTGACGGAGAGCAATCATGAACAACGACGACCTGGAGATCATCATTGCCGGCGGGGCAGGGCGGTCTGCCGCAAACGCCGCCGATCACATCGCGCTGGCGCTAATGCGGGCTGGCGCCTCGGTGGATTTCCCTCGCCGGCCGAACCGGGAGGCGAGGTCCGGTCAGACGCTGCGCGGTGTCCACGCCGTGGTGGGGATGGCCGGGGGCGCGGGCCTAGCCGCGTTGCCCGGTGCTAGCCGGGCAGGGTTCGACCTGCCGGCCGCCGCCAAGATCGCCATCGGCGTGGTGGCCTTGTTGGCGCTGTGCGGCGCCGAGGTCCGGCTGCATTTCGGGCTTAGGCTGGACACCATCATCACGGCGGCCGCCATCTGGTGGTTCTGGCGCTGGTGCGCTCGAAAGGGTGCGATGACTACCTGAGCGCCAGGTCGATCGAATGAGAAAGAATTGGGTGAGCGGAGCAGACGGGAAGCGGGGAGGCGCAGGTGCGTCTCCTCCGCGCCCGTGTTTTTTTGTCTGCTGCCGCCCGTTCGCGCGCGGCTCCTTGCCGGCCGGATCGTGCCAATCTCAGTTCCCCCCATCACGATGCGCTATCCGGGCCGGCGGGCACGGTGAAGTGAAAGATGGCGCCGTGGGGTACATTTGCGCTTGCCCACAATCGCCCGCCATGCGCTTCGATGATCGACCGGCAGATCGACAGCCCCAGCCCTAATCCGCCGGCTTTCGTCGTGTAGAATGCTTCGAAGAGGTGCTCGTGCGTCTCCGGCGCGATCCCCGGCCCCGAATCCTTCACCACAACGAGTACGCCGTCCGGCTCAGTTCTCTCAGTGCTGATCAGCAACTCTCGCGCCCCCCCGCTGAGGCCGCTCATCGCCTGGACGGCATTGATGAGCAGATTGAGAATCACTTGTTGCAGTTGCACCCGGTCGCCTTCGATCAGCGGCAAGCCGTCCGCGAGACACGTCTGCACCGAGATGCCATGCTTCATCACTTCGCCGCGGGTGACCTCGATCACTTCGCGGATCGCCTCGTTGATGTCCAGCCGGTCCTTCCGGGGCGGCTCCTTTTTGATGAGGGCCCGGAGCCGATCGATGACATCGCGTGCGCGATAGCCGTCCCTGACGACATTCTTGAGTGAGCGCCGCACCTCCTCCAGAGCTGGCGGCTCCGCGGCGAGCCAGTTCAGCGCCGCCTGGGCGCTCATGATCGTCGCGGCGATCGGCTGGCTGACTTCATGGGCGATCGAGGAGGTGAGCTGGCCCATGGTGGCGACGCGGTTGGCGTGCGCCAGTTCCGTTTGCACCTGGCCCAACGCCTCTTCGGCTCGCTTGCGCTCGCTCAGATCGAGCACGAAGCCTACCCCCTGGTCTCCGCCTTTCTCAAAGAAAGCGCCGCCGATCAGCACGGGCACGCGGCTGCCATCCTTGCGCAAATACTCTTTTTCGTGAGGCAGAAGCAGAAGCGTTCCGGTCGTTTTCGCCGTCTCAATGGCCACTGCGTCGCGCTCGCGCCAGTCCGGCGGCGTCAGATCCGTCCACCGGATCCGGCCGGACAGGAGATCCTCACGGTCATATCCCACAACGTGGAGTAGCGCGTCATTGGCCTCGACGATCCGGCCGTCCAAATTTGCTATGAAGATGCCAATGATATTGGCATCGATCAGCCGCCGGATCTTCGCTTCGCGGTCCGCGACCTCGCGATACAGGCGCGTGTTCTCCAGCGCGATCGCCGCCTGTGAGGCGAGCAGCTTTAGCACCGCGATCCGGGCCGGCGCGAAGACGCCCGGGGCCAGGTTGTTCTCGAGATAGAGCACACCAATAAGCTTGGCCTGGGTAAGCAACGGCAAAGAGAGGACGGAACGTGCCTGGTGCTGCCGGATGTACGGATCGGCGGCAAACGGGTCCTGCGCCGCGGCATCGTCGAGAACGACGCTCTCCCTGGTGCGCAGGACATAGTGGAGGACCGCCTCGGGCAGCATCGCCGCCGTCACGGGCGCGTCGCACAGCTGCACGGTCACCGTGCCGCCGTCGATCCTGGCTTCCGCGGCGATCCGCGGCGCCGCGTCGCGCGCCATGACCAAGAGGCCGCGCTCGGCACCCGCATGCTCGATCGCGGTGCGCAGGAGCGTGTCGAGCAGTTTTTCTAGAACAATCTCGCCCGAGACGGTTTGGGACACCTTGATCACGGTCGCGAGGTCCAGCTGTTCGACCGGCCCGCCGATCGTGCTCGTCGTTGCGGTCGCTCGTTCTTTCTCTCGAAGGTGCGGATGGAGCTGATCGAGCTGCCGCACCTTGCCGTCGGCGCCCCAACGCAGATAGCCGTAGCGGGCACGCCGCAGATAGAGATTCTCGATGTCCTGGAAGCCGCGCGCCGCGTAGAAACGCGCCGCGAGCTCGCAGGCGAGCGCCTCGTTGTGGACAAAGCCGTTGTCGTGTGCCGAGCGGATGGCCTGTTCGTAGAGACGCATCGCGTCGACATCGCGGCCTTCACTGCGAGCGATCTCCGCGCCAACCAGCGCGGCGCGGTGCTCGAAGTTCTCCGGGCAGCTTTCG